>Ga0114129_10005666_pt1 | contig 17679 bp, 14 predicted proteins | sample RhiMetdeltSRZDD1_FD_80071 | JGI IMG/M metagenome (GOLD analysis project Ga0114129, IMG submission 80071) | Populus rhizosphere microbial communities from Tennessee, USA - Rhizosphere MetaG P. deltoides SRZDD1 (version 2) (version 2) | ecosystem: Host-associated > Plants > Roots > Rhizosphere >...
AGGCGAGATCCGCGACATCCGCGATATGAGATTGAGCGCAGGTGTCGGCCCGCCGCAACAAGATCGCCGTAAGTGATCGAAGAAGATCAGAAGGTCTGACACAATTTCGGTGACGGAAGCTTCCGGCTTCGCTGCAAACCGCTGTATAGAGGGCGCATTTCGCCACCGCAAGATTGAAGGAGCTTTTTTGCGCTACACTGTTCCGGACCGCTCGCAAACCGTTGATTCTAAAACGGAGAGATGTCCGAGTGGTTGTCCGCCTACGCGGCGAAGCCGCTACGGCGAGACATCTCGCCGTAGCTCGCGCCCAAACTCCGACGCGAGCGGAGGCGGATGAAGGAGCACGCTTGGAAATAGATTCCGGCCGCGCCTGTTGACGCACACCGACACGCACCAACGCACTCCTCACCAACGATTTCCCGCAACACTGATGTGCATCAGGGTGTCGCCGCAAATCGCGATATGTGACCGGGGTTTCAGAGGCATCTGACACAGTTCTGACACAACATGTCGTTCGAGTTACGGGCCGACGTCGTATCCGTCAGTGCTCGCATGCGAGACGCGTATGAGGTAGCAGTGCGGTGTTCGAGATTAATCGTCGGGTAAAGCTCAATCACTGTCGGCAGGTGGCGGCGGCAACATAGAGGTCCAGTCGTTCAAAGCATGTTTTTGGTGTGCAAGGGGACGCGCTGGAAGTGTCCGGGCGCGCGGACATGAAGTAGAGCGCACGGTTGTTCGAAGTGATGAACGGCGCCAGCGTGATGCCGCCTGCCGCGTTGATATTCGGGCCGAGGTTCCTGGGTAATCCCCACGCATCTGCTGCACTTTTGCGCATCGCGACCCAAATGTCGATCGAGCCGAGATTTCCGTCACGATCGCTCGCGAAATAGAGTGACAAACCATCTGAGGAAATCGATGGTGAAAACTCCGCCCGCGGCTCGTTCACCGGCATGACGAGCCGCAGGGGTGCAGCCCAGGGCGCCAGCGTGTCCGAACGGCTCGTCATCCAGATGTCCGAATCGTCGCTGTCGAACGTGGTCGAACGATTGAAGAACAACGTGTTGCCGTCAGCCGTCGGCGTTGGAAAGGCTTCGAAAGCAGCCGTATTGAGGACCGGACCGAGGTTGGTCGCGCGGCCCCACGCCTGATCCCGTGCCGCCCGGGTAGTAACGTAAAGATCACCTGCGCCGAAGCCGCCCGCGCGGTTGGAGGCGAAGTAGAGAGCCAGGCCATTCGTCGCAAGCCGCAGCGAGAAGTCATCGCCGAACGAGTCGTTGACCGAGTCGCCGAGATTGGCTGGATCGCCCCAAGGGGACTCTTTGCCCGGTCGCGTCGAAACAAAGAGGTCCTCCTGGCCGTTGCGGCCGGACGTGAAGAACAATTCCGTTTCGTCGGCGGACACTGTGGGGCTGCCCTCTTCCTTCGCGCTATTGATGATCGGTCCGAGACTCCTCGCTGAAGCGAACTCGCACGCTGCCGGCCGTTCACTTCGCTCGGTGGTGGACGTGCAGAACGAGGTGAGCAATGCACACGCAGATATTGCGACCAGGCGAATGCGTCTGCATTGGGGGCTTCTGCTCACAGCGCCCTCCTGCTCTACCGATAGCAGCGTAGCGCACACAACGGGATCGAGAGCGACGCGACCCGCCAAGAACCCTCGCATCGAACGTGAGCGGCACATTATCCTTCAACCTGCCGCGCATTTTCCGGTAGGGGTGAGTGCTACTTGTCCAGACGAGGTGGCGAATGAAATCAATCACGCGTGTCTTGATCGGTGCGGCGGCCCTCTTGGTCGGATCCGTCGCAGCGTCGGCTCAGGCCATCCTCGACGCTGAGAATAACTATTCGAATGTTGGCGCGCTCATGGTTTGGCGGCTCGATGATTCCGGAAAGCCCGTCCAGCTCTTGGCGTTTGCAAGCGGGACCTTGATTCGCCCCCGCGTCATGGTAGTGGCCGGTCACTCCACCGGTCCCACCAAGGCACTCGGTGGGATGCCACCGATGATTCGCATGTTTGCGAGCTTCAGTCCCACAGACGTTCGGGATCCCAGCACCTGGATTCCGGTGATCGCTCAAGCCACGCACCCGTCGATGCCCCATTGTCCCCCACCGAAAGGGTGCGATCCAACCGACGACGACGTCGTCGCTCCGCTCGAACCTGGCATTGCCGATGTCGGACTCCTCTTCCTTGAACGTGCGCCATCGAACATCAAGCCAGCGCTGCTCGCCACGCCGGGGACGCTCGATCGATCCGAAGGCGCTCGGACGATGATCGTGGGATACGGAACGACCTCACCCCCCGACCGAGAAACGCCCGTGGAGGCATGGCCATGGGATGGCAAGCGGCGCATCAGAGTTTCGGCTGTACGCAGAATCGTCGATGAAACGTGGGGACTGTGGTCGATCCCGAGCTATGTCTGTTTCGGGGACTCCGGAGGTGGCATTTTCCTGAGTGCCGGGTCCAGCCGCACAGCGGACCGACTGGTTGCCAATGTCAGCGATGGCGGCGGCGACTGCCGACGCCACAACAACAACAATCGACTGGACACGCGCGCGATTCAGAAGTGGATCGACGACACCATGAGAGCGCATGGAGAGAAGTAATTCGGCTGTGGCCTTCTCACCGTGTAGAGCGACAGTGATATTGACCCCCTCGCGACACTAATTCTGACCCCTCGGGAGGAGGGTCGAATGGAGTTTGAGAGGGACGTGCTGGTATCTCCTATGGGGGAGGTGCCGGTGATCGAAGGCGAGTTGGTGACCGCGATTCGGACGCTGGCGGATCGCGGTGTCGGCAAGAAGACGATTGCCCGCGAGGTCGGCGTCGCGGTGAATACGGTCCGGCGATATCTGCGGCAGCCGATCGAGGCGGGTGTCCAGGTTCGACCGGCCGCGCGGCGGCTGACGGACGAGTGGCGGCAGGAAGCGCGGTCGCTGTACACCGGGCCGGCGGCCGGCAATGCGGTCGTCGTCCAGCGGCTGCTGTCCGAGCGCGGACTCTCGATCAGCGTGCGGACGCTGGAGCGGGCGGTGGCCGACATCCGCCGGGAGCACCAAGTCGCGCAGCTGGCGACGGTCCGGGTCGAAACGGCGCCCGGCGACCAGCTGCAAATCGATTTTGGTCAGAAGCGACTGCAGATTGGCGGCGTTCGCGTGCGTATTTTCCTGCTGGTCGCCGTCCTCAGCTACTCGCGACGCCTGTTCGTCAAAGCCTTTCTCAATGAGCGGGGCGCCGATTGGCGCGAAGGGATCGCGGCCGCGCTGACGCATTTCCGCGGTGTCCCACGCACCCTCCTCGGGGACAATGCCCGGCCATTGGTCCGTGCGCGCGACCGCGCGACGGGCACGGTGATCTTCCATCCCGCCTACCTCGCGTTCTGTCGTGATTGGGACGTCCAGCCGCGCGCCTGCGCACCCTATCGCGCGCGGACGAAGGGCAAGACTGAAGCGGGCGTGAAATACGTCAAACGCAACGCGCTGGCCGACCAGGCGTTCGACTCCTTTGCCGCCCTCGAGCAGCATCTTGGCGAGTGGATGATGATCGCCGATCAGCGGCGCCACGGGACGACGCATGAAGCGCCGATGGTCCGCTTCGACCGCGACGAGCGCGCACGGCTGCGCCCGTTGCCCGCCCGCGCGCTGCCGCGGCGGGAGCAGCGGCTCCGGCGCCGTGTGGCGCTCGACGCCTTCATCGACGTCGACACGGTGCGTTACAGCGTGCCGCATCGCCTTGTGCGTGATCACGTGGACGTCGTGATCGCCGAGCAGATCCTCCAGGTGTTTCACGGATCGGTGCTCGTCGCGACGCACGCGCGATCGACCGAGCCCTTTGCCCAGGTCATCGACCCGAGACATTACGAGGGACTCTGGCGACGACCGATGGCGCCGCCTGAAGACGCTGCGTCCTCGTCGCTCGCGGTGCTCGGCCGTGACCTCGCCGAGTATGGCGCCATCGTCGCCGGTGGTAGCCAGTGAGCGTCGTCGTCCACGCGCGCGTCGTCGAGCAGCTCACCCGCCTCCGTCTCCGCTACGTCGCCGAGCGCCTCGACGCGGTGCTCAACGACGCGGCCCGGACCGAGCCCACGTATCTCGACTTTCTCGATGGCGTGCTCCGCCAGGAGGTCGAGGCCAAACAGCGTACGCGCACCACCATGGGCTTGAAGATCGCGCACTTCCCAACGGTGAAAACGCTGGACGACTTCGATTTCAAATTCCAGCCATCCGTCGATCAGCGGCTCGTCCGCGAGCTGGCGACCAGCCGCTTTCTGGCGCAGGCGGAAAACGTCTTGATCTTTGGCGCGCCCGGCGTCGGGAAAACACATCTCGCGATCGCGCTCGGCCGCGCCGTCGTCGAAGCGGGCCACTCGGTCCTCTTCACGAGCGCCACCGCCCTCCTGGCGGCGCTCTCCAAAGCGGAAACGGACGGACAGCTGAGCGACCGCTTGATGTTTTACACGAAGCCGAAGCTCCTGATCATCGACGAGCTCGGCTACCTGCCGTTTGAACGCCGCAGCGCCCATCTCTTTTTCCAGCTGGTCGCCCGCCGGTACGAACGCGGCAGTCTGCTCATCACCACGAACCAGGTCGTCACCCAATGGGGCACCGTCTTCGGCGACGAGGTCCTCGCCGCGGCGATCCTCGACCGGCTGCTCCATCACAGTCACACGCTGATGATTCAGGGCGAGAGCTATCGCCTCCGACAGAAAAAGAAGGCGGGACTCCTGGGACGAACACCGCGGAACGACGGCTGATCCGCTTTGTTTCGCACCGTGCAGCTGCGGATCACTGTGGGCGCTCGCCGGCGCAGCCGGCTCGCGCTGACTTCAGAACACCAGATCAGGAGGGGGTCAGTTTTAATGTCGGAAGGGGGTCAGTTTCTCCTGTCGCTTGACACACCGCCACGCTAACTCCTAGAGCACATTCGCGCGACCGATTCGCCGTCGGCGGCTATACTGAAAGGACCATCACATCGATCGTCTGGCACGAGGAGCTCTGACACAATTCGGGTTTCCGGGCTCAGCCACTAGCCCGTAAACGATTGATTCTACAGACACGGAGAGATGTCCGAGTGGTTTAAGGAGCACGCTTGGAAAGCGTGTGTAGGGGAAACCCTACCGTGGGTTCGAATCCCACTCTCTCCGCCAATTTCCAGTTTCGTTGGCTTTCGCGAACAGGTCGAACGGCTTAGTGTAGGTCGGACAGAGGTTTCCGCGGTCGAAGGTGCAGTTCGAAAGTAGTGTTTCGAGCAATCGACGCTGTTCGGTCGGATCTTGCGATTTGTAAAGAAATACGGCCTGTTTTGCGAGTTCTAAAATTTTCTGGCCAGTCACCGCAATGTGGCCGTTTGAGCGGTCCAGGCGAGCCAGCTCCGTCTCCAGGGTCCGCCGTTCCTCCTCCCACTGTTCGGACTTCCGCGTCCAGAACTCCTCGTTGATTTTGCCGCTCACGTAATCATCGTAGGGGGCGGCCCAGTGTGAACGGTCATGTTCGCAACCCGGGTTTCGTGACAAAACCCTCGACCTCGACGCGTGATACTGCTGCGCTAGACACTGCGGCGTTTAACGCTGCGCTTCAGCCGCGGCTGCAAGCGGAGCTTGGGCGGGCACCGTTCGCGTGTCACTCCGTCCAAGACGCGGCGTCGATCGCGGCCCGACGTGCCCAGGGCCTCGACGGATGTGCCTCGCGCATTCGGCGCACCCCGTCGCGGGGCTTCCCGAGGTCCTGCACGTACCGGTCACGCGGGCCGTGCCGTATCGCGAAGCTCGAGCGTTGCCTCGTTCGGCAGCGGCGTCGCCGCAAGGCGCTTGTCCCGCGCGACGCTCGCGAGCGTCTGATTCTCAATGCGCGGTCAGTTGGGCGACGATGGCGCCGCTGTCAATCCACACCTGCTCGCGGCTGATGAGACCGCCGGCGAACTCGAACACGTGAAAGATGCCAAACGTGACCCGCCGGCCGTCGCCCGGGATGCCGAGCATCTGGCCGACCACCGTTCCGGTCATTCTCTGCTCGAGGAGCATCGTGTCGCCGGCGAACCAGCGGTGCAGCGGCTCCTCCTTTTCGGTGCGGAAATTCGCGGTGAGGAAGGCGTAGAACTCCCGGGCCGCCTGCTTGCCCGTGCGGGGCGATCCGGGGAATCCGACGGCGTCGTGGACGACATCTTCGGTGTACACGCCCACGGCGCCTTCGACGTCGCCAGTCCCCTCCGCCTTCAGGTGCCGCTCCACTAGAGCGACCATCTCATGCTGCTCCATCGATCGACCTCCCATACGGGCACCACCGCGATTGCGCATGTGCTATCATAATGATATGCCTGTCTCACATCAAGAACTATCTCTCACGAGTTCCGGACGGGCGAACCAGAAGGCTCGCACCCGAGCGGCGCTGCTGCAGGCGGCGACCGAGCTCGTGCGGGAGGGGCGACAGCCGTCGATACCAGAGGCCGCCGAACGAGCGATGATTTCGGTGGCGACCGCGTACCGCTACTTCGCCTCCGCGGAGGCTCTGTGGTGGGAGGCATCGACCACCGCCGTCGCCTTGGAGCCAGCACTCGCGAAGGCGGACACGTTGATCGAGGCCGCCGGCCGCGATCCGCAGGCCCGGCTCGAGGCGTGCGTCCGTGCCCTCGGGTTCCATATGCTCGACGACCAGCTGCCCTATCGCCGTCTGGCCAAGGCCGCCCTCGAGCAGTGGTTCAGCCAAGCCGACGCACCCGGCGCGGAGAAGGCGCCCGTCCGGGAGGGGCGCCGCGGCCGGTGCATCGCCATGGTCGTCGAGCCCCTCCGCGGGCTGATCCCGAAGAAGGACGTCGACCGCATCGCCCACGCCCTCGGTGTCGTCGTGGGCACCGACGCCATGCTCGCCCTCACCGACGGCGTGCGGCTCGACGTGCCCGAGGCGAAGAGGGCCCTGCTCGACGCTAGCCGCTGGCTCCTCGCCGGTGCCCTCGCCGAGCTCGGACACAAGAGGTCGTCGCGGTAGAAACGGAGCCCCGACGGTCTACTAACGATCGAGCGTGCTGTCGCACCGCTCGCTCTGTCTGAACGGCAAACGCAGCACCGGGCTGCCTTCGAGCGCGGCTACGCCGAGGGGTTTGCCGTCGCCGGAGCCGTTGACTGAATTCAGCGATCGGCGGATGATCGCCGCGGCGTGTCCATCACCGATGACGTGTCCCGAAGGTGGTTCATCAAGGCCGCGGTGGCCGGAACCGCGGGTTCGTTGTTGATGGAATCCCGGCCGGCCAGCCAGGGCCAGAGCGGCGCGCTCACCGAGCTGAGCCTCCGCGACGTCGGCGAGCTGGTACGTCGGAAGAAAATCTCGCCGGTCGAACTGACCAAAGCGTGCGTTGCCCGGATCGGACAACTCAATCCGACGCTGAACGCCTTCATCACGATCACCGCCGAATCTGCGTTGGCCGAGGCCCGAGCGGCCGAAGCCGAGGTTCAGCGCGGAAAGTGGCGCGGCCCGCTGCACGGCATTCCGATCGCTTTGAAGGATCTGTTCGATACGGCCGGCGTGAGGACCACGGCCGGGAGCGCCCTCTTCAAAGATCGTGTCCCCAAGGACGATGCCGAAGTGGTGCGGAGGCTGAAGGCGGCGGGCGCCGTGCTCGTGGGCAAGACCAACATGGACGAGTTTGCCTTCGGTAGCACCTCGGTCGTCTCTTACTTTGGCGCGGTGCACAACCCTTGGACACCTGACCATATCGCCGGCGGCTCGTCCGGAGGCTCTGCCGCCGCCGTGGCGGCCGAGCTTTGTTATGGAGCGCTCGGCTCGGACACCGCAGGCTCGGTCAGGCAGCCGTCGGCCTACTGCGGCATCGTCGGTCTGAAACCTACCTATGGATTGGTGAGCAACCGCGGCGTGATTCCTCTTTCCTGGTCCCTGGACCATGTCGGGCCCATGACCCGCACCGTGGCCGACAGCGCTCTCATGCTTCAGGCGATCGCCGGCTACGATCCGGACGAGACGACAAGCGTGCAGATGAACGTGCCGGATTATGCCGCCGCGCTGCGCACGCGGCCTTCGACCTTACGGATAGGAGTCGCGCGCGACTTTTTCTTCGCCGGCCTCGATCCGGAGATTGAGACCGCGGTGAGGAAGGCCTTGACCGTGTTGGAAGAACTGACGGGCGGACTCCACGACGTTGCGATATCGGCCAGCACCCAGGAGCGGCTGCGAGCGACAGTGAGAGCCGCCGAAACCTACGCTTACCACGCGGAATTCGTTGCAAAGAGTCCGGAGCTCTATCAGCCGGAGACGCTGACGAGAATCCGCACCGGCGCCGAGATCACGACGCCGGCCTACATTCAAGCACGCCGGGAGCTCGCCCAAACCCGTCGCACAATCGGGCAGGTTTTTCAGACGGTGGACGCGATTGTCACCCCAACGACTCCCGTCCCGCCGCTGGCCATCGCGGAATTCAGCACGGACGTGAGTACATCCATCGAGAAAGCGGCTCCCGCGATACGCAACACATCGCCGTTGGTCTCGATACGCAACACATCGCCGTTCAACGTCTATGGTTGGCCGACGATTTCGATTCCGTGTGGCTACACGGGATCAGGACTCCCGATCGGTCTGCAAATCAGTGGGCCTTTAGGAGGCGACGCGGTCGTCTTGCGGCTCGCGCATGCGTACGAGCAGGCCACTGATTGGCACGCGCGTCGTCCCTTGGCTGGCTAGGCGTCTCGTGGAACGAATTGATCCATTGAGGGATCGGCTCCGCCCACATGCGGGAATTTGGCGGGGAAGGGCCCGAGCAGCGGCACACCAGCAGCTTTCGCCACGAAATCGCGACTCCTTGGTACATCCCCCTGAACCGTTACGATTTTCGACTATCATCCTCAAATCACCGGGTTTGCTTGTCTGGTGTAAGTAGGCCGACCAGCATATCGCGGCCGAGCCTGCGAAACGCGTGGGATAACGCGAGACTCGCGGCAGGTCAGCATCTTCGAAGAACATTGAACGGATTCGGGTTCCGGACGGCCCAGGTCGCCGTTACGGAATTAGGCGAGTCGGCACAACGACGAAGTCTGACGCCACCCATCCCTGGCATCCGCGACCGTCACTCCTCACCCGGTTAGGGCCCACTGCTATCCGACCCGCCCTGATTGGTTAGTTTGAGTTGATCAGAACGGATCCGCTATTTCCTTAGGAAAATCAGATCGCACTGATCAGAAAGTTGCGAAACTCGTCCCAGACACCGCTTCAGGGAAGGTCGATCAACAGGTGCGATGTCTATCGCGAACTATTGAGGCAGCCCCGATGGCTGGTCTCAAGCTACCGCAGTTCCTTGTCGGTTAGGGATGGTACCCGTGCGATTAGCTCGTCCAACTTGGTTCGGTACTGCTCCAGAGATCTGAGGCAGTCAAAAAGCAACTTCAGTTCTACATCACTGAGCTTAGCGCTCCACTACGCGACCAGCTTCGACTTCTCGTTCTTGAAGTCGTACTGTGCCAGCGAAACGCTCTTTTCGGCAAAGGCGTAAGCCTCATTCGGGCCCATCGCCTTCTCAATGACTCCTTGGCATTCCGCCTTCCACCTGCCAAATTCCCGTCTGGCTTCGCCCGCTTCCTCCTCGGTCTTGACCAGGGTTAGCCGGCTCGAAGGTACAGCAATGTTGCGCCTGATCCGAATCAGCTCCTTGCTGAAGTTGTCCCTCTTTTTGATTAGCGACGCACTCTTTCCTCTCGTGATGACGTACGCAGCAAGACCAGCGCCTGCCACTCCGACCGCAACCGCTGCGCCTATGCCCGCAAGACCAAACGCGCTAACAACGGCTATCCCTGTTCCCAGGACGGCCGCCCCGTCCACCACCATTCTCGGAATTCCGGCAGACTCCTCATTTTGGTTCTCGGCCATATGTCGTCAATAAATACTCGATGCTGATTCGTCCGGCAACTTCCATATCGGTGTTTGAGGCGGGTGGGCGACCTTTGGACCCGCTGAAGCCTCTGAAAAGCATTGAAAGGACTCGTTTCGGACCAGCGAGCTGACTTTGCGGCGGCTAAGGAATCCTTCTCGCCTGAGCAGAGCTTTAATTAATGTCGCCGATCGTATTGCGCACGGTCCGATTCCAGTCGATGCGGCGCATCCGATTGCGACAGATTTGCGAGGCGCTCGAAGCGGCACACGCACTCGCGCCTGATGCTTCACGCTCACCATTCAAATCGGCAAGGTGGACAGTAAGCGCCAAGGAGCTCGAGGACGCGGTCATGCAGTGGACGCGCTCGAATGCGTAATCGCCGCTATACTCGCCCCACCGCCAGTCGAGGGGAGGGTGACCAGATGAATGCCGCAGGCCGCTCCGTCGCCAGGTCCACGTCCACGGCTGTAGTTGTCGTCGCCCTCGCAGTCGTCGTGTGGCAGATCTCCCCGACGTTGGCACAGCGCCAACTGCCGCCGCCGGTGGGTGCGATCACAGCAGGTGACTGGCCTCTACACAATCTCGATCTGAACAACGGTCGTTACTCAATGCTCGACCAGATCACCAGGTCGAATGCTGGTGCCCTGACCCTCCGCTGGTCATTCGATCTGCCGAACAAGATGAGCGTCGGCACGGCGACGCCGCTCGTCGTGCGTGGCGTGATGTATATCAACTCGGGCGGCACCCTTTTCGCGCTCGACGCCGCAACGGGGAAGCAGCTCTGGACAGAAGTGGTCCGGAGCACCGAGGTCAACCCCGGGGGCCGTGGCCCGCTATACGCCGACGGCAGAATCTACGCAGTTGGCCGCACGGCCGTGTACGCCGTCGACGCGACCAGCGGAAAGATCATCGAATCGTTCGGCGACAACGGCGTCGTGCGCGTCGCCGATCGCGCGCTCGAGTTCAAGGATCGGGGCAGACCGCAGCCTGCCAGCGCAGAATCGCTTGGTTACATGATTGCTTCTTCGGCGACCTACGCCCGAAGCACGATCTACCTGGGAGTCGCGCAAGCTGACAGTTTGATTACAGGCGGCCTCGTCGTGGCGATGGATGCGAACACCGGAAAGATCAAATGGGTCTTCCGCGCTATTCCCCAGGGTCCCGAAGACGATGGGTGGGAGATTGCGAAAGACACCTGGAGCGGACCTGTCCGGCAGGGCGGCGGCATCTGGACGCAACCCGCGCTCGATCTCGAGCTTGGAATCGTCTACGTGAACATCTCGAACCCGTCACCGAACTACGACGGCTCATCCCGCAAGGGGATCAATCTGTTCACCAATTCGATCGTGGCGCTGGACATCGAGACGGGCAGGCTCCGGTGGCATCGTCAAGTCATCCACCACGATATCTGGGATTGGGATCTGATGACCGGCCCCACGCTGTTCGACGTCAACCTGAATGGCAAACCGATCAAGGGGCTCGCGTCGCTCGCGAAGGTCTGTTACGTGTATGCGCTCAATAGAGAGACCGGCGAGCCGATTTTTCCGATCGTCGAGACGGCGGTTCCGACCACGACCGATATGCCGGGCGAACAGGTCTGGCCCACGCAGCCGATTCCATACACGGCGAGAAACGTGCCTCAGACGCCGTTTTGTGCGACGTACCCGCCCAACGTGCAAGATCCCGAACTGGCCAAGCGGCGTCGCCCGATCTTTCATCCCTATCAGGTGAACGAGTTCATCATCGTCGCGCCTGGCGTCCAGGGCGGGCCCAATCGCGGTTCATCGTCGTTCAGCCCCCGCACGAAGTGGCTGTACGTTACGGGCAAGAACGATGCGTGGTCGATCAAGGCGAAGCCCGTCGGCACATCACTCAAGCCCGGCCCCGGAGCTCCCGGTCATTTTCAAAACATTGCCGAAGAGGGCAAGACCGGTGTGACACCCACGCAGAATATCGCCGCGTTCGACCCCGCGACTGGAGAGCTGGCGTGGCTCGCGGAATTCCCGGGCGCGACCAACGGCGGCCTGCTCTCGACCGCCGGGGACGTGCTGTTCCAGGCGATCGGTCGTGAGTTCTACACACTGGACGCCGTTGCAGGCAAACAGCTGTCCAGGATCACGATGCAGACGGTTGTCAGCGCCGAGCCTCTCACCTATCTCGCCGGAGGCCGGCAGTACGTCGCAATCGCGAGCGGCGGCAGCATCCGCGCCTTCGGTCTGCCGCAGCCATAGCACGTGGCGGTCCGCTTGTAACGACGCAGCGGTGTGGCTCCCGCGTACGCCCACGGACGCTGATACAAGGGGTGCGTGGCCGGTCCACCAAGGTCCTCAAGCTGCTCATCCATCTGCTGCAGCGCGGTGGAGTCGCCGTACGGCACGCGGAATCCGCCGGTCTTGGTTTCACTTGCGGGCCCGTTGTCGCTAAACAGCACGACGATGGTGTTGGCATAAACGCCTTCAAGCCGCAACGCATCGAGGAGCCTGCCGATCTGCTCATCGCCATACTGAAGGAAACCGGCGTAAGCCGCCATGAACCGGCTATAGACGCGACGCTGCTGCAGGGTCAGAGTGTCCCACACTCAGGTCAGAAAAGCCGACGTCGTCCAGCGCGATGACGACGATGTTGGGACGGCCGCTTATGGCTGCGAGCTGTGGACCACCGGCAGCTGTGTGTGCGGAAACAGATAGCGCCGCCGCAGTGACCGTGACGATCAGCCATATCCACGTGAGGATCGATCTGGAATGCGCGTCCACGACAAACTCCAAAGCGCCGTTGCCGTGAGGCGGCAAGCCGGTCGTGCTAAACGCGGCGCATGTTACACCGTCACGCCCCCGTTTGTTGAACACCCGATGGTGACGCCGAGCGGTGCAGGCTTCCGAACCCCGCAACTTTCGGAGTGCACGGGCTGTGCCGCTGGGTATCTCGGGACACATGGAAACTGCTGACGTAATTGCTGTGCGACGCGCGAAAGAAAAGCTTCATCGAGCGGCACAGATGATGCGTTCGGAGGACTACCGACGGGGACCGCCCGATGGCAGCCCGACAAAGTGGATGGCGTGGCGCCAATCGGAGTGAGGAATGTGACCACGAGTCGAGCGGAATCTTTCGGACCCGAGCACGCCGAGGCTCAATTCAAGGCAATTCTCGATCGAGCGCTGAGGGCCTACCACCGGGACGAAGGGCACGGGGGCGCCAATTGGATTGGAGAGAGAATCCTCGACCGTGAATTGACACCAGTTGCGCGCGCGGAGTTTCTGAACGCCGACAACATGCCTTCCGATCGCGAGATGCTGCAGGTTGTCGACGGCGTTCTGCATCTTCTAGGCGAGGGCTACCACGTCATGACTCTGGCGGAGCCCGCGAACCGGTTCGTGGTGAAGTACGCGAAGAGCCAGGAAGCCACACCGCCGCTCGCGCCGTCGTGGGAGCAGCCGCAGCGTGAGGCGTGGGCGCACGATTACGGCGTCCAGCCGGACGGATGTCTCCACCCGACGATCTGGCAGCACATACGTTCACTTGAAGTGTACGGGCCGCTGGCGGTGCCGAACCGGGTCTACGTCGCAGAGAGCGCCGCCCGGCTCCTCAACGACGACCAGCAGCGGGCGCTCGAGCGGTTCCGGTCGATCGGCATTGTGCGTTCGCTGGGCGGCGGTCCTCGGACGATCCGTATCTCCTACCCCGACGACTTCCCGAACGAAAGGCGGGCACCCGACGGCGTGGAGGTCTCCGTTCTCGTGATCCAGCCAGTCGTCACCCCTCTCAACGTCGCGATCGAACGGGAAGTCCGCGCTGGCAATCTTGACGCGGCGCGTGACCTGGAAGCCCGCTACACGCGGTTCGTACACGAGCTATGGCGGTACGGAATCTCGCATCTCGACTTCTCCATCCTGAACGTCGGCATCACCGGCTCTGGACAGGCCGAACGGTTCCAGGTCTTCGATCCGCACATGGGCTTGATCGATCTCGCCGGCGGTGGGCGCGAGGTGCAGGATCCGATGGCGGCATGGCGATCCCCCGAGGACCTCTTGCGATCGGCGCGCGACGGCAGCCGCTGGGCATTGTGGCGTATCCAGGAAGGCGTCACGACTTCGCCCGATCTTCCACAAGAGCGTGCCGACGGCGCCGCGGAAGTCGTGCGAGAGTTCCACATCGCATCCAGCGGGATCGAGCAGGAACATGGGCCCTTCAGCGTCGGGCTCTTCGAGCGAACGTGGGGGCAACGAGGAGCCCACCACCTCAATACCGTGCTTCATGCCGAACGCTGTGCGCTCCTCCAGCACCCGCTCAGCGGATTGCTGCGTTCCATGTTCGAACCGGCGACGTCCGACGCGATCTACGACCGCGCGCTGGCGGTCCGCGGAATGCACGACGAGCAGCCGCTCCCCCAGTTCCGCGCGGCCTTGAAGGTGCATCAGCATCGGCCCGTCCTGTTGATCGCGAACACCTTCGATGACGCGCCGAGACTGGTGAAGCATTGGGGTCGGATCCACTTCCCGCCGGAAGTGGATGTCCAGGACGACCCAGCGATTCACTACCACCTGCGCGACCTGTTCACTGGTGAGATGTACGTCCGCAGCGGCGAAGAACTCATCCGACGTGGTTTCGTCGTCGGCCTAGCACCCTATGAGCTCCACGTTCTTCAGGTGGAGGACGTCGTCGTGCAGGATCTGGCGGTCGAACGGGCTCTCGCCGCCCGTCAAGACGTGTCGGAGTTTCTCGAGGACTGCACGAAGACGATGGGCGTCGTCGGCGACGTGCACGGCGAGTTGCAGGCCCTGAAGGAGATTCTTCGCGCGCTCGGCTTCATCGATGCGCGCGACGACTGGTCCGCGCGCGATGGAACGCTCGTCTTCACCGGAGACATAGGGCACGGACGACATCTGCAGGAGGTGATCGAGTTCATCCACCGCCTTGCCGCCCAGGCGCACCAGCTCAGAGGACGGATCGTGTGGACGCTTGGCAACCACGATCTGTACATGGACCGGGACGGCGGGCAGGGCGGAGAAGAGTCGCTGGGGTACCGGCTCTGGCCCGCAATCAGGGAGGCGGCGCTGCGCCCGGAGCGACACCCGGGGTTGGTCGTGCAAGCGGCCTATTTTGATCATGGCAAGCTGTTCGTCCATGGAGGCCTCCTTCCGAACATCGTCGACATGGCGAGGCGCGAGCAGGGCGCGCGCGAAGGCAAGGAGATCGCGGCCTACGTCAACCATGTTTTTCGGCGCGCGCTCGTGGAAAGAGAGAGGATCAGCGCTCGCGATCTGCCGCATCAGATCTTCCACATCGGTACGAGCCATTCGCGTGAGCGACGTCTGCCGGGCGAGATCGGGTACGAGCCCGCCGGCATTTTCACTCCCGACCTTCGCGAGGTGGACCACTATCGGTATCACGATACGCTTCTGCCGCAGGTCATCGGCCATACCGCGAGCAAGAACGGCGAAATCCGATACTCGCCGGGCTCATGGCTCCGGCGCGATTACATCGCGATCGACGTCGGCCGGCAGCACGGGACTGGCAATGGCGGACTGATCCTGACCGATTTCGGCTGGGTGGCGGTCACGCCAGGGAGACCCGCGCGGTTGGTCGAAGTGGGGCCGCTGTTCGTGAGGCTCGCTCACGAGGCGGCAGCGGGCGACAGGTCAGCGGAAGACGACGGGACGTCAAACGTCGGCCAGATGCTCACTAGGTACTTCCGAGCCGCGAAGTCTGAAAGGAGATCGTCTCGTTCTGCTCATCCCTTCCAATCACTCGATCCGGATCCTGAAAACTGCTTCTGACCCGCCTGACAGCGCACGCGTGAGTCGCGCCAATCGCTGGGCGCGCCTGATCGCCAGACCGTGTCGTCGCCTGTTTGTTGCGCGCCCCCTCCCTGCAGTCGCGAGAACGGCCTCAGACGCCTGACGAGTGTGTGCCGAGGGCGGCTCGTCGCCGATGGCGAGGATGTGATGGACGTGCTCTACTGGTGGAGCGGCGCATAGAATGCGGCATGCGCCGCTCGAATCAGCGACGTCGCGGTGCTCGGGCCGCATCATGACAGAGACCCGTTTCCGCCAAGCCTTTCTTCTCCTGCTGGTCACGGCGATCTCCGCCGCGTTCGTCGCGATGATCCGCGCGTTCCTGCTGACGATCCTCCTGGCCGCCATCTTTGCTGGCCTGAGCTATCCCGTCTATGAGTGGATCCTCGGACGACTCGGTGGCCGCAAGGCGCCCGCCGCGATCGCGACGCTCCTGCTGTTGCTGGTGCTGGTGATGGCACCCCTCCTGGCGGTGCTCGGAGCCGGGGCCAATGAAGCGTTGCGCGTCACCGAGACCATCAGGCCGCGTCTCCAGCAACTCGTCGATCAGCCTGGTGAATTCGACAGCCGATTGCGGGCTCTCCCCGGCTACGATCGCATCGAGCCCTACCGAGCGCAGATCCTGACGAAGGCCGGCGAACTCGTCGGAAGCACGAGCGCCTTCCTCTTCGCCGCCCTGTCCGCCACCACACGGGCGACGGCGCTCTTCATCTTTCATTTCTTTGTACTGCTCTACACAATGTTCTTCTTTCTGACAGGCGGTTCGGGCCTGCTCGGAGGCGTGCTCGCGTACCTGCCACTTACAGAAGCCGACAAGCAACGCATGGTGGGGAAATTTGTGTCCGTCACACGCGCGACGCTCAAGGGGACGATTCTGATCGGCGTGGCCCAGGGCCTGCTTGGAGGGTTGGCATTCTGGGCAGTGGGTATTGACGGGGCGATCTTCTGGGGAACAGTGATGACCGTGTTGTCGATTGTCCCCGGCGTTGGCGGCGCGCTCGTGTGGGTACCGGCGGCGATCATCCTGATGACCACCGGAGAGCTGTGGCGAGGGATCGCACTCGCACTGTTCTGCGCGCTCGTCGTCGGCAGTGTCGACAATGTGCTGAGACCGCGGCTCGTCGGGCAGGACACGAAGATGCACGAACTGCTCATCTTCTTCTCGACACTCGGCGGACTCATGTTTTTCGGGGCGATGGGCTTCATCCTGGGCCCGATCCTGGCCGCGCTCTTCGTCACCGCGTGGGAAATCTTCGGGACGGCGTTCCGCACCGCGCTCGCCGAACCGGGATCTGCAGCAGCCGACTCCGACTATCGCCCGCCCGTCTGACAACGTCGCTAAGTGTGCCTACGAGATCTGCGTCGAAGCCAGCGGTCATGCCCGCTCCGCAAGCAAGGCGCCGGAAGGGTTGGGCGTCAGAGTTGCGGTTAGGGCCTGAAGAGCCCTTTGTTCGCGCTTCGGATCTGTTCGACCGGATCCGTGGAGTCCGCGGTCGATCCGCGCGTCCAGCGCGAGGGTCTCCACGCCAGGTCCTGCAAGAGGACCGGACGCTGATGGACGGTTGCTGCCATTGCGCAACTCCTTTTCGTGATCGAAACAGGCTCATAGGCTTCGCGCCACGCGGAACCCGTAATCGTTGTAGCGGAAGGACGGATCGAGCTTGCTGCGCAGCGTGACACGGCACATGGTGTGTACATGCCGCCACGATCCACCGCGGGAGGCGCGCCGCACGCCTTGATCCGGGCCCGCGGGATTTCGCTCCGGTGATCGGCTGTAGTAATCCTTGTCGTGCCAGTCCGCGCACCATTCGTGCACATTGGTCGCGATGCCGAACAGGCCGAAGTCTGTGGGCTCGCCGAGCGTCACCGGCCAGGGCGCCTGGAGCGGACCGCGTCCTCCGTTCGGAATCCACACCGGCACGACGTCGCCCCACGGGAAGAGCGCCTGCTGGAGCCCGCGCGCGGCGAATTCCCACTCGGCTTCTGTCGGCAACCGGACCGGACGTCCGTCTTGCTCGGACC
>Ga0114129_10005667_pt1 | contig 17679 bp, 12 predicted proteins | sample RhiMetdeltSRZDD1_FD_80071 | JGI IMG/M metagenome (GOLD analysis project Ga0114129, IMG submission 80071) | Populus rhizosphere microbial communities from Tennessee, USA - Rhizosphere MetaG P. deltoides SRZDD1 (version 2) (version 2) | ecosystem: Host-associated > Plants > Roots > Rhizosphere >...
AATGTTGGCCCACAGCCGTGGTCCATTCGGTTCAAACACCGCCCACTGCGTACCTTTGTCGATCGAGTGTTCGATGTAGATGAACAGACGCCGCACGTTGACGTACTTCCATTCGGGATCGGAGCTCATGGTGCGAGCGCCCCAAACACGATTCCCGCGACCTTCGAAGAATCTGAGCGCGTTGATCCCTTCCGGATTGAGGACGTCCTGGCGGGCTTTGTTGATGTTGGCTTCGAAGCGAGTCAAACCGCGCACGACTTCATTCGCAGGCGCTTTGTGTACGCCGCGTTCGATGTCTGAACGCGCGTAAATGCCGGTTACAAAACCTGAAGGCGGGAGCAACAGGCGCTTTGGCGGCCGTCCCTGTGCCGCGCGTTCTGTCGGATCGAGAATTTCAATCCACGGGTGATAGAGCGCCGCGTATTTGCTGTCGAACTTACCGCGAAATTCTCGAATCTCGTTCAGAGAACTTGCCTGCGGGCCGTCAACGACAGCGATTCGATAGCGGAGCCCTTCTGCGTGAGCGACCAGGGATTGAGTCGCCGTGAAGATCTCGTCGTCGGTCGATAACGTCGCGGCGTCAGGCATCGCGACGATTGCGATGTCGTCGATCTCGCCTAACGCAGCGAGACCGGTGGCAGTGAGGGTTGGATCATCGGGATCAGCTTCCTGTCCGGCGAAATCCGTTGCTGCTGGTTCCAGACCGTCGCTCCCATCCTGGAGCCGGCCGGCCGCGGCAGCACCAGTCAATATCGCCATCAGGCTCGCTGCCGATGCGCCCGGTGCATCGGGATTCCAATTCAATGCAACCAGCGCGTTCTCGTCCGCAGGATCATCCAGCTCGAGCACCTTGCCGATGTAACGAGTCTGCGACGGGTCGCCCGCAAGCTCTGTGTACTGGTCCACACGATCGAGACCAGCTCTCACCGTAACGATCAGCTCGACGAGGTGAACGATGTTCGCGGAAGTAGGTGCACCACCCCCATCGAACGTTTGATTGCCGTCCTCGTCGATCCGGACTACTCGCAAGTCCGCGAGAGCAATCGGAGCGGTGGGCGCAGGCGGCGTACCGCCGGGCAGCACTTCGATCACCGCGCCGTTTTTCACGCGCTGCACCACGCCCGTGCCGGAAACGGTCACGCGCGTTCGCATCGGCACAGTCTCGACCAACACGTTTCCCATGGCGCCGGGCCAGCGCGCTTTCCACGTCGCGGTTAGTCCAAGATCACTGATTGCCCGGCTGGCAACGCCCAGAGTCAGGTCACCGAACTTCGGCGTGTATACACGCGAAACGTAGAGGCGCTTCCCGCCGTTTTCGAAGAACGCACGGGCAGCGTGGGCCAGGTAGGCCGGGCGTCCGAAGTCCAATTCATTCAAAGATCCATAGACGCGCTCGAATTCAGTGAAGCTCGTAATCAAACGCGGCTCCGAGTTCTTTGGTCCGCCCAGGTATCTCACCGGGCCATAGTGAGTTAAGCCGGCGAATCCGGTGGTACTCGTAGGCACGCCTTCAATGGATTTCGCGCGAAAGCTGACTTCCTCGACATAAACTCCAGGTGCTAGATATTCGGGCATGAAGGAACTCCTTTTTTGCAGCGCCCGAGGGCGCTAGGTGATCTCAAAGTCTTCTAATCCGCTAAGGCATTTGCCTACAGTGAATTCAACTATTCGTGTGAAAGTTGCCGTGTACTCTTGTCCAGGTGGCTGATCCGGATCCTGTTCGCCGGTCGCGACCGGATCGTTAACGCCGGGCGCCGCCATAATCTCCAATGGCAGATCCCACAAAGGATCCCGTTTTGGTTGATCGGGATCAGCAGGTGTCGGTGCAGTGTCAGGTCCAGCGACTGTGACCTGAATTCTGAGTGGATTTGGTGTTGCACCGCCGGTGGTTACTGCTGAATTGATCAACAGAAGAAACTCGCCACGATCGTCACCATGAGCGCGACCCACGACTACAGTTGTGCCGTCCAAAACCGCGACGACGCGTGCCCAGCGCATCGGGTTGCCGCCGCGTGTCACTCGTCCACGCAGACCTGTGTCAGTGGCGCTGAAGTCGTACGCCGCTCCCGGAAAGAAAACCGGACGTCGTATTCGACGCCTGAAATCTTTTACCGTCTTGTTCGCGGCCTGCGCCTCGTCGAGTTCTTCTGTTTCGACGTCGGTTAGAGTCATGATCGGAATGCGCAAACGCCGGGGCACAATCCGTCGTCGATCGCGTTCGGGCTTGTAGATGCGGTTTGCTGTATCGAAAAACCTCAACTCGATCGGCGTCTTCACGCCGGGTTGATAACGCAAAGCGTAGCGATTGGACGTGTGGCGTTCGATAGGCGGGCGGGGCAGGCCTGACAGTGCGGCTTCATGTTCAACTTGCAGTTGATAACTCAAAGGTCTGGCGCGCACGGCGTCCATGGGCTCGATGCCAAGCGCAAGGCGCTCGACGTTTTCGACAAAGCGACTCGGTAAAAATTGGTTCATAACGTCGTTGTCGGCGTTATTCCAGTGATAGCTGTGATGACCGGACCTTCCGGCGCAGCCACGCGGCTGTCTAACCGCATCACGCGCGCGATGTAAGGCACACTCAACCGGTAGTCGGTAGGCAGTGAATCAAACATGCGCATCACGGCTTCATTGGAAACTTCTTCAAGCACGATTTGAATTGCTTCGCTCCCATCCCATTCGCCCGACGAATGCAACAGTGGTCCAGCGATGATCGGCGTCGTGTCCAAACACTGCATTGCTCTGCCGAGGATGCGCTGTTCTTCCACTGCATTCTCGGCCCAGGGCGTGATCAAATAGTGCAGGTCGAGTCCGAGGTGTGCGCGTCCGTCACGTTCGGTTACTCCCGCCCACGCGGCACGCATCACTTTGTTGAAATCAACCCTATAGAGAAAGATCGATAGCGCTGGAGAACCAATCTGGGTGCCGATGTTGTCTTTTTCAAAATCACTCGTGCGCACCAGCACTGCTTTGGTTTTGTTTCCCGGCGGTTCCAGCGGCTGCAATTCCTCAAAGCACGCGTTGAGCAGCATCTCGATGCTCTTTCCCGCTGCTGCAATCCCGGCGAAACCTGCCAAAACGTCCTCCTACATCCCCAACTTCAGCCAACGGCGGATCTTTGAAGTCACCGTTCGGTCAAGCTCGCCGATGTAAGGTCTAATAAATCGGACAATATCTTCGAGCTCTTTCAAATAGCGGCGGTCGCCGCTTGGCACGTGCGTGATGTGGCCGTGCCAGCCGCTCATGCCTTTGCGCTGAGTCTCGTCCTCAAACCAAAGCTTCACGATGAACGAATGCACTTTAGACTCGGGCATTCCAAGACTCTGTAACAGATGAGTGTCGTGGCTGAGTCTTTCGCGCGTCTGTTGCGCGTCTACTTTGCGGGGTTGTGAGAGTTAGAGCGGGCGTTGCTTCAAAACCCGCTTCAAGTTTAGTTATCTCAGATTTGTTTCTCTGCGGCCCTCTGCGTATCTCTGCGTCCTCTGCGTTATAACATTCTTAACGCAGAGAGCGCAGAGATACGCAGAGGGCCGCAGAGGAGGGAGGCGTATCCAAATAGTGATTTCCGGCTTTTGAGACGAACCTGATTTATTTCAGGGTCTTGAATCCCTGTTCGACGGCGGCGATATCGCGTTGCACTCGTTTTTGTACGGCTGTCAGAACTAACTGGAGTCGCTTGAGGCGTCCCAGAACTTCTGTTAACGAAGCATCGTGAGGAATTTGGGCCATGGTTTCAGAGTTATCGATGCTGCCAGTACGTATTTTTTCGTAGATCGCCGTCGTGCGTGCTTCCGGTTTTACTGCTAATTCTTCGGCAAGAGCCGCGACACAGCGATCGTAAAGCCGCAGCGCGCCGGTTCGATCTCCGGCGGAATATTTCATCAGCATTAGTTGCCGGTAGGTTCGTTCCGACGCGCGATCGTAACGGAGAATCGTCGAGCCGTAGGTGAAGCCGGTCTCATATTCCTGGTGTTCCATCGAGTAGGTCATGAGTTTGTCGAGCATGGTGAGGTACATATTCTGTAAACGTTCACGCTCAAACAGACACCAGTCGTGATACCAGCCGTCGAGCAGATCGCCTTTGTAGAGTTCGACGGCGTTTTTCAGCGACTGGGCGCCGTTTTGATCGAGCGACTTGCCCTGAGTGGCGGCGAAGGCGCGCTCGAAAACGGTCACGTCGATCCAGCAATCGCTGTTCAGGTTCAATTGCACCCAGTCGTGTTCAGCCGAAAGCACTTCGGTTTCGACCGCTCGTGCTGGTTTCAGCATTGAATGCAGGTGCCAGAGCGCTTGTCGTAGATACTTGCGCGATTTTTCGGTCGAGGTGTCGCTCCACAACAAATTCGCCAGCATTTCACGAGGGTGAGGCCGGTCGGGGTGGACCAGCAGGTAGCACAGGAGCTCCTGTTCCTTACGTGCTTCGAGGCCAATTAGAGCTCGAGCGTCTTTCTGAATGAGGAGTTTTCCGAATAATTGAAATCTCAGCGCTGACATCTTGCATGCCTGACCTGGTCCGTTAGACCGCAATGCGAGTGGTCTTTCAGTGGTTCGAATTGGCGCGCGAGGGGGACGCGTTAGGAATCGTTGGTTAGTTATGTTTCGTGAGAACTTTGCTCCAGCTTGCGGGCTGTTTAATGTTACTGGCGGAGTGAGATCCCCCCACGGCGATGAGGGAAGCAAGACTCTCGTCAAGCGTTTGCGTTAGGACCACCTATGATGTGGGCATTCGTATACCCTCTTTCCCATAACGGTGTCAAGAATTTTCGCGCCGGTTTTGGGCATGGTTCCTCCCTGTTTTCGGCTTTAGCGCCGTCATGGTTTGTTGATTTCATGATCTATGCTGGTTTTCGTATTTTCGTTCGGGTTTAAGTTAAATAAAAGTGAAAGATTCTTTAAACTCCTGTCTCGCTCGTGCGGTCATCTAACGACACGATGAATCGGGCAGTCGGATTATTAGTGATTGTGGGTGGCGCGTTCTTGGTAGTCGCAGGAGTACTGGTCTATTCAGGCGCGCTCAATTGGTTCGGCCGTCTGCCTGGAGACATTCGCTACGAGGGTGAGCATACTCGCGTCTACGTTCCCATCGTTTCAATGCTCATAATCTCGATCGCGCTCAGTCTGATACTCTACCTCGTACGCCGGTTTTTCTAGGTTCGCTTACTTCGGCCTTTAAATTCGCTGAAATAGATCGCGGCGGTTTGTCATAATAGATTGAGCCCACGTTCACGTCGGTATGCCTTACACACCCTGCTTAGGAACCTGTGATGAGCACTGTTGCCAGACCACGCACCCGCCGCTTAACAATTATCGCTCAGGATCCAAGTGTCCGAGTTGACGGGCGAATCCTGACTACCGAGGTAGAAGTCCCAGCCGAGGAAATTGCGCCCGGCCCGCGCGGTTACCGCGTCAAAGTCATTGACTACGACACGTCGTCGGGTGTGTTGTACCAGCCCGCCGCTTACCCACCGCTACAGAACGGCGCGTACCTGGATCCTTTCAAGGAAGACGCCGCGTTGCAGGACAACTCCGGCCTGTTGGAGGATCCGCGGTTCCACCAGCAAAACGTCTATGCGATTGTAATGAAGACCCTGGCGCGTTTTGAGTTCGCCCTCGGCAGGCGAGTCAGTTGGGGCTTTCGCGGTCACCAGATCCACGTGGCGCCGCATGCCTTTGCCGACGCTAACGCGTTTTATTCGAAGCGAGACCAGGCGCTTGTCTTCGGGTATTTCCGCGGACTGAGCAACGAACTTGTTTTTAGTTGCCTTTCACACGACGTCGTGGCGCACGAGACAACCCACGCGATCCTCGATGGCTTACGCAATCGCTTTACAGACCCTTCATCACCGGAACAGGCTGGTTTTCACGAAGGTTTCGCAGATGTCGTCGCGTTGCTATCAGTCTTCTCGTTGCCTGCGATTGTTAGCACTCTTTTGCCGCAAGGCACGAGAAAAACCAAACTTCCGCCCTTCTTGATTGACCCTGATGATTTAGAGGTCAAGGCGCTTCGGGAGTCAGTCCTGCTTGGCCTGGCCGATCAAATGGGCGCTGAGATGCTCGGCGTGCGAGGAGATCGCGCGGACGCGTTGCGACGGTCAGTCACACTGGCCACATTGACAAAGCGGCAGGTGCAAACGCTGCCCGAGTTTCAGGAACCACACAGGCGAGGCGAGCTCCTCGTCGCTGCCATGCTGAACGCATTTCTACAAGTCTGGCGCGCGAGGATTGAAGCCATGAAGCGTGGCCGACCGGACGCGCCGCTTGACCGCGACCTTGTCGTTGAGCAAGGTGCAGACGCGGCCGACCGCTTACTCACTATGGCCATTAGAGCGTTGGACTACACGCCGCCGACAGACCTTCAGTTCTCCGACTATTTAAGCGCCCTGCTAACCGCGGACAAAGAAGTTGTGCCGGACGATAACAAGTATCACTATCGCGACATAATGCGACGTAGTTTTGCCAACTACGGGATTGAGCCTGCCAGCATAAACAGCTCGGACGGAACCTGGGAACCGTGCAACGCTGACCTTACTTACGAACGCTCTCACTTCGAATCGATGCTGAGAGAGCCTGACGAAGTCTTTCGCTTTATCTGGGAAAACCGCGGTGAGTTGCAATTGCACGAGCAAGCCTACACGAAGGTGATCTCCGTCAGGCCCTGTTTGCGCACTGGCCCTGACGGATTTGTGCTTCACGAAACCGTGGCGGAGTACATTCAAATGATCACGCTTCAGGCTCAGGAGCTGCAGTACTTCGATCCGCCGGTCGGCAAGCCCAGCGCGATGTCTCCAGATCAGGAAGTGACCATATACGGCGGTGGCGCGCTAATTTTTGACGAGTTTGGGCGCTTGAAGTATCACGTCTTCAACCGGCTCAGCAATGCTACCCGCCAAACGCCTCGGCTGAAGTACTTGTGGCGATGCGGCTACTTCGATACCGCGGCAGCGTCTGACGGCGGCTTTTCTCAATTGCACTTGGACCGAGCACTCAACAAACGTAGCCACATAAGGGAGACCTTTTAGCATGGAACCCCGGAAACTTGTCATTCGTGCCTATCAGGTAGGCTTTGGTGATTGCTTCCTGTTGTCCTTCGGTTATTCGAAGTCGGAGAAGCGGGGCCAGCGCGAGCGTCACGTGTTAGTCGATTTCGGCAGCACCGGAATGCCTGAAGGTATCAAGCCCAGCGAACAAATGCTGAAGGTCGCGAATGATATCGCTGAGCGATGCGACGGTAAGCTTGACATAGTCGTCGCGACCCACCGTCACAAGGACCATATCAGTGGTTTCACGACCAATGACGACGAAACCGCGAGCGGAAACATCATCGCGCGCCTGAAGCCACACATGGTCATTCAGCCGTGGACCGAAGACCCTGCGCTCAAGGACCCAAAGCTGCCTCCCTTGAAGCGCAGGGGTGCGCAGGGTATGCAGGCGAGCGCGCCGGCCCAGTTTTTTTCCAGTCTTCATGCGATGAATCTGTTGGCGGAGTCCGCCCAGCGGGAGGTACAGCATCTCACGTCGGCAAAGTTCCGGCAGCCACTCGCCGCCGATGTCGCCGAGCAGATCGATTTTCTTGCCAACGACAACACCTTACCCAACCGGTCTGCGGTAGCGAATCTCGCCGGCATGGGAGAGAACCATTACGTGCATTTCGGCTACCCGCTCAAGCTCTCGCAGCTTCTTCCTGGTGTGAAGGTGCATGTGCTTGGTCCACCAACCCTGGAGCAGCATGCAGAGATCCAAAGGCAGAGATCGCGCGATGCCAATGAGTTCTGGATGTTGCGCGCCGCCGCCCAGCGTTTCTGGGGTATTCAATCGGCGACGGCAGCACAGGAACAGGAACAGGAGCAGTCGCAGACCATTCTCTTCCCTGGCGCCGACGTCTACCAGGACTTCTTCCCGTCGCACGATCGATGGTTTATCCGACAACTGCGGACACTGCGCGCCGAACAACTGCTCGGACTCGTGCGCGTACTGGACGACGAGATGAACAACACGAGCGTGATCCTGCTGTTCGAAGTTGGTGGAAAGAAGCTCCTGTTTCCTGGCGACGCTCAGATCGAGAATTGGGAATATGCACTGGGGCAACCAGAGGTGGCGAAACTTTTATCGGACGTCTCGCTTTACAAGGTTGGACATCACGGCAGCCGCAACGCTACTCCTAAAACGCTGTGGAATATGTTCAGCCACAAAAACCCGGAGATGAAAGCCAGGAATCGGCTGCGAACGGTGATTTCGACAATGAAGGGCAAACACGGTCATCGTCAGAGTCAGACAGAAGTTCCGCGAACTACTTTAGTAAAGGAACTTTCAAATCTGAGCGATTACATCACAACGGAAACGGCGGCAAAGAACGCCGAGCTCTACGTGGAGACGGAACTCCGTTTTTCATAGTGCGCTGCTTGACTGAATCCGAAACGCTAGGCTAGTCTGCACAAACCTACTTGGGGCCGTAGCTCAGCTGGGAGAGCGCATGACTGGCAGTCATGAGGTCAGGGGTTCGATCCCCCTCGGCTCCACCAATCTATTCTGTAGTTTAGGGCCGCGTTAGCGGCCCTTTGCATTGCGTGTTTATAGGCGAGTTGCTATGGCGTCGAGTTCACGAAGTATGAAACTAGCGCACGCTCGAGAATGCGAGAGGAAAAATCTGCGTCGAAAACGCGTGGGGTAGTATTCGTCTGGGCGCCGCCTTATCTCGCCGACTTCCCAAAAGGGGCCAAAACGGAACAGATAGCTTCCTCCATCGGTCCGCTTATCTTCGGAGTAGAACTCCCAGTGCTTGAGATGTTCTGGATGCTCTTTAAGGTAACGTTGTAACAAAGCGAGGCTCAGTTGTGGACGCAGAGCGTGATACCGGCTCTGTGCAAGTAACTGGACGAGGGATAGTTCGCCCAAATGCCAGGACTTGGCGATTCCCACAATCGCGTCGAGCTCATCGTTCGTCATTAGTGTGTGTGTCTTCGGTTCTACCTCCATTATAAATTAGTAGTCTCACTTTTCTGCCTGCAATAAACATCTTTCAGCAGTCGTAACACGATAGACAATATGTCGTGCCCAAGGAAGGACCAAAATTGCTCCCGAACGGCTTCGGCGGCGCGGTGCTGGTCGGCGACTATCTTTATGGGAGCCAAACCAGGAACGGACTGGTCGCCCTCGAGTTCACAACAGGGCAGGTGAAATGGAAGGCCGAGAATTTCGGCATGAGCTCGGTAGCCTATGCCGAGGGGAATTTATACATTCACGACGAGAATGGAGATTGTGTATTGGTGGAAGCGACCCCCGAAGGCTATCGCGAGAAAGGCCGCTTCACGCCGCCCAATCCGCCCAAGAAAAAACAGACAGGGCAGATGTCGGAGAAAGCGTTCGCATACCCAGTCATTGCGATGGAAGACTTTACATTCGTGATCTCGGGTCGTTGTGGGTCTACGATATCAAGGCAAAGTAGACGTCGGTTTCTTTGTGACCCAAATCACGCTTCGTTTGCGCGTTACACGTCAGGCGTGGTGCCTTCCATTTCCCGCAGCACCACATGGTTCTCACAAACGCGTATATCGGAGGCTTTTATGTTCCTGCGAGGCGTTTTACTTCTTCTGTTTGCCTTTCCAACCGCTACGTTCGCCACAGAAACTCTAACCAACCTCGAAGCCGGCAAGCCGGTTGACCGGCAAATCGCGGGTGAGGAGGTCCATTCTTATCGAATCGATCTGCTCCCTAATCAGTACGCTGAAGTCGTGGTGGACCAGCGCGGGATCGACCTCGCGATATGGGCCTACGATCTCAAAGGCCAAAAGCTGGTCCAGGCAGACTCATCCCGGGTTGGCAACGAGGAGTCGATGCTGTTCGCAGAAGCATCAGGGAACTCTTACCGCCTCGAGATCCGAGCGTCGTCAACAAAAGCGCCCGCAGGAAGTTATGAGATCAAGATCAAGGAAATTCGCGCGGCCACCGAAAAGGATAAAACCTACGTCACCGCCTGGAAACTAGTTCAGACCGCTATTTCACTTGAAAAGCAAGAGAAGGCTGATTCAGTGCGTAAGGCCCTTGCGATACATCAGCAAGCGATCCCCCTCTGGCGTTTAGCCGGCTCTCGGAATTGGGAAGTCAACGTCACTTATTTGATGGCCAACGATTATCTCTATCTCGGCGAGAATCAGAAGGCCTTTGAGTTTGCAGAAAAGGCGGTTGCGCTCGCGGAAACACCAGGTACTGAGGGCAATGAAGAGGAACGTAAAAATGCTGTAAAAGTGCACGCCGGCGCATTGACTGCTGCCGGCGAAGTACATAACTACTACGGAGACAAGAAGAAAGCGCTGGCATACTTTGAACGTGCGCTAGCCCTGCACACGTCCATAGGCAATCGCTCAGGAGAGCTTGACGTAATCAGCGACATCGCACTGGCTTATCAATACATAGGCGATTATCAGACCGCCCTCACCTTCAACAATAAAGCCCTCACAATGGCGAACGAATTAGGTGACCGTAACCAGGTGGGCATGATACTCAACAATCTGTGCCCGCTGAACGACCGCCTGGGAAACTACAAACAAGCGATTGATTACTGCAACCAGGCGCTTTCGATTAGACGTGAATTTAACGCTCCAATGGGCGAGGCCATCGCTCTTAACAACCTGGGTAACTTGTATGGCAATACAGGTGATTTTCAGCGGTCACTGGATTTCTATCGCCAGGCGGAAGCGTTGAACAAATCACTTCAGTATCGATCGGGTCAGGCAATCCAGCTCAATAACATCGCCTGGGTTTACGGCACTATAGGTGATTACGAAAAGGCGATCGAATTCTACAACCTGTCGTTGGAGATGTTCACGGCTGAAGACGATAAGTTCCGCATGGCTAACGTGATCAGTAACATTGCCGCAAACTACATGGAAGTCGGCGACTACCAGAAAGCGCTCGAGCTCAACCTGAAAGCGCTTCCGATGCGGCAAGCGGTCCATAACGAAGAGGGCGCCGCAGTCACATTACGGCAGATCGGAAGAGCGTACGCGCGTCTTAATGACAAGCCGAAGGCACTGGACTATTACAACCAGGCAATCGAAAAACTACGGTCATTTCCCCGGCAACTCAGCATGGCCCTTCGGGACCTCGGTTCTCTGTACAGCAATTCAGGTGAGCATCAGAACGCGATCAAAACTTTTGATGAAGCTCTCCAGGTATCGCGCAGTCTCGGCGATCCACTCGGCGAGGCGGAGGCTCTCGCAGGGATCGCCAAAGTGGAGCGCGATCGTGGAAGGCTGAACGAAGCGAAGAGCCTGGCCGAGAACGCGCTCGCATCCGTTGAGTCGCTTCGACTCAATCTCAAGAGTCAGAATTTGCGTACGGCGTTTTTCGCGTCCGCGCGAAAACATCACGAGCTCTATATCAACGTCCTCATGTCACTGCACGCGCAGAATCCGTCTGCGGGCTTTGATGTCCTGGCGGTCCAAGCAAGCGAGAACGCGCGTGCCCGTTCATTGCTCGAACTGTTGAATGAATCGAATGCTCAAATTCGGAAAGACGTTGACGCGACACTCGCCGAGCGTCAACGAAATATTCGTCAGGCGATCTCTGTTAAAGCCGAACAGCAGATGCGCTTGCTCAGCGGGAAGTACAGTGAAGAAGACGCTAAGCGTGTCAGTCGTGAATTGGACGCACTCGCAAACGAGTATGAGGAAATACAAACGAAGATTCGTCAAACGAGTCCGCGGTATGCCGCGCTGACTCAACCAGTTCCGTTAACGTTGAAAGAGATCCAATCGCAACTGCTCGACGAAAACACGATACTGCTTGAATATAATTTGGGTGAGGAGAAGAGTTTTCTGTGGGCTGTGGGGCCGGGGTCTTTAAAGAGCTTCGAGTTGCCGAAGCGAGCGGAAATAGAAGCTGCTGCGCGACCTGTTTACGATCTGTTGACAACGCCTAACCGTAGCGACAGTTATCCGCAGGCGATTGCTGCGTTGAGCCGCATGTTGCTTGGACCAGCCGCTGCCGAACTCAAGAACAAGCGACTGTTGATAGTTGGCGAAGGTGTGTTGCAGTACGTTCCCTTCGCGGCGCTGGACGAAGGTGGATCTCCGTTGATGGTCAAACACGAGATCGTCACGCTTCCGTCAGCGTCTGTGCTTGGAGTTTTGCGACAGGAAACGAAGGAACGAGTACCTGCGCCAAAGAGCATTGCGGTTTTCGCCGATCCTGTTTTTGAATCGAACGACGCTCGCTTCTTTGCGAAAACTCCCGAGGCCAACATGCTTGCCGTGCCCGATGTGGGTCTCGAAGTGACGAGGTCTGCGAACGAATCCGGGCTCATGAATTTTCCACGGCTCCGTTTCAGTCGTGAAGAAGCAAAACAAATATTGAAGTTCGCACCGCGAAACCAGAGCCTCGCAGCGCTCGACTTCGCGGCAACCCGCGACACCGCAACCAGCAGCGACTTGCAGGACTACCGGATCGTCCACTTCGCGACACACGGAATCATCAACAGCCGTCACGCCGAGCTTTCAGGCATCGTGTTGTCGCTCGTCGATCAGAAAGGAAAGCCGCAAAACGGGTTCCTGCGGTTGTACGACGTCTATAACATGAACCTCAAAGCGGATCTCGTCGTGCTCTCAGCGTGTCAAACAGCTTTGGGAAGAGACATCAAAGGCGAAGGTCTCATCGGACTCACGCGAGCCTTCATGTACGGAGGCGCCACGCGCGTCGTCGCCAGTCTTTGGCAGGCCGACGATCGCGGGACGGCCGTGTTCATGAGTCGCTTCTACGAAGGCTTGCTCTCGAAGGGAATGAGTGCACCGGCGGCACTGAGGAACGCTCAAGTCTCAATGTACCAGGACAAGCGCTGGCAAAACCCGCGCTACTGGGCCGCGTTTACGATTCAGGGTGAGTGGAAGTAACCAGACTCACTTTAGGTTGTTGACTTTTTCAATCGAGGCCTTCACCTCTGGGCTTTCAAGAAAGACGCGTAAGCTCAGGTTTTTGTATCCCGGTGAAGAAAGCTGTTGCTTACTCGTCTGAAGCAATTCGAGTAATGGCGCGGGCAAGTCTTGTTTATTACCACTGCTCACGCTGATCAGCCGGTGAAGTTGCAGCGCATGAATCAACGAGCGCGTGGTGTTGTCGTGATGACATCCCAGCCACACGCGGTTTTGCCCAACTGACTGGAGAAGATTTTCCAGCCAGATGAACCTGCTGAGATCGTTCATGATCACGAACTGAAGCGGATCCTTAGCTGACGCGGGATACACATAAGAGTCGAAATCCTTCTTCGGTGGTGGTCCTTCCGGCTTAACGATTCGCAGCCTCTCGAGTTGCTCTTCGGGTGTAAGTAACTTGAGAACGCGAGTGCCTCCATGCTTGGCGATGACGGTGGTTACCAGGACAAACTGCTGCGAACTGCTGATGTTTGCGTTCTTGTCGCCGCCAAAGACGTCGGCCCGAATACCGGCACCGACAGTCGTGAAATATTCTCGTAGCGTAAGCGCTTGTCCACCATTAACCTTGAACGCTTTCCCGTTAAAAACGTACTGCACAAACCGCGACAGGTCAGAGATCGTGTGTGCCGAAGTCAGGCGGAAGCTCAACCACGTGGACCAACCGAACGGATAGATCAAAACCGTCGGAACCGGGCTCACTTTGAACTTGAAGCTGCCGTCGTTGACAAACTCCACTCGCGACAGGAGCGATACCTCTAGAGGAAGAATTAGGTCCCAGGCTTTCACGTTGTAAATGGGAAACCCATCGTCGCCCGCGAATCGCGTCCAGTATTTGCTTCTCTTTCGATAGGCGTGAAAGACCCTGTTGATGATCGTGCCGGCTGTTCCGGTGAGATCGACGTATCCTGTTGTTCCGTCACCTCGAACGGTCTCGTGTAACTCTTCATAGCCGTCTCTGGTTCCCAGCGACAACGGCGCTTGAGCAGGAGGGTTCTTCGAAAGGTAGTAGAGCGTCGTGCGGCAATCAGCCACGTCAACCATTGTCTCCGTCAATGTACTCATGCTTGACGTCTCCATAAAGTCAGGCGTAAGGTTGCGGCAACTGCTTTCCTCGACGGAGGCCAGCGGAGGCGTGTCGAGTCACACGTCTCCATTTCTTAGGTCAAAGGCCTAAACAGATTTCTAACTTCAATGTCTGACTGTTGAAAGCCTTTGACCTGCCCAACCGCCACAAACTCGGGCAGGGCTTCACTTCCTCGTTCAATCGGCTGATACACCTCCACCGACAGTTGTCTTGCTTTGACCATGTCGACGAGTCGTTGCCGATCTCGGACTACTTCACCGTCGAAAAGTTCTCCTTTGACTCTGTTCCAACCCTCGTCGTCCATTCCCTCGCCGGGAAAGATTTGCACAGTAGCTCCTAAGACCTTCGCTCCGCTCGGTTGCTCGAGCAGTAAGCCCTGCCACGTGACCCGTCCGACCTTTCCGGTGACCCATTCGAATTTAGGCGTAGTCCAGGGCGACAAGAGTACTTTTCGTAGGTACTCTGCGCCGCCCTCATTTCCCTTAAAGCCCCACGTTCGATTTTTGTAGATATCAATTAACAGTTTGACGAAGGGGATGAAAGCACCGACTCCCAACGAGATCCCAAGCACGGAAGCAAATACTTTCCAATTCGAATAATCAATGCCACCCGTCCTCTTGCCTACGGCAACGATTACAAAACTCAAAACAACTGCCAGAAAGAAGGCGGGCACGATTTGGTCTGAACTAAACGTCGGGAGGCGCCAGCCCTCGCCTTTGCGAAGTCGCTCGACAAGCTGATAACTCAAGAGAGCAGGGATTATTGGCAGCAGGAAGTATAAGAACGCTGCCGTTCCGCCGGGAAAACCTTTTGCTTCATCTTCAAACGGTCGTTGCACAGTTAGAGTGATGGTTGCGCTCTGCATCGAAGTCACTGGTTGAGTGCCCGCGTTCCAGGAGTATCGCAGCATCAACAGCAACTTGTTTTGTGTAAACGGCGCGTGTTTCGTTGCGGTGATCGTCAAATTGCGTGAGTCACTCGTGAAGGGTTTGAGTTCGGAGTTAATCGCGAGATTTCCTGCGAAAGGTGCGTCCTGCGCGGAGGGGTTTTTTCCGGCCACCGAAACATCCAGAAGCTGCACCGCCTTGTCAGACTTGTTTGAGATGATGATAGAGACTTCTACCTGCTCATTACGATTCACCAATTCACGATCGGACACAGCTAGAAATTCGATGACGGGCGGCGACGGAGCCGGAGTTGGCGATGGCGATGGTGTAGCTCGTGAACCAGAAGCAGCAAAGGCCGCGCAGGTGGACCATCCCGCGATCGTCAGCCACAAACCGCACATAAAAGCGCTATACGACAATGAAAATCGACTGCGCATAAATCCTGGCAATGCGAGATCGGTAAGCTAAAGACACCGGTTGAATTGAGGCCGAGCGCGCAAACGTTATCACCTTTTGTAAACCCGGACAATTATCGAAAATGGGATTGTGCAGTCTCATTTGTGAAATGGAAAGGGCCGCAAAAAGGTACAAAAGACGCATAAACAGAAATGGCACAGGCCTTGACTCCCTACATGCACGCACAACTGTACGCATCAATCGAAAATTCGTAGTCGAGGTATTGAGTCATGGATGTCCTTTGGAAGAATCTCGTCTATTCAGTTCGAATGTTATTGAAGCGGCCAAGCCTCACGGCTGTCGCAATCATCGCCATCGGATTAGGCATCGGCGCAAATACCGCGATCTTTTCCGTCGTCAACACGGTCCTGCTGCAACCGCTCCCTTACGAACATCCGGAACAACTCGTGAGGATTGCATCCGAGCAGCGCAACCAGGCTCTTGACGGCCGCGGCGCCTTCTCGATTCCAGACTTCCTCGACGTGCAGAAATCGTCGTCGACGCTTGCACACGTGGCGGTGTTTCAAGAATCCGGAACGATTATTACTGACGGTACTGGCGACCCCGAGCGCATCCTCGGCGCAGCCGTCACCGCGGATTACTTCCCACTCCTCGGTGTGAAGCCGGTGCTCGGACGCGTCTTCACGCGCGACGAAGACAAACCTGGCGCTGCTGACGTGATCCTTCTCAGCTATGGTCTCTGGCAACGGCGCTTTGGAGGTGATCCCAACATTATCGGTCGCGAGATAAACCTCGGCGGAAAAACTACAGTGATCGGCATCATGCCTGCCGGATTCCAGTATCCCATCGATGATGATCCGCAGGATTTTTGGGAGCCGATGTTTCCGGCTCAGTGGCTCACCAGGGAAGCGCGCGAAGAACGTGCTAACAGGTTCCTGCCCGTGATCGGGCGTCTCAAGCCGGGTGCAACAGTCGCGCAGGCAAAGGCGGATCTCGATCTGCTTTCGAGACAGATCGAACAGCATTCGCCGCAATCAAACACGAACGTGATATTTAACGCAGTGTCGTTGCACGACGACACCACGCGCGACTATCGCAGTGCACTCCTGATCATGCTCGGCGCAGTGGGGTTGGTGCTGCTGATCGCGTGTGCAAACGTCGCTAATCTCCTGCTCGCACGCGCGGCTGCGCGACAGAAAGAGGTCGCTATTCGCATGGCGCTCGGCGCGAGTCGCCGTCGTATTGCCTCGCAACTTCTCACGGAAAGCGTTTTGCTGTCGTTGGCCGGCGCTGTTGTTGGTTTGTTGCTCGCGAGTTGGGGAATGGATCTGCTCGTGGCCTATGGACCAGCAGACGTGCCTCGGCTTCACTCCGTGAGCCTCGATCGCTACGTGCTGTTCTTCACGTTTGCTGTCGCAACGGTGACAGGCATTCTGTTTGGACTCGTTCCGGCCCTGCACGCTTCAAAACCCGATCCAGGCAATACGCTGAAAGAAAGCGGTCGTGGATTCTCACTTGCCGGTCGCAACTGGATGCGCAGCGCGCTGATCGTGTCGGAAGTCGCATTCTCGTTGATGCTGCTCGTCGGCGCGGGCCTCTTAATGCACAGTTTCTGGCGTTTGCTGAAAACTGATGCCGGATTCGATCCGAAAGGCGTGCTCGCGATGGACATTCCGCTCAGCAGAACGACTTACAAAACACCGGAGCAAAGGTCGGCAGCGTTTCAACAGCTCATCGGGCGAATGAAAACACTGCCTGGTGTCCGTGACGTGTCGGTGACCAGCAATGTTCCGTTGACCGATTTTGACGTCGAGTTAAGTTTTCAGGTCGAAGGCCGTGCACCATACAAACCCGGTGAGGAAGCGACTTCTGATTACACGGTGACGGGCTCTGACTACTTTCGAACAATGAATATCCCGCTCATGCAGGGGCGTGTTTTTACGGATCAAGACAGTGCCAATTCACCTCAGGTAATCGTGGTCAGCAATGCTTTTGTAAAGCGTTACTTTCCGAATGAAGACCCGATCGGAAGGCGCATCGTCTTTGACGGTAAGGACGAGAAGCCACGCGAGATAGTAGGCGTCGTCGGCGATGTTCGGCGTAATGGACTCGACGTCGACGTCGAGCCGGAGATGTACGTCTCGCACATTCAGAATCCTGAGCGGCGATTGAATCTCGTGATTCGAACCGAAGCTCGAGACGCGTCGCAAATAGCGCAGGCCGCGCGCGCGGAAGTGAAGGCGTTCGATCCGAACCAGATTATCTGGCGCACGCAAACGCTCGAGGAGTTGTTGGGGACGTCAGTCGCGCCACGCAGGTTCAACATGTTGCTGCTCGGAATATTCGCGGGTGTCGCGCTCGTGCTTGCGGC
>Ga0114129_10005668_pt1 | contig 17679 bp, 14 predicted proteins | sample RhiMetdeltSRZDD1_FD_80071 | JGI IMG/M metagenome (GOLD analysis project Ga0114129, IMG submission 80071) | Populus rhizosphere microbial communities from Tennessee, USA - Rhizosphere MetaG P. deltoides SRZDD1 (version 2) (version 2) | ecosystem: Host-associated > Plants > Roots > Rhizosphere >...
ACAGAGAACGGACGACAGAGAACGGACGACGGACGATAGCAAGACTGGCTGGACTGCTTAAGGGGGGCATCGCGCCCCCCTTGCCCCCTCAGAATCGATACGTCTTGCCTTGGACCAGGAAGGTGAGCTTGCGTCGTCCCAGGGCGCGGACCTGCTTGTGGATACGCGTGAGGTGTCGCGGCTTGGCACCGTAGAGATACACGGGCACGTCGGGCTCCAGCTTGTCGAGTTCCCCGTCAAGCGTCTGGGGCGTGAGGTGGCCCGAGACATTGGCGAGGTCCTGGAGCTCGTTGGGGAACGACGTCTCCACGATCACGGCCTTCAGGTTGCGGGCCTTGTTCACCACCTCCCAGAAGCGCTCAGTGGGCGCCGTGTCGCTCGAGTAAGCGATCGTGCCGAGGCGGTCTTCGACCACGAAGCCGGTGGTGGGCACCGAGTGGGACACGCGGATCGCGCGGATCGACAGACCGTTCACCCTGAAGCGACGCTCCACCGGAATCTCGATGAGCTTCAGAACGGGAGTAAGGTCGTTCGGCAGGCAGGTAAAATCCGGCCAGGTGTGATTGTTGAACAGGTGGTTCTTCATCGACGCGATCACCTCGCGGATCGCGTAGATGCGCAGGATGAAGCCGGGCGCCAAGAAATTGTTGTCGATCAGGAACGGCAGCGAGCAGGTGTGGTCGAGATGGGAGTGCGAGATGATGACGTCCTTGACCTTCTCCTGCTCCCGCACGCTAAGCGCGCCTGAGACGAAGCCGGCGTCGAGACAGACCGTGTCGTTGATGCGAAACGACGTCATCCCACACTCGGGGATGTTTCCGCCGTAGCAGCCCAGGACCTGGAGCTTCATCGTTTGCTCCCCCGCAAGTCTCTATGTCCTAGGGGTTTGCAGGGAACCACAGGCGGCGACCCTAGCACGCGTCTCACGTACGGGTCAAGTGCGCCTCATCACCCGCAGCGAGACACCACGCCTCGTAGGCGCGACTGGCGTGGGCTCCAGCCCTGGGGGCCGCGTGGCGAGTGTCGGACGTGCGTGCCGAAGCGGGTTGTGCCTATACTGAGCGCATGCCACGGGTGGCCCTCGCGCTCGCCCTCGTTCTCGGCTTCACCGCAGCCGCCAACGCGCAAATGAACGAGTACGAAGCGCGCTACGGGCCCACGATCGAGGTCTCGGTCGACTCGCTGCTCGACATGCCGGAGCAGTACAGCGGGCGCGCGGTGCGCACGCGTGGCCGGTTCGAGATGATCCCGACCGGCCGCGGCCAGCAGTATGGGTTGCGCGGTACGTTCGGCGGCTACCTCTACATCTTCCCGCGGCCGGAGATCGTCGCCACCTACGAGCAGGAGGCGCGCCGCTGGGGCGGGAAGGAGGTCGAGGTCCAGGGCTCGGTGGACCGCGGCCAGGACCCGGACACGCGCCAGCCGATCGTCTACATCGCGATCTGGGGCTACCTTGCACCGCCCGACGACAAGCCAATCAAGCGGCCCGACTCTCCCGACACGACGCTCGAAGACCTCGTCACGAAGCCCGAGCGCTACGACGGCAAGACCGTGAACGTCCGCGGCCAGTTTCGCGGCGAGAACCTCTTCGGCGACTTGCCGTCGTCGAGCCGTGACCGCTCGTCCGACTGGGTGATCAAGGACGACGTGTTCGCCGTGTGGGTGACCGGGAAGAAGTCCAAGGGCTCGGGCTGGAGCCTCGACGCCAGCCTGAAGCGAGACACCGGCAAGTGGCTGCAGGTGATGGGACGCGTCCGCGTGCGCAAGGGCGTCGTCACGCTCGAGGCGATGGACGTCGTGCTTTCGAAGGCGCCCCAGCCGAGTGTCGTCGCCGAGGCCAAACCCGAGCCCACACCGCCGCCGCCGCCGCGGCCGAAGCGGCCTCCGGTGGTCGCTTTCTCGTTGCCGCTCGACGGCGAGCGCGAAGTGTCCCCGGATGGCGTGTTCCAGGTCCAGTTCAGCCGTGACATGGACGAGGCGAGCTTCAAGGACCACGTCCTGTTCCGTTATGCGGGGCGACCACAACCCGGCGACAACGCGCTCGACACCGTGAAGATCAGCTACGACGGGGGGCTGCGCACCTTGCGGGTCGACCCGGGCGACCTGCTGCGCGCTGGCCGCATTGTCGAGCTCCTGCTGCTGCCGGGGATCGTCGACATCGACGGCAGCCCGCTCGAGACGCGCCCGGGAGTCCGTGCCGGCTCGTCGGCCGACGTGCTGCGTTTCCAGGTCGTCGCCGCCGGCCTCGCGGGCGGCCCGAACCGGTAGCCTCGGGCCTTCAGGCCGGCTTGCTGCCGTGCAGATGGGCGAGCGCGCGCGAGCCGATGTCGCGGCGGTACAGCATTCCCTCGAACTGGATCCGGTCGATTGCCGCGTAGGCGCGCGCGATGGCCGACTCGAGGTTGGCCCCGAGGGCGGTGACGCCCAGCACGCGACCACCCACCGTCGTCACGGCGCCTTCCGCGCGCTTGGTGGCGGCGTGGTAGACGATCACGTCACTCCAGTCCTTGAGCGTCTCCAGCCCCGTCACGACCTTTCCCGTCTCGGGAGTGTCCGGGTAGCCGCGGCTCGCGAGCACCACGCACACCGCGGGCTCTTTCGCCCACTCGAGGCGCGAGCCGTCGAGCGTCCCGGTCGCGCACTGCTGAAGGATCGGCACGATGTCCGTGCGCATCCGCGCCATGATCACCTGCGTCTCGGGGTCGCCGAAACGGGCGTTGAACTCGAGCACCCTGGGTCCGGCCTCGGTGATCATCAGCCCAGCGAACAGCACGCCCTGGAACTTGCGCCCTTCGTCGGCCAGGCCGGCGATCGTCGGCAGCACGATCTCGTTCATGATGCGTTTGTGGCCCTCGAGGCTGATGTTGGTCGTGGGCGACACCGTGCCCATGCCTCCCGTGTTCGGGCCCTGGTCGCCGTCGAGCGCGCGCTTGTGGTCCTGCACCGAGGCCATCGGCACCACGCGCGAGCCGTCGGAGAACACCAGGAACGAGACCTCTTCGCCCTCGAGGAACTCCTCCATCACGAGCTTCGCGCCGGCGGAGCCGAACTTCTTCTCGGCCATCATCGCGTCGACGGCAGCGCTTGCCTCGCCCGCGTCCTTGACCACCAACGTGCCCTTGCCGGCAGCAAGGCCGTCGGCCTTCACGACGAAGGGGAAGCCGAAGGGCGCCTTCTTCACGAAATCGTGGGCTTCTTCGAGCGAGCCGCAGATCTCGTAGCGCGGCGAGGGGATCTTGCGGCGGGTCATGAACTCGCGCGCGAAGGCCTTCGAGCCCTCGATCTCGGCCGCGCCGCGGGAGGGACAGAAGATGGTGAGGCCGCGGCGCACGAACTCGTCGCCGATCCCGAGCACCATCGGTAGCTCCGGTCCCACCACCGTCAGGTCGGCCTTGATCGTCTGTGCGAAGTCGGCCACCTCGACGATGCTCGAGGAGTCGATCGGGACGCAGTCGGCGATCTCGGCGATGCCCGCGTTCCCCGGCGCACAGTAGACCTCGGCGACCAGGGGGCTCTGGCGGATCTTCCATGCCAGCGCGTGCTCGCGGCCCCCGTTGCCGACGATCAGGAGCTTCATCCGCGAGCAAAGTGACACGGCACTCCTGCCGGTGTCAAACGTGCTTTCGCGCGATTTCTGAGGAGTTCACCGCTCCCGTGCTAGCCTCTGCGCGCCGATGCGAGACGCCTCCTTCCGCGCGGGCGCCACGGCTGCCGTGCTGTGGGTCCTGCTGTGCCTGCGCTGGTTCGACGTGGCCGCGCCCTGGCGGCCGGCGGCGCTGTCGGCCGTCCCGCCGGCCCTGCTGCTGCTGGGGCTTGCCGCCGCGCTCGCACTCTTTGTCCGCGGCCGCCGGGCGATCCTTTGCGGCACGCCGCTTGGGCCACACGCAAAGGCCTTGGGGCTGCTGCTGCTCCTGGCGTTCTGCTTCAGGCTCCCGACCGTGGCCGGCGGCGCCGGGGCCGCGGTTACCGCCGACGGCGCGCTTTCGGGGATCGTCGCGCTGCATTTGCTGGACGGCAGCGAGCGGCTGGTGTTCGTGCCGCATGTGCCGTACAGCGGCAGCCTGAAATCGCACGTCACGGCGCCCCTCGCGCTGGCGCTCGATCCGGCACGCGCGTTCGCGCTCGCATCAGTGCTCTTCTATCTCGCCTATGTGGCCGGGTTGTTTCGGCTCGCGCTCGTCGTGTCGGGACCGCGCGCGGCGCTTCTCGCGGGGCTCTACGCCGCCTTCAGCCCGGCTTTCGTCACCCGCTACAGCCTGAGCAACGACGGCAACTACGTCGAGCTCTTGGCGCTCGGAACCTGGGCGCTGTGGTTCGCGGTCCGCTTCACCTTGGAGCCGGGCCCCCGCCCACAGCTCGCCCTCGCGGCGGGCCTGCTGCTCGGCCTCGGCTTCTGGTGTCACATCCTGGCAGTGATCCACCTTGCGGCACTGGCGCTCCTGTTCGTGCTCGTGACGCGGCTTCAAGCGCCGCGCCCGCTCCTGGCGCTCGGCGCCGGGGCGGCCATCGGTTACGCGCCCGGCTGGCTGTGGAACCTGGCGAACGGGTGGCAGTCCTTCCAGTACCTGATCCCGGGGCAGGCCCGCGCGGGGGAGGCAGGCGAGGCCGGGCTTGCCGCGATCAGCCTGGGCCTCGGCGAGAAGCTCTGGCTGATGCTGACCGACCACGCGCCCGTGCTGATGGGCTATGACACAGGCTACGGCCCGATCGTCGACCGGGCGCTGCTCGTCGCCGCCTGGATCGCCACGGCTGCCGCGGTAGCGGCCGGCGTACGAGTCGCGCGGCGTGCCATCCGCGAGCACTCCTGGCCGCTCGCCGCCCTCCTGGTCTTCGCCGCGACGAACCTGGTGATCGCCCTCGTCGCGCTGCCACACGTCCCCGACAATCCGCGCTACCTGCTGTTCCTGATGTCGGTCCTGCCGGTGCTGCTGGCCGATGCCTGTGTCGAGCCCGTAGCCGCAACACCGCCGCCTCTTGGCCGCGCGCGGCCGAAGCTCGCCACGCTGCTGCTGGGCCTCATGATCGTGACGGGAGCCCTCGCTTCGCTGGCCCAGCTGCCGACGACGCTCGCCCAGGACGCCCGCTGGCGCTCCTTCGTGAGCGAGTTGGAGCGCGAGGGCGTCCGTTTCTGCTACACGGACTTCTTCCTGGCGACTCGCATCAACTTTCTCTCGGCGGAGCGGGTCGTTTGCTCGGCCAAGCTCGGCCCGTTCACGACCGAGTACTTCTTCGCCTATCGGGAGCGCGTCGAGCGTGCGCCCGAAGCCGCGCTCATCCCCGTGAACCGGACCGCCGCGTCGAGGCTCGAGAGGCGGCTCGCCGAGCTCGGCGTGACCTTCGAGCGGCGCGACCTCGTCAAGCCGGTGCTTTTCCGCCTCTCACGCAAGGTGGATCCCGAGGAGCTCTTCCCTGGGCGCGAGTTTCCGATGCGCTAACGAAGCCCGTACCGGGCAGAATCGCGCGCCGGTACGGGCTTTTTTCGGGACAGCTCAGACGAACGAAACGACGGGCTGACGGATCCTGGAAACGGACTCCGGAAACGGACTCCGGAAAACGAACTCCGGAAACGAACAACGGAAACGAACAACGGAAACGAAGTCCGGAGACGGATTCCAGAAACGGACCACGGGGCCCGTGGACGGGCTAGCGGGGGGGCATCTCGCCCCCCCGAGCCCCCTCAGGAAGGGGAGGCATCTCGCCCCCCCCGGAGCCCCCAGTTACGGCTGGAGTTCCGACGTGAACACCGCGCCGCCCATTTGCGGCAAGGTCGCGCTCAGCTTGACGACCTTGCGCGAGTCCTTTGCGACCCAGATCGTGGTCTCGCCGGGCTCGCCCTCGGCCGAGGCGATCTCGACCTTCCACGCCTGGAACGTGCCAGCCGGCACGGTCACGCTCTCGGCCCCGGTGACCTTGGCCTGCTTCATCTGCACCTTCTGCTGGCGCACGTCGAAGTTGCGGTAGGTCGTGCTGAAGCCTTCGGCGAGCGCAAGCGAAGCGATCGCTTCGTTCGAGCCGACGCCGTCGGCGAAGAGATCGCCGCCGAGGTCGACCGACACCGGCTTGGGCTCGCCGCCCATGGCGACGGTGCCGGTGGCCTTGCCGTCCGCGAACGTGAGCTCGATCGCCGCCGGCCCCTGCTTGACGACGCGCTTCCGCGAGACGAGGGTCGCCTTGTCGAGCGTCGTGATGTCGACCGCGTCGCCCGTCGGCATCTTGGCGGTGCCCGTGACGACCCAATTGCCGCCCTGCTCCTCGATCGTCTGCGTCGTCGAGAGCGGGATCGTCTGGCCGCCGGCTTCGATCCGGCCCGAGTAACTCGCCTTGCCGGCGCTCCACGGGAACGCCACCTTCGGCACGCCCACGCTCGCCGTCTCGACCGGCTTCGTGAGCACGACCGTTTTCGGGTCCACGACGAGCTCGCTCAGGCGCTTGCCGACTTCCGGCGTCATCTCCGCCTGGAAACGGCCGCCCAGGTGCTTGGCGAAGAATTTCTCGGAGGCGGCCCAGAGCGCCATGTTGTTGACGGGCCGGGCGAAGCCGTGGCCCTCGTCCGGCGCGAGGATGTACTCGACGGGGAAGCCGCGGTCGCGCAGTGCGATCACGATCTGCTCCGACTCGGCTTTCTTGACGCGCGGATCGTTGGCGCCCTGCACGACGAGCAGCGGCGTCTTGATCTTTTGCGCCGAGTTGAGCGGCGACTGGCGCATCAGCTGGGTCTTGCCCTCGGACGTCTTCGGGTTGCCCATGCGCTCGTGGAAGATGATGCGGCCGGCCTCCCAGTAGGGCGGAATCGAGTCGAGCAGCGTGATTAGGTTCGACGGGGCCACGATCGCGACGGCCGCGCCGTACAGCTCAGGCGTGAACGCGACGCCGGCGAGCGTCGCGTAGCCGCCGTACGAGCCACCCATGATCCCCGTCCGCTTCGGGTCGGCGATTCCCTGGGCGACCAGGTACTTCACGCCCCAGGTGATGTCGTCCTGCATCTTGTCGCCCCACTGCTTGTTGCCCGCGTTCAGGAACTTCTTTCCAAAGCCGGTCGAGCCGCGGAAGTTCGGCTGCAGCACCGCGTAGCCGCGGTTCGCCATGAACTGCGCCAGGTTGTTGAAGCCCCAGTTGTCGCGCGCCCACGGGCCGCCGTGCGGCAGCACGATCGCCGGCAGGTTCTTCGCCGGCACGCCCTTGGGCAGGGTCAGGAATGCAGGGATCTCGAGCCCGTCCGAGGACGGGTAGCGCACCGGCTTCATGCTCGCCATGTGCTCGCGCGGGATGCGCTCGCGTACCTTGTACTGCAAGCTCAGCTTCTTGGTCCCGCGGTCGAAGATGTAGCGCTCGCCCGGATCCGCGTCGCTGCTGGCAGTGATCAGCATCAACTTGTCGTCGTCCGTGCTCGAGCCCAGGTTGATGTCCTTGCCCGGGAACTTGCCCTGCAGGAGCTTGTAGTCGGCTTCCCAACCCTTGTCGCGGAAGTAGAGGCGAACCCGCTCGTCCTCGTACGAGGTCCCGACGAGCTCGTCGGTGGCCTCGGCGAAGACGGCGTTGCCGAAATCCACGCGGGTTTCCGGGTCCGACTCGACGAGCTCCTCCTTGCCGGTCTCGGGGTCGAACAGCACGAGCCGGGTGAGGTCGACGTCTCCCTTGTTCGTCTCCATGTAGACCCGACGCGCGTCCTTGTGGAAGCGGTTGGTCCCGCAGGTCTCGAAGACCGTGCACGAGTACACCTTCTTGAAGCCGTCCGGTTCGACCTTCAGGATCTCGGTGTCGCCGTTGTCGGTCACGCGCGTCGCCAGGCGCAGCTGGCCTTCGAGGTCGAAGTCCCACCCTGCGATCCGCTCGGTGTTCTTGCGCACGAGCTCGCGCGCGCCTGTCGAGATCGTCACCCTGTAGACGTCGTGCCAGGCGGCGTCGCGGTCGTTCAGGCCCACGTAGATCGTGTCGGCGGACTTCTTCGGGACCGCGTAGATGTACGCGCGCGCGCCCTTGGCGTCCGTGAGGTTGCGCGAAGGCGGCGCTTCGCTCCCGGCTGCGTTCGGGGCGGACGGGTCGACGGCCCAGACGTTGAAGTTCTCGTCGCCGTCGTTGTCTTTGACGTAAAGGATCAGCTTGCTGTCACGGCTGAAGAAGAAACCGGGGATTGGACGCTTCGTCTCGCTCGTGACGAGCCGGGCCTTCTCGAAGGCCTCGCTCGTCTTCTTGACGTAGATGTTGCGCGTGTCTTTCCAGGGTTTCAAGAAGGCGACGTACTGGCCGTCCGGCGAGAGCTGGGCACCCGCGATCTCGGGGTTTCCAAAGAAAAGCTCGCGATCGAGGAGCGGCGGTGGACCCTCGGCCGCACCGGCAGCTGCCACGAGGCCCAGGGCAAGGAGGGCCAGCAAGGCCATCCGTTGAGGTCGGTTCATGCGTCAAAGCCTCCTTCTTGAACAGGATAGGGAATCGTACGTGTGCCGTGAACGTTCAGGGACAGAGCACACCACGAGAGGATACGTCGAGAAGGGGGCAGCGGTTCCCGGGAAGCGTGGACAGCGGGCCGCGCTCCTGATACGTTTTCGCGGCGTCACAATCGAGAGGCGAGGGGATGTCCCGCCCCACCGCGGAGGATCCGGTACCGGTCCACGTCGCACCACCAATCGCGGTTCCGCTCCGCGCCGGGCCGCTGCGCCTGGTCTTGGATCGCGGCGAGCTGCGCTGGATCCGCCTCGGCGAGCGCGAGGTGCTGCGCGGGATCTACTTCGCGCTGCGTGCCGAGGGCTGGGCCACGGTTCCATACGAGATCCGGAACCTCGAGATCGAAGCCGAGCCGGCGTCGTTCCGCATCCGCTTCCTGGCCTGCCACGACCGCGGTCCGGTGCGCTTCGACTGGCGGGCCGAGATCAGCGGCCACCCCGACGGACGCATCGCCTTCTCCGTGCGAGGCACGGCGGCAGCGAGCTTCCTGCGCAACCGCATCGGGCTGTGCGTGCTTCACCCGGCCGACGCCTGCGCCGGCCGGCCAGTCATCGTCGAGACGGTGGATGGCGACCGCGCCGAGACCGTTTTCCCGGCGCTCGTCGCACCGCTCCAGCCCTTCCGCAACATCCGGGCGATCCTGCACGAGGTTTCGCCCGGCGTGGAGATCGAGGTGCGGATGGAGGGAGAGGTGTTCGAGACCGAGGATCAGGGCAACTGGGGCGACGCTTCGTTCAAGACCTACGGCACGCCGCTTCACCTGCCGCATCCCGTCCCGGTAGAGCGCGGGGCAAGCGTCGAGCAAAGCGTCTCGCTGTCGCTCTTCGGCATCACGGCGGAGCCTGTCGAGCAGGCCACCGCCGCCGTGCCGGGTGCGCTCCCGCGCAAGCGCAACAGCACCGAGCCCGTGGTGGTGGCACTCGGCGCGGGCGAGCCGCCGCTGCCGGCGCTGGGTCTCGCGGGTGCGGAGCGGGTAGGCCTGGCCGAAGCCGACGCGGCGCGGCTGCGGAAGTTGCGGCTCGCGCACGTTCGCGCCGACCTTCATCTCGAGGCAGCGGCATGGGACGCGGCCCTCGAACGCGCCGTCGCCAACGCCCGGCTGGTGGACGCGCCGCTCGAGCTTGCGCTGTTTCTCCCGGACGACCCGCGCGCAGTGCTGCGCGAGCTTTTCGAGCAGGCCGCGGCGCTCGGCCCTCGCGTCGCGAGCTGGCTCGTGTTCAGCGCGCTCGACCGCAGGACGGCCGACGGCATGGCCGCGACCGCGCGCGAGACGCTCGCGGAGGTCGACCGTGGCGCCGTCTTCGGTGGAGGCTCCGACGGATACTTCGTCGAGCTCAACCGGCGTCGGCCGACCGCTCGCACGCTCGAGCGGCTCGTCTTCGCGTTGACTCCGCAGGTGCACGCCGCGGACGACGCGACCCTCGTCGAGAACCTCGCCAGCCTGCGGCGGATTGGGCAAAGCTTGCGCAGCTTCGCGGACGGGACGCCGCTTGCCATCTCGCCGGTGACCTTGCGTCCCCGCGTCGACCCGAGCCCGGCGGCGTGGCGCAGGCGGAACGAGCGGCCGTTCACCGACGACCCGCGCCAGGACACGAGCTTCGCCGCGGCATGGACGCTCGGCTTCCTGGCGGCGGCGGCCGAGGCGGGCTTCGCGAGCTTGACCTTCTTCGAGCTCACGGGCCCGCGCGGGGTGATGGACTCGGGCCGTGCCTTTCCCGTGCTCGACGCGCTCACGGACGTCACGGCACTCGCGGATCCGAGCGTCGTACCCGTCCGAAACCGGCGGCCGGAGCGGGTCCAGACCTTGGCGTTGCGGTCGGGCGGACGCGTGCGCCTCTTCCTCGCCAACGTCACCGCCGAGACGCATCCGGTCCGCGTGGAAGGGCTCTCGGGGCGCGTGCTGCGCTCGGCCCTCGGCCAATCTGGAGCGGGCGAGGAGTCGGGGTTCGAGATCGAGCTTCGGCCGCGCGAGATCGTGCGGCTGGACGCCGAGGTCTCGTAGCCCGGCAGCGCCGCTTCAGGCGAACAAGCGAGGCAGAGCGCGTCGGCCTTAGGTCAGTCCCGGAGATATCCCCAGCTGTGCAGGCGGTCGCTGTCTTCCTCTGACCAGCGGTCGCCGATGTCTTCGCGGTAGTACATGTTCGGGATCATGACGTTGCGGACGCGGTTGTAGGCCTGGCGCTGAGCCTGCTTCATCGTGGATCCGGTGCCGCACACGATCAGTACCACGCCCGACGTGCCGGTCACCAGCCACTCGCCGTTCTCCTGACGCACGTCCTCGATGTGGTAGCCCTCGCGGCTCGCGGTCTTGAAAAGGATCACCGCGTCCTTCGAGCTGCTCTCGAAGGTCTGCTTGTCCTTGTACGGGAAGGGCGGCACCACGATGCGCACGCCCACCTGGAAGCCCGTCCTTGCGCGGGCGTGCGTGATCGTGCCCTCCGCGAGCTTCACCAGCAGCTCGCCGATCGGTGTCAGGAGCCCCTCCTGCTGGATGCTGATCGTCGGGTAGCCGAAGCGAGCGGTGAACTCGAGCGGGTAGATGCCGTTGCCGTTTACGATGCAATTGACGTCGATGTAGCCGACGTAGCGCTCCTCGCGTAGCCGCGGCTCCATCGGCTTGAGCGTGGCGTTGAATATCTTGTTGGGCCCGCTCCAGAACATCGCCGTGCCCATCTCGCCGGTGGCAGGGCCGATGTCGCCCGGGAACAGCTTCTTGTGCTCGAAGTTGACGCAGATCGGGCTCACGAACTCTTTCCCGTTGAAGAAGCCCCCGGTCGCGACCTCGACGCCCATGATTCGGCGCTGCAGCTGAAACTCCTTGATCTTCCTCGACCAGGCGCGCTTGTAGTCCTCGAGCACCTCGACCACGTCTCGGCCGTCCTCCTCTTCGCCGACGTAGAGCAGCCGCTTGTAGTTCTGGGCCTCGCCGCTCGGCTTGATCACGTAGCGGTTCGGGTTCTTGCGGACGTATTCGATCGCGTCGTCGAAGGTCGTGAAGTTCTCCTGCGGGATGATCGAGACGCCGGCCGCCTTCAGCTCCGCCTGTCCGAACGCGCGGTCGTCCTCCAGCTTGTCGGTGTAGGGCGAGCCCCCCACGACCGGCTTGCCGGCCTTGCGCAGCTCGGACGCCCAGGCGCCCATGCCGAGCACGTCGTCGAACACCACCACGTCGGCCCAGTCCACTTCGCGCCGCCAGTCGTCGCACTTGGGCGCGAAGCCGTCCGCGATCCCGCGCTCGTCCGGGTCCTTGATCCAGAGCTTGGCCTCATGCCCCTCCCGGGTGACCTGCCACGCGATGTCGGCGATGAGGCCGTCGTAGGAGACGAAGAGCAGCTTCGAGCCGGGCATGCTACTCGGCCTCGAGCTCCGCCTGCTGCACGAGCGCGTACACCTCGCGCGCGGGCCGGCCCAGGCGGCGCGCGGCCTCCTTGACGGCTTCGCGCCGCGTGCGGCCTTGCGCCGAGAGCTGGCGATAGAGCGCCGCCGGGTCCTCGCTCGCGAGCGGCGCCTCGGGGGCCCCGGCCACCACCAGCACGATCTCGCCCTTGACGCGGTCGCGTGCCGCGAGTCGCTCGCGCAGGCTCGAGAGCGGCGCGCGCACGTACTCTTCGTGCAGCTTGGTGGCCTCCCGGCAAAGAAAAGCGTCGCGGTCGCCCAATGCCGCGAGCATGTCCGCCAGCGACTCGACGACGCGTAGCGGAGACTCGTAGATGACCAGCGTGGGCCGCTCGCCCGCGAGCGCGCCGAGCGCTTTGCGGCGCGCGCCGGGCTTCGCCGGCAAGAAGCCGACGAACAGGAAGCGATCCGTGGGCAGACCGCACACCGAGAGTGCGGCCGTCGCGGCGCTCGCACCGGGGACCGGAATCACCGCGATCCCCGCTTCGCGCGCCCCGCGCACGAGGCGGTAGCCGGGATCGGAGATGGCGGGGGTGCCGGCGTCGGACACGAGCGCGACGTCCCGCCCAGCCTGCAACGTCTCGAGGATCTGGGCGCCCTTTTGCCGCTCGTTGTGCTCGAAGTAGGAGCTGGTGGGCGTCCTTATCCCGTGCGCTTCCAATAGCTTCCGCGTGTGCCGCGTGTCCTCGCAGGCCACGAGCGAGACGTCTCGGAGCACCCGCAGTGCGCGAAGCGTCACGTCCTCGAGATTGCCGAGCGGCGTCGCGACGACGTAGAGCGTTCCCTGCGGGACAGCGGGGTCAGGCATCTAACTCCTTGAGTTGAAGCCAGATCGCTTGACAGCGTCCAGGCGCCAGCCTAGCATGCACTGTTCGAGCCACGGGGCGAGAAGATCATGTCCTTCCCCCGTTCGCAAGAGCAAAGGCCCGTTCCTTTCGAGGAAATCCAAGGCGGTCAGGGGGTGTTTCGAGTTTGGCCGAGATCAAGCTCCAGGAGGGCGAGTCGATCGAGAATGCCCTCCGCCGGTTCAAGCGCAAGGTACAGCAGGAAGACATCATCAAGGACATCAAGAAGCACAGCTTCTATCTGAAGCCGGGGGACAGGCGCCGGGCCAAGCAAGCGCTCGCCCGCAAGCGGAGCCGCAAGAAGCTGCGACGCGAAGGCGAGTAGCGTCCCTGCCGTCGAGCGTGGGTCGGTCGTGCGCGAAGCGAGCGCACGGCCGACCTTTTCGAGCGTTTCCGAGCCGTTCCGCACGACAACGACCCGCGACCGTCGTTGACGGCCGCCGCGGGCGCGTGATAGCGTACGCACCTCATTCGACAGCCCCAGCTGCAGGGAGAAAGCCGCCATGAAGATCGTCGAGCGTCAGGTCGGTGACGTGGTGATCTTGGACCTCCACGGGAAGATCCTGATCGGTGAAGGGGACGACGCGCTCCGGGAAGCCGTGACGAAGCTGGCCGACTCCGGGAAGACCAAGATCCTGCTGAACCTGGCCGACGTTCCTTACGTGGACTCGGCCGGCCTCGGCGAGATCGTCAGGACCTACACGACGGTGAGCCGCAAGGGTGGCAAGCTGAAGCTGCTCAACCTCACCAAGAAGATCCAGGATCTGCTTTCGATCACCAAGCTCCTGACCGTCTTCGAGACCTACGAATCCGAAGACGAAGCCGTCCGCAGCTTCAAGTAACGCCCGGATCGCTCCCGAGGCCGCCATGAGATCCGAGTGAGCGATCCGTTCTGGGCCGTCGCTCGTTCCAAGAGCCCTCCGGCGAGGCCTCGAATGGAAACCAGGAGCCGCGGCCGGGACGTGACTGAGGCCTAGCCAGATCGGACCATTCATGAAGCAGGCATGGCAGACTTCATGGATGATCCGGACATGAGCCTCCCGCGCGCGCTCTTCGTCTCGCTGCGACCCCACCAGTGGCTCAAGAACCTGGTGGTGCTCGCAGCTCTGGTATTCTCCAAGCACCTCTTCGACATCCCCGCGCTGGCGCAGGCATCGCTGGCGTTCGCGGTCTTCTGCGCCCTGGCCGGGGCCGTGTACCTCGTCAACGACCTCGCCGACCTCGAGCGCGATCGGCTGCATCCCGCGAAGCGGCTGCGCCCGCTCGCGAGCGGCGAGCTCCGCCCGCAGGTGGCGCGCGCGGCTGCGGCAGGGCTCTTCGTGTTTGCGCTTTTGGCGAGCGCCACGCTCGGCGCGGGCTTCCTGCTGTGCGCTCTCGCGTACCCCGCGCTCGGGATCGCCTACTCGCTGGCGCTGAAGCATGTCGTGATCGTCGACGTGCTCGCGGTCGCGCTCGGCTTCGTGCTGCGAGCCGTGGCCGGGGCCGTCGCGATCGGCGTGCACTTCAGCCCCTGGCTGCTCGTGTGCACGCTCCTGCTCGCGCTGTTCCTGGCCCTCGCCAAGCGCCGGCACGAGCTCGTGACACTCGAAGACGCCGCCGCTCACCGCCAGATCCTCGCCGAGTACAGCCCGTACCTGCTCGACCAGATGATCGCCGTGGTGACCGCGTCGTGCCTCACGGCCTACGCCTTCTACACGCTCGCCCCCGAAACGGTGGAAAAGTACCGCACCGAGCGGCTGGCGCTCACCATTCCTTTCGTGATCTACGGCATCTTCCGCTATCTTTATCTGGTCCATCAGCGGGACCAGGGCGGTAGCCCCGGCGACGTATTGCTCACGGACCGCCCGCTGCTCGCTGCGGTCGCGCTATGGGCGGCCGTGATGGTGCTGATCGTGTACACCGCGCCCGGGATTCCGGTGCCGCGGGCGAACTGAGCGCGAGATGAGCTTCGAAATCGAGGCCGAGGGGCTGGACGTCGAACGGCTGCTGGCGGAAGTGCATCGGCGAATCGAGGAGCGCCGGGCGAGCGGGCTCTACACCGAGGAGGAGCTACGCTACATCGCCGAACGGCCGCTCGAGCCGGTGCTGCAGGCCCGCGACGTCTCGTCGGCGCTGCTCGAGGAGTTCCGCGCGCGCGACGCGCAGTGGAACTTCTCGTTTGACCCCGAGACGATTTATCGCTCGAGCCGTGGTGGGCTGCTCAGCTTCGCGCGACGGCTGCTCAAGCCCGTGCAGAAGCTGTTCTGGAACCCGACGCCGATGATCTCGGCGTTGTCGCGCCAGTCCGACCTGAATCGCTTCACGGCGCACCTGCTGCACAACCTGGTGCTCGAGCTGACGCGGCTCAACCTCGAGCTACAGGAGCTCAGGAACCGCAACCTGCAGCTCGCGGGCCGGGTCGAGACGTTGGCGCGCCGGGCGAGAACGCTCGAGGACATGCTGGGGGAGCGGGAGGGCGCCAAGGACCAGGAGCGGTGAAGGTCCATCAGCTCCTCGCCGCGCTCTCATACGGCGACGCGATCGGCAATGAGGCGCTCGCGATCCAGCGCCAGCTGCGCGCGGCCGGCCACGAGTCGGACATCTTCGCCGAGCTGGTCCAGCCACGGGTCGCGCACCTGGCGCGCCCGCTCTTCGAGTACCGCCAGGTCTCCTCCCCCGAGACCGTCTGTATCTTCCATTTCTCGATCGGCAGCGCCGCGGGTCGCCTGATCCACAGTGCTCCCGACCGGCTGGTCGTCGTCTATCACAACATCACTCCGGCGCACTTCTTCCTCGGCTTCCACCCGCACCTCGCGGGCCTGTGCCACCACGGACGCCGCGAGCTTCAGGCTTTCGCCCCGCGCAGCGAGCTCGCGCTCGGCGACAGCGAGTTCAACCGCCAGGAGCTCGAGCAGGCGGGTTTCGCGCGCACAGCGGTGCTGCCGATCGTGTTGGACCTCGCGCTTTATGAGCGCGCCGCCTCGCCGCTGGTGCGGCGGCTCTACGACGACGGCCGCACCAACGTGCTGTTTGTGGGCCGCATCATCCCCAACAAGAAGGTCGACGACCTGATCCGCAGCTTCGCGTTCTTCCAGAAGTTCGTGCGGCCACAGAGCCGCCTGCTGCTGGTGGGCGACCACCGCGGCTTCGAGCGCTACCTCGACCGGCTGCAGGAGCTGGTGCGCGAGCTGCGCGTGGACGAGGTCGTTTTCACCGGACAGGTCGACGACCAGGAGCTGTACGCCTACTACCGGCTTGCCGACGTGTTCCTGTGTCTCTCGGAGCACGAGGGCTTCGGCGTGCCGCTCGTGGAGGCAATGCTGTTCGGGCTGCCCGTCGTCGCCTACGACGCGGGCGCCGTGCGCGAGACCTTGCGCGGCGGCGGGCTGCTGCTGAAGGAGAAGCGCCCGGAGCTGGTGGCGGAGGTGCTCGACCGCATTACCCACGGCGGCGACCTGCGGCGCGCCGCCGTCGCTTCCCAGAAGCGCGCGGCGGCCGAGATCCGGGCGATTGATTTCGGGGCGCTCGTGGTCGACCGCTTGCGGCCGGTGTTGGAGACGCCCACGCAGCGCGTGCCATGAGGATCGACCAATGGGTTCCCGCGCTCCACCGCGGGGACGCGATCGGCGACTCGGCCCGGCTGATGCGGGATGCATTTCGCTCGTGGGGATACACCGCGGACGTCTACGCGCTCGAGCTGGACGCTGATCTCGCGGGCGACGGGCGGCCCTTCGCCGACTGGCGGCCGGGAGGTGCTACGGACGTCGTGATCCTGCACTTCGCGCTGCCCTCGCCGCTCACCCCGGCCTTCCGGGAGCACCGCGGCCGGCGCGTGCTGCTCCACCACAACATCACGCCGGCGGAGTTCTTCGTGGGCTGGGACGACGAGCTGGCCCGCATCTGCCGGATCGGGCGCGAGGAGCTGGCTGAGCTTGCTCCCGACTGCGACCTTGGTCTGGCGGACAGCGAGTTCAACCGTCTCGAGCTCGAGGCGTTCGGCGCGCCACGCACCGGCGTGCTGCCGATCTGCCTCGACTTCGGCCGCTATCGCGAGCCCGGCAACCCGACCTTGCGCCGGATGCTCGAGGACGGCCGCAGCAACCTGCTGTTCGTCGGGCGCCTGGCGCCGAACAAGCGCCCCGAGGACCTGATCCGCCTCGCGAGCTACTGGAAGCGCTTCCTCGCCCAGGACGTGCGCGTCGTGCTGGTCGGCAAGCTGCCGCGCCGCCGCGGGTACTTCGACGCGCTGCAGGCGCTCGCCTACGAGGAGGGCTTCACGCCCGCCGAGGTGATGTTTCTCGGCCACGTGTCGCACGACGAGCTCATCGCCTGCTACCGGGCCGCGCGCGTCTTCGTGTCCATGTCCGAGCATGAGGGCTTCGGTGTGCCGCTCGTCGAGTCGATGCTGATGCGGGTGCCGGTGCTGGCGTACGCCGCGACCGCGGTGCCGCACACGCTCGGGGGAGCGGGCGTGCAGTTCCGGCCGAAGCGCCTGGCCGAAGTGGCCGAGACAGCCTACGCGCTGGCGACCGACGCGAGGCTGCGCGAGGCGGTGCTGGCCGGCCAGGACCGGCGGCTCCAGGCCTTCGCGCCAGAGCGGGTGCTCGGCTCGTTGCGCGCCAGCCTGGAGTCGCTGTTGACGGAGCGGCCATGAGCGGGCCGCAGCCCGAGGTGGCATTCGTCGTCCAACGCTACGGCGAGGGGATCACAGGCGGCAGCGAGTCGCTGGCGCGGGCCGTGGCGGAGAGGCTTTTGTCTGACTACCGGATCACCGTCTTCACGAGCTGTGCCCGCGACTACGTCACCTGGCGCAACGAGCTGCCTGCGGGCCTCGAGCGGCTCGGCGGCGTGGACGTGCGGCGCTTCCCGGCCGAGCGCGAGCGCGACCTCGCCGCCTTCAACGCGTTCGCGGAGCCGCTCTACGCGCTCGAGGGCGAGGCCGAGGGCGCTGCTGAGCCCGTCCATGGCGGTGGACAAAACGTCGGCGCGGGACGGGCGCGACGTACCCGCGCCGACG
>Ga0114129_10005670_pt1 | contig 17677 bp, 10 predicted proteins | sample RhiMetdeltSRZDD1_FD_80071 | JGI IMG/M metagenome (GOLD analysis project Ga0114129, IMG submission 80071) | Populus rhizosphere microbial communities from Tennessee, USA - Rhizosphere MetaG P. deltoides SRZDD1 (version 2) (version 2) | ecosystem: Host-associated > Plants > Roots > Rhizosphere >...
AACGGCTCGGTGACCACGACGGTCTGGGGAGTGAACGGAGATCTGCCGGCGGCTGGGGATTATGATGGTGATGGCAAGACGGACGTTGCGGTGTGGAGGCCGTCAACCGGAGTGTGGTTCATCGTGAGAAGCTCGAACGGAACAAACACGAGCGTTGGATGGGGAGTTTCGGGGGACAAGATCGTACAGGGAGACTACGACGGAGACGGCAAGACAGACGTGGCGGTGTGGCGGCCGTCGACCGGCGTGTGGTTTGTGATAAAGAGTTCGGACGGCATGACGACGACGACCGGCTGGGGATTGAGCACGGATATTCCGGTGCCGGGCGACTACGATGGAGACGGAAAGATCGATGTAGCGGTATGGCGGCCGTCGAGTGGGACGTGGTTTATCATCAACAGCTCGAACGGGTCTGTGAGCACGATTGTATGGGGCGTGAGCGGAGATGTGCCGGTGCCTTCGGCTTACGTTCGACCGTGATGAGACGATAAGCGATTACCAAATCAGAGTGTTGCTGATCACATCGATTTCTCCGCGCGGCACATTCTGTTCATTGTGGACTTGCGGCCTTCTCGTTAAGCGGTCGGAGCGGAGCAGGATCGACGAAACAGTCAACGCAGCGCACCGACCTGGAATGAAGATCCCCGTCGTGATTCCGATAGACTCGTTACGATGCAAACTCTAACTGCGAGCCAATACGAATTTGCTTGACACCCGATGGCGAAGGGCGTAATCTTCATCCGTTTTTGGTAAGTCTGCAAAGCTACTAATCGAGCACTCCTTCGGGTACGGGAACGGAATCCAAAAGCTGCGGTAGCCGATCGACGCACGTCTCAACTTGAGCACCGGCGGCCCCGTGTCTCAGGTCTAAGCGCGAGTCTCCGTCAGATATCGAAGGTCTTCAAGAATCAGAAGGCTTTATTTCTCAGTTGTGAATTGCGTGGAAATCAGACGGCCCAACGCTTGGTAGTACAGGAAACTTCCTTCTAAAGAAGTGAAGAACAATTTCGGTGTCCGAAGCTCACAAATGGGAGCGGGATTTCAGATCAGCATCTCCAAAGATGGCATTGCAGTGACTCAGGACTACCACCCGGCTAGTATGAAATGTTTTTTTGTCTTATTCATTAGTAAATGGCGTGCTTAGGTTTGAGAGTGCTTCCTTAATCTGCGAGCAGCATCGTAAGCGGTAGTCGAACTCTGTGTAAGTTCTTGCAAGAAACTGAGTTCATTTCGCCCATCCGTTTTGTAGGGTTGCACAGTTTTATGAAGGGAAAGGTCATAATGGTTGCCAACGCTAGCTCTTTGGAGAGATGTGCAAGGGTTTTGTTGATCGGAACGCTCTTTCTTGGACCGTTATCTCAAGATCCGGCAAAAGCAAAAGGGGCAACCAGTACCAGTCGGTGTCCAGATGGTCCCGCAGCTTCTAGTAACAAGAATCGTAAGATCAAGATATCCGCGCCGCGAAAACGAAATGCTAAGAGAACTGTAAGGCCTGACAGGGAGAAAATCACAGTGTCTGACGAGATCAACGGCAATCGGGGCGCCAAGCGTGTCCAAAAGAGGTCAAAATCTAACAGAGTAGGTCGCGGCGTGGTGTCAACAGGCAGCGGAGTCGCAAAGCCACAAAAGACGACCGAAGAGAAGCCGTCACAGAAGGCCAAGGACAGAGACAAGCTACTGGATCAGGTTAACCTCCCAGTTCCTGTTCCGCCGGGCAAAAGTAGGAATTCTAATTCTTCGCCGGTAGTAGATCCATCGACCAGTCCTGGTAAGGAACCACTAACCTCACAAGGGGGAGCGAAAGCTAACAATCAGCCCGCAAACCGTAAGCCCAACAGGAGAAAACATGAAAAATAACCTACCTAGAATCGGCGTTGCTTCTGTATTGCTGCGAGTAAAATCCCTTCTGAGAAGTTTATCCTCCCGTCAAGCCATCATGTCGGCGCTGATTGGGATTAGCTTATCTCTCCAACTGCTAGTTCCAATAAGCGAAGCTGGGCCTCATCGTTCCAGTAAGGCCGGTGGTGGCAGATTCACTCAGGGCGATCTCACTTCGGTAATTGGCTCTGGTCGAGCTCGTGCTGGTGCGGGAGCTGCAACGCCAAAAGAGGCTAGGGGGCCGATTTACTCCAGTATTCCTGGTCCGACGCATGAAGATGAGGAGACAACCGAGGAGCCAACTGTGCCGGTTCCTCAGGGAAAGGTTTGGAATGTTATCCCTGCGCCGTCCGAGCCGGCTACAGAAGCCCCGAAAGCTCCTAAGCCTGAAGCTCCAAACGATGTAGTATTTCAAACATTGCATGACCTAACTTCTGCGGAGGTAGCTACGAGTCAGAGATCCGTTATCCACGAGCCAAGCGTCGGTAGCATGGGGAATACCTTGTTTATGAGTGCGAATTGGTATGCTGCGCGTTCCGCAGACGGCGGCAATACGTTCACGTACGTGAGTCCATATACCACTTTCCCAAACATTAATGGCGGGTTCTGTTGCGATCAGATAGTCAACTATGCGCGGAATCAAGACATGATGCTGTGGGCCCTCCAGTATATTAAAGATGGTTCTTCTGGAACTCTTCGTATTGCGCGTGCCGTCGGAAGTGCGGCCGTACTGAACAATACATGGGTTTATTATGATTTCAATCCGCAACTCTTCGGGATTGCGACAGGGAACTGGATGGATTTTCCGAACTTGACCATTGGATCGACTTTCTTGTATGCGACTTCTAATGTGTTTAGAACAAGTGATAACGGCTTCACCGGGTGCGTTATTTGGAGAATCCCTTTGAGTGAACTTGCCGCCGGCGGCTCGATTAGTTTTAGCTATCTCGTTCGGACGGATGTCGGAAATTTACGTTGTACAGAAGGAGCAAGCACAACGATGTACTGGGCTGCTTTTGCCAATACTTCAACATTGAGAATACATAGATGGGATGATGGCAGCGGCTCAGTCTTTTGGGATGATGTCGCCCTTAATCCTTTTACTTATCTTAATCGAGACGGTGTTTCTACAACCCCCGACGGAAGGAATTGGGCTGCGCGATGCGACTCTAGAGTATTAGGAGCTACCGTAACAGGTGGCGTGCTTGCCTTCATGTGGGGAGCCAAGCAGGATGGGACCTTTCCACAGCCGTATACTATTGTCGCGCGATTTAGTCAATCGACCCGTGCCCTCCTTTCTCAACAGCAGGTTTGGAACTCCGCGTACGCTTGGCTTTACATGAATGGCTCGGTCAATTCTGCCGGGGCGCAAGCGGGTTTAATAGCATATGGCGGTGGCCCCTTCTATCCGAACACAGCCTTTTGGATAAATGATGACGTAGAAAGTGGGTTCATCCCGCTTCACAATTATGCAGTCGCCGATAGTACTGCTGGGCCATCTGCCAACGCCTGGGGAGACTTTCTGACCAGCCGACCCCACAAGGATTACACGAATTCTTGGGTGGCAGTCACGTATTACATGACCGCCGGCGGGGGAAATGCGAATACGGTCGGTAGATTCATGTGGATCGGGCGCCAGCGTGACCTCCCGCAACCATGTACGCCGTCACCAATTAACTTTGGCCAGACGATCAACGGGAGCTTAAGCACACTCGATTGCAGGTCGCCCGCAAGAGGAGGTCAGTATTATGCGGACCAATATACATTCAGCGGGACGGCTGGTCAGGGAATAGCAATAACAATGAGTTCGTCATCATTTGACACTTATCTCTATTTGAAAGGTACGACGGGATCATACATTGCGTCGGATGATGATGGAGGGGGAGGCACAAACTCCCGAATACCTGCGTTGAGCGGGTTTTTCACTCTGCCAACAACTGGCACATATACTATCGAGACTACCTCTTTTGATCAAAACACAACTGGCAACTATTCTGTGGGCCTGGTGGTTTCGGCATGTCCGACAGTAACCAGCATCAACCCGACGAGCGGACCGGCCGGTACGAGTGTCGTTATCACTGGCAGCAACTTCACCGGCGTGACGGCCGTGAAGTTCACCAGCAACGTGACGGCAAGCTTCACCGTCAATAGTGATACGCAGATCACTACGACCGCTGCAGCAGGCGGAGTCACGGGGCCAATCACGATCAGTAAGACCGGCTGTGCGGATGTGCAGACGGGGACCTTCACGTATACCGCGTGTCCGACAGTATCCGGCATCAACCCGACGAGCGGACCAGTCGGGTCCAGCGTTGTAATTACGGGCAATAACTTCTCAGGCGTCACTGCTGTGAGGTTCTTCAATAACATTGGAGCGAGCTTCACGATAAATGGCAATACACAAATCACTGCTACGGTTCCAGCAGCGCAAACCGGACCGATTACAATTGTTAGCTCGGGCTGCCCCGATGTGCAGACTGGTACCTTCACGGTTACAACCTGTCCGGTTGTAAGCACCATCAACCCGACGAGCGGACCAGTCGGAACCAACGTTGTAATTACGGGGAATAACTTCACCGGGGTGACGGGTGTGAAGTTCTCCAACAACGTGACCGCCTCCTTCACGGTCAACAGCAATACGCAGATCACCACAACGGTCCCCGCCGGAGCCGTGAACGGGCCGATTACAATAAGCAAGACCAATTGTACGGATGTGCAGACCGGCACCTTCACGGTGACCGGGTGCACGGCGACAGTGCCGGTATCAATCCCGACGAATCTGAGCGGCGGGTCAGGGTCAACGCTGATCGTGCCGATAAACGTAGGCAGCAGCCTGACCGGACTTGGCGTTACCTCGTACGACTTCGTGCTGACCTTCAATTCGAGCTTGCTGAGTCCGGCCAGCCCAGCGTTTGACACCGCCGGGACGCTGAGCAACGGTTTCACGATCACGCCGAACACGGGCGTTTCAGGTCAGATTACAGTGTCAGCATTTGGTACGACAGCGTTGAGCGGGTCGGGGACGTTGCTCAATCTGCGCTTCACGCTGACCGGGGCGGCTGGTGCTTGCAGTAATTTGACCTGGGCAAGCTTCAAGTTCAATGAGGGGTCTCCCTGCGCAGCTACTTCGAATGGACAAGCCTGTGTGACCAATAACTTCATCTCGGGCACAGTTAGCTACTGCGTCACGCCAGGTGTGAAAGTACCGGGAGTGACGCTCACCGCTGCAGGCACGCCGTCCGGTATGGCAACGACAGCTACTGACGGAACCTACACAATTCTTAACTTAGGAAGTGGCAATTACACGGTGACGCCGACGAAGACGGGGGCCGTGAATGGGATTTCCTCGTTTGATGCCTCGCAGGTCGCTCAGCATGTTGCCGGCCTGATCACCTTGTCTTCCTGCCAACAGTTGGCCGGTGATGCGAGCAACAATGGAAGCCTGTCATCATTTGACGCATCGTTGATCGCCCAAACCGTGGCGGGTATCTCCAATCCCGGCATCGCAGGCACCTGGAAATTCGTACCGACTAGCCGGAGCTATACGCCTCTGAGCGGAGGCTTGACTGGTCAGAACTACGACGCAGTACTGGTAGGGGATGTCTCTGGCAATTGGGTTGCGGCGGGCCCAGTCGGCGAACGACCGTCTCCATCGCCCATTTCAGTTTCGCTGTCTGAATCATCTGCAGCCACTTTCGGCGATGTGACAATGCGGGTCATCGTCGGTGATCTGTCTAGCCGTGAGGTCCTTTCTTACGACTTCACTTTGGAATATGACACCGATGCTCTGCAGCTTCAGAATCCGGCAATAGAAATAGAGAAGACATTGAGCAAGAGGATGATAATCAGCGCGAATTCAGCGACGCCCGGAAGGCTGATTATCTCGGCCTTTGGTGCGAGGCCTCTTTCAGGTTCGGGAACATTACTAAACATCACATTCAAGGTGATTGAAGGCGCGAACGCAGGGGCGTCTACTAAACTGCAAAACTTCATCTTCAACGAAGGAACTCCTGCGGTGAAATTGGTTTCGAGCGATAAGAGGTGAAGACCCCTCTTCGCTTCAGAACGATCACGGTCTAGAGCTCTTTCAGTTGAGAATGGGGGATGTGGAGCCAAGCTAAGTACTGACGCCATACGGAGGGCTCAGTACTGGGCCTCGGGCTATTTCACATCCAACTAAGAAGGGCCTCCCGACAAGACAGAATAGGGTCAGTATGGAATAGTCGAGAATGAGGTAAAGAAACTACTTTTGCAATCGCGAGATCGTTCTCAAGAGAGCGATTCCCTATTCCGCAAAAAAGGAGTTTGTTGTACATCAAGACATCGTTGGCTAAAAGAAGCAATTCATTTGCAGGAGTTACTCAAAGAACGCGGATATTGACTCGGGTGATCTAAGCGGACACAGCGCCCCATAGCGGATCACTTCAAGCGTTTGGAGGCCCATGAGAAAGAGAGTAAGAAAGACACCGCTCCTCACTATTCTGGTAGTTTCATTCTCGGTTTATGAAGTCGTCGCAGCGGGGCTCGCATCCACACCGCATGGGCTTGTGCGAGGGAGCGCAATAATGCTGCCGGAACAGATCACGGTTTCGTTGCCACAAGCGTCCGGCGCGCCCGCGACGAGCGCAACCATTCCGATTACGGTCACCAGTCTAACCGGACTCGGCGTTCAGGCTTATGATTTCACGCTTGTGTTCGACCAGAATGTTCTGCAACCCAGCAATCCGTCTTTTGATACAGCCGGCACGTTAAGCAGCAACATGACGATAACCCCAAATACTGGCACACCGGGGCGCTTAGTAGTTTCTGCTTTCGGTACCACCGCCCTCTCAGGCTCAGGCACTTTGATCAATCTCAAATTCAATGTTGTTGGCGCCGCGGGTGCAATGACTTCTTTGACATTCCAAAGCTTCGTTTTCAACGAGGGAACTCCCAGCGCAACCCTAGTTAATGGAGGCTTCACTATCACGGGTGCGCCCGCCTGCCCGACAGTAAGCGGCATTAATCCAACTAGCGGGCCGGTGGGCACGAACGTCGTCATCACCGGCAATAACGTCACGGGAGTAACAGCGGTAAGGTTTTTCAACAACCTGACGGCGAGCTTCACGGTCAATGGCAATACACAGATCACCGCGACAGTGCCAGTCGGGGCGACTACGGGGCCAATCACGATCAGCAAGCCGAGCTGCACCGACGTTCAGACCAGCACATTTACGGTGACCGATGGTTGTGTGCCAGTTGCGATCTCGACGAATCTGAGCGCTGGGTCAGGGGCAACTCTGATCGTGCCGGTGACAGTGGGCAGTCTGACCGGGCTTGGAGTAACCGCGTATGACTTAGTGTTGACATTCAATGCGGGAGTGCTGACTCCAGCCAGTCCGGCGTTTGACACCGCAGGGACGCTGAGCAGCGGCATGACGATCACGCCGAACACCGGCGCGAGTGGACAGATCACTGTCTCGGCGTTTGGGACAACGCCGCTGAGCGGGACGGGGACGTTGATCAACCTGCGTTTAACGGTGACGGGAGGCGCGAGTACGTGCAGCGACTTGGCGTGGACAAGTTTCAGCTTCAATGAAGGAATCCCCTGTTCGACAACTACCAATGGAAGGGCCTGTGTCGCCGGAGTAAGAACGCCTTTCGACTTTGACGCCGACAGAAAGTCCGATCTGTCGGTATGGCGTCCTACTACCGGCGTGTGGTTCATCACGAATAGCTCGACTGGAATGCCGGCCACGGTAGGGTGGGGTGTCAATGGCGATCAGATCGTGCCGGGCGACTACGACGGAGACGGCAAGTCGGATGTAGCAGTGTGGCGGGTATCCACCGGCGTGTGGTTCATCATCAACAGCTCGAACGGCTCGATGACGACAACGGGCTGGGGATTGAGTACAGATGTAGCGACACCCGGTGATTACGACGGAGACGGCAAGACAGACATTGCGGTGTGGCGTCCGTCGAGCGGAACGTGGTTCATCATCAACAGCTCGAACGGATCGGTGACCACGACGGTCTGGGGAGTGAACGGAGATCTGCCGGCGGCTGGGGATTATGATGGTGATGGCAAGACGGACGTTGCGGTGTGGAGGCCGTCAACCGGAGTGTGGTTTATCGTGAGAAGCTCGAACGGAACAAACACGAGCGTTGGTTGGGGTGTGTCGGGCGACAAGATCGTTCCTGGAGACTACGACGGAGACGGCAAGACAGACGTGGCAGTGTGGCGACCGTCGACCGGAGTATGGTTTGTAATCAACAGCTCGAACGGCGCAATGCCGACAACCGGCTGGGGATTGAGCACGGATGTTCCGGTGCCTGGCGACTATGATGGAGACGGAAAGACAGATGTAGCGGTGTGGCGGCCGTCGAGTGGGACATGGTTTATCATCAACAGCTCGAACGGGTCGGTAAGCACGATGGTATGGGGCGTGAACGGAGATGTCCCGGTGCCTTCGGCATTCGTTCGACCCTAACGAGAAGACGTGGGCCCAATCGACAGGCTCCCTTCCAACAAAGGATCGGTTCCTTTGTTCCTTACTTTTTGTCAGCGCGAAGTTGCTCGCCGAAAGCGAATCTTCGTCCTGAGCAACCTGCTCATTCTCCTATTCCCACGACTCGCGCGCTGGGTTACACTCGATGCCTGGCGCGCGGGCGATGTATTGGCGCGTTGAGTCGATGACGTCGCCGAACTACTAACCTCGAGGTTCAAAGTGAGGTGAAACATGCGGCAAAGTCGGACACTTTCAATCACATTAATGATGACCGCGGGGCTGGTGTTTATGGGATCCGCTACCTTTGCGCCAGTAGCGGTCCCGCCTGGATTTAGCACCACCGCCACTGCCGCTAACAACTCCGCCAATGGCGCCTCAAAGTTCTCACCGCGAATTGGCACTGTGGGAACAGCGCCTTTTGATTTTGATCAAGACGGAAAGACCGACCTAGCACAGTGGCGGAACGCGAACGGCACCTGGTTCATCAAAAACAGCTCTACGGGTACGACGACCGTCGTCGGCTGGGGCGGCATTGGCTATCGGATAGTGCCGGCCGACTATGACGGAGACGGGAAGACAGACATAGCAGTGTGGAATGCCATAACCGGGGTGTGGTACATCCTCAACAGCTCGGACGGGTCTACTACGATGAAGAGCTGGGGAGTGCAAAATGACGAGCCGGTGCCTGGCGACTACGACGGAGACGGAAAAGCGGACATAGCAGTGTGGAGATCTTCGGACGGAACGTGGTACATCATCAACAGCTCGGACGGCTCGATCAGGATACACGTGTGGGGAAAGAGTGGAGATCACGCGGCTCCCGGTGACTACGATGGAGATGGAAAGTACGACCTGGCTATATATCGACAGGGACCGCCACCCGGGACCTGGTACATCATCAACAGCTCGGACGGCCAAACAAGGGTAGTAGCGTGGGGAGGAGGAGTGCATGACGTGCGAGTACCTGCAGACTACGACGGAGACGGCAAGACGGATATTGCGGTGTGGAGGTTCTCGACCGGGGAATGGTTCATAATAAACAGCTCAGACGGTTCGATAAAGACGGCGGGGTGGGGAGTGAGCAATGATTACCCGACGCCAGGCGATTTTGATGGAGATGGAAAAGCAGACATAGCAGTATGGCGATGGTCTGACCGCGGCCCGGAAGAACCCCCCCACGGCACAGGGTGGTACATCATCAACAGCTCGAACGGGTCGATAAGCACACCTTCGTGGGGCGCGAGCGGAGACATCCCGGTGCCCAGCGCCTACACTTGGCACTGACCAGATGCCCGGCGACGGTGGCTTGGGGCCAATCTGGAGATTTGGCAGTGCCTTCGGCATTCACTCAACATTTTTGAAGCACAGATCGAACGGGACAACTACAAGCCTCGTTCTTTGTCCTGGCCGAGCCGCCGCCGTTCAAGCAACCAGCCGAATAAGAGCTCGAAACATTCTCTGTGGATTTGACCTACATCTGATAGAATCAACCCGGCAAATCGACTTCTCGAAAGATACAGGCTACGAGGGATGCGACTTGCTCACGAGTGATAATATAAGAAGAGAGCTCTCCCCTAAACTTCCCCTCAGACCCGTTTCTTGTTGCCCAATCAATAATGATAAGGAAGAGGAGGATCACCGTATGCCTGAGATCAGGTTTAGACGATTACACCGATTAGCTTGCCTGTCCGGCGGAGTTTGCGCGGTCGTCCTCGTAATGGTGGGGGCCTATCCAATGGTCGTGCGTCCCGCAACAGCCGAGGTAACAACCATTCAACTTCAGCCGATTGTCACCACCGGGCTGTCTACTACGGTCTATGTAACAAACGCACACGACGGGAGCAACCGGCTGTTTATCATAGAGCAACCCGGGCGAATCAGGGTGCTTCAGCCGGGACAAACCTCGCCAACCGTTTTTCTGGACATCACGGCGAAAGTAATGTTTGGCGGAGAGCAGGGTCTGCTGGGACTCGCGTTTCATCCGCAGTTCAAAGTCAACGGCCGCTTCTTTGTTAACTATACTCGGAAGACCGACGGAGCTACTGTGATCGCCGAGTATCACGTATCGCCAACCAATCCGGATATCGCGAGCACAGCCGAGATTGTTATTCTAACGATCGCTCAACCGTTCGCGAATCATAACGGCGGGATGATCGAATTCGGCGCCGATGGCTTCCTGTATATTGCTATGGGCGACGGAGGCGACGGCAACGATCCCGGCAACCGCGCGCAGAATATCAACGAGCTTCTCGGCAAAATACTTCGAATTGACATCGACCACGCGAACGGGCCGGTGCCCTACTCATCCCCACCGGATAATCCGTTCTTCGGACCCATTTCCGGGCGCGATGAAATCTATGCCGTCGGCATGCGCAATCCCTGGCGCTTTTCTTTCGACCGACTCACGCATCAACTCTACTGTGCCGACGTAGGGCAGGCCGCGTGGGAAGAGATCGATATCATCACGCTTGGAGACAACTGTGGCTGGCGGGTTTATGAAGGCAATCACTGCACAAATCTCGACCCTCCCTTGTGCAACCCATTCAATTTTGTTTTCCCAATAGCAGAATACGGGCACACGATGAGTCGCTGCTCGATAACCGGGGGCTACGTGTATCGCGGACCAATAGGAACGCTGCCAACAGGGTCTTACGTTTATGCAGACTTTTGTACCGGTGAGATTTTCTTGTTGGAGAACCGCCAGCAGTCTCTTTTACTCGACGCGCCAATCAACATAACATCGTTCGGCGAAGATGAAGCGGGTGAGATCTATGTCGTCGGGTTCGCAGGAGCAGTTTACCGGATCGTTAATCCAAACGCACCTTGTTCGTTCTTTACTTCACCATCAAGCCAATTCCTTCCTGCGACCGGTGGCCCGGGAAGCGTTGTCATCACGACGCCAGTGAATTGCGGTTGGACGGCGATGAGTAACGATAGCTTCATCAATGTAACAACCGGTAGCGGAACAGGCACGGGAGCCGCGCTCTATTCAGTAGAGCCCAACCCGGGAGCCTCCCGCGTGGGAACTGTGGGCGTGGCCGGCAACATCACTATTATCACGCAGGGTGAGAAGGGAAACCCCTTTGACTTCGATCGCGATTCAAGAACCGACCTGGCGGTGTTCCGAACAGGTTCGTCCGACGAGTGGTTGATTACTAACAGTTCGGATGGCAGTTCGAGCGATCGCTCTTGGGGCCTCAGCGGGGATCTGCCTGTGCCGGGAGATTATGACGGCGATTTTAAGACGGACATCGCGGTGTGGCGACCTACAAACGGCACGTGGTACGTCCTCAGAAGCTCGAACGGCTCAGTCGATCTTCAGGGCTGGGGCGTCAACGGTGACATTCCGGTCCCGGGAGACTACGACGGAGATGGAAAGACTGACAAAGCTGTGTGGCGACCCTCGACCGGCGTATGGTACATCATCAACAGCGGGAATGGCTCGATCAGGGTTACTCGATGGGGAATTAACGGCGATGTACCTCTGATCGGAGACTTTGATGGCGATGGGCTGACAGATATCGCAGTCTGGCGACCGTCAAACGGCACCTGGTACATCACTAGAAGCTCGGACAGCGTGGTCACCATATTTGGCTGGGGCGTGAATACCGATAAAGCCGTGCCCGCTGACTATGACGGCGATGGGAAGACAGACTTGGCGGTTTGGCGACCCTCGAACGGCACCTGGTACATTATCAACAGCAAGGACGGTTCGTTCAGCCCGTTTACATGGGGCTTCAGTACGGATCAGCCCGTGACCGGTGATTTTGATAGAGACGGAATGACCGACATAGCCGTATGGCGACCTTCGACAGGCACCTGGTACATCATCAATAGCTCCAGTGGGGCTGTCCGAACGCAGGTGTTTGGCGTCAATGGAGATGTGCCGGTACCGGCGGCCTTCATAAGATGACTGTGTCCGCCAAACTTTTAGTTTGTCGAGATAAGCCACTGTGCCGACAAGCTGAAAAGTTTCGTCGGACAATCAGATTAAGACGCCGCCGCCCAATTCAGGTTCTTGCAAATAGCGCCGCTAGTTGTGTATGCTGGCTGCTTCGTGCGCGACATGGCGTGTAGCAGCGAGTGAATGTTCCAGCGCTACCAGCCTATTCATCAATGCGATTCCCGACGTCAACAGTTTCATCGTAACTCTAATCAAATCGCGGCGGAGGTGCTGTTAAAGTGAAGTCACATTCTGCGCCCAGATCATTTATTTTTTGCGTGCTGACTATTGGCCTGCTTGCAGCTTGCACGGCCAAGCCTCCTGAACCTGAAAAACCGCCGGCTGCTAAGCCAAGCGCCGCGACTCACCGTGGAACTACTACGGTCGGCGTATTCAGGCCGGGAGTCAATGCATTCCTCCTGCGCAACAGCAATAGCGCGGGCGGTCCTGATATCACGCTCACCTTCGGAATACACGGCGACATATATCTAGCTGGTGATTGGGACGGCAACGGAACGGACACCGTTGGAGTCTACAGGCCCAGCAACCTCACGTTCTATTTGCGAAACAGCAATACTAACGGCGACCCGGATATCGTGCTTACATTCGGGATTGCCGGAGATGTTCCAGTCGTAGGAGACTGGAACGGAGACGGCATTACCACGATAGGAGTTTTCAGGCCCAGCAATTCTACCTTCTATTTGCGGAACAGCAATAAGCCGGGCGAGCCAGAGATTGTCGTAGGCTACGGTTCTCCCGGTGATATTCCGGTTGCCGGGGACTGGGATGGTAACGGCACAGATACGATTGGAGTTTACCGGCCCAGCGTCAACGCCTTCCTCCTGCGCAATAGCAACACGTCCGGGGGCCCTGACATCTCTGTGACCTACGGGATAAAAGGCGACATTCCTTTGGTTGGTGATTGGGACGGAAACGGCACCACCACCGTAGGAGTTTACAGAGGCAGTATCTTTAGCTTTCTCTTGCGCAACAGCAACTCGCCGGGAGATCCAGATGTTACCGTCACCTATGGCATCACGGGTGATGTCCCAGTTGTCGGAGACTGGGATGGACAGTGAGATAGTCTCGTGATCCAGGAGCTGTGAAGGGGGATGATCGGATGGTGGGCGTAGTGTTAAAGGCTCGTGTCGCGTTGTGGTCCATGATCATAAGCCTGGTCTTCCTTGCGTGCTCTGACAAGACGCCGACTGCCAGCGCTCCATCGGGGCCGCCCGACTACGATGGCGTCCACGACATCACCACATGCAATGGGATAATGGGTTGGGCGCTGGATCGGAACCGGCCTAACGACCCGATACGAGTAGAGATCTACGATGGCGATACGCTTCTCGCGACGGTAACAGCCGGCGATTTTCGACAGGACCTGCTCGATGCGGGCAAAGGCAACGGCAAACATGGCTTCACTTATCCGGTCCCGCCGCGACTCAGAGATGGACAGACACATTTGATTCGAATGAAGTACGCGGGTACCAACACTGATCTATCCCACACTCCCAAGGAAATAAATTGCACGTTTGCGCAATAGCTGGACACCTGGTTGGCCGGGTCTACCACACTTCGGCGGGGACCGGTTTGTGACGGAACACCCAGGTGGCGCGGTCTGCATATACCAGCGCGTAATCAGGCCAAATGGGATTGAGAACGAGGTTTTGCTTTGGCATGACCAGATAGGCCGGAGCGTTTGCGTGATTCACGAATATCCAGCTTACGTTGCGAGATTCCAGCCATTGAATCCACTGTGCATCTTCGGGCCAGCGGAATTTCGGCAGTCTGCCTGATTGCAGCAAGCCGAACACATCAAGTACCTGCGGCTTGAGATAGTAGTTCAGATAGCTTCCGTTTATCACGCACACTACATCATCCGGGCTCGCCTGACTGTTGACGTACCTGACGCCGCTGTAGGCGCCCATCATCGAAACGTACGCTTCACGCTCTTCTGCGTTCACCGGCGGCCTGCCTTTGACCTTGATTTCTTTTTGAACCGACCGAGCTCCATACGCGATCGCTGAAAGCGCCAGGACAGTCCAGACCATGGTGTGCAAAAGAGCCGACCGCGAGAGTTTTTCAATCATCCAGCGAATGCTTTCATACAAAGCAAGCCCTGCAAGCGGGAGAGCCGGAAGCCAGTAGCGCAACTGATGGGGAAAAAGAAACCAATAGAATGTGAAAGCGAGGGCCCACAACGTCCACCAGCGCACGGAACGGTCCCAGATCGCGAACACCCAGGCCAGTGGCCATGCGACGATCATTGGAAAGAGACTCAGATTTGTCTCCGCGTAGAAGCGACCCGGATACGTTATCCAATCGATCGGAAGCATCAAGAAATTCACTAGCGTCCTCGGTTCGGCTGAGTTCTTCAACCAACTGTTAGTATTCTCGACGACCGCTCGCGCGCCCCATTCGCCTCTGCTCCATTCGGGAAACGTAGGCCAGATCGGATTTCCGGTGTGATAAAAAATGAATGCGTACCAGGGCACTAAGCACAGCGCGGCGAGCGCCCATCCCTGAACCAAAGCTCTCGATGTGAATCGAGGCACCGTCAACCCTAGTCCTGCGGAATCGTCGCCGGCCATTTCCCGGCCACCGGGCCGGCGACTGATGCGAGATCGCAATAGCATCAATAGCCCAAGTCCGCTCCCGATAATTACAAAGAACAGGCCGGACAGCTTTACTCCAGCGGCCATCCCGAGCAACGCCATGACCAGGTACCACCACCGCGGATCCCCGCTATCCCAGAATACTCGCAATGCGTACACACCCAGGTAGACAAAGCACACGAGGCAAACGTCTATGTAAGCAGACTCGCCCAGCCACATAACCAAGGGGCTTGCAAGCCAGAAGGCCCCTGCGGCAACGCCAAGAAGCGGCCGCCCCTCGCGCCTCCCCCAAGCATAAAGGCCAACTGCAGTGAGCATCAAAAAGGTGTGTTCGATCATTTGCGCCAGAATATCGTCTTGAATGCCGAGACTCCACGTAAAGAGCATGTGATTCAGAGCCGGCAGGACGGGATGGGGAATTCCAATGACAGCGACGAGTCGATGGTGCGCCAGATACTCACGACATAAGACTAGATGATGCGAGATTGCGTCCCAATGCATCGGGGGGTATTGCGTTGACAACAGCAGCAAACCCCAGTAGCCGAGAGCGCTGACACTAAGAACCAAAAAAACCGCGCCGCGCAGCGACAGGTAATTTCGCCATCGCTGCAAGCTGACGAATCGCTTGCCCAGCCTTGAACGTAACCAGCAAACGACTGTCGCAAGTGCTCCCGCTATCGTTAAGACCAAAAAGACTTCCTTGTGGAAGAACCCGACTATACCGAGGAAAAAGATAACAAGCGCCGCTGACCCTAATCCGATCGACAGAGTAAACACTGCCGCTTCAGCCATTGAATCGAATTCATACTTACGGAGTAGTAGGTGCCCCAATCCAGCGGCAGCCACGAGCATCAGGCCCCAGAGACTCAGATGAGTGATCGCCCAGAGTAGAATCTCATTCACGATGGTTACCGGTGATAGCAGAATTTCAGGTATGTAGCGAATGACGAAGCGTGATTTTAGGGCTTGCGGCTCGGTTGTTCAAGGACCGAATCACCTCCTATCACAACAATTGACGCAGGACAGACGATCCGTTATAGAATTGAGGCGCTGCGTTAGAGGGACCCATTGATGACACCGACGACCGATTTCACAACTGTAGAGGAAGCCAGTCTTAGTCAGGCGTCACCGCTTGACTTATCTATCGTGATGCCTTGCTTGAATGAAGCGGAGACGATTGCAACTTGCGTAAGAAAAGCGCAGCGGTTTCTGGTTGAGAACGGAATCGACGGCGAAGTGGTTATCGGCGACAACGGAAGCAGAGATGGTTCGCAAGCAATAGCCTCGAGCCTCGGTGCGCGAGTAGTTCATGTGCAAGCGAGGGGATACGGCAGCGCGCTTATGGGCGGCATCCTTGCGGCGCGCGGCAAGCACATAATCATGGGAGATGCAGATGACAGCTACAATTTTTCCGATCTGACTCCGTTCGTCGACAAACTGCGTGAAGGCTATGACTTGGTGATGGGCAATCGCTTCAAGGGTGGAATTGCGCCGGGTGCAATGCCGGCTCTGCACCGCTATCTAGGCAATCCGGTTCTGTCGGCGATCGGGCGTGTATTCTTTCGCAGCCCGTGCGGGGACTTTCACTGCGGGCTTCGTGGCTTCAGCAAAGACGCCGTGATTAAGCTGGATCTCAGAACCACCGGCATGGAGTTCGCGAGTGAGATGGTTGTGAAAGCTACGCTTCAAAGGATGAGGATTACAGAAGTACCGACCACGCTTTCGACCGATGGCCGTAGCCGTAAGCCCCACTTGCGAACTTGGCGAGATGGCTGGCGGCATCTCCGCTTCCTTCTGCTATACAGCCCACGGTGGCTGTTTCTTATTCCTGGCCTGCTCCTGATGTTCGTTGGCATTGGAATGGAAATCTGGCTCTTCGGCGGGCCGAGGAACATCGGAAACCTGAGTCTGGACATACACACGATGCTTTATGCCGCGATGGCTATTCTGATTGGCTTCCAGTCGATCGCCTTCGCAGTCTTCACAAAAGTTTTCGCTATCAGCGAAGGACTGCTTCCCGAAGACCCGCGATTGAACACGTTATTTCGGTACGTCAACCTGGAGACCGGACTGATAGTGGGCTTCACGCTCGCTGTGGCAGGCCTGGCTGGCTCGATCTACGCGGTGGACCTGTGGGGCGAGAGCGCCTTTGGGCCATTGAACCCATCGCGCACGTTTCGGATGGTCATTCCAGCGGTTAGCACGCTCACCTTGGGTTGTCAGATCATCTTCGCAAGTTTTTTTCTTAGCGTCTTAGGGTTGAGACGGCGATGACCGACTCTGCATTCGACAACTACTCCGAGGCCTACGACGTTGCTCTGGCTGAAGGCCTCTCGGTGACCGGCGAGGACAAGGCCTTTTTCGCTCGCGGGCGGATCGCCTGGCTGGCCACGTGTCTGGGAAGGCTGGGCAAATACCCGAAATCAATAATTGACTTCGGATGTGGCATCGGGTCGGCCACGCCATATCTATTCGATTTGCTCGGCGCGGAGATCGTGCATGGAGTCGATGTCTCGAGACAGTGCTTGCAGGTGGCCGAACAGACGTGGGGGTCGGAGAAGGCGAAGTTTATGGCTCTCGATCAGTATGAGCCGGGCGGAAACATTGATCTGGCATTCTGCAACGGCGTCTTTCATCATATTGCTCCGGACGACCGTTCCGCTGCGGTTGGGTTTGTATACGGTTCATTGCGGCCGGGAGCGTTATTCGCGATGTGGGAAAACAACCCATGGAATCCGGGCACGCGCTAT
>Ga0114129_10005671_pt1 | contig 17677 bp, 13 predicted proteins | sample RhiMetdeltSRZDD1_FD_80071 | JGI IMG/M metagenome (GOLD analysis project Ga0114129, IMG submission 80071) | Populus rhizosphere microbial communities from Tennessee, USA - Rhizosphere MetaG P. deltoides SRZDD1 (version 2) (version 2) | ecosystem: Host-associated > Plants > Roots > Rhizosphere >...
ACCCCCACGAGCGCGCAGCCGACGATGCCGATTGCGGGGCGACCCACGAGTAACGCGAGGCCAAGACCTAACGCGGCCATCGTGCTCGAGCCGCGTAACACTCGCCGCGGCCCGAGCTGCCTGACGAGGGCATCGCCACTCAAGCGTCCGGCTGCCATCGCGAGTGAAAAGGCTGCGAATCCGACGGCCGCGACCGCCGAGCTAGAGCCGAGTACGTCATGTAAGTACACCGCGCTCCAGTCCGCCATCGCGCCTTCCGCCATCAGTCCGAGCAAGGCCAGGATCCCGAGAGCGACGAGCGTGCCGGACGGCCGAGCCACGACGGGGCCCGCCGGATCGTCCACCACCGGCGTGCTGACGAGCCCCGGCCGCGCCAGGGCGACGGCGGACAAGGCGACGACCGTCGCGATGCCGACGTGGGCCGCGTCGCTTATACCCGAGGCCATCGCGCGACCTGCCGCGAGCGCTCCAGCGAAGCCGCCCAAACTGAAGAGGGCGTGGAACGACGACATGATTGACCGGCCGACACGCCGCTCGACCTCCGCGGCCTGAGCATTCATCGACACGTCGAGCAACCCATTGAAGGCGCCCAGGATGGCCAGAGACAGCGAGAGCAAGGCGACGGTCGGGCTCACGACGGGAAGGGGAAGCGCGAGACAGATCCCGATGCCGGCCGCGGCCGTCATCACGCGGCTCCCGAGCCGTCCGACGAGCCAGCCTGCCGCCGGGAGCGCGAGCACCGAGCCTACGGCCATCGAAAGGAGAACGAGCCCAAGGGCGCCGTCGGTCAGCATATGACGGCTCTTGATTGCCGGGATATGCGGGACCCAGCTGGCCAGCACCGCGCCGTTGATGAAGAAGCAGACGGCGACCGCCCCACGAGACCAGCGAAGTGTCATCGTGCTATTGGAACCGTCGCGCGGCAGATCGATTCGGCCCGATTTGCTGACCACGAATCGGCACGACGCGCCAAGGTGTCCAAGAAGCTGGAAGGAGGATCTCGCGTGATCATCGACTGGGGACGGGCGATCTGCGGCGACCTCGCGTCGGCTGAACGCCGGGAATGGCTTTGTACCAACGGGATCGGCGGATTCGCTTCGGGAACGGTGGCCGGAACCTTGACGCGCCGGTACCACGGACTTCTGGTCGCCGCGCTGAAGCCGCCGCTCGGGCGCACGCTGTTGTGCGCGAAAGTGGACGAGATCGTGGAGTACGACGGCCTCGCGCTCCCGCTCTTCGCCAACCGCTGGACTGGAAATGTGGTCGACCCCCGCGGGTACCACTCGATCGAGCGCTTCACCCTCGAGGGGACGACCCCGGTGTGGACCTACGCCATCGCGGACGCTTGCATCGAGAAGCGCGTCTGGATGGAGCAGGGCGCCAACACGACGTGTGTCCGCTATCGCGTGCTGCGAGCACGCGGCCGCCTCTCACTCGAGCTCAAAGTGCTGGTGAATTACCGCGACTACCATGGGACCACCCGCGCTGACGGCTGGAGCATGCGTGTGTCGCCGATCCAGCATGGGCTTCGCGTGGTGGCGTTCGACAGCGCCGTGCCCCTGTTGTTGCTGGCCGATGGCGCGGAAGCCAAGGTCGCGCACACGTGGTACCGAAATTTCGATCTCGCCGTCGAGCGTGAACGCGGGCTCGACGCGCTCGAGGATCATCTCCACGCCGGGACGTTCTCCGTCTCGCTCGCGCCCGCGGAGACGCTGACGCTCGTCCTTTCGACCGAGTCGTCGCCTTCGCTCGACGGCGAGCAGGCGTGGAGGCGGCGAACTCAACACGAAGACCAGCTGATCGCCACCTGGAAGCAAGTGGGCCCGGCCGCGCGGAAAGCTCCCGACTGGGTCGAGCATCTCGTGCTCGTCAGCGACCAGTTTGTCGTGAAGCGGCCGACGCATAGCGACCCCGACGGCACAACCGTCATCGCTGGCTATCACTGGTTCGGCGACTGGGGTCGGGACACGATGATTGCGCTGCGGGGACTGGCACTAGCGACCGGGCGCGCTGAAATTGCCCGTCGCATTCTGACGACGTTCGCTCGGTATGTCGACCGAGGCATGCTGCCGAACCGGTTTCCGGACGCCGGCGAGGCCCCCGAATACAACACGGTGGACGCGACCGTCTGGTACTTCGAGGCCATCCGCGCGTATCACGCGGTCACAGAGGACGACGGCCTCCTCAAGGAGCTGTTCCCGGTGCTCGAGGAGATCGTGCGATTCCACCGTGAAGGGACGCGGTACGGGATCAAGGAGGATTCCGCCGACGGTCTGCTCCGGTCAGGCGAGCCCGGCGTCCAGCTCACCTGGATGGATGTGAGAATTGGTGATTGGGTCGTCACGCCGCGCACCGGCAAGGCCGTCGAGATCAATGCGCTCTGGTACAACGCGCTGCGCTCGATGGCCGGCTTTTCGAGACGCCTGGGCAGGCCCTCCCAGGCGTGGGACGAACTGGCCGAGCGCTCGAGACTAGGATTCGCGCGCTTCTGGAATGAGCGCGGCGGGTATTGTTACGACGTTATCGATACGCCCGATGGAAACGACGACACCCTGCGGCCGAACCAGATCTTTGCCGTGTCACTTCCGGAGAGCCCTCTGCCGCCGCGACACCAGCGCCAGGTCGTCGACATTTGCGCTCGCCGCCTGCTGACGTCCTACGGGCTTCGAAGTCTCGCCCCCGGCCATCCGCAGTACCAGGGTCACTATGGTGGCGATCAGTCGCACCGCGATCCCGCCTATCACCAGGGAACGGTGTGGGCCTTCCTGCTCGGCCCGTTCGCGCTGGCACACTTCAAGGTGTACCGTGACGCCGAGGCGGCGCGATCTTTCCTCTCGCCACTGACGCATCACCTCAGTGACTACGGGCTCGGGTCGATCTCCGAGATCTTCGATGGCGATTCGCCGTTTGAACCACGCGGGTGCATCGCACAAGCGTGGTCGGTGGCCGAGACACTGCGCGCCTGGCATGAGCTTGCGAGAAGTAGCGTGTCGACGCACACCGAGGCCTGACCAGCAGGGAGCGAAAGGACCGTCGTAGAATGGGTGGCCGGGAGCCGACCGGCCGCCATGGATACGCCTCAGTCGCCCGCCAAGGACGCGGACGCCCAGCGTTTGCGCACCCTGCTCGAGATCAACAACGCCGTGATCTCGAACCTGACCCGTGAGGCGCTCTTCCACGCGATCGCCGGAGCCTTACGCCGCATCATGCCGTTCGATCGCACCGCGATCTTCCTCCCCGACGCCGAGCGGGAGGTGCTCCGGCTCTTCATCCTCGAATCAACGCTGCCGACGTCCTACTTCATGGTCGGCATGGAGATGCCTCAGGAGGAGAGCCACGTCGGCTGGGTATTCCGAGAGCAACGTTACCGCCTGCGCCGCGACCTCAATACCGAGCGGAGTTACGCGATGGAAGAGCGCGCCTTCCAGGACGGCATCCGCTCGTATGTGATCGTGCCGCTGATCGCGCGGGGCAGAAGCGTCGGAGTCCTGGCCGTCGCCAGCACGGCCCCCGGCCAGTATTCCGAGTCCGACGCCGACCTTCTCCAGGAGGTGGCAAATCAGATCGGCCTAGCCGTCGAGAACATGAAGGCGTACGAGGCCATCACCACGTTGCACCGTGAGGTTCAAGCGGAGGCCGCTCACCGACGCGAGATCGAGGCGACGCTCCGCGCGGTCGTCGAGGGCACCGCCTCGATGACCGGCAGCGACTTCTTCTATTCGCTGGTCCAGCACCTCGCCTCCGCGTTGCGCGTGCGATACGCGTTCGTTGCCGAGTGTGTGCAGGGCATTGGCGACCGTGCCCGCACCCGCGCGTTCTGGAAGGGCGAGAGCTTCGGTGAGAATTTCGAGTACGACATCGCCGGCACGCCGTGCATGAGAGTGCTTCAGGGCGAGATCGCTCACTATGGCAAGGACGTACAGCGGCTTTTCCCGGACGACCGGGACCTGGTCGACCTCGGCGCGGAGAGTTATCTGGGCGTTCCCGTCCTGGACCCGTCGGGGCCGCTGGTGGGACACCTGGTGATCCTGGACGACCAGCCCATGATGGATTCTTCCCGCACGCTCGCGATCATGCGTGTGTTCGCCGCCAGGGCGGGCGCCGAGCTTGCTCGACTACGAGCCGACGAGCGACTTCGGGCGGCCCTGGCCGAGGTCGAGAGACTCAGGAACAGGCTCCAGGCCGAGAACACATATCTCCAAGATGAGATCCAGACCGAGCACAACTTTGCGGAGATCGTCGGCTCGAGCCCGGCGCTTCTCGAGGTTCTTCGCAAGACGGAGCAGGTGGCTCCCACCGATTCGACGGTGTTGGTTCTGGGCGAGACCGGGACCGGGAAGGAGCTGATCGCCCGAGCGATCCACGATCGAAGCTCGCGCCGCGACCGCCCGCTGGTGAAGGTGAACTCGAGCGCCATCTCGGCCGGTCTGGTAGAGAGCGAGCTCTTCGGCCACGTGAAGGGTGCATTCACCGGTGCCATTGACAAGCGGATCGGTCGCTTCGCCCTCGCCGACCACGGCACGATCTTCCTCGACGAAGTCGGTGAGCTACCGCCCGAGACGCAAGTCAAGCTGTTGCGCGTACTTCAGGAGCAGGAATTCGAGCCGGTAGGCAGTAATCAGACGGTTCGTGTGGACGTGAGGGTGATCGCGGCGACGAACCGCGATCTCGAGGAGGCCGTGCGCGCCGGCCGCTTCCGAGCGGACCTCTTCTACCGCCTCAACGTGTTTCCGCTTCGCGTTCCGCCTCTGCGCGAACGGGTCTCGGACATTCCGCAGCTCGCGATGTTCTTTCTCTCTCGCTTCGCCAGGCGATTCGGCCGCCCGGTCGAAACGATCTCCGCGGACACCGTGGATCGGCTCGTGGGCTACGCGTGGCCTGGCAACATCCGCGAGCTGCAGAACGTCATCGAGCGAGCCGTCGTACTCTCGCGGGGGCCCGCCCTCGAGCTGGACCGAGAGCTCCTTCCCGCGCCGGCCCGACCTGCGCCGGAGGTTGCGCCCGACGCGGGACGCCGCGTGGATCCCGACAAGCCCGCCCCATCGGGGCTCGCCGCCGCCTTGGAGGAGACCGAGAAGGCACATATCGTCGCCGCTCTAGAGAGGGCCGACGGAGTCATCGAAGGGCCCAGAGGAGCGGCAAAGATCCTCGCGATGCATCCCAATACGCTGCGAAGCCGGATGGAGAAGCTCGGAATCAAGCGCTCAGGCCACCGAGCTTCGTAGTAAGGCCCCCGCTCTTTCGTGGTGCGCCTACAGATTTTCGTGGCGCCCCGGTGTTTTCAATCCCGCTACTCCGCCGAGCACGGCGTGTTTTCAACGTCTTCCGCCTGAACGCGACGGCTCTAAGGACCTAGCACGCTCTTTGCTGCTTGGGCTCGCGTGCTCAGGATCGAACTCCTCGACCAGAAGGACGGCACCACGACGCTCGAGCTCGCCGGCCGGGTCGTCGGCCCGTGGGTGGACGAGCTCAGTCGGTCGTGCGAGCGCGTCCTGGCCGTTGGCGGCACGCTCAGCGTCGATCTCGGTCAGGTCTCGTTCGTCGATCGGGACGGCGTGCATTTCCTGCAGCGACTGAGAGCGCGAGATGTGGCACTCGTCAATTGCTCACCGTTCGTGGCGGAACAGCTCAAGGGCCAATGATCAGTCAGGGGCTCGACGCCGTTGCGTCGGATTGCGAGCTTCTGGCGTCGTTGCGTCGCGGCGAGGCGGATGCGCTGAAGACGGTGGCGGAGCGTCACGGTCCTGCGATCTACCGAGTGGCGTTCGGTATCACGCGCAACCAGGCCGACGCCGAGGAGGTCCTGCAGGACGTCCTGCTCACGCTGGCGCGCCGGAGCGCGTCGTTCGAAGGGCGATCAGCGCTCGGGAGCTGGATTTACCGAATCGCCACCAACGCGGCGCTGAACAAGCGCCGAGGCAAGCGCTCGGAGCTCGAGACACCTCTCGAGGACTTCTTGCCGACCTTCGGGGCGGATGGCCATCGCGCCGGCGATCGAACGTACCTCCTCGCCGACTGGTCACAGAATCCCGAGGAGGAGCTCCTGTCCGGCGAGCGGCGCCGCGTGCTCGAGCGGGCGATCGACCGCCTCCCGGAGCACTACCGCGTGGTGCTCGTCTTGCGGGATGTCGAGGACCTCTCGAATGAGGAAGTGGCTGCGCTTCTCGCCGAGTCAGTTTCGTCGGTAAAGTCGCGCCTGCACCGTGCCCGCATGGTCCTGCGGGAGCAGCTCACGCAGGCCCTCGCCTGATCGTGCCATGCCGGAACCCGTCCTCGCGAACCTGAATGCGCCCACTCGTGTCCCAAGGACCATGACGAATCGGCGGCCGATCGGCCGTGTACTGGCCCGGCGCTCCACGTCACTGGCGCCGCGGGTGCTCATCGTGGGTGGAGGGTTCGCCGGCGTTACGACTGCCGTCGAGCTGGCAAAGCGATGCGCCGGCTCGCTACCAGTCCATATCACCCTCATCAGTGATCGAAACTTCTTTCTGTTCACGCCGATGCTCGCCGAGGCGGCGACCGGGGCGGTCGAGGCGCGGCACGTCGTCTACCCGATCCGGCCGCTCTGCGGCGACTTGGGCATCGAGTTCGGTGAGATGTCGGTCGAAGCCATCGATATCAGTCGTCGTCGGCTGATCGCGCGCCATAGCCGGTCCGCCCTCCGACAGGAGGTTCAGTACGATCGGCTCATCCTGACGCTCGGCGCGAGTCCCAATGTCGGAGTCGTCCACGGGGTCGCGGAACACGCGCTCACGTTCAAGGCTGCCGGCGACGCGGTTCGGATCAGGAATCACGTCATCGACCTGTTCGAGGCCGCCGCGCTGACCGACGACCCCTGGACTCGCCGAAAGCTGCTCACGTTCGTCGTGGTCGGCGCCGGACACGCCGGCACCGAGCTCATGGCGGCACTCGAAGAGTTGACGCGAGGTATTCTGGTTCGCCACTACCCCTCGCTCCGTCCGGACATGGTGCGCCTCGTGCTGGTGGGAAGCGCGATACTGCCGCAGACGGCCACGAATCTGGCGGCCTACACCAGGGAGCAGTTGGTAAAGCGCGGCATCGAGATCGAAACGTCGCGGGCCACGACGGTTTCGCGCGAGGGCCTCTCGGTCGCGGACGGTCGCCTCATCCCGAGTCAATGCGTGATCTGGACCGCCGGCAACCGCGTCAATGACGTCGTCGGAGAGCTCGCCGTTCCCAAGACAAGAGACGGGAGACTCACGGTCAACGAGTTCTTCGAGGTCGGGGACGCGCCCGGTGTCTATGCGCTGGGGGACAACGCCGCCCAGCGTGATCCTCACTCGAAGGAGCTTTACCCGGCGACAGCCCAAGTGGCGCTCCGCCAGGGACGTGCGCTCGCCGAGCAGCTCCTGGCGGAACTCACCGGGCGCCCGCGCCGGCCCTTCGACTTCAGGCTGCTCGGCGAGATGGTACCGCTGAGCCGACACACCGCCGTCGCCGATCTCCGCGGGCTCAAGCTCACCGGCTTTCCGGCGTGGTTCCTGTGGAAGACGGTTTACATGCTCAAGCTACCTACGCTCGCGTCTCGCTTGCGGGTGGTGCTCGACTGGACCGTCGAGTTGTTCTTCGAGCGAGACGTCTCCGAGCTGACGGTGGACGGCGGACGCGCCGCATGAATCGAGGTTGTCCATGACGAATCTTCCAGTCTGGCGTCGGCTCGCCTGGCGGCTCGGCGCGAGCTTCCTGCTCCTGACGGCGATCGCGATCCTGCTCAGCGGCTTTCTGCAGTATCGGGCGCAGGCGCAATGGCTGCGCGAGTCGCTCGGCTCGCTTCTGCTCAACATTGCCCGTACGGGCTCCCTCCTGGTGGACGGTGATCTGCATCAGGCCGTTGTCGCGGCAGCGCGGAGCGATACGCCCGAGTACGCGAGGCTCCGCCGCGAGCTCGTGCGCATCCAGGAGACGAATCAGCTGAGCGACGCCGTCTACACGCTCACCGACATCGAGGGCGCGACGGCCCGATTCGCGGTCATCAGCAACGGCCTGGCGCCGGTACGTCTCGAGTACAAGCTGGCGCCCGAGATCCAGCGGATCCTGCGTCGGGTGCTGACGGAGGGTATCCCAGCCTATACCGGGATTTACAAGAGTTCGTCCGGCACGTGGATCACCGCCTTCGCGCCGGTCAAGAATTCCGCAGGCCAGACGGTCGCCGCTCTGGATGTCGACTTTCGCGTCGACGTTTACCTTGGCGAGCTGGCCGCCGTCCGCAGGCGGCTCTACCTGCATTCGCTGGCCGGAGCCGCCCTTGCGCTCGTGGCCGGCGTGATGCTGGCGCGCCAGATCACGCGACCCGTGGTTCAGCTCTCGAGCTTGGCCCGCAGCGTCGTCGAGGGGCACTTCTCGACCAAAGTTCGAATCACCGCCCGCGATGAAATCGGCATGCTGGGCGGCGTGCTCCACCTCATGGCCGAGCGGCTCAATGTGTCCAACCGAAGCATGACGGAGGTCTTGGTCCGCGCTCTGGAAGCGCGCGGAGAATCGCCCGGCTCGCTGCGCCGACTCGCGGACGCTTCCGCGGTTGTCGCCGAGCGGCTGGAGCTATCCCCGGCCCAACGGGAAGCGTTGGAGCTCGGAGCGCTCCTGCACGACATCGGCGAAATCAGAGTTCCCGAGGCCGTCCTACAAAAGTCTCACCCTCTGTCGCCAGACGAGCGAGAAACAGTCCAACACCATCCGGAATGGGGCGTGGAGCTTCTCGAGACGGTGCCATTGCTGACACCAGCGCTGGACGTGGTCGGCAGCCATCACGAGCGGTACGACGGCTCAGGGTACCCTGCCGGCCTTTCGGGGGAGGAGATTCCGCTCACGGCGCGAATTTTCGCCCTCGTGGACGCGCTCGACGCCATGACACACGACCGGCCTTATCGACCGGCACGCCCGCTCGCAAAAGCTCTCGAAGTCTTGCACGAGAACGCCGGCACGCAGTTCGATCCCCGGGTCGTCGACGTGGCGCTGAAGATTCCGCCCGAGCGCTGGACGCAACTACTGGCACGCCAGGCGCAATCTGCGTAAGGACCACAGAACCCGTTGGACGTCCGGCCGTGTCCTACTGGCGTGCCTGCGCCTGAGCTGATGACCCCGATGAGGACCGAACTTGAGATGAGCGGATACTCCTCGGGGACCCGCTGCGTGGCTGTGAGGCCCAAGGGCGACTTGGCTGGCAGTCGGCCATAGCGTGATGAATTGCCACGAGGCCATCGACGTTCTGGCCGACTACCTCGATGCGGCCCTTACCCAGGACGTGCTCGCGCAGCTCGAGGCGCACCTGCGGGTATGCGCACCGTGTCGCGCGTACCTGGCCACCTACAAACGCGCGGCGGAGCTGGCCGCCAAGGTCAACCGAGTCGAGATGCCGCTGGAAGTGAGGCAACGTCTCAGTGACTTCCTCGGCGGTCTGGAACCGTCGCCCGAACCTGAAACCAACTCCAATAATGGAGGGCGTCCCGCATGAAAGCGGTCGCTGTCGTTCCCGGCAAGCCTCATAGCGTCCATCTCGCGGATCTGCCGAAGCCCTCAGTCGACGAGATCCCGAGGGGGCGCGGCGTCCTGGTCAAGGTGCTCCGCGTCGGTGTCGACGGGACGGACAAAGAAATCAATGCGGCCGAGTACGGCGCCGCGCCTCCTGGATTTGACTTCCTGGTCGTCGGACACGAGGGCTTCGGGCAGGTCGAAGCCGTCGGACCGAACGTCACCGAGGTGCGGCCGGGGGACTATGTCGTCGCCACCGTTCGTCGCCCCGGCGGAAGCATCTACGACGTGATCGGGACGAACGATATGACTACCGACGACATCTATTTCGAGCGTGGCATCAACCTGCGCCACGGGTTTCTGACCGAGTACTACGTCGACGACGCCGAATTCATCGTGAAGGTCTCCAAAGGACTCCGTCAGGTCGGCGTCTTGCTCGAGCCCATGACCGTCGTCGAGAAGGGAATCGCGCAGGCCTACGAGATCCAGCGGCGACTCCGAGTCTGGCGGCCCAGGCGCGCCGCCGTCATGGGTGCCGGAACGATCGGGCTTCTGGCGACGCTCGTCCTGAGACTTCGAGGTTTCGAGGTGACCACGTTCGGCCTGACCCGAAAGCCCTATCTCAACTCAGATCTGGTCGAGGCCATCGGGGCACGCTACGAATCGACGGCTAATGTCCCAATCCTCGATGCCGCTCGAAAGTACGGGCCGTTCGACGTGATCTTCGAGGCGACAGGCTACTCGCCGGTCGTGTTCGACAGCATGCAGGGTCTCGCCAAGAACGGCATACTCGTTCTGTCCAGCGTGACCGGTGGCGACCGGAAGGTGGAAGTGCCTGCCGACAGGATCAACCTGGAATTCGTCCTCGGCAACAAGGTCATGGTCGGCACGGTGAACGCGAACCGCGAGTACTTCGAGCTGGGCGTCCGCGACATGGCGCAGGCCGACGCGGAATATTCGGGCTGGCTGAATCGACTCCTCACACATCCGGTGAGGGGATTGGAAAACTACCGCGAGCTCTTCGACAAGCTCACTACGACGAAGGGGGCGATCAAGGTGTTCTGCGAGGTCGCCGAGTTCGCGTAACGCGCAAACGGAGGGCCAGCCCATGACCGCGGAAGAGCAACGTCTCAGAGAGGCACACGCCCGGACCGCCCACTGGCAGCGGTGGGGGCCTTACCTGTCGGAGCGCCAGTGGGGCACTGTCCGGGAGGACTACTCGTCGCACGGAACTGCCTGGGACTACTTCCCCCATGATCATGCGCGGTCGCGCGCCTATCGCTGGGGAGAAGATGGGCTTCTCGGCATCTCAGATAATCACCAGCGGGTGTGCTTTGCCCTTGCGATGTGGAACGAAAAAGACCCGATTCTGAAGGAACGAATCTTCGGCCTCACGGGCTCGGAGGGGAACCACGGCGAAGACGTCAAGGATTACTATTTCTACCTCGACTCCACGCCGACCCACTCCTACATGAAAGGCCTCTACAAGTATCCTCAGGGCGAGTTTCCGTACGACCGGCTCGTCGACGAGAATCGGCGGCGCGGCCGCCGTGATCCCGAGTTCGAGCTCGTCGACACGGGAATCTTCGAGGATGACCGGTACTTCGACGTCGTCGCCGAGTATGCAAAGGCGGCACCCGACGAGCTGTTGATCCGCATCACGGTCACCAATCGCGGACCGGACACAGCGCCCTTGCATCTCTTGCCAACTCTCTGGTTCCGCAATACATGGTCATGGGAACCGCAGGCGGTCCGCCCTCGGCTCCGGACTCCCGCGGGAGGCAAGGCGTGCATTGTCGAACACAGCGAACTGGGGCGGCCTTATCGACTGGACTGCGGCGGCGACCCGGAAATGCTGTTCACCGAGAACGACACCAACGCCGGACGCCTCTACGGCGCCGAGAACTCGGGCGCATTCGTCAAGGACGCCTTCCACGACTACATCGTCAACGGGCGCTCTGAAGCCGTGAATCCTGCCCAGGAGGGGACCAAGGCGGCGGCGCACTACCGAATAGTCTTGGAACCCGGGCAGAGCTCGACCATCCGGCTACGGCTGGCCGACTACGAGCCACGCGAATCACCGTTCGGCAAGCGCTTCGACGACATGATCGCGCAGCGGAAGGAGGAGGCCGAGGAGTTCTACGCCACTGTGATCCCCGCGAAGCTTTCGGACGATGCGAAGAGCGTGATGCGCCAGGCGCTCGCCGGAATGCTGTGGTCGAAGCAGTGGTATCACTACGATGTTCGCCGCTGGCTCGAGGGCGACCCGACCCCGCCGCCGCCGCCGTCCGAGCGACAGCGTGGTCGTAATCGCGAGTGGAGCCACCTCTATAACGATGACGTCATCTCGATGCCCGACAAATGGGAATACCCCTGGTATGCGGCGTGGGATCTGGCATTCCACACGATCACGCTGGCGCTGGTCGACCCGGAGTTCGCAAAGGGTCAGCTGACCCTGTTCTTGCGCGAGTGGTACATGCATCCCAACGGTCAGATCCCGGCTTACGAGTGGGCGCTCGGCGACGTCAACCCGCCGGTTCACGCCTGGGCGGCCTGGCGCATTTACAAAATCGATGGAAAGAGGACAGGGCGGCCGGATCGAGAATTCCTCGAGGGCGTGTTCCACAAGCTGCTTCTGAACTTCACGTGGTGGGTGAATCGGAAGGACGCCGAGGGCATGAACGTGTTCCAGGGCGGCTTCCTGGGACTCGACAACATCGGAGTGTTCGATCGGTCGGCTTCCCTGCCGACCGGAGGCCACCTCGAGCAGTCGGACGGTACGAGCTGGATGGGGATGTTCTGTCTCAACATGCTCGCCATCGCTCTGGAGCTGGCACGCGAGAATCCAGCGTACGAAGGCGTCGCCTCGAAATTCTTCGAGCACTTCGTTCAGATCGCTCACGCCATGGACAACCGGGGTGGCTCGAGGATGAGCCTCTGGGACGATGACGACGGCTTCTTCTACGACGTTCTGCATCTCCCCAACGGCGACCGCCACTACATGAAGGTACGTTCCCTGGTGGGCCTCATTCCGTTGCTCGCAGTAGAAACCCTGGAGCCGGAGGTTGTCGAACAGCTTCCTGGATTCAAGCGCCGCCTGGAGTGGTTCGTCCGGAACCGCCCAGAGTTTCGAGAGCATCTCGAGGTCATGGAGCAGCCCGAGGGCGGCGTGCGCCGGCTTCTGACGATCGTGAACCGCGAAAAGCTGTCCAGGGTACTGCGACTGATGCTCGACGAGCGTGAGTTTCTCTCGACTTACGGGATCCGCGCCGTGTCACAGGCCCATCGCGACCGGCCCTATGTGCTCGTCGTCGATGGTGCCGAGCATCGCGTGGACTACGAGCCGGCAGAATCGAGCACGGGTCTCTTCGGGGGAAACTCCAACTGGCGCGGACCGATCTGGTTTCCGATCAACTACCTTCTCATCGAGGCCCTCCAGAAGTTCGACCACTTCTACGGTCCGAGCTTCCAGGTTCAGTGTCCTGCCGGGTCGAATGCCTATTCGAACCTCTGGGACGTGGCGGCCGAGCTATCCCGTCGTCTGACTCGCATTTTCCTGCGTGGGCCTGACGGCCGACGGCCCGTCCACGGAGGCGTGGCCAAGTTTCAGACTGACCCTCACTGGCGGGACCTGGTATGGCTGTACGAATACTTCCACGGCGACAACGGCGCCGGTATCGGCGCGAGTCATCAGACCGGCTGGACCGGCCTCGTCGCCAAGCTCCTGCAGCAGAGCGGCGGCTAAGTGGCAGCCTGATGAGCGTCGAAGTCGCCACCAGGGAGAGCGATCGCGCAAACGCGGCGATGCTGGTCGTCCCGGTTGAATCAGGCCGCGGTCCACGCGTCGCCGTGCTCCAGCACTGGCCCGAATATCTGATCGAGGCGATCGGTCTCGGACTCTTCATGCTCTCGGCCTGCGTGTTCGTCTCGTTGCTGGAGCACCCGAATTCACCAGTCCGTCAATTGGTGACAGAGCCCTTCCTGCGACGGATTCCGATGGGCTTCGCGATGGGGCTGACGGCAGTGGCGCTCATCTACTCTCCCTGGGGCCAACGGTCGGGCGCTCATTTCAACCCGTCGGTCACGCTAACCTTCTGGCGCCTGGGGAAGGTCGCGCCGTGGGACGCGGTCTTCTACATGGCGGCTCAGTTCACCGGCGCGATCGCTGGGGTCGGTGTCGCCGCAATGATCCTCGAGACGTGGCTCGCGCATCCTGCCGTGAGGCATGCGGCCACGGTCCCGGGGCCAGGCGGTCCCGGGGCCGCGTTTGTCGCGGAGCTGCTCATCTCGTTTCTTCTCATGACCGTGGTCCTGACCGTTTCCAACCGGCCACGCCTCAACCGTTTCACCGGGCTATGCGCCGGCTCACTCGTCGCGAGCTATATCGTCTTCGAGGCGCCGCTTTCAGGAATGAGTATGAACGCCGCTCGCACCGTGGGCTCTGCCGTGTACGCCCAGGCGTGGATGGCGCTCTGGGTTTACTTCACTGCGCCCGTTCTGGGGATGCTCTCCGCGGCACAGCTTTACGTGAGTGTCCGCGGCGTGCAAAAAATCCATTGTGCCAAGCTCCATCACCACAATGCGCAGCGCTGCATTTTCCGCTGCGACTACGCCCGCGCTCGCTGAGTGCATGCCTGGAGGGTATAACGATGCCGACAGCGCTACAGACCCAGACAGCCATGACTGAATCCTCTCGAAACGGCCGTGAGACGCGGAAAGAGCAGGAAGGCCGCGCCACGTGGTTCGGGGCGGTCACGCCGCTATGGCCACTGGCGCTCGCGCGGATCCTCTATGGCTACCTCTGGTGGCAGCAGTCAGGCTGGAAGGTTCCGTCGGACGACTTCGGCCGGAAGTCCGGCGGCGGCCTCTGGTACTGGGTCCAGCAGGAAATCCAGTATCCGACCGTGGCCGCCTACAAGAACTTCCTGGTCGACGTCATGATTCCGCACTGGACTTTCTTTGGGTGGATGACGCTGATCACCGAGACCTTCATCGCTTCGACGCTGATCCTCGGGCTCGGCACGCGGCTGGGGTCGCTAGTCGCGATCGGCATGGCCACGAACATCACGATCGGCATCCTGAACGTGCCACACGAATGGGGCTGGACCTACACGATGATGATCATGTTCCCGGCTATCTTCCTGTTGACGGATGCCGGCCGCAGCTTCGGCGTGGACGCTTTCCTGGCGCCTCGGCTCGACCGAGCGGCTGCCGACGGCAGCCGTCTCGCATCGCTGATCCGTTGGCTCGTGTGATCGGAACGCTTCCGTCACGGTAAGGGAGGACTTTATGACGGACGTTGAGCACTTCGACGTGATTGTCATCGGGACCGGAGCGGGAGGCGGCACGCTCGCGTATCGTCTGGCGCCATCCGGTAAACGCATCCTTTTGATAGAGCGCGGCGACTATGTCCCCCGGGAGAAGGACAACTGGAGTACGAAGGCGGTCAACCTGGAGGGGAAATACAACACCAGAGAAGTGTGGCGGGACGCCGCCGGGGGCGAGCTCCATCCACACACCAACTACTGGGTGGGCGGCAACACCAAGTTCTACGGCGCCGCACTCTTTCGCCTCCGCCGAGAGGACTTTGGCGAGATCAAGCATTGGGGTGGGCCCTCGCCCGCGTGGCCGATCTCGTACGAGGACCTAGAGCCCTATTATTCGCAGGCCGAGCATCTCTACCAGGTCCATGGCCGCCGAGCAGAGGATCCCACGGAGCCGCCAGCCAGCGCTCCCTATCCACATCCACCGATCAGTCATGAGCCACGTATGCAGCAGCTGAGTGACGATTTCGCACGTCTGGGGCTCAAGCCGTTCCATGTTCCCCTCGGCGTGATGCTGAACGAACAGAATCCTCACGCCAGCCGGTGCATCCGCTGCGAAACGTGCGATGGACATCCCTGTCTGGTCTATGCAAAGGCAGACGCTCAGGTGCTCTGCGTCGACCCGGCACTCGAGCATCCCAACGTGACGCTTTTGACCCACGCCTATGTCTCGCGACTCGAAACCGGGCCTTCGGGCCGCGATGTCCGGCGAGTGATCGTCGAGCGTGACGGAGTCACCGAGGCGTACTCGGCCGACATCGTGGTGGTGTCCGCCGGCGCGATCAACTCGGCCGCGCTCCTGCTACGCTCCGCAAATGACAAGCACCCGCGCGGCCTGGCCAACGGCTCGGATGTGGTGGGTCGCCACTATATGGGCCATGTCAATTCGGTGCTCATGGCTGTCTCGAAGTGCCCCAACCCGACCGTATTCCAGAAGACCCTCGCGCTGAACGACTTCTATTTCGGCGCGACGGAGTGGGACTTTCCCATGGGGCACATCTCATTTGTCGGCAAGCTCGACGGGGACACGCTCAAGGCCGGCGCGCCAGCGATCGCACCGGGTTGGACGCTCGAGCTCATGGCCAAGCACTCGTTGGACTTCTGGCTCACCTCCGAAGATCTGCCCGACCCGAACAATCGCGTCACCATCGACCGAGCCGGCAACATCGTCCTCACCTACCAGCCGAACAACGAGGAAGGGCACACGCGATTGATCGAGAAATTGAAGGGGCTGATGAAGCAGCAGACGAAGTGTCGCGTGCATGGCCACGAGTGCCACGAAGGCCTGTTCGCGCGCAGCCTCTATCTTGGACAACGCATCCCGCTAGCCGGAGTCGCGCACCAGAATGGAACGATTCGATTCGGCCACGATCCCGAGACCTCGGCTCTCGACGTGAATTGCAAGGCACACGAAGTGGACAACCTCTACGTGGTGGACGCGAGCTTCTTCGCGTCGAGCGGAGCCGTGAATCCTGCGCTCACGGTCATGGCCAACGCGCTCCGCGTCGGGGATCACCTGCTCGAGCGGCTCAAGTGACGAAGGCTTTTTGAGGAGTTGAGGGAGCTGTGATGACGGCCAGACGGATGCTCGCAGGGGCCTTCGTGCTCTTGGCTGCCGGACTCGGTGCCGTCCCAGAGCGGGCCTGGGAGGCGCAGTCAGCCGGAGCGATTCGAGCGGTCGAGGCGATCGGGATGACCGTTGGAAATATGGAGCGCTCGATCGCGTTCTACTCAGACGTCCTGAGCTTTGAAAGGATCTCGGATGTCGAGGTGTGGGGAGAAGACTATGAGCGCTACCAAGGGGTCTTCGGTCTGCGGATGCGCGTCGTGCGGATGCGGCTCGGCGCCGAGGCCATCGAACTGACTGAGTACCTCACGCCGCGGGGCCGGCCGATCCCGGTTGATTCTCGGAGCCACGACCGCTGGTTTCAGCATATCGCGATCATCGTGAGCGACATGGATCGCGCCTATGCCTCGCTTCGCCAGCAGCATGTCGAGCACGCCTCGCCGGCACCTCAGCGCCTGCCAGACTGGAACGCGAATGCGGGCGGAATCCGCGCGTTCTATTTCAAGGACCCAGACGGCCATCCGCTCGAGATCTTGTGGTTCCCAGAGGGCAAAGGGGATACCAAGTGGCATCGGCGGAACGATCGCCTCTTCCTGGGCATCGACCACACAGCGATCGTCGTCAGCGACACAGCGCAAAGTCTTCGGTGTTACCGGGATGCACTCGGCCTTCGAGTGGTAGGTGAGAGTGAGAATTACGGGCCGGAGCAAGAGCGGCTGAACAATGTCTTCGGCGCTCGCCTCCGTATCACGACGCTCCGGGCTCCGGCTGGTCCAGGTGTCGAGTTCCTCGAATATTTGACGCCGCGGGATGGGCGGCCAGCGCCGGCCGACGCTCGTGCCAACGATCTTGCTCACTGGCAGACGGTGCTGGTCAGCCACGATGCAGAGGCGATGGCGCGAGCGATTCGTGGCAGCTCTTGCAGCGCGTTTTCCCCCGGCGTCGTGACTCTCACCGACCGAACCTTTGGGATCACAAAAGGGCTTGTAATCAAGGATCCGGACGGGCACGCGCTGGCCGTGGTCCAGCCTTAGGCCTCGCTCAGTGATTGGGCGCCCAGTCTCTGGGCGGCCCGCACCGTTGGTGGGCGCTTACGGCATTAGTCGGCCTCTCCTTGTAATGAGGACCCTGGTTCTCCGCCATGGCATCGGACGTGCTCTACGCGCGTTTGGATCATGCCAACCCTGAGGATCGCGAGCGCCAATCTCGAGTGGATGAACTACTGGTTCACCAACGACTCCGACCCCGTGGACTGGAAACCCACGTTCATACAGGACGGCCAGAGCAATAACACCGC
>Ga0114129_10005672_pt1 | contig 17676 bp, 16 predicted proteins | sample RhiMetdeltSRZDD1_FD_80071 | JGI IMG/M metagenome (GOLD analysis project Ga0114129, IMG submission 80071) | Populus rhizosphere microbial communities from Tennessee, USA - Rhizosphere MetaG P. deltoides SRZDD1 (version 2) (version 2) | ecosystem: Host-associated > Plants > Roots > Rhizosphere >...
CGAAGGTGTACGAGAAATCCTGGAGCGGGCACTCGCCGCCCTTGTCGCACACCGGGCAGTCGAGCGGATGGTTGATGAGCAGGAATTCGAACACGCCGGCGCGCGCCTCGATGACATCCCGCGTCCGTGTCTGCACGACCATGCCCTCGGTGCAGACTGTCGAGCACGAGGTCTGCAGCTTTGGCATCTTCTCGATCTTGACGATGCAGACGCGACACGAGCCGTCGATGCCGATCCCCGGGTGATAGCAGTAGTACGGGACGGAGATGCCGTTCTCGATCGCAGCCTGCAGGACGGTCTTGCCCTTCTCGACCGTCGCGCTTCGGCCGTCAATCGTCAGCGTCACGGTATCCATAAGATGTCGATCATAGCATTGCGATCGCGCGCTATCGCCGCACTTCGACCAGCGTGCCGTCGTCCTTGCTCACCGCGACGCCGCGGAGGGGTCCGGTGAGCGGCACGCGCATCTCGGTGACGCGATCGGTCACCGGGACGACGACGTCCGTTTCCCGGCCGTCGGCGAGCTGCACGGTCACCGTGACGGGCACATCGAAGACCACGCCGATCTGTTCGACTCTGAGGACCACCGCGCGGCCGTCGGGCTCGGCGGTGTAAGTCAGTCGGACCGTGGGCAGCGCGGATCCGTAAATCCACTGATCGAAGAACCGCCCCAGCGGACGGTTGGCTTCCGCCTCCATCGCTTTCCTGAAGTTGTCGGTGCCGACCTTCCTGAATCGCGACTCCCGGTAGAAGCGCCGTACGCCGCGGAAGAACGGCTCGTCGCCGACGAGGCGGCGGAGCATGTGCAGCACCGCCGCGCTCTTGTTGTAGACGAGCGCGCTGAACACCTTCGGCTCGCTCCTGATGTGCCCGAGGCGATAGCCCAGATAGATCGGCCCCTGCGGCGACATGTCGATCGCCCACTTCCGCAGCTGTCGCATCACGCTCGTGAAGGCATCGCCGCCGCGGCGGCGCTGCGCGTAGAGCGCGGCGAAGTACTGCGCGAAGCCTTCGCTCAGCCACTGCTCGTGGTAGTTGCGCCAGCCGACCGCCTGGCCCCACCACTGGTGCGCGAGCTCGTGCGCGACGTAGAACTCGGGAAAGCTCGTGAACACTTCCGGATCGTTGCGGATGCTGAACGGCGCGCTCGGGATCGGCTGAAACAGCTGCGCGAAGTACGCCGGGCTGTGCCCGCCAGGACGCTCAGCCTCGATGACGGCGAGCGTGAAGCTGGGATACGGCGTATCGCCCACGAGCGACGCGTACAGCTCGGCGATGTCCTTGACGCGCGCCGTGAAGTCGCGCGCGCGGCCGGCCTGACGCGGGTTCGATTGCACCGACACAATCAGGCTGTCGTAGGAGACGCCAGCCATCGGCGGCTCGCCGTCGCGCGGCGCCGGCCGCGGCAGCGCCACCGTGGTCGCCTCGGCGCGCACGAACCGGCTCACGATGAATGCGAGATAGCGCACCGGCTGCGTGGCCGTGAAGGCATACGTCTTGCGGCTGCGAGACTGATCCGATCCGCCGACGACGATCGGCGATCCGACGTCGGGATCGCCGCTCGCGATGCAGTCGAAGCCGGCGGGCAGCGTAATCCGCAGCCGCGCCGACGCGTAATCGGTGACCCCCGCCTGCGGGTACCAATAGCTCCGGTTGCTATAGAGGTAGCTGGCCTCCGGGGGAATGATGAGCGGCGTATCCTCCTGGTTCGCGCCGCGCTGCACCGGAACCGTCTCGCGGTCGGCGGTCTGCGGCTCCAGCCGACCGCTGTAGACGACCGTCAGCGTCAGGTCCGTGTCGCGCGTCACCATCGCCGGCAGGTTGATGACGACGCTGTTCTGGTTGCGGACGCGGACCCCGAACAGGCGGCCGAACCGATCGGCGGTGATCGACTGCACGACCAGCGGCTCGGCGAGCCGCAGCGTCATCGTGCCCAGCACCATCGATCGCACGCGGACCGTGATGCGCGCACGGCCGTCGATCCACAGACGGTCGGGCGTGAAGCTGACATCGACGTCGTAATCGAGGACGTCGTACTCGGCCAGCTCGTCCTCGTTGTAGAAGGGGCCGCGCCGCGCCAGCTTCTGCCGGGACGTGTACACCGCGATGTTCTTGTGCCGCTTGCGATCGAAGACGGTGATGTCTTCGGCTTCCGCTCCCGAGCGCGCGTAGGTCAGCGTGTCGAACCGCTTCGTCCGCACCTCGGCGAGGAAATCGCCGGTGCTCGGGAGCAGCGACCACGTCTCGCGGCTCAGGTCCGCGAGATCGAGGCTGAACGACTTCGGCGATTCGTCCCGCAGCAGGTCGGCGGCGCGCCGCCAGGCGCCCGGGTCGACGCCGCGCGCGCTCAGCCGCGACGCGTCGATGCGGCTCTCGAAGTCGTACGGGTTGATCCGCAGGAACGCCGCGCCGAACCGCGACTCGATCGTGTCGGCGCCGCAGAAGATTCGGACCTGCCCCTTTTCGGTCTCGGGCGTCGGCTGAAAGCGCATCGTGCCGTTGCCGAGGAGGACGAGGCCGGTCACGCCCTGATCCGTCTCGACGACAAAGACCGACCCCGTGTGCAGGACGAGCTCGAGATCCTCGGCGGCGATGTGCAGGTCGCGAGCGTCGAACTGCTTCGCCGGCGCCAGCGAGAGCCGATACAGGTTCTCGACGCTGGTCATCCTTTCCTGGTCCGTGAGCCGCCACGGCTGATCGTCGCCCGCGCGGCGCACGTCGAGGCGCCACGTGGCCACGCGCGCCTTCGATCCGATCTCGATGAACGCGTCGACCAGGAGCTGGTAGCCGTTGCCGGGCAGCGAGCCGGGCAGCGGCAGCCGGTCGCGCTCCTGAACGACCACGCGCGTGACGCCGGTCTGTACTTCGGCGGCGGCGAAGTCGCGCGCGCGCCCGCGGTCGGCCGTCGCGCCGATGAGGGCGAGGTACCGGTCGGGATCGCCCGACTGCAGCGCCTGCTCGAGCTGCAGCGTGAGAACGCGGACGTCGTCTGGCGTGGCGTGCGTTTGCGCGAGCGCTATCGTGGCCGGCGAAACACCGACACCACCGGCACGAGGGGCCAGCGCCAGCAGCAGCGCGAGCGGCAGCATTCTCACAGATGGAGCTCAGTTGGATCGATCTTAGCCCGATTCACGAGCCAGGCGGCCGGCTGCGCAGCCGGGACGCGACATGCGATGTGAACGCGCCGACGATCGTCAGCGCGAATAGCGCGCCGCCGTGCGCGAGCAGCACGTGCGCCGGCTCGGAGACATTACAGAAGAGCCGCCATCCGGCATCGGAAAACAGTCCCGCGCCGGCGCCATACAGCGCGCCGACGAGCACCGGCCGCAGCGGCAGCGCGCGCGCCGCGAGCGCGGCGGCGACGAGCACAGCCGGCAGCCCGACCATCGCCTCGCGCCGGAAGCAGTACGTCCAGAACGCCCGGGCCAGCCGCGGGGGCATCGTCGTGGGGCTGATCGCCATGGTGGCCGCCGTGACGCCGACGACCAGCGCGGCGCTCAGCGCGAACGCGGCGGCGAGCACGCGAGTCGGGACGAGACGTCCCGGGATCGCGTCGGCCAGGGCGAGCGCCACGAGCAGCACCCCCGCGACGACCTCGAGCGACGACAAGCCCCAGCCTGCCGCGCCCAGCGTCTGGAGGTCCGATCGCGGCCCGAAAAAGCCGACGACGAACAGGACGAGCAGCAGCGAAACCGGCACGAGCGCAAGCGACCGACGCCACGGGGGCGGCAGCGGCCGCACCGGCCGGAGATCGGCGCCGACGATGCGTCGCAGGCGATCGGGCGGCCGCGGCTCGTTCACTCGTCCGACTCCTTGTCCGGCGACAGCAGCGAGCGCAGAGCGCTGATGCCGCGGCTCGCGCGTACCTTGGCGGCGCCGGCGCGGATGCCCAGCCGCTTCGCGATCTCTGAAAAGCGAAATCCCATCACGTGATGCAGCCACACGGCTTCACGCCCTTCAGGCGTCAGGCGGCCGAGCGCACGCTGCAGGCGATCGCGATCGGCGAGCGCGTCCTCGGGCGCGCGCCGGACCGCGGACTCGCGCGCGGGCTGCGCGGCCTCGCGGCGCCGCCGGCGGCCGCTGGCGCGCCGATGCATCAGCGCGACGTGCTGCACGACGCCGAACGCCCACGGCCGCACGGGGTGTTCCGCGCGATACGTCTGGCGCGACCGATGGATCTGCAGGAACGTCTCCTGCAGGAGATCGTCGGCGGCCGCGGCGTCGCGGCACCGCGACAGGAGAAACGACCGAAGCGCGGGCGCCAGCGCCGCATACAACCGCTCGAATCCAGCGATCGATCCGCGCTGGTAGTCCAGCATCGCGGCGCGAAGCTCGGCGTCGCCGGCCGGATCGTCTGCCTCAGTCAACGAGTCCTCGTACGATTTGCCGCGATGCCACGGAAGGTAACTGTATCTTCTGTGTCCTTTGTGGCGCAGCCGGCAAAGATCCCGCCGGAGGGAGAGATGCGACAGATTCCGACAATCATCCTGACCGCGGCCGCGCTGTTCGCGGCGCTGACCGCGCGTCCAGCGGCGGCGCAAACCTCGCTGAAGCCGGAGCCGACGATGCGCGAGATGCTGCTGGTGCGATGGAGCGAGATCGGCGAGAAGGTCGTGAAGATGGCGGAGGAGTTTCCCGCGGACAAGTACGAGTTCCGGCCGGTCAGCGACGTGCGCACGTTCGCGGACCAGCTGCGCCACGTCGCGTTCTGGCACCAGTTCGTCGCGAAGACCGCCCGCGGCGAGAAGGTCGACGGATCGATCAACGAGCTGTCGGCGAAGGAGTATCCCACCAAGACCGCCATCGTCGCCGCGTTGAAGAGCGCGTTCGCCGACGCGACGGCGCAGCTGAAAAGCGGACCGGAAGACCTTACCGCGCGCAAGGCGGCGCTGTGGGTGACCTTCACCGAGCACACGGCCGAACACTACGGGCAGCTCGTCGTGTACTACCGCTTGAACGGCATCGTGCCGCCCGCGTCGCGCGGCGGAAACTGATCGCCGGGCGCGCTCACAGGGTCGCAGAAACTGATCGGTGCCATCGCAGAAACTGATCGGTGCCAGGCAGGTGCCAGGCAGGTGCCAGGCACGGGCCAGGCACGGGCCAGGCCCCTGACAGCCCGTGTCACGCCCCTGACCGCCGCAGCAGCAGGATGGTGAGGTCGTCGGCGAGACGCGTGTCCGCCGTGTGCCGTTCCACCGCCTGGACGATCGCGGCGCCGACGGCCGACAAGCTGGCCGGCCTGTTCACGCGCAGCGCGCTCTCGAGGCCCTGCTCGTCGAACGGCTTGCCTGCCGGGTTCTCCGCTTCGGTGATCCCGTCGCTGTAGATCGCGAGCAGATCACCCGCGGCGAGCATCGCGCGGCCCGTCAGGTACGTCGACCCGTCGAACATCCCGAGGGCGATGCCGCCGTCGGTCAGCCGCTCGACCGCCGCGTCCCGCCGCAGCAGCAGCGGCGGCGTGTGGCCGGCGTTCACGAACGTCAGCACGCCGGTCGCCGGATCGAACACGCCGTAGAACAGCGTGATGAAGCGCGAGCCCGGCGCGTGCCGCGTCACCTGCACGTTCAGCCGCGCGACGAGCTCGGCGGGCTCGAGCCGTTCGTCGAGCAGCGTCCGCATCATCGCGAGCAGCAGCGCCATCAGGAGCGCGGCGGGACTGCCCTTGCCGGCGACGTCGCCGACGGCAATCGCGACCCGCCCGTCGGCCAACGGCACGATGTCGTAGAAATCGCCGCCGACCGTGTTCGCCGGACGGCTCAAGCCGAAGGTCTCGACGCCGGGCGCCTCGTACACCGCGTCCGGCAGCATCGCCACCTGGATCTCGCGCGCGATCTCGAGATCGTTCTTGAGCGACAGCCGGTCGGCGACCTCGAGCAGCACGAGCAGGTTCATCAGCGCGAACGCGACGATGAACAGCCCGGTGCCGTCGGGGAACACGACGCCGTGGCTGCCGGCCTGCGCCAGGTTGGCGAGCGCGAGCGCCGCGAGGAGCAGCGACGCGCCGTAAACGACGCGGCGCGCCGGCGACAGCTTCATGGTGAACGCCATGAAGAGCACGCGCACGTGCGCCCACAACCGCCGGTACCACGGCAGGAGCCTGAATGCTTCGGTGTCGACGTGGCGGGTGAAGAAGCGGTAGGCCTCGCGCGTGTCGCGCGTGAAGAGCCGCTGCAGATCTTCGGCCTTCAGATCGCGGGTGCAGGTGTCGAAGAAGCCGGCGGTGCGCTTGGGGGACGTCAATGGATGATTCCGAGCTCGCGGCCGACCCTGGCGAACGCGTCGAGCGCGAACTGCAGCTCGTCGCGCGTGTGCGTCGCGGTCACGATCGTGCGGACGCGCGCCCTGTCGCGCGCCACGGTCGGAAACCCGATGCCCTGCGCGAACACGCCTTCCTCGAACAGCCGATCCGACAGCTTCATCGCGAGCGCCGCCTCGCCGGCGATCACCGGCGTGATCGGGCTCTCGCTCAGCCCGGTGTTGAAGCCGAGCGCCTTCAGTCCCGCCTTGAAGAACCGCGTGTTCTCCCAGAGGCGATCGATGATCTGCGGCTCTTCCATCAGCACGTCCAGCGCCGCGATGCACGCCGCGGCCACCGCGGGCGGATGCGACGTCGAGAACAGGAACGGCCGCGCCCGGTGGTACAGGAACTCGATGAGCGTGCGGCTGCCGGCGACGTAGCCGCCGAGCGCGCCGACCGCCTTCGACAGGGTGCCGACCTGGATGTCGACGCGCCCGTGCATCCCGAAGTGATCGATCGTCCCGCGTCCGTTCTTCCCGAACACGCCGCTCGCATGCGCATCGTCGACCATCATGATGCAGCCGAATTCCTCGGCCAGCGCGCACAGCTCGGGCAGCGCGCCCACGTCGCCGTCCATGCTGAAGACGCCGTCGGTGATGAGCAGCTTGCGCTGCGTCGCCGGCAGATCGCTCAGCACCTTGCGCGCCGCGGCGGCATCCTTGTGCGGAAACACCTTGATCGTCGCGCGGCTCAGACGGCAGCCGTCGATGATGCTCGCGTGGTTCAGCTCGTCCGACACGACGACGTCGTCTTTGGTGAGGACGGCGGCGACGGTCCCGGCGTTCGCGGCGAAGCCGCTCTGGAAGACGACGACCGCCTCGGTCTTCTTGAACTCGGCGAGCCGGCGTTCGAGCTCCATGTGGAGCTCCATCGTCCCGGCGATGGTCCGGACGGATCCGGAGCCGGCGCCGTACTTGCGCGTCGCCTCAATCGCCGCCTCGCGCAGGCGCGAGTGCGTCGTCAGGCCGAGGTAGTTGTTCGACGACAGGTTGACGACCTGGCGGTGATCGAACGTCGTCGTCGGGCGCTGCTCGCCCTCGAGGATGCGGAGACGGCGATAGAGGCCTTGCTGCTTGAGCGTGTCGAGCTCGGTGCCGAGATATGAGAGCGGATCGGAACGCATGACAGAACGCATAACGTAATTGTCAGCAGTCGATGGCTGTCGGTCATTTGTCGCCGCCCGGGGCGACCAGTGACCGCTGACCAGTGACGAATTCGTTCAGTCTAGTTCGTGAGGAACAGCGCAGTCCACGGCAGGATCGCGCCGGCCAGGTAGACCGCCGTGAGAAGGGCGACGAGGGTGTGCGCGCGGTGGAGATGCAGCACCATCCCGAGCACCGCGGCGATCAGCTTCGCGCCGGCGAGGCCGGCGCCGAGCCCGACCGCCTGCACCGTGGAGCTAATGATGGGATTTGCTTCGATGCCCAGTCCCCAGACGCTGACGCCGAGGTAGGTGAACGCGCCGTCGAGGCACTGGACGAGGAGAAACGCGACCACAGTGAGGTCGCCGAACCAGCACCGCGGCGCTTCCCATCTCTTGTACAAATATTCCATCCCCCACCCGGTCGAGCTCGCACGGTCTGCGTACTTCGCGCGAAATCGGGCCTTCTGCGGGTGGAGGATCAAAAGGAGTGCCGGGACGCTCGGCTGAAAGCCTCGCGCTACATTATCGAAGCTGAAACACCCGATCGCCGTCGAAGCGCGCGACCTCGCGCGCCCCGTAGCCCAGGAGCCACGCGCTCACCCGCGCGCCGCGACCGTCGGCGTACGCGCCCTCATGGACGATCGCGTGCGTCGAGCCGGCCGCGGTGACCGCCTTCCATGCTTCGTCGGGCCGCCGCCCGATGTCCTTGATGCGCTCGGTCAGCAGCCCGTACTCGTCGGGACCGCCGCCGCTGTACCCGTTGACGAGCCGGCGCCAGTGCGCGATCGAATAGAACATGTAGCGCGTCTCGAACGCGACCTCGCCGAACGGGAACTCGACAATCGCCGCGTTCGCCGGCAGTTGTGCGGCGTATCGGTACACCGGCGGCGTGGCGTCACCCAGCGCGACGTAAGGCGGCAAGGGCGTAAGCCCGGCCTGCTTGTAATCGAAGTCGCTGCCGTTCATGCCGAGCGGCACGGCCGTGGACTCCAGGAGAATCAGCGCGGCCGCGGCGAGCAGGATCGGCGTGCCTCGTCGCACCCGGCCGATCGCCGCGGCGCCGTACGCGGCTAGTGCCGCCAACCCGAACGCGACGATCATCGCGAAGCGCGCTGGGACGCGCAGCCCGTCGAAGCCGGGAACGTGATCGTAGAAGAACTGATACAGGCTCGGATCCTCCACGATCCTGCCGCGCGTATGGATGTGCGGACCGAACGACATCGTCACGGCAAAGACCGTGACGATCGTGAGAATCGCCGGCGGCGACGCGAGCCACGCTCGCAGCGTCGCGCGCGTCCGCTTCGAGACGATGAGCAGCGCGGCGATCGCGAGCAGCAGCAGGACCAGCGCGCGATCGAGATTGGTGATCTTCATCACCGGCAGGCGCAGCGTCCACCCGAGGAGCAGCGCCGCGAGCACGACGCACAAGAGGATCACCACCGTGACGAGCGCCAGCGCGATGGCTCGATGCGGCGACGCCGTCGCGCGCGCTCGCGCCGCGCGCCATGACGTCGCGATTCCCGTGCCGGCGAGAACCAGGATCGCCAGCCCGGGAAACAGCGCGTTCTCGGAGTGCGGCCATGCCTGGAGGAGGCGGCCCCACAGGCGGAGATTCGGATCGGCGGTGAAGTAGCCGAGCACGTCCGCCGCGTAATGATCCGCTTCCTCGATCGATCGCGCCGCGAACCCAAGGTCACGCAGCTTCAGGTACGGGAGCACGAATGGGATCGTCGCGGCGGCGACCGCCAGCACCGCGGCGATCAGGCGCGCCACCGCCATCCGATCCGTCCAGGCACGCCGGACGGTCAGCTCCCACACGACGTACGCCGCGACGACCGGGCTGAAAAAGAGCAGGTAGTAGCCGCAGGAAAGATTCTGCGCGAGCCAGGCGAGCGAGCCTGCGACGAGCGGCCGCGTGCGGCGCGTGTCGAAGAACCGGCGGAAGCCGAGGATCGTGAACGGCATCCACATCGACGCGAGCACCTGCACGTGCGGAATCGATCCAATCCGGTACGGCGCGAAGCCGAACGCGAGCCCCGCCACGAACGCCGCGACGGCGTTGCCCGTGAGATCGCGCGCCAGCAGAAACATGCCGATCGCCGACAGGACGAACGTCGAGAGAAACAGGACGTTGTAGCAGAGCAGCGGATTTTTCGTCAGCGCGTAGATCGGCAGAATCAGCACCGCCTCGGCGGTGAGGTGGTCGGAGTACGCGAGCGCGTACGGATGCGGATAATAGATGTTCGCGTGCCAGTAGCCGCGGAGCGCCGACGGATGGCCCGACAGCGCACGCAGTATGTGCTCCGCGTCCCACGAGAGGATCCACGTGTTGAGCAGCGGATCGCCGAAATCGCCGGGCAGGTCGCGGTCGAGCCCGCGCGCCACCGGCCACGTCAGCGCGATCGCGACGATGACGTAGGCGAGCGAGGCGGTCCTAGCGTTCACTGATGATGCGACGCTCGCGCGCGGCCAGGATCTGCTCCACGATCACCGACAGAATGGCCGCCGTGGGAATCGCGAGGATGGCGCCGATGAGCCCCCAGAGCTCGCCGCCGATCAGGAGCGCGATCATCACTGACACGGGACTGACGCCGACGCGCCGTTCCATGATCTTCGGCACCAGGATGTTCGCCTCGAGCTGGTGCAGGACGAGGAAGTAGATGCCGACCGACAGCGCCAGCTTCGCCGACACGAAAATCGCGACGGACACCGCCGTGACGCCGCCGATGATCGGTCCGATGATCGGAATGGTCTCGCCGACCGCCGCGACGAGCGCGACGACGTAGAAGTAGGGCTCGCCCATCAGGCCGAGCCCGACGGCCGCGGCGACGCCCATGACGCCCGCCAGCGTCAGCTGCGCCCGCAGCCACGCGCTCACCTTCTCGACGGCTTCGCGCGACGCCTCCGCGACCTGCGTCCGCTGCGGCTCGGGAATCGCGCGCGTGAAGTACTTGAAGAGCGAGTCGGCTTCAATCAGGAAATAGAAGCTCAGGATGAGGATCGTGATGGCGCCGAACAGCCCGCCGATGAGGCCCCAGACCGCGGCGACGACCGTCGCGGCGGCGCTGCCGCCCGCCGACACCGGCGCGCTCTGCACCGCCTCCTCCAGCGTGATGGGATGGGCGAGCACCTTGTTGCGCACGAGGAAAAGCTGGAACCGCCGGAAGTACTGCGGCAGGTGCGCCCACAGCGTCGTCGCCTGCTCGACGAGAGGCGGCACGATCATCATCGCCAGCAGCACCAGCACGCTGATGATGAGCAGGTACACGACGAGAATCGCGAACACGCGCGAGACGCCGCCGCGGCCGCCTCGCCCGCGCTGAATGAAGCCGACGAGCGGCGCGAACCCCATCGCGATCAGCGCGCTGACGTAGATCAGCATCAGCGCCGTGCGCGCGAGGTAGAGCACGATGGCGATCAGGACGACGGCCGCGACGGTGAGGACCGTCCGGATCATCCGCCGGTTGAATTCGCGGTCGGAGGACATCGAATGTCTCAAGTGTAAAGTCTCAAGTCTCGAGTCGCACTTGAGACTTCAAACTTGAGACTTGTCGTGAAGGTACCAGTGCGTGAAGTCTGCCATCAATCGGTAGATGGCGCGCAGCTCGTCGGGCGCGGCGAGGAACACGATGCGAAGGAAGCCGTCGGCGGCGGGCAGACCGAATCCTGATCCGTACACGCACAACACGCCGGTCTCGCGCAGCAGCGCGAGCACGTAATCCTCGTCGGTGCGGCCGGGCGGCAGCGCGATCCTCGGCATCGCGTAGAACGCGGCGGCCGGAGTCACGCAGGTCACGCCGGGAATCGCGCGCAGACACTCGACGGTGACGGCGGCGCGCTCCTTGAGCGCCGCGCGAAACGCCGCCTGATGCGACCGGTCGCCGGCCAGCGCGGCGGCGATCGCGAATTGCATCGGCACCGTGCTGCAGAGACGGGCGTCGGCGAGCTTGCGGATCGCCTTCATCACCTCGTCGAGGCGCGGTGAGCGTCCGACGGCCAGCCATCCCGTGCGCCACCCCGGCGCCAGATACGCCTTCGACAGGCTCGAGAACGAGATGATCGGCGCGTCAGGATCGAGGCTGCCGATCGGCGCGACAGGGCCGTCGTGCCCGAGATCGCCGTAGACCTCATCGGCGAGCAGCGCGAGGCCGTGGCGATCCGCCAGATCGATCAGCGTACGCCGTGTGTCGGCTGAGTAGAGCGCTCCGGTCGGATTGTTCGGATCGATCACCACGAGCGCGCGAGCCGCCGGGTTGATGAGACTTCGGACGTGATCGAGGTCGGGCATCCACCCGCGCGACGGGTCCGTGCGGTAGTAGCTCGCGCGCGCGCCGATCTTCGCGAGTACCGCCGTATAAAGAGGATAGGTCGGCATCGGGACGAGGACCTCGCCCCCCTCATCGACGAGCGCGGTCAGCGCCAGCTCGATCCCCTCCGACGTTCCCGCCGTGATGCAGACCCGATCGGCCGAGACGGGAAAGCCCCGCGCGTTGTACTCGGCGGCGACCGCCTCGCGGGCCGCGGCAATCCCGGCCGACGGACCGTAGCCGTTCTGGCCCTCGCGGAGCGCGCGCTCGACGGCGGCAACCAGATGCGGGGGTGTCCCGAACCCGAACGCGACCGGGTCGCCGATGTTCAGATAGCGGACCGTGCGTCCCGCCGCCTCTACCTGCTGCGCCTCGGCAACGATATTCCGGATGGCGTACGTGAAGCGGTTGACCCGCTGAGCGGCCTGGATCGGGGTCGTCGTGCGCGCGACGCTCACGCCGCGATCTTACCGCGAGAGGAGGTGTAGTCGTTTTTACACACCGTGATCGCCGCGGACTGTGGGAAAACGAGTATTTGTTACGCGGATCGGGTCTTCCATCACGGCGTTCCGACGAGGTCGATTTCTAGGAAATCATTTAAAATCAGTTGGTTAACGCACTGGCAGCATGTTTGGAGTGGGAGGGCGGAGATGAAGCGGGGCAGCCTCATCTTAACGGCGATGAGTCTCGGAGTCATCGGCGCGGCATTCGACAGGGGCCTTCAGGCTCAGGCGCCGACGATCACCTTCAAGTCGGGCGTCGATCTCGTGCGCGTGAGCGCCGTGGTTCGCGATCACAAGGGGCGGTTCGTCCAGGATCTCGCGGCGCGGGACTTCGAGATCCTCGAGGAAGGGCGGCCGCGGCCGATCACCGATTTCCATCGCGACCAGAGCGGCGTCAGCATCGCCGTGCTGTTCGACGTCAGCGGCAGCATGGAGGGCGCGCTCGGCAGCGCGCGCGAAGCGGCCGAGCACGTCCTGTCCTGGCTCGAGCCGCAGCGCGACGAAGGGGCGATCTTCACCTTCGACACGCGGCTCCACGAGCAGATGCCGTTCACGGCGGGGCTCAGGACGCTGCCCAGGGAGATGGCGTCGGTCGTGCCGTTCGGTGCGACGTCGCTGCACGACGCGATCGCGCGGACGGCGGAGCGCGTCGGGGCGCGCGAAGGTCGGCGGCGCGCCGTCGTCGTGCTGACCGACGGCCGCGACAACCACAGCCGGATGACGCCGGACGCCGTCTCGGCGATCGCGAGCGCCATCGACGTGCCGGTGTACGTCTTCGGCATCGTGCCGTCGATCGACAACCCGACCGCCGACACGCGCACGCTGGCGGCGGAACACTCGGCGCTGGCCGGCGCGCTGGCCGACCTGGCGTCGTGGACGGGCGGGCACGTGTTCGTCGCGAGCACACCCGGGCAGCGCAGCGTCGCCGCGCGGCAGATCGTCGACGAGCTGCGCCATCAGTATCTGCTGGCCTTCGAATCGAGCGGGACGCCTGGGTGGCATCCGCTCGTGGTACGCGCGCGCGACAAGGACCTGACCGTCCGCGCGCGGAGCGGGTATCTCGCGGGACAATCCAAACCGAGGTCGTTTTAGGAGGACGGATCATGCGTAGATTCTTCGTGGCAGTTCCCATCGCCCTGCTGGCCGTCGGCGGCTCGACCGCCTGCGCGACAAAGAAGTTCGTGCGGACCAGCGTCGGCGAGGTCAACGAAAAGGTTGACTCCGTCAACAAATCGCTCGAGGAGACCCAGGAGCGCACGCGCCAGAACGAGGGGCGCATCGCGCAGGTCGACCAGAAGGCCGACCAGGCGGCGCAGTCCGCGCAGCGGGCCCACACGGCCGCCGGCGAGGCGCGCAGCGCGGCCGACGCGGCGGCCGGCAAGGCCGACGCGGTCGACCGGGCGTCCAAGCGGCTCGTCTACGAGGTCGTCCTGAGCGAGGACGAAGGCAACTTCAAGTTCGGCAAGACGATGCTGCCCGACGAGGCGAAGCAGCGGATCGACCAGATGATCGCGCAGATCAAGGCCGATCCCAAGGGCGCCTACTTCGAGATCGAAGGGCACACCGACAGCCTCGGCAACAAGAAGCTGAACGAGCGCATCGGCCTCGAGCGCGCCGAAGCGGTGAAGCGCTACCTCTACGAGCAGCACCAGGTGCCGCTGCACAAGATGAACGTGATCAGCTACGGCGAGGAGAAGCCGGTCGCGCCGAACAAGACCAAGGCCGGCCGCGCCCAGAACCGGCGCGTCGTCATCAAGGTGCTGGCGTAAGCTGCCCCGCCTCGGGGTCCCGTCGGCGCTCTCGCACTCGCGCCGGCAGGACCTCGAGGTCTTTCGTCGATCTGATACCCTGTGCGGTCATGGCGATCCGCACAGAGCTGTCCCTCCGTCTTCCCAACAGCCCCGGCGCGCTGAGCGGCGTCTGCCGCGTGCTCGCCGACGAGCGCGTCAACATCCAGTCGCTCGCCGTCGAAGCCAACGGCCAGCTGCGGCTCATCGTCGATAACCCGATCCATGCGGCCGCGTCGCTCCGCGATCGACATCACCAGGTGACCGAGCGTGACGTCATCGTGCTGCTGATTCCGAACAATCCCGGATCGCTCGCGCCGGCGCTTCGGCTGATCGCGGACGCCGGCGTCAACCTCGAGTACGTCTACGGAGGCGCCGCCGAGAGCGCCGCATCGGCCGCGATCGTGCTCGGCGTGCAGGATGCGCAGCGGGCCGCGGCCGCCGCGGGCGTATAGACCGCCGCGCGTGCTGCCGTGAAGCTTCGCGCGTCCGAGTGGATCGGACTCGCCGCGATCACCTTCGTCGCGGCGCTGGCGCGCTTCTGGGCGATCTCGTTCGGCCTCCCTCACCTGTTCGCCCGCCCCGACGAAGACGCCATCGTGGCAGTCGCGCTCGGCATCTATCGCCGCGGCCCGGACCCGCAGTGGTTCCTGTACCCGACGCTGTACATCTACCTCGTCGCGTTCGGCTACGAGGTGTACTACGCCGTGCTCGCCGCCCGCGGCCACGCGCTGAGCGCGGCCGACTTCGCGGGGCAACTTGCGGCGAATCCCTGGCCCTTCTTCCTGACGCCGCGCGTGCTGACCGCCGCGATGGGCACGTTGAGCGTGCCGGTCCTGTTCCTCGCGGCGCGGCGCCTGTTCGACGCGCGGACCGCGTGGATCGCCGCCGCGCTCCTGGCCGCGGCCTTTCTGCACGTGCGCGATTCGCATTTCGGCGTCGCCGACATTCCCGCGACGTTCGCGACGCTCGTCGCCTTCTGGGCCATCGTGTCGGCGGAGCTCGATCCGCGGCGCGCGTGGCGGGTGATGGGCGTCGGCGCGCTCTGCGGCGTGGCCGCGTCGATGAAATACAACGTCGTGCTGATCGCGCTGCCGCTGTTCGTCCGCCTCGCACGGCGGGCGCGCGAGACGCAGGCGCCGCCTCGCGCGGTGGCGGCGGCGTGTGCGGCCGCGGCCGTCGGCATCGCCGCGGGCTTTTTCGCCGGCACGCCGTTCGCGATCGTCGAGCCGCGGCGGTTCTACCACGCGCTGGCGATGATCAGCACGCATCTCGCCGGCGGCCACGGCCCGGACCTCGGGCGCGGGTGGTCGGCCCATCTGCGCATCTCACTGCTCTACGGCCTCGGTCTCCCGATGCTCGCCGCCAGCCTTGCGGGCGCCGCGTGGCTCGCGCGCGCCCGGCCGGCCGACGCGGCGGTCGTGCTCGCGTTTCCGCTGACGTATTACCTTGCGATTGGCGCCGGCCGAACGGTGTTCGTGCGGTACATCGATCCGGTTGTCCCGTTCGCCTGCCTGACCGCCGCGTTCGCGCTCGGCTCGCTTGCGCGCGCACCCGGCGGCCGATCGTCGCGCGTGGTGATCGCCGCGCTGCTCACGTTTGCTGTCGCCTGGCCGAGCATCGGCCGCGTCGTCGCCTTCGATCGTCTGATCGCCTGTGAGGACAACCGCAACGTCGCTGCGGCCTGGATGGAGGCGACCTTCCCGCCGGGGACGATGGTCGCGCAGGCGGGCGGTTCGACGTACGGCGAGCTCGAGTTCCGGAAAGCGGCGCAGTTTCTGACGCACGTCTACAATCCGGCCACCGAAGGCTTTCAGCTCAACGGCCGCAACGTCGCGACGCTGCCCGACGTGATCGTGCGGCAGCGCTGTCCGCTCGTCGCGTACTGCTCGCTGCCCGACCCCGTCTCGATCCTGCTTCAGACGCACTATCGATCGATGCGCGTCTTCGACGTCGGGACGGCCGCGCGCGGATCGCCGCCGGTCTACGACCAGAACGACGCCTTCTTCGTGCCGCTCGACGGCTTCGAGCATCTGAGCCGGCCGGGGCCGGCCTTCGACGTCTTCGCGCGAGTGACGCCATGAAACTGTACGTGGAACCGATGGATGCAACCGTCGTCGAGGTCGCGGCGGATGGCCGCGTCCGCGTCGACGGCGAAGAGTGGACCTCGCCCACGCTGCAGGAGCGGCGCGCGATTATCTACGCGGCACGGAAAGAGATCGAGGAGCTGACCGAGGCGGTCGAGATTCTCGAACGTGGTCGCTAGTCGTTAGTCGTTGGTCGTCAGTCGTTGGTCGTCAGTCGTCAGTCGCGGCCGGACCCACGACCAACGACGAACGACGAACGACCAACGACCAACGACCAACGACCAACTACCCGTTACTGGCGGATCAGCAGCTGCCCGCGGATCTCGCCGCCCGGATTCACCTGCGAGTGGATGTTCGCGTACGAGTTCCCGCCGAGGATCGCCTGAATCATGTCTTCCGGTGAGCGGATCCCCTGATCCGGCCGCATCGTGAACTGGCTGTACGGCACCGTGCCGGTGATCGTGAAGTCGTTCGATTCCGGCGGACGCACCGTGAAGTTCACGACCGTCGGCCCCGATGTGCCAGGCCCGCCGACGTGGATGTGGCCCGCGGTCACGCCGCTCGGAAGATTGAACACGTTGACGGTGTAGGTCACGGTCTGCGCGACCAGGTCGACGACCACCGTCGCCGTGCCAAAGGCGCCTGTGTTGATGGGAGCGGGTGTTTCGTTCGACCCGAGCAGCAACGCCGTCAACGTGAACGTGGTTTGCGGCTGTTGCGCGGAGGTGGACACGGCCCCGACCAGCAGGCCGGCGGCGAGGAGCATGGACATCATCCAACGTGAAGTCATACGCTGCGTCTCCTTCCGAGTGAGTGTCGGGGCTGACGCCTAGGCACAAGACGCGCCACCCCGGTGCGCCGCAGGTAACCCGCTGGCGCAGCAACGGGTTAGTCTCTTCAACCACGGCCCCGCGGGCAAGCGGTCATTTTACTAATCGTGAAAGCGCGGATCGCGCGACGTAACCCGCCTTGCGCGTGCGCTCGGCGAGCCTGGGCCCGACGCGTCCGCGCGAAGGCGGCCTAGCCGCGGCTGGCCGTCGACGCCACCGGCGCGGCGAGGAGCGCTTCGATCGCGTCCGAGAACGTGTCGATCTCCTCGAGCGTCGTGTAGATGTTGGGCGTGACCCGCAGCCCCTGATACTCGGCGTGCTTGATCGTCGCCGTGATGATCCGGTACTTCGACCAGAGGTGGTCGTACGCTTTCGACACGTCGACCCCTTGCACCTCGACGTTGAACAGGCCCCACGCCTGGTTGGGCTCGCGGCTGTTGTGGATCTTGATCCGCGGGTTCTTCTCGAGGCGCTTCGCCCAGCGGTCGTTCAGATACCGCAGGCGCGCCGCCTTGCGCTCGACGCCGATCGCCTGGTGGAAGGCGAGCGCCTCGGCGATCGCGTTGTGGTTCGCCGCCGGATGCGTGCCGACCTCCTCGAACTTACGGATATCTTTCGTCTTCGAGGCGTTGGCCGGCGTCAGCGGCCAGAGCCCCTCGATGTTCTCGCGCCGCACGTAGAGGAAGCCGGTGCCGACCGGCGCGAGCAGCCACTTGTGGA
>Ga0114129_10005673_pt1 | contig 17670 bp, 20 predicted proteins | sample RhiMetdeltSRZDD1_FD_80071 | JGI IMG/M metagenome (GOLD analysis project Ga0114129, IMG submission 80071) | Populus rhizosphere microbial communities from Tennessee, USA - Rhizosphere MetaG P. deltoides SRZDD1 (version 2) (version 2) | ecosystem: Host-associated > Plants > Roots > Rhizosphere >...
AGCTGCTCACCGTCCGCGGCGCCGGCCTCTACCGCAACGGCACCTGCCTCGCGACGGGCCGGGTGCTCGACGAGCGTGAGCTCGAGCGCACGCTCGGAGATCAGCGCGGCCGCGTCACGGAGGCGCTCGAGGCGTTTGCCGAGAACACGATGCGCTACCTCCGCGAGGAGGGGAAGCTGCTCGCCGAGGGCATCGACTTCCCGCAGCTCAAAACGCGCTTTCGCGACCGGCACGCGCTCGTCGTCGCCCGCGGTCCCGGCCACAAGCGGGACCTGCGGATGGTCAAGCCGTACATCCGCGACTTCAAGCCGGTGCTGATTGCCGTCGACGGCGGCGCCGACGCTCTGCTCGATGCCGGCTACACGCCGGACGTGATCGTCGGCGACATGGACTCCGTGTCGGACCAGGCGCTGCGCTGTGGCGCGGAGCTGCTCGTGCACGGATATCGCGACGGGCCGGCCCCGGGCGAAGAGCGCGCACAACAGCTCGGCGTGCCGTACCAGATCGCGCGTGCAACCGGCATCAGCGAGGACCTCGCGCTGCTGCTCGCGTACGAGAAAGGGTCGGAGCTCATCGTCGCAGTGGGGACGCACTTCAACCTGATCGAGTTCCTCGAGCGCAATCGCGCCGGCATGTCGTCGACGTTCATCACCCGGTTGAAGGTGGGGGAGATCCTGATCGACGCGAAGGGCGTGTCGCGGCTCGCAAGCCGCCAGGTCGGGATCTGGCCGCTCGTGCTGCTCGCGCTCGGCGGCTTCGGCGCGATCGCCGTCGCCATCGTCGCCTCGCCGGCGCTTCGCCACGTGATCGAGTACCTCGCGCTGCGGCTCCGCGATCTCCTCGGCATCGGCTGACGAGCGGCACAGCCGCTCGCCTACCCTTGTTCGCATGCCGCGCGTCTCAGCTTCGCGTGAGCTGCTCGCGTCGCGCGACGACGTGTGGTCGTTCATCGCAGAACCGCGACACTTTGCCGACTGGTGGCCCGGCATCGCAGCCGTGGAACCGGACCGCCGCGGGCTCGCCGAGGGCGCGCGCTGGCGGATCGTCACGGCGGACCGCCCGACGCTGCTCCGTCGCGCGACATCGAGCGGAATGCTGCTCGTGCGCGCCGTCCGGGCGCCGGAGCTCTTCGGCTGGACCCTCACGGGAGACCACATCGATGCGGAGTTGCGGCTCGAGCCGACTGGCGACGAACGCACTGCCGCGGTGCTCGAGCTCGACGCGCCGTGGATGTTCGGTCTCAGCCGCGCACTGCCGCAGCGCGCGCTCACTCGGCTACATGCCTTGTGCCAGACTGCCGCCGAGCTCTAGCCGCCATTGTTCGACCTCCGTTATCACGTCACATCGCTGGCCGCGGTCTTCATCGCGCTGCTGATCGGCATCCTCGTGGGCGTCGCGCTGGCGTCACACGGGCTCGGCAACAGCGAGCGCAAGAGCCTCGAGGACGACATCCGACGGGCGCAGAACCGAATCGACGCACTGCAGGCGACGGTCGATTCTCAGCGGCAGGAGAACCGCTCCGACTCGAAGTTCGTCGACAGCACCTACAACGCGCTGATGACCGACCGCCTCAAGGGCAAGCGCGTGGCGGTGCTCTACGTCGGTTCGGTCGACCATCCGATCCAGAGCGACCTTTCGACGGCGATCAGGGACGCCGGCGGCCAGGCGGCGACACGGATGTATGCGGTCCAGGTGCCGATCGACGCCGCCGCGATCGAGAAACGGCTCGGGAACCGGCCTGCGCTCGCGCAGTACGCGGGCCCCGACCATCTCCGCAAGCTCGGGCAGCAGCTCGGCCGCGAGTTCGTGAACGGCGGCGATACTCCAATCTGGAACGCGCTGCACAACATGATCGTGCAGGAGGCGAGTCCGCGCTTCGGCACGTCGAAGCGGCCGGCCGACGCCGTCGTGGTCGTCCGCTCGGCGGATCCGCAGACCGGCGACTCCGCGCCGTTCGTCAAAGGCCTGTTCGAGGGGCTCGGCGGCGCCGGCGTCCCCGCGGTGGGGGTCGAGCAGTCGAAAAGCGACTTCACGGCCAAGCCCGTCTTCCAGCAGGCACAGCTGTCGACCGTCGACGACGTCGATGTCGACGCCGGCAAGCTCGCGCTCGCGATCGTCCTCAGTCAGCCGGCGTCGCGTGCCGACTACGGCGTGAACGCGACGGATCTGCTGCCCCCGGTGACGCCGGTGCTGTCCCCGAGTGGATGAGCCCTTGACGATCCTCGTCGCGGCGCGCGACGAGGAGGAGGGCATCGCGCAGACCGTCACGGCCCTGAGGCGCGGGTTCCCCGATGCCGAGGTGATCGTGGCAGATGACGGGTCGTGCGATCGGACCGCCGACGTGGCCGAGCAAGCGGGCGCGATCGTCCTGCGTCTGCCACGTCGCGGAAAAGGGCAGGCGCTGTCGGCGGCGGAGCGCGCCGCGCCGCCCGGACGGCTTCTGCTCTGCGACGCGGACCTCGACGGCGACCTGGCGCCGCTGACCGCCGGAGAAGGAGATCTCGAGGTGGCCGCGTTCGCCGAGCGGATCGGCGGAGGCTTCGGCGTCGTGAAGGGCGTCGCACGCGCCCTGATCGAGCTCCTCGGCGGAGTGCAGACACAGGAGCCGCTCTCCGGCCAGCGGGCGCTCTCGCCTGCGGCGCGCGCTGCCTGCTTTCCCGTCGCCGCCGGGTTCGGCTGCGAGGTGCGCATGACGATCGACGCTGCTCGCGCCGCGCTCGACATCCACGAGCTCGAGCTGCCGCTCCGTCACCGGGCGACGCGCCGCGACGTCGGAGGGTTCGCCCACCGCGCGCGACAGTTGCGCGACGTGATCTACGCCTGCGGGCCGCAGGGGATCAACTTCCGCGGCTTGCGGTTGCCGCTGATCGGCTGGAAGATCGGAGTCGTCGGGGGGCCCGCCGTCGCCGCGATCTCGGCGCTCGGGCTCGCCGACGACCTCTGGAGCGGTCCGGAGCGCGGCTTCCGCGCGCACCTGCGCAGCGGCCGCACGACCGGCATCCTGAAGCTGCTCGGGATACCCGCGATCGGCCTGGTCGCCACGCGGCGCGTCTCGGGTGCGTTGCTCGTCGGTCTCGCAGCGAACGCGCTGAACCAACTCGACACGCGTCCGGGACGCGCGCTGAAGGCGTACCTCGCTGCGGCGCTCGCGCTCGACGCGCCGGTCGGGATCGCCGTCCTGCTGCTGCCCTACGATCTCCGCGAGATGACGATGCTCGGAGATTCGGGATCGAATGCGCTCGGCGGGCTGCTAGGCTTGAAGTCCGTGGAGCGATTCACGGGACGAGGCCGGTGGGTAGCGATCGGCGCCCTCGCAGGCCTCACCTTCCTCGGAGAGCGAACGTCGCTCGGCTCGTGGATCGAGCGCACGCCCGGCATCTCGTGGGTCGACCGGTTGGGACGCGCGTGAGCTCCGCGGAACGGCCGACGAAGTACGTCTTCGTCACGGGGGGCGTCGTCTCGGCGCTTGGCAAGGGCATCGTCGCAGGGTCGCTCGGACGTCTCCTCAAGGCGCGCGGCCTGCGCGTGCAGGCGCAGAAGTTCGATCCGTATCTCAACGTCGACCCCGGGACGATGAGCCCCTTCCAGCACGGAGAGGTGTTCGTGACCGAGGACGGCGCCGAGACCGACCTCGACATCGGTCACTACGAGCGCTTCATCGACGAGAACCTCACACGCGCGGCCAGCCACACCGCCGGCGCGATCTGGGATTCGGTGCTCCGCAAGGAGCGCAAGGGAGAGTTCCTGGGGGCGACCGTGCAGGTGATCCCGCACATCACGAACGAGATCAAGTCGCGCATCCGTGCGAGCGCCGTCTCGACGCCGACCGACGTCGTGATCAGCGAGATCGGCGGGACGGTCGGCGACATCGAGTCGCTGCCCTTCCTCGAGGCGATCCGCCAGTTCCGCCGCGAAGTCGGCGCCGAGAACGTGCTCTACCTGCACGTCACGCTCGTGCCGTTCATCGAGGCGGCGGGCGAGCTCAAGACAAAGCCGACGCAGCACTCGGTCAACGAGCTGCGCCGCATCGGTATCCACCCGGACATCGTCGTCTGCCGATCGCACGAGGAGCTGTCGGCCGACATCCGCGAGAAGATCGCGCTCTTCGCCGACGTCGAGCAGGAAGCGGTGGTCGCGAGCCCCGACGTGCCGGACGTGTACCTCGTGCCCTCGCGACTGAAGGCGGAGGGTCTGGACCGGCTCGTCTGCGAGAAGCTCAGCCTGCCCTTCGGCGAGGCGCAGCTCGGGGAATGGCTCGACATCACCGAGCGCCTCCAGCAGGCGACCGACGAGATCGAGGTCGCGCTCGTCGGCAAGTACGTGAAGCTGCGGGATGCGTACCTGTCCGTGCACGAGGCGCTCAAGCACGCCGGTGCGCATCACGGCTGCCGCGTGCGCGTGCGCTGGGTCGACGCCGAGCACATGTCATTCGAGGAGACCGCCGCGCTGCTCGAGCCCATGGACGGCGTGATCGTCCCCGGCGGCTTCGGCTCGCGCGGCTGGGAGGGCAAGCTGCTCGCCTGCCGCGTCGCCCGCGAGCGCAGCATCCCCTACCTGGGGCTCTGCCTCGGGATGCACGTCGTCGTGTCGGAGTACGCGCGCAACGTCCTGGGGCTCGAAGGCGCCAACTCGACGGAGATGGATCCCGAGACGCCGCACCCCGTCATCGACCTGTTGCCCGAGCAGAAAGAGATCGAGGACCTCGGCGGGACGATGCGTCTCGGTGCCCAGGCGGTCGAGCTCGTCGACGGCACGCGTGCGCAGGATGCATACGGCGAGCCCGTCGTCCACGAGCGGCACCGGCACCGCTACGAGGTGAACAACCACTACCGTCCCACGCTCATCGAGGCGGGGCTCGTCGTGTCGGGCACGTTCCAGGCCGGCCGCCTCGTCGAGGTGGTCGAGCTGCCCGACCACCCGTGGTTCGTCGCGAGCCAGTTCCACCCGGAGTTCAAGTCGCGGCCGACGCGCCCGGCTCCGCTCTTCCGCGAGTTCGTAGGCGCCGCGCTCGTCCGTGCGCGCGAGCGCGCAGGCGCGGCAGTCGTCTCCGCCTAGAATCTCTCCGTGCTACGCGCCGCTCTCGCCGCGGTCGCGGCCGCCCTCGTCGTTCCCGCGACGGCGCAGGCCGCGCTCTCGTTCGCCTTCGACCGCGCTCAGGCGCGGGTGGGGCAGCAGGTGCACGCGTACCAGGGGGATGCCGAAGGCAACCCGGCGCCGGCGTGGGACACGCTCGACAGCGTCACCCTGTACCTCGCGCGTGTCGACAACCTCTCGCACCGCGTTCGGCTCGGCCAGATGGGCGTCGACCACCAGGGCGTGTGGTCGATCGACTTCCGCGTCCCGAACGTCAAGCCGGGCCTGTACGTGATCGCGTTCTATTGCGTGCCATGCGGGAGCACGTACTTCGGGAGTGCGGAGCCGCACAGCGTGTGGACGCGGAAGGCGGGTCGTGTGCTCAAGGTGCGCCGCTAGCCGGATGGCGTCCGAGGTCGTCGACCTCTTCACGGAGCTGGCGGCGATCTCGAGCCCGCCCGGCGACGAACGTCCCGTCGCGGACGCGGTCGCGCGCTACCTGCGCGACCTCGGGCTGACGGTCGACGAGGACGGCGCCGGCGCCACGGTCGGCTCGAACATGGGCAACCTCTACTGCCGCGTCGAGCCGAGCGGGAACGGTGCCGGCACGCCGATCTTCCTCTGCGCGCACCTCGACACCGTTCCGCCCGAGGGACCGCTCGAGCCCGTGATCGAGGACGGCGTCGTGCGCAACGCGGGCGGCACGATCCTCGGCGCGGACAACAAGTCCGCCGTCGCCGCGATGCTCGAGGGGACGCGCCGGGTTCTCGCCGAGAACCGTCCGCATGCCGGCATCGAGCTGCTCTTCACGCCGAAGGAGGAGGTCGGGCTGCTCGGCGCGGCCGCCTTCGACCACAGGCGTCTGCTCGCGCGCGCCGGCTACGTCTACGACCAGGCGGCGCCGATCGGGGACGTCATCCTCGGCGCCCCCTATTCGCACGCGCTCGAGGTGCGCTTCCACGGCCGCGCCGCGCACTCCGGCATGTACCCCGAGGAAGGACGCTCCGCGATCGCCGCCGCCGCGCGGGCGATCTCGGACCTACGGCTGGGCCGCATCGACGACGAGACGACCGCCAACGTCGGGCTGATCGAGGGCGGCAGCGCCGGGAACATCATCCCCGAGTGGTGCTCGCTCAGCGCCGAGGCGCGCTCGCACGACGAGCGCAAGCTCGGCGACCTCGTGCAGGAGATGGTCGACGCATTCGCCTTCGCGGCCGGGCTCGAGGATTGCGAGGTCGAGACGAAGGTGTCGAAGAGCTACAAGGGCTACCGGTTCAAGCCGGACGACCTGGTCGTGCGCATCGCCCACGCCGCGCTCGAACGGTCGGGGTACACGCCGAGCTACGGGTTGAGCGGAGGCGCGGCGGACGCGAACGTCTTCAACGAGCGGGGCCTCGCATGCCTGAATCTCGCGAACGGGATGCAGGACATCCACACGCCGGACGAGCGGATCACCGTCGACGACCTCGAGGGGATGGTGGAGGTGACGCTCGCGCTGGTCGACGTCGCGCGCGATGCTGACGCTTAGGCGTGGCCGCGTGACGGCGGTCGTGTCGCGCGCCGAAGGACTGGCCCGCATCGAGGTCGACGGCGCGCCGTGCATCGCATATCCGCGGCTCACCGGACCGGTCGCGCTCGGCGACGACGTGCTCGTGAACGTGCAGGCACGCGAGCTCGAGCTGGGCTCCGGTGGATTCGACGTGCTGTACGCGAACATGACGCGCGGCCTCGAGCTGGACGGCGTGGCCGGCGCACATGTCATGAAGCTGCCGTACACACCGGTGCAGGCCGCCGCGTGGCATGCCGAGGAGGGGCGCGAGCTGCCCGCGACGGTAGACGGACTGCGCGTCGTGTGCTGCTCGCTCCATAGCCAGGTCGCGCCGGTCTGCGCCGGCATCGCGACGGGTGCACGCGTCGCGTACGTCCAGCTTCCGGGCGGCGCGCTGCCGGTGTCGCTGTCGGACACGCTGCGCGAGCTTCGCGTGCGCGGGCTGGTCGGGACGACGATCGGCGTCGACGCCTGCGTCGACGGCGACGTGCAATGCGTCTCGGTCGCGTCCGCGCTGCTGTGGTGCGCCGCGGAGGGCTTCGACGCCGTCGTGTGCGCGGTGGGCCCGGGAGTGGTGGGGACCGGTTCGAGCTTCGGGCACGGCGGGTTGGCCGCGGCGTGGGCAGCGCACGTGACGCGCGCCCTCGGGGGCGAGCCGATTCTCGCCGTGCGGGCATCGCACGGCGATTCGCGCGACAGGCACCACGGCGTCTCGCACCACGTGCGCGACATTCTTCGGTTGGCGTCCGATGTCACCATTGCGTGGCCCCGCGGCTTCGACCCGCCCGCCGACATCGAGGTGAAGGTCGTCGACGTCGACGGCTGGGAGGCCGCCTGCGCGGGGCTGCCGCTCTCGCACATGGGCCGCGGCCCCCGCGACGACCCGCTCTTCTTTGCCGCCGCCTACGCCGCCGGGCGCGCGGCCTGATGGAGGAACGTCGCCTCGGGCCCGTCGTCGGGCTCGGGACGTGGAACACGTTCGGCGGCCACGCGGGCACCGCGCGCGGCGTGGTCGCCGCCGCGCTCGAGGCGGGCTGCCGTCTCTTCGACTCGTCGCCTATGTACGGCGGCGCGGAGCGTTCACTTGGCGCTGCACTCGCGTCGCGCCGCGGCGAAGTACAGGTCGCGACGAAAATCTGGACCGGCAGCGTCGACGAGGGCCGCCGTCAGTACGAGGACCAGGTCGCGTGGTTCGGTCGCGTCGACATCGAGCAGATCCACAACCTGCAGTCGTGGGAGGACCACCTTCCGTGGCTGGAGCGCGAGCGCGACGAGGGTCGCATCGACCGGCTGGGGGTGACCCACTACGCGGCGAGCCGCTTCGGCGAGCTGGAGCGCGCCTTGCGCACAGGCCGCTTCGACGTCGTCCAGTTGCCGCTCAATCCGCAGGAACGAGAGTCCGAGCGCGAGCTGCTCCCGCTCGCAGCCGAGCTGGGCGTCGCCGTGATCGTGATGCGCCCGCTGGGCGAGGGCTCGTTGTTACGACGTTCGCCGCCGGCGGAGGTGCTCGAGGAGCTCGGCGTCGACACGTGGCCGCAGGCGCTGCTCAAGTGGGCGCTCTCCGACGAGCGCGTCGACGTCGTCATTCCCGCGACGACGCGCCCCGTGAACGCGCGAGCGAACGCCGCTGCGGGCGAGCCGCCGTGGTTCGACGCGCAGCATCGCGAGCTTGTGGAACGCTTCGCCGCGTGACGCCTGACGACTCACGCACGGTGTACGACGGCAACCTGTTCGACGTCACCGTCGAGCGCTGGGGCGAGCACGAGCGTGAGATCGTCGAGCATCCCGGTGCGGTGGCGATCGTGGCTGTCGACGGCGACGACACGGTCGCGCTCGTGCGCCAGCGCCGCGAGGCGGCGCGCAAGCTTCTGCTCGAGCTGCCCGCGGGAACGTTGGAGGAGGGCGAGTCGCCGCTGGAGAGCGCGCGCCGCGAGCTCGAGGAGGAGACGGGGTTGACGGGCGGGACGTGGCGCGAGCTCGCGGCGTTCTACACGACACCGGGTTTCTGCCGGGAGCGCATGCACCTCTTTGCCGCCGAGGGCGTCGAGCGGGGCGATGCGCGCCCCGAGGACGACGAAGACCTCGAAGTCGTCCGCTGGCGCGTCGACGAGATCCCGGCGCGGCTGCCGGAGATCGAGGATGCGAAGACACTCGCCGGGCTGCTGCTGTATCTGTCCAAAAGGTAGGGTGACCCGCCGTGAAGATCGGCGTCGCCAAAGAGATCAAGACCGACGAGTACCGCGTCGCGCTCACGCCTGCGGGCGCGCGCGAGCTCGTGCAGGGCGGTCACGAGGTGACGGTCGAGACCGGCGCCGGCATCGGGAGCGCCTTCGCCGATGCGGCGTACGAGGCGGCGGGGGCGCGCATCGCGGGGGTCGACGACGTGTGGGCGGACTCCGATCTGCTGCTCAAGGTCAAAGAGCCGATCGAGCCCGAGTACGCACGGCTGCGCGAAGGGCTCGTCCTCTTCACCTACCTGCACATCGCCGCCGACGAGCCGCTGACGCGCGCGCTCGTCGACAGTGGCATCGCCGCCGTCGCCTACGAGACGGTGGAGACGAGCAAGGGCGCGCTGCCGCTGCTCGCGCCGATGAGCGAGATCGCCGGGCGTCTCGCGGCACAGGCCGGCGCGTACTTTCTCGAGAAGCCGCTCGGCGGTCGGGGGCTGCTGCTCGGCGGCGTTCCCGGCGTCGCACCCGGCCGCGTCGTGATCATCGGCGGCGGGATGGTCGGCTACAACGCCGCGGTCATCGCGATCGGTCTCGGCGCCAACGTGATGATCCTCGAACGCTCGCTCGACCGCATGCGCCATCTCGAGGAGGTCCTCTCCGGCCGCGTCAGCCTCGTCATGTCGTCGAGCCTGCAGATCGAGGAGTCCCTGCGCGACGCGGACGTCGTCATCGGCGCCGTCCTCATTCCGGGCGCGGTCGCGCCGAAGCTGATCACGCGCGAGATGGTGCGCGGAATGAAGGACGGCGCCGTGCTTGCAGACGTCGCGATCGATCAGGGCGGCTGCGCGGAGACGTCGCGGCCGACCACGCACAGCGAGCCCGTCTACACCGTCGAAGGCGTGACGCACTACTGCGTCGCCAACATGCCGGGCGCCGTGCCGATCACGTCGACGAAGGCGCTGACGAATGCGACGCTTCCGTACGTCGAGGCGATCGCGGTCCACGGCCTCGCAGAGGCCGTTGCGCGCGACCCCGGGCTTGCCCGCGGCGTGAACGTTCTCGACGGAAAGATCACCTACGAGGCCGTCGCGGACGCGCACGGCCTCGACTATCAGCCGCTCGAGGACGTCCTCCCCGGAGTCGCGGTCTGACCGCTACGACGTCTTCAGCGGCGAGTACTTGACGACCAGCCATGTCACACCTGCGGCGATCCCGATGACCGCCGCGATGTAGACGAACATGAGGAGCACTCCCAGGACGTCGAGCATGGCCGACCTAGAATAGCTACATGCCGAGGGCATGCATCATCGTGCTCGACGCCGTTGGAGCGGGCGAGCTTCCGGATGCCGACGAATACGGCGACGGCGGCTCGAACACGCTCGGGAACGTCGGACGCGCCGTCGGCGGGCTCGATCTGCCGAATCTCGAGGCGCTCGGGCTCGGCAACATCGAGCCGCTGGAGGGCTGCCCGCCTCAGCCGGGCGCTCCGGCCGTCGCGGGCCGCCTGATCGAGCGCTCGAAGGGCAAGGACACGACGACCGGCCACTGGGAGCTGATGGGCGTCGTCACGCCGCAGCCCATGCCGACCTATCCGCACGGGTTCCCGCACGACGTGATCGACCCCTTCATGCACCAGACCGGCCGCGGCGTGCTCGGGAACAAGGCGGCGTCGGGCACCGAGATCATCCAGGAGCTCGGGGAGGAGCATCAGCGGACGGGCAAATGGATCGTGTACACGTCGGCGGATTCCGTCTTCCAGGTCGCGGCGCACGAGGAGACGATCCCGCTCGAAGAGCTCTACGACGGCTGCCGCATCGCACGGCAAGTCCTCACCGGCAAGCACGCTGTCGGACGCGTGATCGCGAGGCCGTTCGTCGGAACGCCCGGCAACTACGAACGCACCGCGAACCGCCACGACTTCTCGCTCGAACCAAGGCGTCCGAACTACCTGACGCTCGTGCGCGACGCCGGCATGAAGGTGCACGGCGTCGGCAAGATCGGCGACATCTTCGCGGGCCAGGACATCGACGAGTCACATCCCACGAAGTCGAACGTCGACGGGATCACGCAGACGGAGAAGCTCCTCCGCGAGCTCGACGACGGGCTCATCTTCACGAACCTGGTCGAGACGGACATGCTGTGGGGACACCGCAACGACCCCGTCAACTTCCACCGCTGCCTGCAGGACTTCGACCGCCGCCTGCCCGACCTGCTCGACGCGCTACGCCCGCGGGACCTGCTGATCCTCACCTCCGACCACGGCTGTGACCCGACGACGCCGTCGACAGACCACTCACGCGAGCACGCGCTGCTGCTGGCATACGTGGAGGGCAAGAACGCCGACGGCCGGATCCACGAAGGCGAGTTCGCCGACGTCGGCGCGACCGTGAACCGCTGGCTCGGCGGCAGGGCGCCGTCACGCGGCATTCCCGGCCAGCCGATCGTCGAGCACTGACGATTCACGCCGCCGAGCTCATCCGCCGCAAGCGAGACGGCGAAAAGATCCCCGCCGGCGAGCTTTCCGAGCTTGTCCTCGAGTACGCACGTGGGAACGTCCCGGACTACCAGATGGCCGCGTTCGCGATGGCGGTGTACTTCCGCGGCCTCGACGGCGCGGAGACGTTCGCCCTGACGGACGCGATGATCCGCAGCGGCGAGACGATCGACCTCCACGCGGCGATCGGTCGCAAGGTCGTTGACAAGCACTCCACGGGCGGGGTGGGGGACAAGACGTCGCTTGCCGTGGGTCCGATCGTCGCGGCGTGTGGCGTGCCGTTCGGGAAGATGAGCGGCCGCGGGCTCGGGCACACGGGCGGGACGCTCGACAAGCTCGAGTCGATCCCCGGCTTCCGCGTCGAGCTGACGACGGACGAGTTCCTGCGGCAGGTGCGCGACGTCGGGCTCGCGATCATCGGACAGAGCGCGAACCTCGTCCCCGCCGACAAGCTGCTCTACGGCCTGCGCGACGTGACGGCAACCGTCGACAACGTCTCGCTGATCGCCGCGAGCATCATGTCCAAGAAGATCGCCGCCGGCGCTGACGCGATCGTCCTCGACGTGAAGGTCGGTGACGGGGCGTTCATGAAGACGATCGAGGACGCGCGCGAGCTCGCAGAGATGATGCTCGAGCTCGGCCGCCACGCCGGGCGCGAGGTCGCGTGCATGCTGACCGACATGGACCAGCCGCTCGGCCACGCGGTCGGCAACGCGCTCGAGATCCGCGAGACGATCGCAACGCTGCGCGGCGGCGGCCCGCCCGACTTCACGGAGCTAGTGCTGGCTGCGTCCGCGCACCTGCTCGCCTTCTCCGACCTCGGCGTGGACGAGGCGGCCGGCCGTCAACGAGCGGCCGCCGCCGTGCGGGACGGCTCGGCCCTCGCGATGTACGAGCGCTGGATCGCGGCACAGGGCGGCGACCCCGACGAGGATGCGCTGCCAACCGCCCCCGTCGTGCTGGACGTCGACGCCCCGGGCGCGGGCTACGTCGGCGCGATCGGCGCGGTCGACGTCGGCATGGCCGCGCTCCGGCTCGGCGCCGGCCGGCACACGAAGGACGATCGCATCGATCACGCGGTCGGCGTGCTCTGCCTCAAGAAGCGCGGGGATCGCGTCGCCGCCGGCGAGGCGCTCGCGCAGGTGCATGCGCACGACGACCGATCCGCCGCAAAGGCTGCCGAAGAGGTCCTCGCGGCCTACACGTTCACCGACGACGTGCCGCCGGCCACGTCGATCGTGCTCGAAACGATCGGCTGATGCCGGAGCTACCCGAGGTCGAGACGATCCGTCTCGCGCTCGAACCGCACGTCGTCGGCCGCACGTTCGAGCGAGTCGAGATCGCCGATCGGAGGCTCGTCCGCCCCTTCGAGCCGCTCGCGGTCGCAGCCGAGCTCGAGGGGGAGCGCGTCGCCGCGCTCGAGCGCCGCGGCAAGTACCTGATCGTCCGATTCGAATCCGGCCGCGTGCTCCTGATCCACCTCCGAATGACGGGGAGCTTGCGTCACGGGCCGGCCGGGAAGCTCGGTGACGATCCGTATCGGCGCGCTGTTGTCAAGCTGGACGACGGCTCGGACGTCGCCTACCGCGACGTTCGCCGCTTCGGCACCTGGCACCTGCTCGAGCCCGACGAGCTCGCGGACCACCTCTCCCGCAGGCTCGGCCGCGAGCCGCTCGAGAGGACGTTCACCGCCAAGCACCTCGGCGAGCGGCTCTCGGGCCGGCGGGCGCCGATCAAGGCCGCGCTGCTCGACCAGCGCACGGTCGCCGGCCTCGGCAACATCTATGTGGACGAGGCGCTGTGGCGCGCGGGAATTCATCCGCTGCGCGAAGGCGGGACGCTCGACGCCGACGAGCTCGCGCGCCTCACGAGAGCGATCCGCGACGCACTCCGCACCGGCATCCGGAGCCAGGGAGCGAGCCTGCGCGACTACGCACAGCCCGACGGCCGCCGCGGCCGCGCGCAGGAGCGCTTCCGCGTCTACGGCCGGGCCGGCGAGCCGTGCCCGCGGTGCGGAACGCCGATCGAGAAGATCCGTGCGGGCGGACGCGGCACGTGGTACTGCCCGAGCTGCCAGCTTTTCTAGCCGCCGCAGCGTGCGGCGCCGCCGGTCGGCGCCTTAGGCCGCGAGCCGCTCGGCCAGCCGACCTTCGCGGTCGAGCCGCCAGAGCTCGGTGTAGCCGCCGATCGGACGGTCGTCGATCACGATCTGCGGCACCGTCCAGGCCCCGGTGAGGTCGAAGAGCTTCTGCCGGAAGGCGGGATCGTCGTCGAGCGAGATCTCGTCGTAGTGGATCCCGCGTGACTGGAGCAGTGCCTTCGCGCGGACGCAGTAGCCACACCACCGCGTGCTGTAGACCTGGACCCTGGCCATCTCATGATGTAACGGAGAACCGGCCGAAGAGGTTCCTCCACCCTCGAAACTAGACTGGCCGGGCCATGGCCGGACGAGGCTACAAAACCGAGGCCGTCGTGCTGCGGTCGTTCCGCCTCGGGGAGGCCGACCGCGTGCTGCACGTGTACACGCTCGCCAGGGGCCGCGTGGGCGCCGTCGCGAAGGGCATCCGCAAGACGAAATCCCGGTTCGGAGCGCGCCTCGAGCCGCTGTCCCACGTCGAGCTGATGCTCCACGAGGGCTCGGGCGAGCTGCAGACGGTCACCGGGGTCGAGCTGCTCCACTCGCACCACGGGGTGCGCGAGCAGCGGTACGCCCTCGGCGTCGGCCTCGTCGGCGCCGAGTCGATGCTGAGGCTCTACACCGAGCAGGAGGCGAACCCACGCGCGTTCCAGGCGCTGACGCGCTTCCTCGACCTGCTCGACGAGCTGCCTGCCGGCCGGGGCCGGCCGGCGCTCGACCCGCTCGCGCTCTCGTTCCAGCTGAAGCTCCTGTGGCTCTCGGGCTACCTGCCGCATCTGACCAGCTGCGCCAACTGCGGGAGCGAGGACGCGCCCCTGATCGGCTACTCGCCCGCCGCGGGCGGAGCCGTGTGCGCGGCGTGCCGTGCGGGGGCGCTCGCGCTCTCTCCCGCCGGCATCGCCGGGATCGAGTCGCTGCTCGCGCGGCCGCTCGCCGAGGCCGCTGACGTCGGCATCACCGACCGCGCCGCCCGCGACGCGCTCGCCGTCATCACCTCCGCGTACGAGTACTTCGGGAACTTCCGGCTGCGCACGCTGCGCAGCGCCTGATCACTCGTCCGGCTTCTCGATGTCGTCCGCGACGAGCTCCTTGAACGGCTGCAGCTTCTCGAAGAGCTCGTCCGGCGGGATCTCGCGCTCGACGGCGTCGCCGCCGAGCAGGTAGGGCGCCGCCTCGACCGTCGTCCGCCAGGCGACCTCGTCCGCGTCCGATTGGCCGCCCGCGGCGTCACGGGCGTCCTCGAGCGGCTCGACCGCATCGAGGTAGACGTTGGTGAAGCCGTCGCGCTCCTGCTCGTGATACTTGATCCGCGCCCGCCGTCCTTCGAGGCCCGGCAGCTTCGCGGCGATCGGCTCCTTGAACGTCGAGTACTCGTTGCCCTGGTCGTCGACGAGGACGAAGCGCGTGTTGCCGGACCTCGTCTTGAAGGCCTTGACGTCGCTCACGCGGACCTCGCTCTCGGGCACGCTGCCCGCGTACCCGTTTGCGAGGATTGCAGGCATGCGGGTTCCGGAGCCCGACTTTCCGTCGTCCGCCGGGCGGCCGTTTCGTGCACCCGATCCCGGGCTTCTGGCGCGCCGTGATGAGCTCGTGGCGGCCGCGCGCGGGCTCGACGCGGACGGTGCGGCCGAGCTCGCCGCCGGCGCCTGGCGGGTCTGGATGGCGGCGCGCGACGTCGCAGGCGGCCGCGCCTTCCTGGCCGGCGTGCTCGGCCGCCCCGGCGCAGGCCGGTCGCGCTGGCGTGCGCTCGCGCTCTACGGAGACGGCCTCCTGGCTTACTGGCAGGGCGAGATCGGCGTGTCGCGTGCGCGGAACGAGGAAGCGCTCGCGATCGCCGAGGAACATGCGGACGACGAGGCGCTGGCGCTCGCGCACGTCGGTTTGAGCCGCGTGCTCCTCGAGGAGGGGGATCACGAGCGGGCGCGGGAGCACGCCGTCGCCGCGCGGCGCTTCGCCGCGCGACTCGGCACGCCCATGGGGCAGGCGCCTCTGCACATGGAGGCGCAGGCTGCTCGAGCGGCGGGCGACTACGACCGGGCGGCGGCGCTGTTCGGCGAGAGCCTCGCGCTGAACCGCCGGATCGACGACCCGAGCATGGTCCCGGTCGAGCTGCAGAACCTCGGGCTGGTCGAGATCCGCCGCGGAAACCTCGATGCAGCGGAGCGCTACCTCGGCGAGCTGCCGCCGTCGAGCGACCCCTACAGCCGGCTGAACGACGCCGCCGTTGCGTTCCGAAAAGGGGAGCTCTCGCGAGCCGGCCGACTGCTTTCAGAGCTCGGCGACGACGAGTTCGCTGCCGACGATCGCGTCGACCTCGAGTGGCTCAGGAAGCAGGTCGCGTGCGCCGTTCGCTAGGGGAGGGGCTGGAGCTCGACGACGATCCGGCGCGGATCGACGTGGCGGCGGTGCACGACTTCCTCGCCAACCAGTCGTACTGGGCGGAAGGACGCCCGTACGACGTCGTCGAGCGTCTCGTGCGCGAAGCGCAGCGCGTCGTCGGCGCCTATGACGGCGGCCGGCAGGTCGGCTTCGCGAGGGCGTTCACCGACGGCGTCTCGCTCGTGTACCTCGCCGACGTCTACGTGCTGCCGGAGTATCGAGGCCGAGGGCTCGGCGTCGAGCTCGTGCGCGAGATGGTCGAGCGCGGGCCGTATGCAGACATTCGCTGGGTGCTGCACACGCGCGACGCGCATCGCCTGTACGGCAGGTTCCGCTTCGGCCGGCCGTCGGAGCGGCTGATGGAGCGCTACCGCCGCGACTAGTCGCCTTTCGGCGTCTTCCAGTCTCGCTCGAGCGCGTCTTCGAGCCACGCCCGCACGCCGCCGATCGGAAGCCGCTCCTGCGCTAGGGAGTCCCGGTCACGCACCGTCACGGTGTCGTCGGAGAGCGTCTGCTCGTCGATCGTGAACGCCCAGGGCGTGCCGATCTCGTCCTGCCGCCGGTAGCGGCGGCCGATCGCCCCATTGTCGTCGTACTCGACGCTCTGACGCTTGCGCAGCTCCTCGTACAACGTGCGCGCCTTCGAGACCATGCCTTCGTCCTTCGCGATCAGCGGGAGGATCGCAGCCGTCACCGGCGCGATCTCGGGATGCAGGCGGAGCACGGTCCGCTCGCGCTCGCCGACGACCTCCTCGTCGTAGGCGTCGACCAGCATGGCGACGATGATCCGCTCGAGGCTGACGGCGGGCTCGATCACGTGCGGCACGTAGCGCTCGCCGTCCGGGCCGACGTACTCGAGCTTCGTCGTCGAGTACTCCGTGTGGCGCGTCAGGTCGAAGTCGCCGCGGTTCGCCACGCCCTCCAGCTCGGACCACCCGATCGGATACTCGTACTCGATGTCGCTCGTCCCGCGGGAGTAGTGCGAGCGTTCCTCGGGCCCGTGCTCGCGGACTCGCAGCCTGCTGCGCCGCAGGCCGTAGCGGAGGTACCAGCCGAGCCGCTCGTCGATCCAGTACCGGTACCAGCGGTCGGAGTCGGGCGGCGGGACGAAGAACTCCATCTCCATCTGCTCGAACTCCCGCACGCGGAACAGGAAGTTCCCGGGCGTGATCTCGTTCCGGAACGAGCGGCCGATCTGCGCGATGCCGAATGGCGGGCGCCGGCGCGCGAGCTGCAGCACGTTCTTGAAGTTGATGAAGATGCCCTGCGCCGTCTCGGGCCGCAGATATGCGCGTGAGCCGGAGTCCTCGACGGGCCCGACCGTCGTCTGGAACATCAGGTTGAACTGGCGCGGCTCGGTGAGGTCGCACTCCGAGAACTCGCCCGGATGCTTGCTCGGCTTGCGGCCGCACTGCGAGTCCTCGAGCTTGTCCGCGCGGAAGCGCAGCTTGCACGTGCGGCAGTCGACGAGCGGGTCGGTGAATCCCTCGACATGGCCCGACGCCTCCCAGACGCGCGGATGCAGGATCACCGCCGAGTCGAGAGCGACGATGTCGTCGCGCTCGAGCACCATCGCCTCGAACCAGCGCTGCCGGATGTTGTTCTTCAGCAGCACGCCGTAGTGCCCGTAGTCGTACGTCGACCCGAGACCGCCGTAGATCTCGGAGGACGGGAAGACGAAGCCGCGCCGCCGCGACAGCGACACGATCTGGTCCATCGTGACCGTCTCCACCGCCATCAAGCAGGACGTTATCGACCAACGCCGGCGAGAGCTCGGGCGTTGCGTTTGCAGAGGCTGGGGTTGAGACGACGCCGGCGAGAGCTCAGGCGTTGCGTTTGCAGAGGAGTGGGGTTGAGGAGTGAGTTG
>Ga0114129_10005675_pt1 | contig 17666 bp, 15 predicted proteins | sample RhiMetdeltSRZDD1_FD_80071 | JGI IMG/M metagenome (GOLD analysis project Ga0114129, IMG submission 80071) | Populus rhizosphere microbial communities from Tennessee, USA - Rhizosphere MetaG P. deltoides SRZDD1 (version 2) (version 2) | ecosystem: Host-associated > Plants > Roots > Rhizosphere >...
GAGAATCGGCTTCATTTGACGTTCTAATGTGAACGGTGATATTCCATTGGCATGCCTAATAGAGAGCGGGCGAAGGCTGACGTCCTGCAGGGCACCCTCGATCTGATGGTGCTTCAGACACTGGATACGCTCGGCGCCTTGCACGGATACGCGATTGCTGCCCGCCTGGAACAAGTCTCCGGCGGCGCACTTCAGCTGAACATGGGGACCCTCTATCCCGCGCTGATGCGCCTCGAACAGCGCGGACTGGTGCGCGGCAATTGGGGCACGACCGACAGTAACCGGCAGGCGCGGTTCTACGCACTCACCGCGGCCGGCCGCCGGCAACTCACCAAGGAACGGCACGCGTGGGTCCGGATGGCGGCCATCATGCGGACGCTGTTGCGCAGCGACGCGTGACACGCCGGAGAAGCAGATGCGAATTCTTCGCGAATGGGTTCATCGTGTGCTGGGAACGCTCGTGCCACGGCGACGGTTGTCGGTTTACGTTCCGCCCAACGATTCCGCAGAGTTTCAGTCGTCAGTCCCTGACACAGCGAACGGAAACGGCCATCTGCTTCTCGCCACCGCTTTGACGATAGAGAGACAGCCCGCCTTTCCCAAAGTTGTAGAACCAGGCACTGGCCGGATCACGTTCTGATGCCGTCCAGTAGAATCCGTGGGCTTCCAACCGTGCATACTGGCCATCCCCGGAATTGCGGCCGCCGCCGAGCAACGCATTGAATCCCGAGCTGCCTCCGATCAGGAGCGCCTTGTACGCCGCGTGACCGCTGTCATCCGAATCCTCATGGACCCCACCGTAGCGCTTTGCCATTCGTCGCCATTCGTCTTCGGTCGGCAATCGCCATCCATCTCCCAGCGATTGACATCCTCGCCGCGCCGACTCCCACGTGTACAAACGGCCATACCGACGGCAATTCGGTTCCGCATCCTCGTAGCAAGAGGACGGGACGGTGTCGACGTTCAGATTCTGTGTCGTCCATTGTTTGCCGTCCGCCATCCGCTTAGAGGAATTCGTCGTGCCGGAGGCTTTCTGGCCGTGCGCCGGGCGGCGCTCCACCGAGGCGCTCACAGACCCGAACGCAATACTCATCGCGATTGACGCGACACAGATTCGAATCGGCCCGGTCTTGTCCTTGACGCTGGTCATGAACGACCTTCCACGCATGGCGGACCATTCTACATGCGACGTCAGCGCTTCTCGACGCTTGAACGCCTGACCGGGCGTCATTAGAATTTCCGCGCGCCTTCCAAGAAATCCCCGGTTCATCGTTCAGCAGAAGAGAGGCGTTCATGCCTATCGCCGGTCCGGCACAGCTCGCACCTGCGGTCAGCATCACCTTTGCCGACCTGGCACCACGACTTCGTCCTGAGCGACGTGATGGAGTGAGTCGGCCGTCGCAACGGTGAGAAAGATCTCAAGTGCAGTAGCATGTCTGCCACGAGGAGCTGCACATGAAGCGCGCAGGGCCATCACTCGTCCTAGCGTCGGCCGTTTTCGTCGGAATGACGATCGGTTCTGTGGGCGGCCAGGAAACTCGGCCGATTGCGGTCGGTGTCTACACAGTCGCGCAGGCGCAGGCTGGACAGACGGCCTATACGCAGAACTGTGCCGGATGCCATCTCTCCGATTTTCGCGGAACCGGTGATGCGCCCGCCGTTGCGGGGCCGGACTTCACGGCGAAATGGGGAGCGAGAGCGGTGAACGAGTTGTTCACCTACCTTGTGCAGTCGATGCCACCGACCACTCCGGGCTTGCTGGGTGAAGCGGGCACGTTGGCAGTGACGGCGTACCTGCTGCAGATTAACGGAGCCCCCGCCGGCCAACAGCCGTTGACGGCCACTGTTTCGACACCGATCAACGCGCTGCTCACCGGACAACCTCGCGCGCAGTCACCCGCGTCAACGGCAACTGGACGGGCCGGCGGTCGAAGCACGATTCCACCGGTGGTCGGCGCCGGCACCGCCGCCGGGCCGGGTCGGGGCGGCGGATCAGCGAATCGAGGCGTGACAGTTCGCGGCGACGTGAGGAACTACGTACCCGTCACCGCCGAAATGCTGAAAAGTCCGCCGCGTGGTGACTGGCTGATGTTTCGCGGCAACTACCACGGCCACAGCTACAGCCCGCTGAATCAAATCACGCCCGCCAACGTGAAGAACCTGCAGCTGCAATGGGTGTGGGCGATGAACGACTCGGGCGCCAATCAGACCACCCCGATCGTTCATAACGGCGTCATTTATCTCGCGAGCCCCAGCAACTTCGTGCAGGCACTCGATGGAAAGACGGGCGACCTGATTTGGGAAACGCGCGTGGGCCCCGATCAGGCGCCGGGCTACGGTGGCATTCGCAGCATCGCGATTGCGGACGACAAGATCTTCCTGCCGGCGAGTAACGCTCACATGGTTGCGCTGAGCGCCCGTAACGGCGAGATTCTTTGGGACACGCCCGCCGCGCCGGACGGCAGTCGTGTCAACACGAGCGGCGCGATCGTGATCGGCGACAAGGTGCTCCAGGGACTCACGGGATGCGGGCGTTTCGACGGCTTGGGCTGCTACATCAGTGCGTACGACACCAAGACGGGCAAACAGGTGTGGCGCTTCTACACGATCCCGCGCCAGGGCGAGCCCGGCAGCGAAACATGGGGAAACCTGCCGATGACGTTCCGAGCCGGTGGCGAGACGTGGATCGCTGGCTCGTACGATCCCGACCTCAATCTCACCTATTGGGGTGTCGCGCAATCGAAGCCATGGAACTTCCTCAGCCGCAAGCTCACGCTCCTGGACAACACGCTCTATGCGAATTCCACGGTGGCGCTCAACCCCGACACGGGCAAGCTCGCGTGGTACTTCCAGCACGCCCCTGCCGAGTCGTTCGACCTCGACGAAGTGTTCGAGCGCGTTCTCGTCGACATCGGCGATCAGAAAGTGTCGTTCAATGCCGGAAAAGCCGGCGTGCTCTGGAAGCTCGATCGGCGCACCGGGAGATTCCTGGGCTACAAGGAAATGGTGGCGCAAACCGTCTGGGATTCAATCGATCCGAAGACGGGCGTGCCGAGATACCGGCCCGACATCTACGAGATGAAGATCGGCAAGGCGATCTCCGTCTGTCCGAGCACCGAGGGCGGTAAGAACTGGCAGGCCATGAGCTACAACGCGCCAGCCGGACTGTTGATCGCGCCCTTGAGCCAATCGTGCATGGACTTCACGGCCCGTGAAGTCGCGTTGACGGAGGGTGCCGGCGGCAGCGGCGGCGATCGGGTCTTCAAACATATGCCGGGCAGCAACGAAAACGTTGGCAAACTCGCGGCCTACGACGTACGAACGCTGCAGGAGGTCTGGAAGCACGAGCAGCGGGCACCGTACCTGACCGCGGTGTTGTCGACAGCCGGCGGTCTGGTCTTCGTGGGTGACATCAATAGGCATGTGCGCGCACACGACGTCAGGACCGGCCAAGTTTTATGGGAGGCGAGGCTCGGGACGTCGGCCCAGGGATTCCCGGTGAGCTTCGAAATCGACGGCCGCCAGTACATCGGCGTCATGTCGGGTCTCGGCGGCGGCAGCCCGCGCAACGTGCCGGCAGCGATCGTTCCGGATATCAAGATTCCACAGAGCGGACAAGCGCTCTACGTGTTCGCGTTGCCCGACAGCAAGTGAGCAGCCGATCGCGCTGGGATTGGCCGGGTCGCGGAGCACGTTGTCGAAATCGATGATGCCGTGGAACGCGGTCTCGCCGCGGATCCATTGATTCACCTGCTGCCGAACCTGTTCCTTGACGGCCGTCCAGTCGGAGCTCTGACGAGGCAGAATCGTCACGCCGAAGATCCGGAGACCGCGCGCGCGGACGCGCGTGACGATGCCCTGCATTCCGGCGATGATCTTCGCGGCCGTTACACCGTACTTGATGTCGTTCGCGGCGCCGGCGGCCCTCGCGGGTGTCGCCGCCTGCGTCGTACTCGGCCAGCTACATTCAAGCCTTGCTGTTCGATGTCAGCCCGCTCGATCCGCTCACCAGCATGAACAACCGCTGCGGCTCCGCAACCGGCAGCGCGCGAAGCACGAGCGAGTCGACGACCGAGAAGATCGCGGTATTCGCGCCGCGAGCGCGAGCGACAGGACGGCGACCGTGTTGACGATCGGCGTCGAGCGGAGCGATCGACAGGCCAGCCGAACGTCGTGCATGCCGCCTCCGGGCGCGGATTCTGCCAGACTTCTGGAATCGTCGACGTCGCCTTGCAGCATCGACGCCCCGGGCGCTAAGCTCAGTCGCCCCGGCGTCGCAAAGACCGTCGATTCAACGCGAGGTTCGAATGATCCGGATGTCGTTCGCGCTGCTGCTCAGCATCGCCCTTGGAGCGGTTGGCCGCGGTCAACAGCCGAGCGCTTCACAACCATCGGCTCAGGCCGACACGCAGTCATATCCGCCGGCTCAGATCACGGCAGGCCAGCCGCTCTTCTCCGCGCGATGCGGCTTCTGCCACGGCCGCGACACGTACGGCGGCGAGACCGGGCCGGATCTCTCGCGCTCGGCGCTCGTCACGGAAGACGTTCGCGGGAACAAGATCATTCCCGTCATCCGCGATGGCCGCGCCGACAAGGGCATGCCGGCGATCAGCCTGCCCGATCGCGACATGATGGCGATCGTCGCCTTCATTCACGACCAGAAGAAGAAGTCGGAATCTCCCGGAAGGCGCCGCAACGTCGATCCGACGGATCTGCGAACCGGCAACGCGGACGCGGGCAAAGCGTACTTCTACGGCGCCGGCGGATGCGCGCGCTGTCATGCGCCGGACGGCGACCTTGCCGGCATCGCCGGCCGGCTGGAAGGACTCACGCTCCTGCAGCGGATGCTCGACCCCGCGAGCGGCCGGCGCGATCGTCCCCATCCGGCGACCGTCACGGTGACGACGCGGACGGGTGAAACGATCAGCGGCCGGCTGGCCTACCGCGACGAATTCACGATTGCGTTGACGGATGCGTCCGGATGGTACCGATCCTGGCCGACCAATCAGGTGACGTTCACCGTGAACAACCCGCTCGATGCGCACAGCGAGCAACTCGGCAAGTACACGGACAACGACATGCACAACGTGCTGGCCTACCTCCAGACGCTGCGCTGACATGGAGCGATCGAGATGACACCTCGTCTTCTTTCATTCAGTCTCGCGCTTGTGCTCGCACTCAGCGCCCGCGTTTTCGCGCAGGGACTCGATCCGGCCACGCTTCTCAATCCGCCCGCCGACACCTGGCCGACGTACCACGGCGATTATTCCGGCCAGCGTCACAGCCGCCTCACGCAGATCACGCCCGCAAACGTGTCGCAGTTGACGCTCGCGTGGGCGTTTCAGACCGGGCAAAGCGCGCAGATCAAATCGACGCCGATTCTCGTCAACGGCGTCCTTTACTTGAGTGCGCCTGACAATCTCTGGGCGATCGACGCGCGGTCGGGCCGGCAGCTGTGGTCGTATCGCTATCCGGACAACACCGGCTTTCACATCGGTCATCGCGGCGTCGCGGTCTACAAGGATTTCGTGTACCTGACGACGCCGGACGCGCACCTCGTCGCGCTCGATGCGCGAACGGGAAAAGTCCGATGGGACGTCGTGATCGCCGATGCCAAGAAAGGGTACTGGTCGACGAACGCGCCGCTGCTCGTCCGGAATCATTTGATCGTCGGCGTCGCCGGCGATTTCGACAACCTACCCGGCATCCTGACGTCGTTCGATCCCGAAACCGGCAAGACGCAATGGGTCTTCTACAGTACGCCTCCGCCCGGCACGCCGGGTTCGCAAAGCGGCGGCGCGACCGGCGGTCAGATGTGGATGACCGGCACCTACGATCCGCAGCTCAATCTCGTCTACGTCGGCACCGGCAATCCCACGCCGGTTCTGAACGGGGACGCGCGTCCAGGCGACAACCCGTGGACCTGCAGCATCGTCGCGATCAATCCCGATACCGGCAAGCTCGAATGGGGGTTTCAAGCGACGCCGCACGACACGCACGACTGGGACGCCGCCGAAGTCCCGGTTCTGGTCGACGGCACATTCGACGGCATCCAGCGGAAGATGGTGATGCAGGCCTCGCGCAACGGGTACTTCTTCGTCCTCGATCGCGCCAACGGGACGAGCCTGCTCACCACGTCGTTTGCCACGGTGAACTGGGCCAAGGGCATCGACAAAGCAGGACGCCCGATCCCGAATCCCGACAAAGACCCGGCGCGCAACGGACGTCTCGTCGCGCCGAACGAAGGCGGAGGCACGAACTATCGATCGCCGAGCTTCGATCCGTCGACCGGTCTGCTGATCGTCAGCGCGCAGGACGGCTACGGCATTTATTTCTACAAGCCTGAGCACGGCGCGTACGGCTGGGCGGGCGCCGACTACGGCGTCGGGAGCAAAGGCGTTCTCCGTGCGATCGACTATCGCACGGGCGCGATCCGCTGGAGCCACGCTCTCGGTGATGGCGCCGCTGGCGCGGGAGTCCTCACGACCAGCACGGGATTGGTCTTCACCGGCGATTCGATGGGCAATGTGCTCGGGCTGAGGACCACCGACGGCGCCACGCTGTGGCATTCGGCCATCGGGCGAGTCGGCAACTCGCCAATCACCTACGAGCTCGACGGCCGGCAGTACGTGGTCGTCGGCGGTGGGGGCGTGCTGTACGGTTGGGCGCTGCCGGCCGGCGTGACGGCGAGCGCGTCACACCTTCCGTAAATCCTTCGGCAAGTCGCCGCCCGCGGCGCCCTGCACGGCTTTCACGATCGCGTTGATGTCGTACGGCTTTCCGACGATTTCGTAGACGTGCTCGGCGCTGCCGCTCAGTTCGACCGCCTTTGCGGCATTGGTGCTCGTGATCACGAACCGGCGTCCCCGCATGATCGGCGCCGCACGCAGATGCTCCAGGAACCGCCAGCTTCGGTCGTACGGCGGGACAAGATCGTAGACGGTCACCTGCGGGTCGTGCTCCTCGACGAAATCGGCAAAGCTCGATTCGCCGCGACGGATCGCGTCGAGATGCGCCGTGACGACGACGAAGCCGGCGTTTTCGAGCGCGAATCGGAGCATCTCCAAGACATCGTCGTTGCTGTTGAGAATCGCGACGGTGGTCGGAGCCGGCATGATCCGACTCAGAGCAAGGACTGCGCCGGGAGCCGCCGCGCGTCGTCGCGAAACGGCAGAGTGAGCGAACGTTCCAATGTGACGTCTCCCGGATCGAGGAAGCCGGCCACCCCGATGGTGATGGCGGGCTGCGCCACGTCGAGACGCAGACTGCGATGCAGCCGGTCCCACCACGAGAGCAGGCTCGAGAAGTTGGTATTGGCTTCGTCGGCGCGCGTCGAATGATGAATGCCGTGCATCCGCGGCGTGACGATGACCCATTGCAGCCGGCGCTCGACCTCGATCGGCATCTCGAGGTTGCTGTGGTGGAAGATCACCGACAGCAGCAGGCACCGCTGCCAGGCGCGCAGCGTGTGGTCATCGACGCCGAGCAGGACGATCTGCGCCGCGCGGAATCCGGCCGCGAGCGTCAGCTCACCGAAATGGAAGCGGATGCCGGTCGTGCTGTCCAGATCGAGATCGAGGTGGTGGACCGCATGAAACCGCCACAGAGCCGGGATTCGGTGATTCAGCCAGTGCCAGACGTAGAGCGTGTAATCGAGGAGCAGGAACCCGAGCACGGCACGAAGCGGGCGCGGCAGCGGGAGCCGGCCCAGGAGGCCCAGCCGCCGCCGTTCGGCGAACCGCTGCACCGGCGCGACAATCGGGATTTCACTGGCGGCGGTCGTCGCGGCGGCGAGCAGGCCGATCGTCAGATTCCGCGGGACGCGCGTGCGCGCCGGGTCTTTCCGTGACCGCAGCGGCCGCAGCCGCTCGACAACGAAGAGCGCGCCCACGACCACGCCGAATGCAACCAAACCCCAACGCTTCAATCTGCAATCAGCAATCTGCAATCAGCAATTGCCATCAGAGCTTAGGAACCATCCACGGCACGACGTACGCCTGCAGCATCGCGAGCACGCCCATCGCCGTTGTCAGGATCAGGCTGTGGACCACGACCTTGGCGAGAATCTCTCCTTCACGACCGACTGCTCCGACGCCCGCCGCGCCGACCGACAGGTTCTGCGGGCTGATCATCTTGCCCATGACACCGGCTGAACTGTTTGTGGCGGCCATCAGCACCGGATCCAGCCCCGAGATCTTGGCTGTCGTCGCCTGCAAGGGACCGAAGAGCGTGTTCGACGAGGTGTCGCTTCCAGTGAGGAAGACGCCGATCATGCCGAGCCATGCGGCGAAGAACGGAAAGAGCACGCCGGTCTTCGCGAGGGTGAGCGCCATCGACGAGGTCATCCCGGAATAATTCATCACCGTTGCAATCGAGAGAATGAACGCAATCGTCACGATCGGCAGCCGGAGTTGGCGAACCGTCTTCACGAACGTTGTTCCAAGCGCACTCGGCGGCACTCCGCGAATCATCATCGGCACGAACGCGACGAGCGCCGCCACGAACACGAGCGTGCCGGCCGCCGCAAGAAAGTCGAGCCTGTAGGTCAACGGGTAGGGACTCGAGGCCGCCACGACCGGCACCTCGCGTTGAACCAGCGCTGCGGGTCTGCCGTCCTGCATGCGGTACGCGCCGGGCCAGCTGAATTCCCACACAGGAAAGCGGAAGCCCTGTGGATCGGCGGCGACGCTCGGACCCATCCAGGGATCCGGGCAGAGGCGATTGCCCCCTTGCCCGCATTTGAGCAGCGCCGTGACGTTGGCCGGTGGATTCAGGTTGGACATGCCGGCGAAGTTGCCGATCTGGCCGATCAGCACGACGACGATCAACACGCCGTACGTGGCGTACGCGCGGAAGACGCGGCCCGGCGCATCATGCGTGGCTCCGGGCGAGGCTGCCAGCGGCGCGCCTTCGGTGTACAGCTTCGCCGGCTGCCACACGCGCAGCAGGAGCGCCACGGTCGTCAACGACAGCAGCGCGGACAACGCGTCGGTCAACTCCGGCCCGACAAAGTTCGAGACGGTGAACTGACCGATCGCGAAGCTGCCGCCGGCGGCGAGTACCGCAGGCCAAATCTCGACCATGCGCCGCCAACCTGCGTACAGGACCACGAGGTACGCGGGAATGATCAACGAGAAGATCGGCAGCTGACGGCCGACCATCTGCGACAGCGCATGTGTCGTGGTCTGCGTATCGTGGCCCAACATCGGCGCGATCAGCGCGCCGAGCGTCGTGACGGGTATGCCGAGCGACCCGAACGCCACGGGCGCTGTGTTCGCGATGAGCGCGAGCGCCGCGGCCATGATCGGCTCGAATCCGAGCCCCGCGAGCATCGAGGCGCTGATCGCGACCGGCGCCCCGAAGCCCGCGATGCCCTCGATGAGCGCGCCGAAGCAGAACGCGACGAGCAGCAGCTGGACGCGACGGTCGACGGTCAGGCGCGCCAGCGATCGGCGGATGACATCGAAGTCGCCGCTCTCGACCGAGAGGTTGTAGAAAAAAACCGCGCTCAGCACGATCCAGCTGATGGGCCAGAGTCCGAACGCCATGCCCTGGGTGAGGGCGGCGATCGTCAGCGACAGCGGCATGCCCCACACCAGCCACGCCAGCACGAAGGCCGTGGCCGCGGCCGCGATCGCGGAGCGCCACGGCGCCACACGAAGCACCGCGAGCAGCACGGCGAGGAGAATAGGAGGAAGCGACGCGACGAGCGCCGATAAGGCCACGCTGCCGCCGACAGGGTTATAGATTTGATGGAAGACGTCCGGCATGGTCGTGCATTATCTGCTGAACTTCCCCGAACTCAGCAATTGATCACGTATCCCGTTTACAGTTTCGGGGGCTCCCGTCCCTTTCCGCGACACGCCAAGGCCCGAATCGCCCCGGTTTTGTCCTGATTCCGCGCGTCGGTCGCGGCGTATCGCTTGCACACCGGCTACGCGCCCCTTCTTTTCGTCGGGCATCCACCAGAACAGCAGGAGGAGCACCGTGAACGGCGGCTACGCGCTGGCGCTCGTCTCGATCCTTATCGGTCCGCTCGTCGGCCTCGCCGTGCGATGGGCTTCGCGCGGACGCGGCGGCTGGACCTGTCAGATCCTGGCGATTGCGATCGGCTATCTCGCGATCGTGTCGACGTACACGCCCGCCGTCGCGCAGGCCACGTTGAGCGCCACTCGCGGTCAGGCGGCACACGCGCCGCTCGCGAACGCGTCTGCGTCTATCGAGGCACGTGTGATGAATGCGGCCGAGCCGTCGTTTGCGCGATTCGCGGCGACGATCGCGATCATCTCGCTCAGTGTCTGTGCGGCGCCGCTCGTGCTCGGCGCGCAGAACGCGATCGGTCTCGTGCTCATCGCGGTCGGACTCTACCCTGCCTGGCGCATGAATCGGCGCGCAAGCCTCTGAACCAAGTACTTGCAGTAACCTGAACGCGTGTCTCGTCCGGAAGATGAGGTCGACGGCGTACGGCTCGACGTCTGGCTCGACGTCGCCTGCCTGTTTCGAACGCGATCGGAAGCGCAGAAGGCGAGCAAGGGCGGCAAGATCGACGTCAACGGCCAGCCCGCGAAACCCAACCGGCGCGTGCGGGCAGGCGATGAAATCGAAATCAGCCGGCCGTTCGGCCGCAAGCAGCGATTGAAGGTTCGTGCGCTCGCCGATCGCCATCTGCCAAAGACCGAGGCGCGCGCGCTCTACGAGGATCTCACGCCGCCGCCGACGCCGGAGGAAATCGAGACGAGAAAGCTGGAGAGGATGTATCGCGCCGCGATGTCACCGCCGCGTGCGCCGGACAAAAGACAACGTCGCGCCCTTCGACAGCTCAAAGGACGCGACTGACGACGACGCTACTCCGGTCTGTTTCCGATATCTCCGCCCGTTGCGCCGGTGCCCTGGCGATAGTTCCGCGTGCCGCCGGTTTCCGTGCCGACTCCGCCGGTCACGCCCTCGGTCACATCCCGCGAACCGGAATGGCGCGACTCGCCGTGCTGCGAACCGCCTTCCATCGATTCGTCCATTTCGACCTTATCGTCAACCGTTTCGTCGCGAGCACGAACCTTGTGCCCCGTCGAGACCGGCCGGATGTCGCCGAGAATTCTGCCCGTGAGCTCCTGGTCCTTCGCCATGCGATCCTCCTCAGCCAAATATTCGCAAAGCGAATGCCATCAGACCGATACGGTCTGGCTCACTGTGGGCTCGACAGGCTCCGGAGCTGAACGGTGACGCACGAGCTTCACCCAGACGCGAAGAACCTCGGCGACGCTCCATGCCTGCGCGATGCAGCCGCGCGGCGTGAACGGCGGCTGCGCGTCGAACACCTCGCTGATCGATCCGATGCACGCATCGTCGAGATGCCGGACGAAGCCGTCGAGCGCCTGGCGCGCGCCGTCGAAATCGTGCGGATACACCCGCAGCCAGGCGTCGACGAACGGACCGACGAGCCACGCCCACACGGTGCCCTGGTGGTACGCCGCGTCGCGCGCGCGCAGATCGCCGAAGTATCGTGACTTGTAGTCGGCGTCGCCCGGCGCGAGCGAGCGCAGACCGACGGGCGTCAAGAGACGATCGCGAACGATCCGCATCACCGATTCCCAGCGCTCCTTGGCCAGCACCGGATGCGGCAGCGCGATGGCGAGCACCTGATTCGGCCGGCATTTGGGATCGTTCTTCCCTTCCGGCGTGTCGATGACGTCGTACAGATAGCCGCCCTCGGCGTACCAGAAGCGATCGTTGAACGATCGCCGCGCCTGCTCGGCGCGCGTTCGATACGCCGCCGAATCGTCGTCGTGCTCGGCGGCCCACTCCTCCATGAGCTTCAACGCGTTGAACCAGAGCGCGTTGATTTCCACCGGCTTGCCGCGCCGCGGCGTCACGACCCAGTCGTCGACCTTTGCGTCCATCCAGGTGAGCTGGTAGCCCTCGGCTCCCTGCTGCAGCAGACCGTCGCGCTCGTCGACGCGAATACCGAACTGCGTGCCGCGCACGTGCCAGTCGACGATCGACTTCAACGTTGGATACAGGAGCGCCAGCGTCAGCGTATCGCCGGATGTTCGAAGGTATCGATCGACGGCGTGGAAGAACCACAGCGTCGCGTCGGCGGTGTGATACAGACCGGTCTTCTTTCCTTCGGGGAACATGTTCGGAATCAGACCGTCGCGGACGTAGTGCGCGAACGTCCGCAGGATGTAGCCGGCCTCGACGTGTCTGCCCGTCGTGATGGTCAGCCCCTCGAGGCTGATCATCGTGTCGCGTCCCCAATCGGTGAACCAGTGATAGCCCGCGATGACCGTGCGCACTTCGTCGCCGAACGCGTGCGCGCGCGCGACTTCGTCGGTGCGTCCCGCGGGCGTGATGATGAACTGGTCCGCCGCAAGCACGAGCTCGGCCGGCACGCCCTCCCGCGCTTCCGGCGCCGCCTGCGCGAGCAGCCGCTGCCGCCGCCGGCGTTCCGCTTCGAGCAACTGCGGCGGCGTGAGCACGGTCATCGTCTCGAACGTCTCGGTCGAGGCGAGGAGCGCCGCGGGCTCGCGCTTTTTCAGCGTCAAACGGAAATAGCCGGGACTCCACAGGTCACCGCGTGCCTGATAGCCACGGCTCTCCTCGATCGGATAGAGCACGTTGTCGATGTGCTTGCCCTTGAGGGTGTACGTCGCGTCCGGGCGGCTCAGCTTCAGACGCAGCGGCGGCAGACCGCTGTTCTTCAGCTCGATCTCGTGTTGATCGCCGACCGCGCGGAACTCGTACGGCGCGCCGAGCGGCTCGCTGACGGGCAGCTCCTGCGCGCGGAAATTCACCGACGGCCGCAGCGCCAGCTCGATTTGATCGGCGCCCGACACCAGCTCGTACACGAGGTGCACGGTGTTCTGCATGTGCGGCAGGAACACGCGCTTCTCGAGGACGATCCCTTCGACGTCGTAGCGCCACACGGGCAGCCCCATCTCGAGCCGGAACTCGGTGAGGTAGCCGGTGCCGTGCGCGTCGGGCGCGTCACCCGAGCGCTCGCGTCCTCCGACCTCGATCTTGCGGCCGTCGGGGAATCGCACCTGCTCGGCGACGTGACTCAGCATCACCATGCGGCCGAACGGTCCCGGCAGCGCGGCGATGAGCAGACCGTGATACCGGCGCGTGATGACGCCGCTGACGGTCCCTGACGCGTAGCCACCCAGGCCGTTGGCGACGAGCCATTCGCGCGTGACGAGCGCTTCGGGATCGTCGGGATCGACGATGGGCCAGGGAATGCGACGGACAGGTTCTTTGATGCGCATGCGGCCTCACGCGGTGCGACGAACTTTCGGCCAGACCCGGTGCGGACGCCGTGGACCGGGGCTGAGCACAATCGCGCTCTCGCCCGCCAGCCGCCAGCGCTCGTCGGGAAACACGTCCGGCATCCCGCCGCCGCCGTACGCGGGATGCTCGCTCGACCACAGCAGTCTCCAGTCGGTCCGCGCGGGCGCGGCGAGCAGCGGCTCGGCGAACGATCCGCGCAGCAGATCGGCGCCGAGATTGACGATCAGCACGTGATCGTCGGCGTGAGCCGGCGTGAAGAAACGGAGCGCGAACGCCGACGGCGAGAGCACGGCACCGTCGACGCCTGCGGCGCCGTCACGGAACGCCGCGATCTCGCGCCGCAGCCGCAGCAGGTCCGTGTGCAGCGCGTATGCGTACGCGTGCGTCTCGCGCTCCCGGAAATCGAGCTTGCAGCGCTCGAACGTGCCGGGGTCGCCCGGATCGTCCAGCGTCGCGCGCTGCTCGTAGTCCCCCACGCTCTGAAACTGCGTGAGGAATTCACCGCGCCCTTTCCTGATCGCGGCGGCCAGCTCCGGCTCGAAATCGGCGAAGTAGAGAAACGGCGTCGACGCGGCGAACTCCTGACCCTGAAAGAGCATCGGCGTCGCGGGCAGCAGCAGCAGCACGGCCGTCATCGCGCGCCAGCGGCCGGGACTCGTCAACTGATGTCCGCGCAGGCCGCGCGCGGAGTTCGCCACCTGATCGTGATTCTGGAGATACGAGACGAACGCCGACGCCGGCAGGCCCCACGCGGGCGTCCCGCGCGGCTGCCGCTGCCAGTGGTAATGCTGCCCCTGAAAGAGATAGCCGTACTTCGCGGCCGAGACGAACTCCTGCGGCTCGCCGCGCGTGTCGCTGTAGTACGCCTCGGCGTGGCCGGTCAGCGCGACCATCGCGGCGTGATGGAAGTCGTCGTTCCACACCGCGTCGAGCCCGTATCCGCCCTCGTCGAGCGGACGGACGAGGCGCGTATCCTGCGGCTCGCTTTCCGCGACGAGCACCACCGATCGCGCGCCCGCCGCCTCGCGCGTCGCCCGGCCGATGACCACGATGATGTTCTCAGGAGATCGATCGAAGATCTGTTGCGTGGCGTCGAGGCGCAGACCGTCGAGATGGTACTCCTCGATCCAGTGCCGGGCGTTCGTTTCGAAGAATTCGCGCACCGGTCCCGCGTCCGCGCCGTCGAAGTTGATCGCGTCGCCCCACTCGTTTTCGTACGTGTCGCTGAAGTACGCCGGCGAGAACTGCTTCAGATAATTCCCGACCGGTCCGAGATGGTTGTAGACGACGTCGAGGATGACCGCAAGGTTCAGCGCGTGCGCCGCGTCGACGAGCCGCCGGAACTCGTCCGGACGGCCGTACAGGTGAAACGGCGCGAAAAGGTCGACGCCGTCGTACCCCCAGCCGAAGCGGCCGTCGAATTCGGCGACCGGCATCACTTCGATCATCGTGATGCCGATGCGCGCGAGCTCTTTCAATTCGCGGGCGGCGGCTGCCCACGTGCCGTCGCGTGTGAACGTTCCGACATGCAGCTCGTAGATGATCTGCCCTTCGCGCCGGGCGCCCTTCCACGCAGCATCGCTCCACGTGAACGCGCGCGGGTCGACGATTTCCGACGGTCCGTGCGGGCCCTCCGGCTGAAAGCGCGACGCCGGATCCGGCAGAAGCCGATCGGCGGTGTCGAGGCGGAACTGGTACCGCGCGCCGTCACCGGCGCCGACGAGACCGCTGAAGTATCCCTGCTCTTCAGCATCGAGCGCGGTGGCCGCGCCCGACTCGAGGACCACCTCGACGCGACGCGCCGCCGGAGCCCAGACGCGCAGATGGGTCTGCCCGTGCCCCAGATACTCGGCGCCTATCGGAAACCGTCGTGTAACTTTGCCTGGAGACGACGGAGAAGCAGACGCGGACGAAGACGACGAAACGGCTGAGCCGGTCATCGGAAGTCACCTTGGAATGTGCAGGATTAGTGCCGCCGCGTCCCCGCGCCGTCCGGCTGCTCATCCAGCATGCTGCGAACTTTCCGCGCGAATGTTTCGGGCGTGAATGGTTTCTGTAGAAAGGCGGACCCGGGTGTCAGATGCCGATGCATCGCCGCATGATCCGTGTAGCCCGACATGAACAGCACTTTCATCTTCGGACGCACCTCCGCGAGCCGATCCGCCAGCTCGCGGCCGCTCATGTGCGGCATGACGATGTCGGTCACCATCAGATGGATCGTATCGGGATGCCGTTCCGCGAGCCTCAACGCATCGAGACCGTGGCGCGCTTCGATGACGACGTAGCCGTGTCGGCGCAGCACTTCACGAGCGAGCGCGCGAACCGCGTCTTCGTCCTCGACCAGGAGCACCGTCTCCCAACCCTTCCTCGCCGCATCCGCGCCCGTCCCGGAGGTTCGCGCCGGCACGCCCGATTCGCTCGGCGGCAGATACACCTTGAACGACGTCCCCTTCCCCGGTTCGCTGTACACCCAGATCGAACCGCCGCTCTGCTTGACGATGCCGTACACCGTCGCGAGGCCGAGGCCGCTTCCTTTGCCCTGTTCCTTGGTCGTGAAGAACGGTTCGAAGATGCGTTCGCGCGTCGGGGCGTCCATGCCCTCGCCGGTGTCGGACACGCCAATCATGACGTAGCGTCCCGGCTCGACCGACGGATGCGTGACGGTGTACGTGCTGTCGAGCTCGACGGTCGCCGTCTCGATCGTCAGACGGCCACCGCGCGGCATCGCGTCGCGCGCGTTGACCGCCAGGTTGACGAGCACCTGCTCGATCGACGCCGGGTCGACCTTCACCGCCGGCAGATTCGGCGCGAGCGCCGTGACCAGCTCCACGTCCTCGCTGATCAGACGGCGCAGCAGCTTTTCCAGCTGACGGACGAGCGTGTTGATGTCGACGACCTGCGGCTGCAGCATCTGCCGCCGGCTGAAGGCGAGAAGTTGACGCGTCAGCGCGGCCGCACGCTCGCCCGCCGACTTGATCTCCTCGAGATCCTGCCGCAGCGGATCCTCTTTCGGGATGTCCTCGATCATCAGGTTGCAGTACCCGAGGATCGCCGTCAGCAGATTGTTGAAGTCGTGGGCCACGCCGCCGGCGAGCTGCCCCACGGCTTCCATCTTCTGCGCCTGTCGAAGCTGCTCCTCGAGTTTGCGGCGCTCGGTGATGTCGCGCGCGTTGAGGATGATCGCGCCGACCGACGGATCGTTGAGCCGGTTGACGCCGAAGCCTTCCATGATTCGCCAGGCACCGTCGGCGTGCCTGAAGCGAAGTTCGGCGGAGACCGTCTCGCCGGGCCGCTCCAGCGTTTCGGACAAGCGGATGCCGGCCAGCTCGCGGTCGTCGGGATGCAGGAAATCGAAGAACGACTGCCCGAGCATCTCGTCCGGCTTCCACCCGAGATGCCGCTGTGACGAGGGCGCGACGTATGTCACCCGCCCTTCGCCGTCGGTGAGGAGGAGCGCGTCGGAGCTGTTTTCGACGAGCGCGCGGAACCGCTCTTCGCTGGCGCGCAGCGCGGTTTCCGCCTGGCGGCGCTGCCGCTCCTCCGCGCTCAGCGCGAGCGCGTGCCGGATGGCGTGCTCGAGGGATTCGACTGAGATGTTCGTCTTGCTGAGATAATCGGCGGCGCCCGCCTTCATCGCCTCGACGGCCACTTCCTCCGCGCCGTGGCCGGTGAGCACGATGACCGGCGTGTCGATGCCTTCCTGACGCACATCGCGCAGCAGCGACAGGCCGTTCCGCGATCCGAGCCAGTAATCGAAGAACGCCACGTCGAACCCGTCGACGCGCAGCGCGCGCAGCGCCTCGTCGTACGATCCGGCCGTCTTCATCGTGGCGTCGCGCAGGCTGTCGCTCATGCGCAGGAACTCCACGACCATCTCCGCATGCTCCACAGCATCGTCGACGACGAGAATTCGAATGGGATCGGCCATCAGGTCGCGGAGCGGTCGCGTCTGCGGTTCAGCGTTTCTTGAAGATGCCGGCGATTCTACTCCCCAGGCCGCGGAAGAAACCCTCGATGGCGCGCGTCGCACGCTGCTTCAGCGTGCCGCGGTGAATCGGACAGAGGGCCGACGGCACCTTGTCGCCGTCCTTGAAGTATTCAGTGTATGTCGGACATCCGTCGACCGGCTTCAGATACGAGACGCTGCAAAGCTCTTCCGTCGTCATGCCCTCCGGCGCGGGAAAATCGCCCGCCGGCAGCTCGCGCGCGGTGCGCTTCATGAAGTCGGCCCAGATGGGAAGCGCGATGCGGGCACCGTATGCGTCGCGGCCGATCGACGCCGGCTGATCGAACCCCACCCAGACGCCGGCCACGACCGATCGAGAGAAGCCGACGAACCACGCGTCGCGATAATCATCGGTCGTGCCGGTCTTGCCGGCGAC
>Ga0114129_10005677_pt1 | contig 17663 bp, 16 predicted proteins | sample RhiMetdeltSRZDD1_FD_80071 | JGI IMG/M metagenome (GOLD analysis project Ga0114129, IMG submission 80071) | Populus rhizosphere microbial communities from Tennessee, USA - Rhizosphere MetaG P. deltoides SRZDD1 (version 2) (version 2) | ecosystem: Host-associated > Plants > Roots > Rhizosphere >...
CCCCTGCTAAGAGGAGGCCGGGCAGTGGTCGCCTGGCCTGCCCCCGCTGCAGCGGAACTCGCCCTTTTATCGTGCTGCACGGCGTCGTATATCTCAGAGGGAGGTAGGATGAGTACTTCGGCCAATCCCGTTCGCGCTGAATCGCAACAAGACCTCGACGCTGCGGCTCGAGCGGGAGATGTCTCGCTTCTACCCGCAACCAAGCAAATCCTGGAAATGATCGCTGCCGGCGCGAGCCTGCCGGACATCCTCACAAGACTTTGCGTCGCCATCGATCTGCAGGACCCCGAGACCATATCGATAGTAATGCTGATGGATCCCGACGGTCAGCAGTTGTGGCCGGTGGCTGCCCCCCGCGTGCCCCCCGCTTTCGTCGAGGCCATCAGCCCGTTGCTGATCGGCGAGAACATGAGCTCGTGTGGTACGGCGGCCTTTCGGAAGGATCGCGTCATCATCTCCGATGTCGCCACCGATCCGCTGCGGTCGGGCATACGCGAAGGGCGTCGCGATATTCCGCTCGCACACGGACTCCGCGCCACGTGGTCCCAGCCGCTCCTCTCCAAGGACGATGAGGTCCTCGGCACATTCGGGATGTTATACCGGTCGCCACGAACCCCAACCGGACGCGAGCTGCGATTGATCGACGACGCGGCAAACATCGCTGTTATAGCGATCGAGGGGGAACGGTCGCAGTCTGCTCTTAAGAAAGCGTTGCACGCTGTCGAGGCCTCAGAACAGCGACTTCGAATGACGCTCGACACGATCCCCACCCAAGCGTGGTGCCTTCGTGCGGATGGCAGCATCGCCTACCTCAATCAACGCTGGCATGAGTACACCGGTCTCTCGCGGGAAGAAGTGTATGGCTGTTGGAAGGGTGAGCCGGGACGGGCAGCGACCGGAAACGACCTTGCCGAAGCCACAAATCATCCCGAGGATTCGCCGGGCGCGATGGCCAAGTGGCTGCATGAGATTCTTCCTGCAGGGAAGCCGGGTGAGCTAGAAATACGGCATCGGCGTTACGACGGTGAGTATCGTTGGTTCCTCGTCCGGGCTGAGCCGCTGCGCGATGAACGAGGCAACGTCGTCTGGTGGTACGGAACGAACACCGATATCGAAGACCTCAAGCGAGCTGAAGCGAAGCTGCGCCAGGACGAGCAGGAGATGCGGGGCATCGTCGACGCCGTGTCGCAGACCATCGTCGTCCTCAGCCCGGAGGGGGCAGGCCTTTACGCGAACCGGCCCCTGCTCGACTACACGGGGCTCACCGCGGAACAGGTGATGGCCCGGGACTCCCTGGGCAACCCGGCTTTCTTTCATCCCGACGATTGGGCCCGACTGGAGGATGAGCGCACGCAGGGGCTGTCCCGCGGGATGCCATTTGAAATCGAGTGGCGCCTACGGCGCAAGGATGGCCAGTACCGGTGGTTCCTGGTCCGGTACCATCCCCTGCGCGACGAACAGGGACGGATCATCCGGTGGTATGCGAGCGGAACGGACATCGACGAGCGCAAGCGGGCCGAGGAGCGGACGCGCAACGAAAACCTCGCGCTGCGGGAAGACATCGACCGGACGTCGATGTTCGAGGAGATCGTCGGTTCATCTCCGGGCTTGCAGCGTGTCTTGGCCCAAGCGGCGAAGGTGGCGACGACCGATGCCACGGTGCTCATCCTCGGGGAGACCGGTACCGGCAAGGAACTGGTCGCACGCGCCATCCACCGGCGGTCCGGCCGCTCGACCCGGGCCTTCATCCGGGTGAACTGCGCGGCCATTCCGCAGTCGCTCATTGCCTCCGAGCTCTTCGGGCACGAAAAGGGTGCGTTCACCGGCGCGCTGCAGCGGCGGCTCGGCCGGTTCGAAGCCGCCGACGGAGGCACCATCTTCCTCGATGAGGTTGGCGACCTTCCCCCCGAGACGCAAATCGCGCTCTTGCGCGTGCTGCAGGAACGGGAGATCGAACGCGTGGGCAGCAGTCATCCGATTACCGTGGATGTGCGCGTCCTGGCCGCCACGAACCGCGATCTCGACGCCGCCGTAGCGAGCGGTACCTTCAGGCAGGATCTCTATTTCCGCCTCAATGTCTTTCCCATTCAGATGCCGCCGTTGCGCGAGCGCGTGGATGACATTCCCGTCCTGGTCGAATATCTGGTCGAGCGGTACGCCAGAAGTGCCGGTAAGAGCATCCGCAACATCAAGAAGCAGACGTTGGAGCTGCTTCGAGCCTACGACTGGCCCGGGAACGTGCGGGAATTGCAGAACGTCATCGAGCGCGCCGTGGTGTTGTGCGAGGGCGAAACGCTCGCGATCGATGAATCGTGGCTGAAGGTCAAACCGAGCGAGGCGCCCAAGCGGACGGGGCGCCAGGTGACCACGCTTGCTCGGAACGAGAAGGCCCTGATCGAAGCCGCGCTTGCCGAGACCCACGGACGGATCTCCGGCCCTGGAGGAGCGGCGGCCAAGCTCGGCATTCCGCGCCAGACACTCGAGTCGAAAATCAAAGCCCTCCAGATCGACAAACTTCCCTTTCAAGACCGCTGACTGGACGGCGGCCGGGCGAGCACTACACCATCGCGGATTTGCATCGGATGCCTCTCCTCGGGCTCTGCACCGGGGCTCGGTGATGTCGCTTCACTAGCCGTGCGATCCCGATGAGATAACGAGAAGCCACCGACTGGGCTCCGATTCCTAGAGGAGCTGCGGCCTACTTCGGCATCCCGCCAGCTCGAGTCGAAAAAGCAAAGCCCTCCCCATCGAAAGACGCAGCGCCCGCCGACTCACGCCGAGCATTCGGCAATGCCGATCCTTCGGCCTCATCGTTTGAAGCCAACTCACGCGATGGAAGCAGTTAGGCGTGGCGCGAAACTTGTTTCCTGTCACCGCACGCGGCCCTGGGGCGCCTACGACGCCCAGTGTCTATCGCCGTACGCGTTCGGGCAGCACGAAGTAGCCTACAGCCGCGACGTTGGATGCCTCATGAGGAGGCAAAGCGAGTTCGTTCGATCACTCTGCCGGAAGGAGATGAAGATGAAAGACTCGAAAGCTTTGCTGTTGGAGTATCTCGCCTCCATCCGCGATCCAGACCGCGCGGCGTCGCTCTTTGCCAAAGACGGGGCGTTCGAACTGCCGTTCCTGCGCTCGCTCGGGGTCGGACCTCGCTACAGTGGCCGCCGCGAGATCACGGCGCTCCTTCAGCAGTTGCTCAAACTCTATCCAAACTTCGCGTTCGCGCCGGCCGAGACCCGTATTCTGATCGAGACACCGCAAAGGACATTCGCCGAGTATGTGGCGCACGCGCGCGCCGCAGCGACCGGGCGAATGCTCCATCATTTGTTCACTGGATACCTGGTGGCAGAGGCTGGTGAGATCAAGTTGCTGCGCGAAACCTTCAATCCGCTGGCGATGGCGCAGGCGCAACTGCCGCATGGAGTCGCCGATATCGAGGCACCCGGCGACGAGGTGTACTCCTTCTGATCGAGCGCGAGCAGTCACGCTCAAGCGGCTGCAGCAGGTATTGCTGCGCCTTCATAAGGAGACGCAAGACCATGACATATAGACGCTTCACTCTAGACAACTCGACACCGCCGCTCTGGCGAGTGACCTTCGACCACCCGCCGATCAATTTGATCGATTCCGTAATGATCGGGGAACTGGGCCAATTGTTCGCAGCAGTCGAACGGAACGAAGGGCCAGCCGTACTGCTGTTCGACAGCGCCGACCCGGACTACTTCCTGGCGCACTACGACGTCACCCCCGCCAACCGATTGCTCGTCGACTCCCTACCGCCAGGGCCGACCCGCTTCCACCCCTGGACCGACATTGTAGTTCGGCTGGCCAAACTCCCCGCGGTCACGATCGCAGCGATCCGGGGGCGAGCCCGCGGCGCCGGCAGTGAGTTCGTTCTCGCAAGCGACATCCGCTTCGCCAGCCGAGAGCGGGCCGCGCTCGGTCAGATCGAAGTTGGCTTCGGCGCTGTTCCTGGAGCCGGCCCAGCGTCATGGCTGCCTCGTCTGGTCGGACGGGGTCGGGCGTTCGAGATACTGCTCGGGGGTGAGGACTTCGATGGCGAGCTTGCCGAGCGATACGGCTATGTCAACCGCGCCATTCCCGACGCTGAGTTCGAAGATTTCGTCGACCGCTTCGCGCGCCGAGTCTCGACGTTCGACCGTCAGGCCCTGGCGGATATCAAGCACTTCGTCAACGAAATTTCCCTACCTGCGGATGAGGAGTTTCCGCCGCAGATGGACGCATTCTGGGAAGCAGTGGCGCGGCCAGCGCTGCAGGCGCGAGCCAGCAAAGCGTTCGACGCCGGCTTGCAACAACGCTCCGATGTCGAACTACGCCTCGGCAAGTACGTGGGACAGTTCGCCAAGGACGCTTAATCATTGCATACGCAATCCAACCACGCAGCCAGGGAGGCCAACATGAAAGCCCTTCAGATGTCCAACTACGGCGTGCCGCAAGAGGTGGTCGAGCTCGTGGATCTCCCCGAGCCCGAGGCTCCCAGGGCGGACGACGTGTTGGCGGCAGTGGAATACGCTCCGATCAATCATTCGGAGATCCTGAAGATCATAAGGCGCTATCCGTTGCTGCCCGCGTCTTTGCCCGCCGGCGTGGGCAACGAAGGCGTCGCACGCATCCTCTCCGTCGGACGCGCCGTCACCGGCTTGAAGCCGGGAGATCGCGTCATCGTTCCGCCCACCCACTCCGCCTGGCGCGAGCGAGTCGTCCTGCCAGCCGCCGGCCTGTTTGCGTTGCCGGGCGGCGCCGATCCGCGACAGCTCTCGATGCTGTCGATCAATCCGCCCACCGCCGCGCTGCTGCTCAGCGAGTACGTCGACCTGCAACCGGGCGAGTGGGTCATCCAGAACGCCGGCAACTCCGGCGTCGGCCGCTCGGTCATGGCCGTCGCCAAGAGTCGCGGCCTGCGCACGGTCAGCGTGGTGCGCCGCCCCGAGCTCGTCGACGAGCTGCGCGATCAGGGAGGAGACGTCGTCCTGCTCGATGCGCCGGAGCTCGCGGCGACGGTCGCCAAAGAAACGGCCAATGCCAAGATCCGGCTGGCCATCGACGGCGTCGCCGGCGAATCGACCGCCGCCCTCTCGGGCTGCCTGGCCCCCGGCGGCAGCGTCGTGCTCTACTCAATCATCAGCGGAAAGCCCCCCGTCGCTAGTGGCATCGATCTCATCTTCAGGGACATCGCCATCCGCGGTTTCTGGCTCTACGCGCCGCAGTTCCGCAGCTCGCCCAAGCTCGTCGAGGGCATCAAGCTCGGCGCCCAGCTCGTCGCCGAGGGCAAGCTGCGCGTCCCGATCGCCGCCACCTACCCGCTCGCCTCCGCCGCGACCGCCCTCGTGCACGCGCAAAAAGGCGGCAAGGTGCTCTTCGCCGTCGCCTAGCGCCAACAATCTGACAGGCTTTGATGAGAGCAAAGGAATAGAAAGCATGACAGTCATTTCGGTGATCGTTGGTAGCACTCGGGTGGGCCGTTTCTCGGAAAAGCCCGCGAAGTGGATTTTGGACCGCCTGAAGAAGCGCGATGGTGTCGATGCGCGGTTGCTCGATCTGCGCAACTATCCGATGCCGTTCTTCGATCAGCCAGTAACACCGGCCACGCCCGGTCGCCCGGCCTTCGAGCACGAGGTGGTTCAGAGATGGACTGCCGCGATCGCGCAGTCCGACGGCTTCGTCTTCGTCACCCCTGAATACAACTACGGACCCCCAGCGGTGCTCAAGAACGCGATCGACTGGGTTTATCCGGAGTGGAATCGCAAGGCCGCTGGCTTCGTGAGTTATGGCTCCGCAGTGGGAGCGCGCGGCGTCCAGCAGCTCCGCCAAACGGTGATCGAGGTTCAAATCGCCCCGATTCGCTCATCGGTCCACATCCCGGTCGCCACCCTGTGGGCTCACTACCAGGGCGGCGATGTCGAGGCTGGACTGGCCGAGCTGGGGGCGCCTGCCGCGGCGATGATCGACGATCTGCTGTGGTGGACCGAAGCCTTGAAGGCGGCGCGCACGTGACGCGGGCGATCGTGCGACGGGCCGCTGAATTCGTTCTCGGCTCGGCCGTGCCGCACAAGCACGATCTCGTCCTCGGCTCCCACTCGGTCCACGCGACGCCGGACGCGCTGCGCGATGCGCAGGCCCACATTTCGGCGATTCGGACGCGCCTCGTTCAAGAAGGCCGCTTGTAAGCAGTCCGCAGCTTGATTGCCTGCCGATGGATCGGCATTGCTGAAGGAACGGCATTCTCCTCGCATCGTAACCCACATGAGGACAACAGACTGTCCCTTGGCCAGTTTCCTGCAATCAGGAGCTGGCAAGGGCGTTGGCGCGAAACAGCTATTCCTGGTGGAGATCTCGCTTATGAAGCTGATAGCGTTTCTGGCACTCGCCACGATGACGGCGACCGCATCTGCCCAGACAGCGACCCATGACCATCCCGCGTCGGATGCCGAGAAGGTCGCGGATGCATTAAGGGCTGGACCAACCTTCATTACGAAAAACGCGAGGATTCTTGATTGGCCGTCCACTCCGGATGGTGAATACCGCGTTCTCCGCAGGGGAACGACGGAATGGACTTGCCTCCCCGGCCCCGCCGGCTTTTCCCATGACGAACCCGGATGCTTTGATCGGGTCTTCCTGGAGTGGCTGAGGGAGGGCCTTGCAGGGCGAGCGGCTCACATCGACAGGATCGGGATCGCATATATGTATGTCGGTGCTTGGGTACCGCACCAGAATGCGCCCAGCGAGTCTCCGGACAAGTACTTCCATGTCGGTCCGCATATCATGGTCGTCTCACCTAACCAGGATGAGCTGGAGGCGTTTACTCGAGACGGCGCCAGCGGTATGCCGTACATCAATCACCTCCCCAAGGGAACGGAGGTGTTCGTCGTGATCCCGATTCGCCACTGGGACGAAAACCCGCGCTGACCTTTACGACGGAGACCTGCAACGGCCGCCGAAAAGTCCACACCAAGAGTTGCGGGAGCCGAGCTCTCGAGCAGAGGAGGGTGAAGTCATGTATCGGAAAATCCTTTTCGGGGCCAGCCTCACGCTCGCATCGACCGCTCAAGCGCAGATCGCCGACAGGGCACTCATGAACAACGCGCTAGCCGGCTACAGCATCGCCGGAACACACAGCCGTGCGGCAAGCGGGCAGGTCGACACTGCCCCCGCCCTCCGCATCACTGGTGACCGGGCCCTGCTGGGTAAATGGCCATCGCCCTTGCCTGTCGGTGCTGAGGGGGCGGAGCGGAGGTCTTCCTTCCGCGCCGAGGTTCGTGAGGATGTCACCAGCGACGCATGGGGCGAAGCCGGGTTCGGGGCGGTCCAAAACCCCGATCGCTCCTCGGGCGCCTTCGTCGTCTCGCTTGGGATGTGCAGCCACCAAGGCACCATCCTGTTCACCCAGCGGAACGGAACTCCTCTCGGCGTTGGCCGCTATAGCATCTCGGAAGGCGCGAACGAACCGGACGAGATCCTGGCCCTGCTCCTGACCGGCTCGCCCACCCGTCCCACCGGGACGTTCCGGGGCCAGGCGGGCTGGCTGGTCGTGACGGCGGCGTCAGACCGAGTCATCACCGGGCGGTTTCACGTCGACGCGATCGGCTTCCTGGCGGCGGAGCCGCAACGAGAGGGCCGGCACGTGACTGTCGACGGATCATTCTCGGCCGCCGCAGCAAGCTTGTCAGTCCGATTTTGCGAGGGCGCGGCATGACTCATGTCGCTCCGGTTGTGGGGCGGAGGACATGACTCTACGCATCGAAAAGGTTGCCGCCAAGGGATGCACGATCGTCCGGCTGATCGGTCGGGTCCAATCGGAGTGCCTGGCGGAAATTGAGGCCCAGATCGAAGGCGCGATGCCCCGTCGAGCCCTGGATCTCGAGGAAGTGACGCTGGTGGATATCGGGGCGGTGCGCTTCCTCAGCGCTTGCGAGCAACGCGGGATCGAGCTGCTGCACTGTGCGCCGTATATCCGGCACTGGATCGGAAGTGAGCGACCCGCTCAGGGGGACGGCCGAGGCGGCGAAGCCGAGAGAAGGGGGTAAAGCGATGGAACTCACGATCAACGGTAGGAAGCATCAGGTCGACGTGCCTGCAGATATGCCCCTGCTCTGGGTGCTGCGCGACGTGGTCGGCCTGACGGGCACGAAGTTCGGCTGCGGCATGTCGTTGTGCGGCGCCTGTACGGTACACCTCGACGGCCAGCCGATCCGGTCCTGCACTACTCCGGTGAGCGCCGTCGCCGGCAAGCACATCACCACCATCGAGGCCATCGGGAGCACGCCCGCAGGCAAGAAGATCCAGGAAGCCTGGGTCGCGCTCGACGTCCCCCAGTGCGGCTACTGCCAGTCTGGCCAGATCATGTCCGCGTCGGCACTCCTTGCCAAGAACACAAATCCCAGCGATAGCGACATCGACTCCGCCATGTCGGGCAACATCTGCCGCTGTGGCACCTACGGTCGAATTCGCGCCGCCATCAAGCAAGCGGCCGGAGGGCCGCCGGTCGCCGCGAAGGGAGCCTGACCATGAAGACCGTTTCTCCGGAGACCGTTTCTCGCCGCGACTTCGTGGTCGCCATTGCCACGGCCGGCGGCGGACTGCTGCTCGGATGCCGGGTCGACGGACGCCGCTCGCTGGCCGGTTCCGCCGAGACCGCAGGCTCGGCACCGGCCGCATTCGCTCCGAACGCCTTCGTTCGGATCGGCACCGACGGGCGCATCACGTTGATCATGAATCAGGTCGAAATGGGACAGGGCATGTTCACCTCCATGCCGATGCTCATCGCCGAAGAGCTTGAGATTGGCCTGGACCAGGTTGCGCTGGAGCACGCGCCGCCGGACGATAAGCTCTACGGCAACCCGCTCGTTGGCTTCCAGATGACCGGCGCGTCGAGCTCGGTGCGGATGATGTTCCAGCCGCTCAGGAGGGCCGGCGCCACGGCGCGGAGCATGCTCGTGGCCGCAGCGGCGCAGAGCTGGGGCGTCGATCCGGGGTCGTGCCGGGCGGAGAAGGGCGTGGTGACCCACGTGCCAACCGGCCGCACGCTCGCCTATGGCGCGCTGGCCGACAAGGCCGCGAAGCTGCCGGTTCCGCAGCAGGTCACGCTCAAGGACCCGAAAGACTTTCGGCTGATCGGCACGCCCGCCAAGCGTCTGGATACCCCGGACAAAGTGAATGGCAAGGCGCAGTACGGCATCGACGTGCGGTTGCCTGGAATGAAGATCGCCACCGTCGCGGCGAGCCCGGTCGTGGGCGGCAAGGTGGCAGGGCTCGACGAAAGCAAGGCCCTGGCGATCAAGGGCGTGCACCAGGTTGTGCGGCTCGATGATGCCGTCGCGGTGGTGGCCGACCACATGTGGGCGGCCAAGCAGGGGCTCGCGGCACTCGCTGTCCGCTGGGACGATGGCGCAAATGCCAGTGTGAGCACGACCGACGTCGTCCGAGGGCTCGACGAAGCATCGCAGAAGCCGGGCGTGGTCGCGCGGAAGGAGGGTGATGCGGCCGCGGCGTTGGCGGGTGCGGCGAGGAGAGTCGACGCTGTGTACCAGGTGCCCTTCCTCGCTCACGCCGCGATGGAGCCGGCGAATTGTACCGTTCATGTGCGACCGGACGGCTGCGAGGTATGGACCGGCTCACAGGTCTTAAGCCGGGTGCAGGCGACGGCAGCTCGGGTGACCGGCTTCCCGCTGGATAAGGTGGTGGTGCACAATCATCTCTTGGGCGGCGCATTCGGACGCCGGCTGACGACGGTGGACATCGAGACTCAGGCCGTCCGCATCGCCAAGCAGGTGGGGGGGCCGGTCAAGGTCGTCTGGACGCGCGAGGAGGACATCCAGCACGACGACTACCGTCCCTACTACTACGACCGCGTCTCGGCCGGACTCGATTCTCGTGGCAAGCCGGTCGCCTGGACCCATCGACTGGTCGGCCCATCGATCCTCGCCCGCTGGGCGCCGCCGGCGTTCAAGGATGGGCTCGACGGCGATGCGTTGGACGGGGCGGTGCAGCTGCTCTACGACATCCCCGCGATCCAGGTCGAGTACGTCCGGCATGAGGAGCCGGTCTTGAACACCGGCTTCTGGCGCGGCGTCGGAGTCACGCACAATACTTTCGTGATCGAGAGCTTCATCGACGAGCTGGCCGCGGCAGCGAAGCAGGATCCCGTGGCGTTCCGCCGTGGGCTGCTCGGCAAGGCGCCCCGGGCCCAGGCTGTGATAGATCTTGCGGCCAAGGAAGCCGGCTGGGGCAAGCCACTGCCGGCCGGGTGGGGCCGAGGCATTTCCCTGCTCTACAGCGGGTGGGACAGCTACCTGGCCCAGGTCGCCGAGGTGGAAGTGTCGAAGACCGGGGAGGTACGGGTACATCGGATCGTCTGCGCCGTCGACTGCGGCACCATAGTGAACCCCGACATCGTAAAGGCGCAAGTCGAAGGCGGGGTGGTCTTCGGCATCAGCGGCGCGCTGTGGGGCGAGATAACCCTCAAGAACGGCCGCGTCGAGCAGTCCAATTTCAACAACTACCGGGCGCTGCGGATGAACGAGGCCCCGCCGATCGAAGTGCACCTGGTGCGGAACGGCGAGGCGCCCGGCGGCATGGGCGAGCCGGGCACCGCGGTCACCGCACCCGCGCTGGCCAACGCGATCTTCGCCGCGACCGGCAAGCGGATCCGGAGGCTACCTCTGAAGCCAGACCAACTCCGCTCGGCTTGAGGAGGACACCTGGGTATGGGGCTCAGCTACGACGTCTTCCTCGTGCCCACTCAGCCGTTCGTGGAGCCCGATGCGCCGACGCCCGATGATCCCCCCTCGTGGTCGCCGCCCGGCGAGAGACCTACGTGGCCACCAATATCGGCTACTCTCATCTACGGCTCGAGCGACGCCGTTCTGGTCGACGCGCTGCTGACCGTCGACCAAGCCGAGAGCCTCGGCGAGTGGATCGCCGCGTCAGGCAAGCGACTTACGGCGATCTACCTCACGCACGGACACGGCGACCACTTCTTCGGCCTTCCCATCCTGCTGCGCCGATTTCCGCAAGCCCGACCGATTGCGACCCGCGGCACGGTAGACATGATGCGCCAACAGCTCAACCGCATCGAGTCGTTCTGGAAGCCGCGCTTCCCCGGCCAGATAGCTGAAGGCATCAACGTCGCCGACGTCCTCGACGGCGACTTCATCGAGCTCGAGGGACATGAGCTCAGGAGTGTTTCAGCTGGTCACACGGACACCACTGACACCACGATCCTTCACGTTCGGGACCTCGACCTCGTAGTCGCCGGCGATGTCGTCTACAACGGTGTCCACGTGTTTCTCGGCCAAACTACCCGCGCCACCCGCCGTGAGTGGGTCAACAGCATCGACCGGATCGCCTCACTCGCACCTCGGGCCGTGGTATGCGGCCATAAGCGGCCCGGGGCACCCGACAGTCCCGACGCGTTGAATGCCACCAAGGGTTACATCGGGGACTTCGGTCGCCTCCTCATGGAGCATGACAGCGCAGAAGGGCTGGCCGAAGCCATGCTCAAGGCACACCCCGACCGACTGAACCCAAGTACCCTCTGGACCTCAGCCCGGGCAGCCATGAGGAAGAAAGACACTGAGAGCGCCCCTCGGCCAAAATTCAGGTAGGGAAACGGTCGCCGACATGGGCAGCCCGCTCATCGAGTCGGCTTCGGTCGCCTCGTCCTGAAGCACGTCCCAGTGCTTGGGCGACGTGCGGCATCGGGCGGAAGTGGCTGAGTACCGGGTCGAGCAGCACGTCAATATTCTTCGGACGCAGCTGGAGGAGCTGGGCCAGCGATTTGGCACCACGGCTGGCACCGCGAACCCGGTTGGTTCCGTGAGTCGAGCCTGCCAGGGGCCAAAATCATTGAATGGTGGAGTTGTGAAGTTGCACCCGGGGGTGATCGGAGCCGCACGGCACAAGTTGGACTAAGGGGAGACGATGCCCGGGATTGGGGTCTGCATGTGAGCGGGGCCTACGCAGTGAGCCGGGCGAGATGAGGTACAATTTCGGGTGCCCCGGGGGTCAACCAGGCTGCTGGCGCCCGGCTGTCATTGCCTCGCAACGTGCGCTCGATCGGGCCCGGATCGGGCCCCAACTCCATGGACTCTGACGATTCTGAATGAAGCTCCACGGCAGCGCAAGGCGACTAACTTGTTGGTACGACTGCGTTGAAGGATGTTGAATGCGTCTGGATAGATTCGGACTTCTCGGCCTGAAAATCCGCGTGTCGGCGGTTCGATTCCGCCCCTAGCCATTCGAAGGTTCCAGCACCAACTTCTTGCCCAGTAGCGCTTTCGCGACCTCCCCAGCCTACAAGCGATCCAGCCAGTCACGCGCTCCCCGCCATGAATTGTGCCCGATGAGGACGTGAAGTCGTTTTATCACGACGAGCTCTAAGAGGCAGCCCCACTAATCAACGACGGGTGGGTGGCTACTCGAAGCTTCGGTAGAGGGTAAGGCTCAGGCTGCGCGGCGCTCCGGGCACCCGCTCCTGAACGTCGGGATACACGTTCTGGAACAGGTTGCTGACTTTCGCTTGCAGCACGGTTCCCACCAGACGATAGGCAAGGCGAAGATCGACCACCGTGATGTCACCACGCGGGTCGAGTGGGTAGGCGAGCACCTCCTCTACCCGGCTCCGCCAGCGAAGGTCGATGGCGGCAAGGCCGCGCATCAGGTTCAGCGTCGCCGTGACGTTGTGTCGGGAGCGGTAGGGGAGCGCCCGATCGGTGAGCTGGTCCTTCGAGTCGAGAAAGAGATATGAGGCATCCAGATCGATTCGGCCAGGCAGCAAGCTGGAGCGCAAGCCAAGATCGAGCCCGCGAATGGTCGCCCGGCTTACGTTCTGGAATTGGAATACAAAGAACTGACCCGGCGCAGGTCCCGGCCCGATGAGGTCGTGGTATTCACTCCAGAAGAGCGTCGCATCGGTCCGCAGCCGGCGTAGCGGTTGCGCCGAGGCCCCGAGCTCCCCGGTCCAGGCATACTCTCCGTGGAGATTGGGATTGGGAACAACGTGAAACCCGAATTGGACGGTGGAGACGAACTGCTCGATGGCGCTGGCGGCTCGGTAGCCCCGAGCCACCGACGCCCGCGCGCTCAGCCGGTCGGAGGCATGCCAGACCAGGGCGACCTTGGGATTGAGTGACGCTTCGGCGGCGCTCTCGTTGGTGTCGTGGTAGTCGAGGCGGGCCCCGGCCGTGCCCGTGAACCCGTGCCCCAGGGCGATTTGGTCCTGCCCAAACACGGCACCGTCCCAGAGCCACGGCGTCCCGAGAAAATTGGAGCTGACCCGGGTGCCCGCGCCGTCGACGCCCAGCGTCAGTGCGTGCCTGGTGCCGGCCGCAACCGAGAGTTGGACCGTCCCGCCCCCCCGAGTCGCGTCGTGATAGTCCTGGTTCTCGACGAAATAATTCTGATTGCTGTTGTGGTTGAGGTACGGACTGACTCGGAGAAGGAGCGACGAGCGGGTCATCGGCGCCAGAGTGGCCCCGGCGAGGAGGAACTGATAAACGCTGCGATCGCCCACGGATCCGGGAGTCACCTCGAATGGCTGGTCCGGCGAGCGCCAGGCCAGAAAATCACCCGACTCGTTGCGAGACCACATGACGTAGGCATCCCAGGGATGCGCACTCCCAGGCGCGGACATCGCCTTCGCTCGGAGGAACCATCGGTCGTATTGCCCGTTCTGTTGAAACCCGTCGGACCCCTCCCGAGTTACCGCGATGCGGGCACCCACGTCGCCCAGCCGGCGGGAGTATTGCAACATCAGCCCCAGGTCGTTCAGCGTTGCATCGGTGAATCGATAGCGGTCGGGGACTTGATAGATCCCCCCTTGCGCACGGATGACGAATTCCGGGTGGTCACCGATGGGGCTGGTGACCATGTTGACCACTCCGCCCAGGGCGTTGCTTCCGTACAGTGCGGATGCGGCGCCCTTGACGACTTCGACCTGGTCGAGATCGAGTAGTGGAAACGCCTCCCAGATGATCTCGCCGCCGTCACCGCTCAAGGCAGGATGACCGTCTACGAGGGTCAAAACCCGGCTCCCGACGCCTCCTGCGGAACCGGTGGAGCCACGGATGTCCATCTCGCCCGGTCCGTTGAAGGTCACGCCAGGTACGTAAGCGAGGGCTCGGTCGACCGTGGCTACATTGCGCTGAATGATCTCGTCGTGCGACAGAACGGCGACGCTCGCCGGCGCGTCCTCGACTCGCTCAGGTCGGCGACTGGCGGTGACGACGATACCGGGAAGGTCGAGGGCGGCGGCGTGCATCTTGACGACAACTCGAGCGGTATCGTTCGATGCGACACTGAAGTCGGGGAGCGTATCCGGAGCGTAGCCAACCGCAGCGACGCGGAGCTGGTAGCGGCCCGGCTCGACACCCACCAGCACGAACCGCCCCCCGGCACCACTGACGGTCACCAGCGGAGTGTTTACCAGAAGGATGCGGGCGCCCTCGATCCCTGCGCCGGTCTTGTCGTCGAGAACCTTGCCCACGAGAGCGCCTTTGGGCGCCTGCGCAGCGACGGGCCTGGCCGCTGCCAGCAGCAGCAAAAGCGTCCAGTGCGGCGAACCCCGGAGTGCCAACACCCCCGGGAGCCAGCGCGACATTGCGCTACTGCTTCTGCCAGACCGAGATGCTGGTAACGCCCTGGTTCGTGGCGTTCACCGTGAGCATGTTCCCGTTCAGGCTGTAGGTGCCTGTGGCCTGTCCCGTAGTCGAGGAGGATTGGCTCCAGTTCGAGCCGTTGAGCGCGTACGTCCCGTTATCGTCGACCGTGCCTTGACCCGGGATGACGAGGTGAAGCGTGTACGTGGTGGCGGTCAGCGTGAACGTTCCGGTCGCTGCGGGTGGCATAATGACAGGCTGGGGCGGAAACTGAATCGAGACCAGTGTGTAGGTGCCGCTCAGGTTGACGCTCGGCCCGGTGCTGCTGTCGCTGCACCCGAGCGCACCGAGCGCACCGAGCGTGACCGAGGCAGCCGCTGCGAGAACAAACCAGCCGCGGAGACGCATATCATCTCCCAGAGGCAAGCCGAGTGAGATCCGTTGGAACCTGTGCAGGCCAAGCTACGGTGCGGACGGTCGCCGGTCAAACGAGGTGAGCCCGACCTCTCAAACAGTTGTTTGATCCCGGCATGCCAACGACGAGAGGCGACTGAACTCGGGCCCTTAGCGCAAGACGCCCGGTGCCACTCAGCTTCGGGACCGGGCGCGATGGGCGGCGGCTTTCGCGCGGTTCCCGCACAACGCCATGCTGCACCACCATCGCCCCATGTTCTCGGCTCGCATCGAGGAACGATAGCGTGCAGCGCTCGTAGCCCCCGCACGTAGCGGAAGTCCGCCCGACAGACCAGATCGCCCATCGCCTCGGTGACCGGCTGAAGGAGCGTCTCGCCCGTCCTCGCTCCGCGCGGAGTCGTCGCCGGTGGCGCGGGGGCGGGCCTATGTCGGCGATCCAGTTGGAGGCCACATTCTGAGCTCGGTAGGCCGCGATCCGACGGTGGTACCTCCAGGAAGCGTGGAAGCCGCTCCACGACGTCCTGGAGGGTTACGCTGCCGAGCGGCGACGAGCGCGGCGGCGGTAAACGGGATAGGAGAGCACGATGCTGAGCTCGTAAAGGAGGTATAGGGGCACCGCCATCGCGACGGTGGTCCAGACCAGATCGCCCGGGGTGAGGAACGCGCCGATGATCACGGCCGCCACGATCGCGTGGCGGCGGTACCGGCTCAAGAATTGGGGTGTCACGATCCCCAGGGTCGCCAGGCCGAGCAAGACCACCGGCAGTTCGAACGCGATACCAAAGGCGAGGACCAAGCTGAACGCGAAGCTGAAGTATTCGCCGGCGGTGATCATCGGCTCAAGCGCTGGTGCGCCGAAGCTCAGGAGCCAAGGCAGCGCGAGCGGGAGGACGATAAACCAGCCCAAACTCACGCCGCCGGTGAAGAGGAGCACCGCGCCAGTCACAGCACCCCATGCCACACGCCTTTCGTGGCGATGCAGCGCTGGGCCAACGAAGGTCCAGAACTGGTACAGAATTGCCGGCAACGCCAACAAGATGCCGAGAATGAGCGACGCCTGCAGTACGATCTGGAATGGATCGCCTGGGTGCGTGAAGACGAGCCTCCGACCGCCGAGTAACGGTTGGATCGGTCGCTCAAGCCATCCGATAACGTTGATGTTGAGCAGGATCCCGAAGGCCGCCCCGACTCCGACGACGAGCCCCACGAGGGACCAGATGATGCGCCATCGGAGCTCCTCGAGGTGGTCGAGGAATGGCATGGTACTGATATCGCGCGTCATCTCGGGTGACGGTACAGAATCTCGAGCTGGGCCCGTTCGATCAGCTGCTGCAGGTCGGACTTCGTCTCGTTCACCTTGAGCGTGGCCGGACCGAAGAGGGGGCGCGGGACTGGCATAGGCTCCTCTGAGGGCGCGGCCGCGGCACGACGATCGATCCCGAGTCTCGCGATTCTCTTCCTCATCACCGTCGTTCCTCCCGCAGAGTTAGTCGTCCTTGGGGTCTTCCCACCCCAATAGACTGGCCCACCCGCCGATCTATTCCGCTTCACGCGGGGCGCGTCGGCGGGAGGAATAGATCCGGCGCCGGCCTGGTCTATCGCTCAGAGACGAAGGCACGCAGCGCTTCACGGAGGAACTGTCGCGATGAGGATGGGACTGCAGGACTGCTGGGAGTCGCTCGTCGCGCTCTACGTATGGAGAGAGAGTTGGCCGGTATGCTGAGCTGCGACTACAACGGGTGGACCGATGCACCCGACGACGAACGCGAAGACCTGGACCGCTTCTACTCCGACGTCGTTCCCCCGGACTCCCGTTCTCCCGTTGCGACAGCGGAGCGCGCGCCATGACCCTCACTTCCGGGGAAGCCTCGTCCCGCCCGGACGTCGCACTGCCGCGCCGCCCGCTCGCCCCGGTCCTGCTCCGCATGCTCGAGTTCGCGATGGGTGCGCTCTTCCTCTATTTGGGCGGTGCCAAGCTCCTGGGATCGCCTGCGGCGGTGCGACTCTTTCACGACATCGGCTGGGGCCAATGGTTCCGGTACGTCACCGGGGTAGTCGAGCTGACTGGAGGCCTGTTGCTCGTTGTTCCCCGGTTGGCGGGCGTCTCGGCGCTTCTCCTCATGACGGTCATGGTGGTCGCCACGGGGATCGAGCTGTTCGTGCTGCACCGTCCGCCGGTGGCGGCGACTGCGTGCCTGTGCGCGCATGGGACCATCGCGTGGAACCGGCGGGCACAAACGCGGCGACTGTTGCCGCACAGACCGCATCGGTCGCCGCCTCCAGCTCCCGTGGCGTGACCCGCGAAGCGGGACTGCTCCCAAAGTCATGGGAGTGCACCTTCGACGACACTGAGGTGTGACAGGGTCGGTATGACCCTCGTCATTCGTAGACCAGCGGCGTCAAACAACTCCTGAAACTCCGCTTGGGTCCGTTCACGGCCCCCATTCATGACCAGCATGTTCAAGTCCAGCAACTTGCTGAACGAGCTTTCATCCCCCTCCGGAACCACGCATTCTACGACCAGAACTCGGCCCGTCCGAGCCATGGAGGCTCGACAGTTCGCGAGAATTCTCACGGCGCGCTCGTCATCCCAGTCGTGAACCACACCGCTCATCAGGTAGACATCCGCCCCCG
>Ga0114129_10005679_pt1 | contig 17661 bp, 16 predicted proteins | sample RhiMetdeltSRZDD1_FD_80071 | JGI IMG/M metagenome (GOLD analysis project Ga0114129, IMG submission 80071) | Populus rhizosphere microbial communities from Tennessee, USA - Rhizosphere MetaG P. deltoides SRZDD1 (version 2) (version 2) | ecosystem: Host-associated > Plants > Roots > Rhizosphere >...
GCCAGATCATTGGCTACACCGTCGAAGCCGATGGGACCAGCAACGTGGTGATCAAATTCATCCCTGAACAAAATTACCAGACCCTGACGATGCCTGAAATCCAACTTGCACAATAACCAGAAGAAATAAGCCCCTCTTGCGGGGAGTACTAAGGGAATGCGCGAAATCCTCCTGGCGGTATGCCAGACCTGTTTGTATTTAAATCAGGTATACTCTCCTACAGATTTTCTGTTCAAGGAGGTGACCCGACAAGTTTTCGGGAAAGACAGCGCATGGACCTCGCGCAGCGCGGGGTTGACGAGGATAAGGGTTCTCCATTGCAAAGATGGAGCTAAGGACGCCAGCGGCGTCCGAAAATCGAACGATCAGCGGAAGCCCTTCGGGTGCACCATCACCCGTTTCTCTTTCCCTCCGAATCAAAACTTTGCATGAACACCGCGCGGGTAATCGCGCGGACAAAGGTGCAAAGGATGGCCATCAAATGTCTTTGCGAGGCGGTGCATTTCCGCCGAAGCAATCTCCCGTCAACAGGAGATTGCTTCGCCTACGGCTCGCAATGACAATCTATCAAATTTCGGAGGATTCCCTATGTGTGGCATCGTCGGATATATCGGGTCGCGTGACGCGACACCGATTATTCTCAATGGCCTGAAAAGGCTGGAATACCGCGGCTACGATTCGGCCGGGCTGGCGATCATCAACGACGGTCAACTCGAGGTCCGAAAGGACGCAGGCAAGTTATCCCAATTGATCGATCTCGTATCCAAATCTCCCATCAACGGCGCGCCGGGGATCGGGCATACGCGCTGGGCAACCCATGGCGCGCCCAACGCACGCAACGCCCATCCGCACGTGGGACAGACCAAGCGTGTGGTCGTGGTGCAGAACGGCATCGTCGAAAATTTCCTCGAGCTCAAAGACGAGCTCATGGCGGAAGGCGTTGCATTCCAATCGGAGACAGATACGGAGACTATCGTCCACCTTGTCGAGCATTATCTCGCCACGGGCGTAGGATTGGTGGAGGCGGCGCGCAAAACGTTCAACCAGATCCAGGGGGCGAATGTCGTCGTGCTGATGTCTGCCGACGAACCGGACAAGATCGTGACGGCGCGCATCGGCAATGCAGGCGGCGTTGTTCTGGGATTGGGCGAAGGCGAGAATTTCATCGCGAGTGATACGCCCGCCATCATGGAGCATACCCGTACCGTGATCTTCCTGGAGTCACGACAGATGGCAGTGGTAACGGCCCACAGCCTGTCCATAGAAACACTCGACGGCGCGAAAGTCAAACCGCAGGTGCAGACCGTCGCCTGGGACCCGGTTGCAGCAGAGAAAGGTGCGTACCGTCACTTCATGCAGAAGGAGATCCATGAGCAGGTGCGCGCCCTGACAGATACACTTGCCGGACGCGTCGACTTCGTCCACGGCAAGGTCCGCCTGCCGGACTTGAAGCTCACCGAAGACCTCGCAAAAAAAATCGACAGGATCTATATCACGGCCTGCGGCACCGCCGCGTATGCGGGCATGGTCGGGAAGTATCTCATTGAGAAGATCGCGCGCATCCCGGTGGAGGTGGTGATTGCCTCCGAGTTCCGGTACAGCGACCCGATTCTGGACGAGAAGACTGTTGTGCTGGCCATTTCCCAGTCCGGTGAAACGGCAGATACGCTGGCGGCGATGGAGGAGGGACGGCGCAAAGGCGCGATCCTGTGGAGCATCGTCAACGCGATCGGATCGCAAGCCATGCGCCTGGCGGATGGATTCATCTCGATGCAAACCGGACCCGAGATCGGCGTGGCATCGACCAAGGCATTCACCGCCCCACTCGTCGACCAGTACATGCTGGCGATCCTGCTGGCGGACCTGCGCGGCACCATAGACGAGAAGACACGCCGCGCGCTGGTCTCAGACCTGCGCCTCATCCCGGACCTGGTCGGGCGCACGCTGGAACGGGAGGACGAGGTGGAGGTGGTGGCACAGACTCTGAAGGATATTCGCGATTGTCTCTACCTCGGACGCGGCATCAATATGCCAATCGCCTACGAGGGAGCGCTCAAGCTCAAGGAGATTTCCTACACCCACGCGGAAGCCTACCCCGCCGGCGAGATGAAGCACGGTCCTATTGCACTGATCGACGAGCATATGCCGGTGCTCTGTCTCGCGCCGCGGGACCCGTGGCGTGAGAAAATGGTCTCACAGATCCAGCAAGCGAAAGCGCGCGGCGGCGTGGTGATCGCGGTCGCGACCGATGGCGATGAGCTGGTCCAGGGCATGACCGACCATGTGCTCTGGGTGCCGGAAGCACCCTGGATGCTCTCGCCAGTGATCACTGTCCTGCCGCTGCAGCTGCTCGCATATCACATCGCGGCCATACGCGGCCTGGACGTCGATCAGCCGCGTAATCTAGCGAAGTCCGTGACGGTTGAATAGTAGAGATTGATGTGTAACAGCATTTGATAATTCTGCCGCACCATAACAGCAGCGCTACATTTAGGAACGAGTCTGGTATGCACTACCCGGACTCGTTTTTATTTAAGAGTTGCGATTGTTTTTCACTCCGTACAATTCAAACGGAAAAAATAAATCATCTCTCACACAATTCTATTTTGTCCGATCTTAATGTTCTGATGAGTCGATTTATGAAACTTTTCATTTATGCAAATTTAACCGGGCCCAGACTTTGCAAGACTGTAGAGCGTGTTTCTGTACCCAAAACTAGTAACCTGCGTCATGTCCCCCGTTGCACATTAGACACTAAGGAGACTTCATCGATGATCATCAAAACAAGCGAGAAGGGGCAGGCACTTATTCTTATTACATTGGCGGCCCTTGGCTTATTTGCCTTCGCGGCCCTCGCCATCGACGGTTCGTTGGCATTTTCAGACAGGCGTCATGCACAGAACGCCGCAGATACTTCGGTGCTGGCGGGCGCGCTCGCAAAAATCCGGGGTAATAGTTGGAATGCAACCGTTGCTCTTGCAGAAGCCCGTGCCACCAGCAATGGTTATAACAATAACGGGGCAACAAATACTGTTGAAGTTTATTTATGCAGTGATACAAATGCAACCTGCAGCGCCTTGCCGGCCAGTGCCCGTCGGGAAGAATATATTCAAGTCAGGATCACTTCTCACGTGCAAACCCGCTTTGCGAGGGTGATTGGAAGAAATGAACTCACCAATCAGGTTACGGCGGTAGCGCACGCCGTACCGGGGTATCGGACCTCGACATTTGGTGGTAACGCTCTAGTTGCGCTCAACACAGATGCCTGCCCGGCATTCGATTACGGTGGAGGCGCCACCACGACCGTAACTGGGAGTGGGATTTTCGTCAATTCACGATGCGATGGGACGGGGTCCTACAGCGCAACGAATCAGGCGCTTAACTCCAGTTCGAACAATACCACCCTGACTGTTCCATGCTTTAATCTGGTGGGTGGCAATACCGTTCGCCCAGGTTCGCTCGTCACAACCGGGGGTTGTTCGAGCAGTATAAACAACTCTTCTGCCTTTATCTCTAATCCATCAGCAGTCTATCAGATGGCCAATATCCCCTGCGGCACCACTGCTGGTACGTATAATGCAACCACTCTCAACCCAGGTAACTATAGCGGTGCTTTCCCACCCGGTAACCAGACAGTCATGAATCCAGGCATTTATTGTATAAATGCCGGCAATCAGAGTTTTAGTCTCTCGGGTGGACAGACCCTCAGCGGCAGTAATGTTTTGATCTATATGATAAGTGGCAATGTAAATTGGACGTCAGGAGGCGTTCAGCTATCAGCAATGCAGGGTGTAAATCCTGAGTATGATGGCTTATTACTCTATCTCGCTCCTGGAAATTGCAGTGATGTTTCTATCACAGGCAATGGGACATCTCGCTATGTCGGTACGATCCTTGCACCCTGCTCATTAGTCAAGCTGGCGGGCGGTTCGAGCACTGGAAACCAAAACGTTCTTGAAAATCAGATCATCTCCGATCGAATCCAACTTACTGGAAGTAATACTCTCAACATTAATTACAACGCCCAACAACAATGGCAACCACCTGTTCCACCTGCGATTGAAATAACTCAGTAGGGAATGAATTACGTTAGAAAACGAACTGGTAATTCCCTAACATTACAGCAGGCAGAGAAATCAGTTTTAGCGAGTCTGGCTTTGAAAATGGCCAGACTCGTTTTGTTGAAATGTTAGCCAGCCTTAAGAATATTCAGGGAAGGATGAGTTGAAGATATCTCTCATCGACATAATCGTTTTAAGTCATAGCCACGCTCATGAGTATTTTTCGAAACCTTTCAATTATGCAAATTGGATATGGGGATAGACTTTTCAAGACTGTAGAGCGCGAATCTGTACCCTAACTCAATAGCCTGCGTCATGTTCAAGTCGCACACTAATTATTAAGGAGGCTCCATTATGATCATCAAAGCAAGCGAGAAGGGGCAGGCACTTATTCTCATTACATTGGCGGCAATTGGGTTATTTGGATTCGCGGCTCTCGCGATTGACGGAAGCGCGGTATTTTCAGACCGGCGTCATGCCCAAAATGCCGCAGATACAGCGGCTCTGGATGCAGCACTTGCAAAAGTTCGCCATGGAAATTGGGAGACAGAGGGTTTACAGCGAGCGTCGAGCAATGGTTATAACAATAACGGAACGACAAACGATGTTGTTGTGTACAACCCGCCGGTGGATGGTGCCTATCAGGGTAACATTCAATATATTCAGGTCAAGATCAGATCTGATGTCAAATTATCCTTTGCCCGTATCGTCGGATGGCATAAAATGACGAACCGCGTACAAGCGGTTGCGCGTGCCTCTGTCCCAGAAGTGACCAGCTGGTACAACGGAGAAGCTCTTGTTTCAACGATGCCGGGCTGCAAACAGGAATCGGGTTGGAGTCACGACCCCTTTGTTGTCAATGGAAATTCTGGTACAACTATTATCAATTCAGGAATATTCGTCAATGCGTTGTGTGAGGACGCCTATGACCAGTCGGGGAGTTCCCAGGTCGAAACGGAGACGGGCGTCTGCGTTGTGAATGGGGCAACAGCAGATTATGTCCCGGGCAGAACAGTTCCTGCCCCCAATGCCAATTGCACACCGAAGGATCCGAACAGGTATACTTTGCCCAATCCCTCCTGCGGAAACCAGGTTGGAAGGATCGTTGAGGTTTCCAATGGGAATTATCTAGCTTCACCAGGTAGATATAGCGGCGCCTTCCCCAGCGCTGCATTACCTAACGGCTCTCCCGCTGGCACGCTGAAGCTGCAAAAAGGGATTTATTGCCTCGAGGATGGCATGGATTTCCAAAGCACATGGACCGTCACTACGAATCTAAATGACAATGTTGATGCAGATGGAAAAGACATTCACGACAGCGCAAGCGAAGGTGTTCTGTTTTACGTACCTGATGGTGACGTTACCTTCAATGGTTCCTCTGAGATTCACCTTCATGCGATCAACAGTTTATATGGCGGTTTTCCCCAAGAGTTGCTTAACTACTTGATCTATGTGCCACCCTCTAACCAGGCAACGATCACGATTACGGGCGCGAATGGTTCCACGTTCACAGGGACCATTCTGGCACCACACTCTCACGTGAAGTTAAACGGCGGGAGTGGAACAATAGGGCTTAATACCCAGATTATCGGCTACTCAGTGGCCATCGAAGGTAACGGTACGTTGGACATCGACTATAATCAAGCTGACAATGCAGTTACAACGACCCAGCCAGGTGTTGAATTCTCGCAGTAAAATTCATCGATAAGCCCTGGAGTTCAAAAAGCGACGCTGAAAAGCGTCGCTTTTTTCTTTTAAGCGAGTCAATCTTACAATCTCGCAAAGACAAATTTGTATGGTCTACCTAGTACTTAAGAGTAGTAAAATTGTAACGTCGTATTAATGTAAGATGAATAAAATAGAGCCCAGTGATAAGTATTTTTCTAGCAAGGCAAGGAGTGTACCATGAGACCAAAAGCAAAGGAACGGGGCCAAGCTCTAGTTATTATTGCCCTAGCGGCAGTCGGATTATTCGGCTTTAGTGCGCTTGCGATCGACGGGAGCCGGGTGTTCTCCGACCGGCGCAACGCCCAGAATGCCGCAGATACGGCTGCCCTTTCCGCAGCGCTGGCAAAGATCCGACAGGACAACTACGTACAGGCTGCCCTTGACCGCGCAGCGGATAATGGCTACGCCAACGATTCGAACAGCACGGTTGAAGTGGCTATGTGCAATACCCTGACGGGCCCCAATGCCTGCCTTGGGATACCGGTAGTCGCAGACCCTTCGACGGCAACGCCGGAGCAATTAGCACGGGCAAGCACAACCAACTACATTCAGGTTAAGATCACATCCATCCTTCCGGCAACGTTTGGGCGGATCGTGGGCCGTAATGAGTTCAAGAATATCTTGAGTGCTATCGCCTACGCCGGCCCTGTGGAGCCGAGGCCTCTGGTAGATGGATACGCGCTGGCAGCCATGTCCCCCGATGAACGGGATGCAATCTTAACCTCCGGAAACATCAGACTGGATGTCAACAATAGCGGCATCTTCAGTAACTCTCTATATACGGACACCAACTCAAACTGCAGCCACGGCTCGATGAGGTCCGCTGGCAACGGTACCATAAGCGTGGACACTGCAATCCTAACGGTCGGCAGCTTCTGCAACAACGGTAACGCAAATCTTACAAATGTGCCCGAGATCACCGAACAAGCGAGTCCCATCGACTATCCCCCTCCAGTCGACATCCCGAATTTTTCGTGTGGCTCCGCAGTTGGCTCAGAATCGACTGATGCGCAGGGGCGTAAGATCATCTCGGCAGGCAAACATACTGCCAGGGTTAACCTTACCGGTTTCGGCGAAGTCATTTTTAGCCCGGGCGTACACTGCTTCGAAAGAGGTTTGAGCATTCTGGGGCCACGGGTCACGGCTGATAACGTCAAATTCCTGTTCACCGGCGGAGACTTTGGCCTCAACGGCGGCACGCTGACCTGTAACTACATGCAAGTTCATATGGACGGCGGCACCGGGATCCATTTCGGTGGAGCCAGCCATGTCTACTGCAATAATGTAACCTTTTTCCTCTCCACCGGTAATGTAACCTGGAACGGGAATCCAGATTTCAGGATCTATGCGCCCACCGGCGGAGATTACGAGGGCCTGCTGTTCTATATGCCGCCCAATAATCACGAGACAATCACGTTCAACGGCGATTCGAACAGCCAGATGACCGGCACGATCCTGGCGGTTGGATCGGCGATCACTGTCAATGGCAACAACTGGACGACTGGATTGAACAGCCAGATCATCGGCAACACCGTAGCTCTTCTTGGGAACGGCGATTTTACAATCAACTACAATCCTGACGATCAATACAACCCGATCGATCCCAGCTCCATAACGTTGACCAAGTAAAACACCAGACGATCCATTTGAGACCGGGCACTATTGCCCGGTCTTTTCTTGTCTCGCACACTTCTCGGAGGTCTGTGAGTCACGCTTACCCATTGGATTGAGAACCTTATTGCCTGTACAATTCCCCCAAAGGTACCGTATTCCGCCTGTAACCTTTTGCTCGTTGACTCTGACCTTTCAAAACTGTATAATTTAGTGGACTAACAGCTTTATTTGTACGTTTTTTCTCAGGAGGAGGATCTATGTTTGAAAAAGCACGCGCATTTCTTCTCTCATTGACAATCATCACAGTTCTGGTCTTCAGTGCAGTGGGGACGACAGTTGTATATGCAGATGGAGGGACCCCTCCGGGTGCGCCCACCACAGGGGAAAAACCCGGGATCGTAGACACAGCTGAAGGGGGGGCTACCCCGGTCACAGCTGAACAAGCAGCTCGACCCATAAAGGAACAGGAAACCAACGCAAGACCTGACACAGCTCCCGCAACACAGCCGGCTGGATCTTCCGCCGCTAAGCCGCTTTTGCTGGATGCCGTGCCGGAGAATACAACTGTAGCCGTGTTGGGCGCAAATGGTGAGCTACAGCCACTGGCAACCCAGGCAGCTGCCGATGCGATCGCCACCAGCGATCCGATCTGGTGCCCGGGAGCACAAGCTCCCACGCCGGGCCTTAACGGTTGTACCCAGTCGTTTCCCAGCTTCACAGCGCTGCTGACCTTCCTTTCCGGTAACGCCTCGTATAGCGGAGCTGGCACGATCTACGTGCAGTCCGGCGTAGCTCAGGCCGGCGCAGCGGTTGTCGACTTCAACAATTATGATTTGAGCAATATCAGCAACGCAGACCTGACCATCACTGGCGGCTGGGACATGTCCACGGGAGCGATCAACAGCACAAGCACTTTCAACAACGTCTCCCTCATTATCGGCAACAGCACCAACCCGTGGGGTGGCTCTCTGACCATCAACAACATTACGATCACCAACCCGGCTGGAACCGGCATCACTCTGAACGCGCAACAAAACATCACTGTCTCGAATGTTACGGTGACAAACTCCACGAATGGGGCAGGTGCTGATCTTACTGCCGGTAATGACGTAACGATCAACAATTCGAGATCCGAGCGCAACAAAACCGCTGGCGCCCTTATCCACGCCGGACGGGATGTTTCCATTTCCGACACCAGCTTCAGTAACCCCGCCAATGCACGGCGGCAAATCATTGGCGTAGACATTACCGCCGATGGTTCTGTTTCCCTTCTCAACGTGCTGGCGAACGAAAATCGCGAGGCGGGCGCACATATCGTAGCCAACGGTGCGGTCTCGATTGAGAGCAGCAGCTTCTCTGGCACGAAAGCTATCGTCGGTTCGAACTTCCTCGGATACGGCCTCACCGTGGAATCGCAGGATGTTATCAACCTCAATAATGTGACCGCAAACGATAACTTCCTGTGGGGCGCCATGCTCACTGCAACAGGAGACGTCTCGATCGCGAATAGCTTCTTCAATGCAAACACAACCGAATCGCCCGGCTTCATCGACGATACCGGCCTGCTCGTCACCAGCGGTGGGCTGGTCTCCATTTTTAATTCGCATGCCGATGACAACCGCCTGATCGGCGCTGTGATCGATGCCGTCGGCGATGTATCCATTACCAACAGCACCTTCTCCAGCAATAACGGTGTCATCCTCGACAGCGCCAACAATCCGACATTCTATGGATACGGCCTGCAGGTGGTAACCGACGGCAGTATTTTCATGGAAGGTGTGGTTGCCTCAAACAATACCCTGTTTGGCGCTCATCTGGAATCTGGTCTGGATGTTTTGGTGACCAACAGCGACTTCAGCAACCAGACTTCCGGAGATCCGACTGCCCTCACGGGCCGCGGCCTGGAAATCATCAGCGGTGGAAACGTCCTCATCCAGAACGTGACTCTCAATAACAACCAGACCTTTGGCGCAGACATCCATGCTGGCGCGGATGTCTTCATGGATTCGGTCACCGCAGACGGGAACGGGACGACGGGTGTGATCGTGGAGACGAACTGCGGCACCCTGTTCCTGATGGGTGGCACCTATCAGAATAATGGTCAATACGGGTTGAGCCTGTTGAGCACAAATCTTGCCCAGAGCGTGGCTCCGGTATTTGCCAATAACACCGCCGGCAACATCTTCCAGGATCCAGGAACATGCGTCTTTACGCCGAACACTCCTCCCACAACACCGCCGGTCTACCAGCCCAATGATCTTGGCGCTGTTGCCCCACGACTCCCGTCTGCCGGTGTGAATTCTTTCGCCCGCAGCGCGACGCTCGCTGGCGCAGCCTGGAGCACCTCTGATAAGGCGACCTTCAATAGCTTCCTGGCGGCCTACAGTTACAGTGGTCTCCACAATGGTCCCTTTACCGGCAAGTATGCGTATTTGTACCTGCCCTCCGGGATGCAGATCATTGTGTTCAGCCCAAACTCTCTTAATGAGTTTGCAATGAATGGCTCATAATCACAACCGATAAGTTCCAGTTATTCTCTGCTACAATTGAGGAACGGCGATGAGCCGTTCCTCATTTCATTCCAGAGTGCCGCGCAGGGAAATCTCAATTTCAAAATTTGGCTCAGACAGTGCGTTCCAATGCTGAGGCCAGCGGCAAAGGGAAATACACCATGCAAAAAGATCTTTTTCGCTCTTGTGCAATTCTTATTCTGTTCCTCCTGCTTGCCGGCTGCGGGAACCTGCCCGCCACACCTGACGTCACCGCCACTGAGGTGGAAGTCACCTCCACAGTATCTGCCTCGACAGCTGAGGCGACGCCGACGCTGGATCCCTGTTCCCGTCCCCAGCTCGAAACGGAAGTCCAGAAAGTCCACAAGCACATGCGCGAGTTTGACGATGCGGCCGCCCTGGCCTCCAGTGTGCCGCGTGACCAGCTCAGCACTTCCGTAAACGAGTTGCAGCGTATCCGACGTGATGCGGAGGATGAACGCATTCCAGGCTGCCTGACCAAATTGAGAGAAATTCAGGTTCAGCACATGAATACCGTCATCAACACTTTGCTCGCGTTTATGAAAGGCAGTGTCGACGAACAGACCTTGAACCAGGCAATTGCTCTCGCCCGCCAGCAACACGATCAATATCTGCTTGAATATGCACGTGTGGTTGGCATCACTGTCGTCCCGGCTACCCTGCCTCCTGCCCCCGCTGCCACAGCAACCCCTTAACCACCTGCGATTTTGTTTTTGAGGCAATCGCTATGCGGCCAGACTGGGACTCATACTTCCTTAAAATCGCCTATGCCGTTTCGGAGCGCAGCACCTGTGACCGGGCATTTGTCGGTTGTGTGCTGGTGCTCGACAAGCGCATCCTGACCACCGGCTTCAACGGCTCACCAGCGGGGCAATCGCATTGCGATGAGATCGGGCACCTGCTGGTAGATGGACACTGCGTCCGCACGATCCACGCGGAGACAAACGCCATTATCCAGGCAGCACTCCACGGCGTCTCGACCAAAGGCGCCACCTGTTATGTCACTCACCTGCCTTGTATCAATTGCACGAAAGTGCTGATCAACGCCGGCATTTCTCGCATCGTATACAGTGTGGCGTACCGCACAGACGAGAACGCAATGAATTTCCTACGAGCCGCTGAGATTGAGGTGGAGCAAAGGGAATTTACAGCTCTTGCTTGAATTCAGCATGAAAATATTACGAAAAGCTGCGCCCGGCTGGGCGCAGCTTTTTGTCTGCAGATCAAGCGTTCAGACCGACGGTCCTCGATCCTGCCGGGTTGACAACCCGCCCCCACAAGTTTACTCGCTGGGGACCATGATCCACAGCAGCAGGTAGATGAGTATGCCTGGTACACCGCCCGGGATGAAAGCAATGATCATCGCGAGGCGGAACCAGAAGGCGCTGATACCAAAGAACTCGCCAAGTCCGCCACAGACGCCCGCCAGCACACGATTCCTGCGTGAGCGGCGCAAACCTTGTTTTTGATGTGTAGTCATTTTAAGTCTCCTCTTATTAGCAATTTCAATACTATATGTACGCAAGCTATTCCGAAAAGTCGCAGGGATTCCCTCAGCCGTTGCGCACGTACTGCTCGAACCAGGCGAGTGTTTTCTCCCAGGCATCCTTTGCAGCTTCGGGGTTGTAACGACTGCCTGTGTCATTATGGAAGGCATGATCGGCGCCCTGGTAAATAATCTTTTCGTAAATCGTGTTGTTCTCGGTCATCGCCTGTTCGATCGTGGGAATGCCCGAGTTGATGCGAGAATCCAATTCCCCGTAAATTGCCAGCACTGCCGCCTGGATATCCGGGACATCTTCGACAGGAGGGGGCGGTCCATAGAAAGGGACAGCCGCAAGAAGTTCCGGCATCTGGGTCGCCACACGCCAGGTGACCCCACCGCCAAAACAGAAGCCTGTCATCCCGACCCGCCTTGCATCTGCAAAGGGTTGACCCTGCAGGTAATGCCAACCACTCTTGAAATCCTCCACGAATTGATCCGGAGCAATGTTGCCCAACGTGCCCGGGACATTGTCCTGGCCGACCGCAGCGCTGCCTCCCTGACGAGAAAGCAAGTCCACGGCGAGGCCCACGTATCCTGCCTTGGCGAACCGCCGCGCCACATCCTGGATGTGCGGCGTCAGACCCCGGTTTTCGTGACAGACCAGAATCACGGGCGCGGTTCCCTCGGCGGAAGGTCGAGCCAGATAGCCCATGAGTTGCGTATCCGCGGCGGGGAACTGCACCTCGCTTACGATGACCGCAGGATCGTCTGGCAGCACGGTGCCGTAGGCGGCGGGCGCCGTCGACACCGGGGCCGTGGATTCGGCGATCGGCGTATCGGATTCCACGGGCTTTGCGGTCGGGGGGTCTGTTGGGGCCGCTTCGCCGGTCGCGGTGGTTTCAGGAGGCGGCGCACAGCTCGCCAGAATGGAATTGGCAGCGAGCAGGCTTCCGGTCACCGATGTGATCAGCTTCAAAGCCTCTCGCCGGGACAATCTGCCCTCGGAATATTCCTCTGCAAACTCTTCTGCCAGATAGCGTTGGAACAGGTTCATGTCGGTCTCCTCTAAAGTAGTAAACACGGAAACATTCACTTCCCCAGGACATTAATACGTTCAATTATGCCATGTGGATTAAGCCAAGTCGTATGGTCAATCTGAAGATGCCTTTTGGTCCGGGCGTAGCAACCAAATGAGGGGGCCGGAGCACTTTCAAAGGTAAAATCTCCCCATGCCCTACTCAAATGCCCTTCGCAAAGAAACCCTTAAGTCCATCGCAGATGCCCGGCACGTGCCTTTCTGGCTGGATGACCCGGCGCGCCCTGCGCCCGAGCCAGAACTGACGAGGGATATCTCCACCGATCTACTGGTCATCGGCGCCGGGTTTACCGGCTTGTGGACTGCTCTCCTCGCCAGGGAGGAAAACCCTGCGCGTGAGGTTGTCATTCTAGAAGCAGGCGAGGTGGCTACAGGCGCCAGCGGACGCAATGGCGGATTCATGGATGCGTCCATTACTCATGGACTGCAAAATGGGCTGGCACGCTGGCCGAAGGAATTCCCGACCTTGCTCGCGCTGGGTATGAAAAATCTTGATGAGATCGAAGCCACCATTCAACGTCTTGGCATCGATTGTGACTACCTGCGCACCGGCGATATTGCAATGGCTTCGGAGCGGTACCAGGTGAAAGACCTGGAGGCGGAAATGGAGATCAGCGCGCGCTATAACCTTCGATCTGAATTTTATGATCGCGAGCGCGTCCAGGAAATCGTCAAATCGCCGTTCTTTATCGCGGGGTTGAATTTCCCGGATCATGCTGCGCTGGTCAACCCTGCGCAGCTGGCCTGGGGATTGCACAAGGCATGTCTGGAGATGGGTGTGCAGATTTATGAACACTCGCCTGTTACGAAACTTGAAGACGAGGACAAGCGTGTCAGCGCGCATACAAAATATGGACGGGCACGCGCTGCGCGCGTCGCACTGGCGACGAATGCATTTCCGCCTCTCATCAAAAGGCTCTCTTATTATGTCGTCCCTGTCTATGATTATGTGCTTGTGACCGAGCCTCTGACGCCTGCCCAGCGCCAGTCGATTGGATGGCACGGGCGTGAGGGACTTAGCGATGCAAGCAGGCAATTCCATTACACACGAACGACAGCGGATGGGCGCATCCTGTGGGGTGGCTATGATGCGATATATTACTGGAACAATGGTTTTGGTCCGCGCTTCGAGAATGATGAAGCCTGTTTTGCACGGCTGGCAGAGCACTTCTTCCAGGCGTTTCCGCAACTGGAGGGAACCCGCTTCACGCATGCCTGGGGCGGCGCGATCGACACCTGCTCGCGCTTCAGTCCGTTCTGGGGCACCACGCATCGCGGAAAGACGGCCTATGCCATGGGATATACGGGTCTGGGCGTTGGCGCCTCACGTTTCGGCGCGCGGGTGATCCTCGATCTCCTCGATGGCTGTCAAACCGAGCGGACCTCACTTGAAATGGTGCGAACAAAGCCGCTCCCCTTCCCTCCTGAACCCCTGCGCTCCCTGGGAATCCGTCTCTCACGCTGGTCCATGGCACAGGCGGATGCAAACGAAGGGCACGAGAATCTCTGGCTGCGGGCGATGAATTGGTTAGGATTGGGGTTTGATAGTTAAAGGGTATTCAACGACTGGAGACGTTGACTCCGTTATCTTCCCACTACAAACACACAAACCGAACTGCCATCTTTTCCGGTTTTCAAGATCTGCCTGGCAGGTTGTCCCATGAAGTCTTTGAGCATGGACTCATCCATTTTGCACAACTCAGGGTGCTTCTCCAGTATCGCAGCGTAGGGACAGTGTGCAAAAATAATACGTGGGCCCTCTAAACCTGCCTCCCAGCGTGCATGATAATTCATGTCATTCAGCTTTTCGACCGTCAGGTTCAGGCGCTTTGCCAGCGGTTGGCCGGCAAAATTATCCTCGCCGACCATGTATTTTGCCAGGGATTCCATCCGGATGCCGGAGCCCGCTTCCACCAGAAGCGCATTACTCAGGGCTGCCAGATTCGTACCCAGTGCCGCGCGTGGCAGGGAATAGATCTTTTCTGGTCTGCCGCGGCCATCGCGCCCACGGACAGAGGTCAGCTCCAGACGTCCGTCCGCAGCCAAGACCCGGAGGTGGTGCCGCACGGTGGCTGGGGACATTTTCAGAGACCAGGCTATTTCACGAGCCGATGCAGTTCGCGATTTATTCAGATATGTGAGTACTTTTTGACGGGCAGTTGTCATACGAATTCATGTGATTATACTCACTTTCTCAATTTTATAAAAATATTTTTACATAAATGCGTTGACTTTGAAAAACCAACTGTTATAATCAATTGTGACAGATAGCACCAGAATTGCTGGAAATCCTCTCCAAAGGCAAAGTATGGAATTCCAAAACTACATTAATGGTAAATGGGTCGAAGGAAGAAGTACATTCCAAACCATCAATCCAGCCAACGAGGAATTGCTGGCAGAGATCGCTCAGGCTGACATTGCGGACGTAGATGCCGCGGTGAACGCGGCTGCGGAAGCCTTCAAATCCTGGCGGCTGGTGCCTGCTCCCCATCGTGGCGAGTTGCTCTTTAAAGTCGGCGATATTCTAAAACAGAAAAAAGAAGAACTGGCACGGCTGCTCACTCAGGACATGGGTAAGGTGATTTCGGAAGCGCGTGGCGATGTGCAGGAAGCCATCGATATGGCGTACTTCATGGGCGGCGAGGGACGGCGTTTGCTCGGCTACACCGCTCCTGTAGAAATGCCGAATAAATTCGGCATGGCGGTGCGTGACCCGGCTGGTGTGGTGGGCCTGATCACGCCCTGGAATTTCCCGATCGCCGTCCCATCCTGGAAGATCTTCCCGGCGCTGGTGGCTGGCAACACGGTTATCTGGAAACCTTCGCCTGAGACGCCCGCCATCTCTGCCGAGTTCGTGAAGGTGTTCGAAGAGGCTGGACTGCCAGCAGGTGTGTTCAATTTGATCCTGGCGCCCGGCGTGGATGTGGCGAAGGCGCTGGTGAGTCACCCCGGCGTGCATGTCCTTTCCTTTACCGGCTCGACAACCACCGGTCGCGCCATCGGTGAGGCGGCCGCCCGCTTGAATAAGAAGGTCTCACTGGAGATGGGTGGCAAGAATGCCATCATCGTCATGGACGATGCCAACGTCGAGCTTGTCACGGATGCCACATTGTGGGCAGCATTCGGGACGAGTGGACAGCGCTGCACAGCTGCCAGCCGCTTGATCGTCCAGACGGGGATCGCGGCCAAAGTCAAAGAGTCGCTGGCGGAGCGGACGAAGAAATTACGACTCGGCGACGGACTCGATCCTCAAGTGGAAGTTGGACCGGTGATAAACAAAGCCGCACTGGAGAGAATCCACAACTACGTGCAGATCGGTAAGAAGGAAGGCGCACGAGCATTGACCGGCGCTTCGGTGGCGGATGTGAATGGGAAAGGTTTTTTCTACAGCCCCACTCTCTTTGACGGAGACCAGCCCGGGTCTACGCTGGAAGCGGAAGAGATCTTCGGTCCCGTGCTTTCGATCATCGAGGTCGGCTCGCTCGAGGAAGCCATCGAGGTCAACAATCGTTCGCAGTACGGCCTATCGACATCGATCTTCACACAGGATGTGAATCGCGCCTTCACAGCGATGCGCGATATTTTCAGCGGGCTGGTCTACATCAACCACGGCACGACCGGTGCAGAGATCCAGTTCCCCTTCGGCGGCGTGCGCGGTACGGGCAACGGGCACCGCGAAGCCGGTCAGGCAGCGCTCGAGGTCTTCACCGAATGGAAGTCCATCTACGTGGATTATTCAGGAAAACTGCAGCGGGCCCAGATCGATAACCGCGAAGAAGAAATGTGAATGACGAAGAAAACCATCTTTCTCAGCCTGGCGATCCTTGGTTTCGTGGCTCCTTATTTCTTCTTCCTTCAGGTTCCTCCTGAAAGCGCTCTGGATCTTTCTGCGCTCATCCAGCCACTCTTTGCCAATAACTTCATGAAGGGCGTCGGTATGGACCTGATGGTTTCCGTGATCGTGTTCTGGGTCTTTGTGTTTATCGAAGCAAATAGAATACAGATGAAGAGCCCATGGCTTTATTTGCTGGCAACCCTGCTGGTAGGACTGTCTTTTGCTCTGCCGTTGTTCCTTTATTTTAGAGAAAGACAGCTAGAAACAAAATAATATTGTTTTAGTTCCGCCCGCAGTTGAACTGCAGGCGGAGCTAAAACGCTGAAACAAAATGACCTTGACCTGGGAATCCACGTACGCCATTGCTTTAGAGTTACGCAGACAATATCCCAATGTAAATCTCGAACAGGTGACCCTCGGACAGATTTACAAATGGACATTGCAGCTACCGGAATTCGAGGATGACCCGTCGCTTGCGAATGATGGCATCCTTTACGCAATCTATCAAGACTGGTTCGAGGAGAACATCCATGGACAATGAAAGACTCAGTTTGCCCCAATACGACATTCCTCAGGATATCCAGAATGCCGTAACCGTTACGACGCTCGACCGCCTCTACAACTGGGGCCGGCGTTCCTCGGTCTGGCCGCTCATGTTCGGTCTCGCGTGCTGCGCCATCGAAATGATCGTCGCACAAACGGCGCGCTACGATATGGCTCGCTTCGGCATGGAAGTGATGCGCCCCACCCCGCGCCAGGCAGACGTGATGATCGTCTCCGGCACGGTGACCAAGAAGATGGTGCCCGCCGTAATCCGTCTTTACAACCAGATGCCTGAGCCCAAGTACGTGGTGGCGATGGGCGCCTGTGCCTCGAGCGGCGGTCCCTTCAAGGAGGGGTACAACGTCGTCGCGGGTATCGACAAGTTCCTGCCGGTCGACGTCTACATCCCCGGTTGCCCCCCCACCCCTCAGGCTCTGATCGCGGGCATGATCAAGCTTCAGGAAAAGATCGACAGGGAATCGATCCGGAAAGTGCGCTGGTATCGTAAGGGCCCCGACTCTGTCGAAGTGCCGGTCCCGATCCTTGGACCCGATCTGATCGACCCGCGCCGCAATCCTGAGATCAAAAAGATCGCTACAGCAAAAGAAGGATAATCCCATGGCTACAACGCTCCCCCAAACTGAGACGACGCAGCCTTCCATGAATGATCTCGGCACGCGTTTCCCGGGCATCGTCACCGCCGACACTCGTGTCAGCTACAAAGGCTGGATTGTCCCGAAAGAGAATCTCATCGAGGTCGCAACCGC
>Ga0114129_10005680_pt1 | contig 17658 bp, 13 predicted proteins | sample RhiMetdeltSRZDD1_FD_80071 | JGI IMG/M metagenome (GOLD analysis project Ga0114129, IMG submission 80071) | Populus rhizosphere microbial communities from Tennessee, USA - Rhizosphere MetaG P. deltoides SRZDD1 (version 2) (version 2) | ecosystem: Host-associated > Plants > Roots > Rhizosphere >...
CCATCAGCTGACCTTCGACGTTGACGGTCTTGTTGTAGGTTTCGACCATGACCTCGTGCCGCGCGTGGAGCTCCCGCTCGTTCAGGATTTTGTACTTGCCGAACAGGGCGACGACCTCGTTGGTCACCAGCTGCGGCAACGCGTCGACGGTGTTCTTCAGGTTCAGCAGGCCGCGTTTGCCGGCCTCTTTTTCCCATTCCGCCGAGTAGTTGTTGCCGTTGAAGATGATCCGCTTGTTCTCCTTGATCACCTTTGGCAGCAACGTGGCCACCGCGCTTTCCAGCGACTTGCCGCTCTTGGTCGCCCCCTCGAGCTCGGTCGCGATGTAATCGAGCGATTCGGTGATCGCGGCATTGAGCGCGATATTCGGGTACGCGATGCTCTGATTCGCGGACACGGCGCGGAACTCGAACTTGTTGCCCGTGAACGCGAAGGGGCTCGTGCGGTTCCGATCGCCGGCGTCTCGCGGGAGCTTCGGCAGCACCAGGACGCCCGTATCGAGCTCGCCGCCGTGCTTGGTCGATTTGGCGCCGCCCTTTTCGATCTGCTCGAAGATGTCGGTGAGCATGTCGCCGAGGAAGATCGAGAGAATCGCGGGCGGCGCTTCGTTCGCGCCCAGGCGATGGTCGTTGCCGGCGCTCGCGATGCTCGCTCGCAGCAACCCCTGCCACTTGTTCACGGCGCGGATTACCGCCGTGCAGAACACCAGGAACTGCATGTTGTCGTGCGGGTTCGCGCCCGGAGTGAGCAGGTTGTTCCCCTCGTCGTCGCTCATCGACCAGTTGAGGTGCTTGCCCGATCCGTTGACGCCGGCGAACGGCTTCTCGTGCAGCAGGCACGCGAGGCCGAACTTCGGCGCCGAACGCCGCATGGTCTCCATCGTCATCATCTGATGATCGGTGGCGACGTTGGCGTTCTCGAAGACCGGCGCGATCTCGTACTGGCTCGGAGCCACCTCGTTATGGCGCGTTTTCACGGGGACACCGACCTTGTACAGCTCGGTCTCGATGTCCGACATGAAGGCCATGACGCGATCCGGAATCGCGCCGAAGTACTGATCCTCGAGCTCCTGGCCCTTCGGCGGCCGCGCGCCAAACAGCGTGCGCCCCGCGTTGATGAGGTCCGGCCGCGACAGATAGAAGTAACGGTCGATCAGGAAGTATTCCTGCTCGGGGCCGCAGGTCGTGACGACGCGCTCGGCCGTGGAGCCGAAGATGCGCAGGATCCGCACCGCCTGCTTCGAGAGGGCCTCCATCGATCGAAGGAGCGGCGTCTTCTTGTCCAGCGCCTCGCCGGTCCAGCTGACGAAGGCCGTGGGAATGACGAGCGTCGTCGAGTTGCCGCTCTTGAGCAGCCACGGAGGACTGGTCGGATCCCACGCGGTGTAGCCACGCGCCTCGAAGGTGGAGCGCATGCCACCGGAAGGAAAGCTCGATGCATCCGGCTCGCCGCGGACCAGTTCCTTACCGGAGAACTCCGCGACCGCTTTGCCGTCAGCCGTGGGCGACAGGAACGAGTCATGTTTTTCGGCGGTGATGCCGGTCAGCGGCTGGAACCAGTGCGTGTAGTGCGTCGCCCCGTGCTCGACCGCCCACTCCTTCATGGCGGACGCGACGGCGTCGGCGACGGACACGTCGAGCGCCTCGCCATGGGTCATCGTGCGGCGCAACGCGTGATAGACGGGCTTGGGCAGACGGGTCTGCTGCACTTCGTCGTTGAACACGAGGCTGCCGAAGGCCTCGGTCGCGCGGGGGCCGCGCACCTCTTTCGCTTCCGTCACCGACCAGTCGCGGATGGCGCTGATCGCTTCGCCGAGAATTGCCGAGCCCATGCCGTTGCCCCCTTTGTCAGCCGACGCAAAGGCGCATCATATCGCGCCGTCGCCGAAACCTGCATTATGGCAGCATCCGTGCATGCTATGCAATTTTCAGGCGACACTTGCGTGGCTACTAACCTCTCGTTACGCAAGTGCACCGCTCTTTGTGCCGATCCTGCACGGATGCGGCATCAGAGGCGCTCCGGAGAGGACCACCCGAGCAGCGCGAGAAACTCCGCGAGCACCATCGCCGTCGCGCCCCAGATTTCGACGCCGTGCAGGTGAAAACCGGGCACCGTGAACGCGACACCGTCGCGTGCCCGCCGCGTGTGGACAAGGCAGTCGGGGCTCAGGAGTGAGTTGATGTCGACTTCCAGAATGCGCGCCACCTCGCCGTGGGCCGGTGTCAGCCGCGGCTGCGTGTCGCTGGCGCCCACGATGGGGTGCAGGCGAAACCCGCTGACGGGAATGTCGAGCGGCGTCAGGGCGCCCAGCACGCGCACGAGATCCGGCGACAGACCCACTTCCTCGTGCGCCTCGCGCAGCGCGGCCTGCTCGAACGTCTCGCCCGGATCGACCACGCCGCCGGGCAGCGACACCTGGCCGCCATGCCGGCCGAGTGTGTCGGCGCGCACGGTCAGGAGGATGTGCGCCTGCTCTGCGTTGATGGTGCTGGGGAAGACAAGCAGCAGACCCGCCGCGTGGCGAACCTGTTCCGCGCTGAAGCCCGCTGGCCATTGACGCCGCGGCACGGGAGCGAGGTGCGCCTGCGCCGCCGCGCCCGGCAACTCCCGAGTGAACGCGTCTTCGAGCCGGGCGACGACGTCCTTGAAGACCATTGATGACCAGTTGACGGCCGCCTCCCGTCGCGCAGGCCTTCAAGCCTGCTTGCGGCGGGCAGCCCTAAAGGGCTGCGCTACGGAACGATCGTCATCGGCCCGCAGCTGTTCTGCGGCGCGGGATACGACGAGGTGATCGCTCGGACGACTTCCGAGGCGATGAACGCGTAGCCGGCGTCGTTGGGATGCAGCCCGTCGGACGAATAGTTGGACGCCAGGTAGCTGCGCGAGTCGCACATCAGGTCGACGACGACCAGGTTGCTCGACACCAGTGGATTCACGACGGTCCGAGTCATCGCCACCGCGATTCGCTGCGCGGCCTGTCGTTGCGCCAGCGATGTTCTGGCAAGGTACGGCAAGCCCGCCGGGTTCGGAACATTCAGCACGACGATGCGCGGCGAACCGGCGCGCGCCCGGATGCCAGCAAGGAGCGTCGTGTAGTCGGCTCCGAACGCGCGGACCTGCGCATCCATGTAGCCGTTCGGATCGGATCCGCCGGCGCCGCCGCCAAGCGCCGCGGTTACGACGTTGACATCGTTGATGCCCGCAAAGATGGTGACGAGCGTCGCGTTCGGCTGGACGAAGGACATCTCCTGATCGATGAGGTTGCCGGCGATGATGCGGTTGTACTGCTGCCCGAGCGTCTGGAAATCGCGCCCGATCACGGCGGTGGGGAGACCGAGATTGAGGAGCGTGACGGCGAAGCCCTGGGCCTTCAGCTGTCGCGTCGTAACAGGCACGTAGCCCATGCCGCCCGAGCATTCGGTGTCGAACGGGGCGCACGGCAGGCTCGATCCCACGCCGTTCGCGTCGCTTGCGCCCACGGCACTGTAATAGATTGTCGACCCGGCTGCGGGCGGCCCGCTTGGCTGCGTTGGACTCTTGACGAGTCCCAATTTGTCACAGCCCTGTGACATTGACATCACGGAAACGACCAGACCGATCCGCAGAATTGGAGAATGACCTTTCACACTCAAAAAGCGCCTCCGAGAATGCAGCTTGTGTTCTGAACACTTACTAGAATGGCACGGTCGTGTTCAAAGCGCTGCGGACGATTGCCGCGACCGTGTCCGGCATCGCCGGCGGTGTGCTCCATGCGGCCCTGCAAACGGATGAGCATTTGGTGGAGCTGAAACCTGGCGATGCGGCCCCCGAGTTTTCGCTGGTCGGCTCCGACGGATGTACTTATCGGCTCCACGACCTCGCCGGCCACATCGTCGTGGTCGCGTGGTTTCCGAAGGCGTTCACCGGCGGTTGAACGGCGGAGTGCAGGTCGCTCGGGTCGAGCGGCGCGGAGTTGCGGCGACGCGATGTGCGCTATTTTGCGGCGAGTGTCGATGCGCCGCAGACGAACGCGAAGTTCGCGGCATCGATCGGGGCCGATTATCCGATTCTGAGCGATCCGACGAAGGCGGTTGCGCGGGCGTACGGCGTGCTCGGGCCCAGCGGGATGGCGTCGCGCTGGACGTTTTACATCGGACGGGACGGCCGCATCCTGGACATCGACAAGGCGGTCCGCGCCGCGACCCACGGCGCGGATGTCGCCGAGCGGCTGATGGAATTCACGGATCGGGTTCAGGGTTCATAGTTCGAACCCATCTCACAAGCTGTCCCGGGCGGGTCAGGCTGGAGCGTCTATGGCACTGCTCGATCGATTCCGCGCACAACCCCGTCAGAAGCACGTCGACCCCGCCGTACGCCTGGGATTCGTGCAGGAGGTTCCGCTCGACGAGCGCGAACTGCTGGCCGAGATCGCGCGAGAAGATCCTGACACGCGCGTGCGCCGTGCGGCCGTCGCCAAGCTAATGGATCCGATGGCGCTCGGCGCCGTCGCGAAGGGCGACGCGGACGAAGCCGTGCGCGAGCAGGCGACGAACATGCTTCGCGACATCGCGCTGGAGGGCTTTGAAGGCGTCGGCGAGCAGGAGAGCCTGGCAGCGGTCGATGCCCTCAGCGGCCTGCACGACGTGAAGACGCTGGCGGTGGTGGCGAAGACCGCGCCGCGCGAAGCCACGGCGGCGCGCGCGCTGGCCGGCCTCACCGACGGCCACGTCATCGGATCGATCGCTCGCCACTCCGAACACGAATCGGTGCGCCGCAGCGCGCTCGAGGCGCTTCGCGATCCGTCCGAAATCCTCAGCGTCGCCATCAACAGCGAGTTCAAGGACCCGACGCTCAGCGCCGTCGAGCGGTTCACCGAGCGCGCCGAGCTCGAGCAGATCGCGGCGCGCGCCAAGAACAAGACGGCGGCCAAGCGCGCCAGGGCGATTTTGCGCGAGATGGACGAAGCGATCGCGCGCGCGGCTGCGGCCGAGAAGGACGCCGAGGCGGCGGCGATTGCCGAGGCCGAGGCGGCGCGGGCTGCCGAACGACAGGCTGCCGCCCGCGAGCAGGAGGCGCGAGAGGCCGCGATCCGCCAGGCGGCCGACGAGGCCAGTCGCGCGGCGGACCTGGCGCGCGCGCGCGCGCACGAGGAGGCCGAGGCGCGACGCCGCGCGGAGCAGGATGCTGTCACGCGCGCACGGCGAGAAGCGGACGAAGAGGCCGCGCGGAAAGAGATCGAGCGTCGGCGCGCTCGCCAGGCGGAGCTGGCGGACGAGGCCGCGAAGACCGCGGTCGCCGACGATCTGGCGGCGGCGCGACGCCAGTTCACGCTCATTCGACGGGAATGGGGCGCGATGCGCCACGACGCGTCGACGGATCCGGACGTGGCGACGCGATATGCGGAGGCTGACGCGAAATTCGCGGCGCGCGATGCGACCGCGCTCGAAGACGATCAGCGCCAGCGGCGCGAGGCGCTGACGCGTCTCCAGCAGCTCGTCGCGCGGATCGAACCGCTGACCGCGCGGACCGATCTCACGCTGAAAGCCGCCGAGCGTGCGTTGAAAGATCTGCGCATCGCGCTCGGCACGATCCCTCAACTACCGTCCAAACGCGACTACGAGGAGATCGTCCGGCGGCTCAAGGCGGCGCAGACGGCGCTGACGCCGAAGCTGCAGGAGCTGCGCGACATCGCGGACTGGCAGCGTTGGGCGAATGTCGGGATTCAGGAACAGCTCTGCGAGAAGATGGAGACGCTCAAGGCCCTGGACGATCCCGAGCTCATCGGCCGGCAGGTCAGGGACCTGCAGCAGCGCTGGCGCGAGGCGGCCGACGTCCCTCGCGCGCAGGGTGAGCTGCTGTGGCGCCGCTTCAAGGCGGCGCACGACGAAGCCTGGGCGAAGTGCGAATCGTACTTTGCCGCGCAGGCAGAGGCTCGTGCCGCGAATCTGTTGAAGAAGACCGCGCTCAGCGAACGCGCCGAAGCCCTGGCGGATTCGACGCACTGGATTCAGACCGCGGAAGAGATCAAAAAGCTCCAGGCCGAGTGGAAGACGATCGGCCCCGTCACGCGCGGGCAGGAAAAGGCCGTGTGGGAACGCTTCCGCGCTGCGTGCGATCGCTTCTTCTCGCGGCGCCACGCCGATCTCGTCGAACGGAAGGCCGTCTGGGCCGAGAACCTGGCGAAGAAGGAAGCGTTGTGCGTCAAGGCTGAGGAGCTTACCGAGTCGACCGAATGGGAGCGGGCCGCGACCGAACTACGGCGGCTGCAGGCTGAATGGAAGTCGGTTGGACCGGTCAAGAAGACGCGGTCGGAAGCCATCTGGCAGCGGTTCCGCGGCGCCTGCGATCGCTTCTTCGCGCGGTACGCTCAGCGTCACGAAGTCGCCCGCGAAGAGCGCGTTGCCGCACGAGAAGCCATCGTCGCCGAGCTCGAAGGACTCTCGTCAGGCGAGGCGGCGCCGGAGGATCTCTCCGCCAAAGTGCGCGCGCTGCGTGGGAAGTTTCAACAGGAGGTCGCGGCGCGCGGCGTGGACCGCGAGCGCGCTGCGGCGTTCGACGATCGCTTTGGCACTGCGTTCAAGGCTGTGCTCTCACGATGGCCCGAGGCATTTGCCGGGACGGATCTCGACCCGGATGCGAACCGCAAGCGCATGGAATCACTCGTGCAGCGGATGGAGGATCTCGCCAAGTCGCTTGGCACGCCTGTCTCCGCGGCGGGGCAGGATGCCGCGCTGTCCCCGACGAACCGCCTGGCCGCGATGCTGAAGGAAGCGCTGGCCGCGAACACGATCGGCGGCAAGGTCGACGACGATGCGCGACTGCGGGCGGCTGCTGACGATGTGCGTCAGGCGCAGGCGAGCTGGTCGCGAATCGGATTCGTGGCGGAAGACACGAAGCGCGCACTCTCCGATCGTTTCACGCGCGCGATTCGGGCCGTTTCAGAGAGGGCAGCTCAGGCCGGAGGGGCTGGTAGGCCTAGTGGGTCCGGTGGGTCGTTCAGACCGAGCGGCGTCGGCAGATGAGGCGGACCGAACCTGCGCGACTGACCCGACCGACGTGACTGACCCGACCCACGCAACCTACCCGACCTATTGGATCTTGATCAGCTCCACGTCGAACACGAGCATCCCGTAGGGCGGGCTCTCACCCTTGTACGCAAGATTCTGCGGAATCCAGAAGCGCGCCTTCTCACCCTCGACCATCAGCTGCACGCCCTCGGTCCATCCTGCGATCACCCCGTTCAACGGGAAGGCGATCGGCTCGCCTTTCACGACGGAGCTGTCGAACATCTTGCCGTCGGTCGTCCAGCCTGTGTAGTGAACTGTCACCTGGCTCGCGGCGGTCGGATGCCGCACGCCAGTGCCCTTGGACAGAACTCTGTACGAGAGTCCGCTCGCGGTTTTCTTCGCGTCCGGCGGCGGCGCCTTGAGGTCGCTCGGCGCCCGGTTCGGCATGCCGATGAGCGTGACCTCGAACACGAGCATTCCCTTCGGGCGCCCTTCCGTTCCCTTGTAGGCCAGCCCTTCGGGAATCCACAGACGCCGCGTTTCACCGGGCACCATCAACTGTAGCCCTTCGCTGAAGCCGGCGATGACGCGGTTGACCGGAAATGTCGCCGGTTTTCCTTTCGCGACAGAGCTGTCGAACATCTTCCCGTCCGTCGTCCATCCCGTGTAATCGACCATCGCGAGGTCTTCCTTCACCGGCCGGTCCTTACCGGTTCCTGGCTTGATGACCTTGGTCGCGAGACCCGAGGCGGTCTTCGCCGCATCGGCCGGCGGGGCCGCGACATCGGGCGGCGCCGGAATCGTCGTTTGCGCCCCCGCCGTAGCAGCGGCGAGCGTGATCAGCAGAGCAGAAAGGATGCGCATGAGGCCCATTGTACCTGTGCTATCCTGCCCGCCGTACCTAGCGGATCTCCAACTCTCAACTTTCAAGGTTCAACTCTCGGTGTCAGTGAGCCTTGAGACTTGCAAGTTGATACGTGAGGTCCTACCTACGCTCTCGTTACTCGCCGAGTTCGTGGATGTAGGCATCAGCGAGCACACACGGAAGGTGTGCCAATGCCTCACTTCAAGAAGCTCACGCCCAATCTCCTGGTCGCAAACGTCGAGCGGAGCCTCACGTTCTACGTCGACACGCTCGGTTTCGCGCGTGGCATGACCGTGCCTGACGCGTCGCCGTTCGTGTTCGCGTCGGTCACCAGCGGCGCCGTGGAGATCTTCTTCAATGACGCCGCCGCGGCCGTGAAGGAGTACCCCGCCTTCGCCGGTCAACCGATTGGCGCCACCGGCACGATGTATCTCGAAGTCGAAGGCGTGGACGCGCTGCACGACCGGCTGAAGGCGAACGTCCCGATCGCGATGCCGATCGCCACGCAGTTCTACGGTATGCGTGAGTTCGCGATCCAGGACCCGGATGGGTACGTGATCACGTTCGCTGAGCGCGTACCGCAGTAACGCTCTCCACCACGGAGGACACCGTGGACACGGAGGATCAATCCATTATGAGTAGGATTTGCCTCCTTTCCTCGGTGTCCTCTGTGGTGGCGAGTTTTTGGACGCCGCGTTTCAGCGTCGAACAGCATTCAGCCGATCCAACTTCTGCTTCAACGCCTCGAGCTTCTGGCCCGCTTCCCCGAGCTTTCCCTCGGCGGTCAGGCGCTGGTAGTCGGCGAGATCGCGGGCGGCTTCGCGGATGAGATCGTTTTGATCGGCCGTTCCGGAGGCCGCCGCTGATGGCGGCGCCGCGGCGTTTGGCGCGGAAGGCGCCGGCGCGGCAGCGGTCAGCGACGAAGCTGTGCCTCCGAACAGGCGGGCCAGCGCGGACTCGAATGTCGGTCCGTACGCGAGCCGGTCCTGCAGGGCCAGGACCACGAGCCGGAGCTCGGGCATCGGACTGCGCTCCGCCTGGAGGTAGATCGCTTCCGCATAGAGGAGCGCGCGGCCGACGGGAATCACGATCAGCGCGCCGCGTCGCACGCGCGACCCCTGCTGGTTCCATAACGACAACTGACCCGAGAGCTCTGCGTTCTGATCGATGCGCGCCTCGATCTGCAGCGGTCCGTCGACGAGCCTGGTCTTGGGAAAGTCGTACACGACCGCAGTCCCGTAGTGCTCTCCGTCGCTGCGGCCGGCAATCCAGCCGATCAGGTTGTTGCGGTTCGCCGGGGTGAACGGCAGGATTTCGACGAATTCGATCGCGCGTTCGTCCGGCAGCGTCATCAGCACGAAGTTCGGTTCCATCGTCTGCGCCGCCTGCTGACGCTGCGCGGTCGCGGTGACCTGGCTCGCCACCGTCCAGAGATCTTCGCGGTTGTAGAACACTTCGGGCGGGGTCATGTGGTACAGGCCGTAAACGGCGGCCTGGAGCGACAGCAGCGTTTCCGGATAGCGGACGTGCTTGCGCAGGCCCGGCGGCATTGCCGACGCGTCCTTGAACAAGCTGGGGAAGATCGCCCGATAGGCGGCGATGATCGGATCCTCGGCCTCGAACACGTAGAACGTCGTCGTCCCGTCGTACGCATCGACGACCGCCTTGATGCTGTTCCGCATGTAGTTGATGCGATTGCGTCCCAGGCGGTAGTGCCGCGAGTACGGGTACGAGTCTGACGTGCTGAACCCGTCGAGCATGAAGAACAGTCGTCCCTCGTCGCTGACGACGACGTAGGGGTCGTCGTCGAAAGTCAGGAAGGGGGCCAGCGTGGTGACGCGCTCGGAGATGCTGCGGCGCATCAGCAGCCGGCTTTCCGGCGTGACATCGTCGCTGAACGGGAGTTTGGTCAGATCGCCGCGGTCGATGGCGATCAGCAGCCGCCGGAAGAAACCACCGATGACGATGCCGCCCGTGCCCTCGTAGGACGTCAGGTTGTTGGTCTCCCCCTGCGGATAGTTGAATTCCTTCTGGCGCGTCTTCACGTACACATCGGTGTTCGTCAGCTCGCCGAAATAGATCTCGGGGCGTGTGACCTTGATGGACGGGATGGCGCTCTGCACCGGCATGTTGCTGAGCAGCAGCTTCGGCAGGCCTTCCGGTGTGAATTCGTTCACACCATTCATCGTGACGCCGTAGCCATGCGTGTAGATCAGCCTTTCGTTGATCCAGTTGCGGCTGCTTTCCGGCAGCTTGTCGACGTTCAGCTCGCGCGCGGCGAGCATCATCTGCCGCACCTCGCCGTCGACCTCGTAGCGATCGATGTCAATGTCGGGGAAGTCGTAGTACGTGCGGATTTCCTGGATCTGCCGCAGGGTGTCCTGCAGGGCGCGCCAGTCCCACAGACGGATGTTCTTGAGCGTCGCCTGATTGTGCGCGGCCTCTACCGCTTCCACGCTCGTTTCCGCGGGGAACGGCCGCTGCACGATTCGGTCGAGCGCGTAAGCCCGCCTCGTCATCGCGATGTTGTGGGCGATGTATGGCGTTTCGCGCACCAGCTCGTTGGGCTTGACGATGAAAGTCGCCACGTACCAGCCGACCAGGCCAACGGCCGCGTAACACACGGCGGCGGGCACGATAGCGGCCGCGAGCCATCGCGCCCGCGGCGCGGCCACGGCGTTGACCAGCGCGATGAGCGCCCCGACCACGAGCGCCGCGGACACGACGAGCATGCCGGTGAGCGTCACGTGGGCTTCGGTGTAAGTGACACCCGCGAAGATCGTGTGGTCCTGGAACAGGCGCTCGTATCGTCCGAGGTACACGCGCACGGCGACCATCAGCAGCACGATCGCGCCGGCGATCGACAGCCCGCGCCATGCGCCGATGCCGGTGTCGGGTCGGCGGCCCAGGAGCCGCGTGCCGCCGGCAATCACGATGAAGAACACGGCGACGCCAGCCACCATCACGGCGATGGTCAGCAGCCAGCCGCTGACCAGCTGCCATGCCGGCAGCGTGAACAGATAGAAGGGAAGGGCGCGCCCGAAGATCGGGTCGACCACTTGCTGAGCCGACGCAGGGAGCTGTTCCGATGCGCTATACCAGTAGAGGGCGAGCGTCTGCCAGTCGGCCATCATCCCTGCGCCGCTGGCCAGCGACACCAGAAGCGCGGCGCCGAGCGCGATCAGGCGCAGCACCGGTTCGACGGGCAGCGTGAGCGGCTGGCCGTTGATGAGGATTCGGCCGCCCGCGATCTCGCCGAGCCGTTCGGGCTTGAGCGCCAGAAACGATCCGTACAGCGCCGCGAACGTGACTACGGCGAAGAGCGTGAAGATCCTGGCCTGAAGATTCAGCGTTTTCCAGAAGACGTCGGCGTAGCCCAGCGAGCCGAACCAGAGGGCGTCGACGTAGTAGGAAAGCGCCGTGCCGGCGCTCAGGAGGAGAATTGCAAAGACCGCGAAGAGAAAGTAGGCGCCGCGACGGCGTCGCGGCGGACGCGGCGGAGGCCACTCGATGGTGCCGCGCGGTTCGTTGAGGGGAGGTCGGTACTCGGTACTCGTGCTGCGATCCTACCAGCATTAGGTGTCAATCAGTTGCCAGCCACCCGTCGAGGTCAGACCCGGGTCTGACCCCTTACTCTCGTCGTTCAGCCTTCGACGTGCCGTAGTCCTTCCCGCCGTAATCCTGCTCGATGGCACCCGAGATCGTGATCGCGTTGCCACGCACCGGCTCGGGCGTCGCGTGACGGATAGGCTTCAGGTGCCGCAGGTAGACGACCACGGCATGCCGATCCTCCTCCGTCCAATTCGAAAACACGGGCCACGGCATGGCCGTGCCTTCCACCACGTGACCGTCCGTGAACGTGCCGCTGCGCAGCACGCGCTTGACCTCTTCGTCGGTGCGGCGGCCGAGTCCGGTCTCTTTGTCCGGCGTCAGGTTCCGGCTGACGAACGTCGCGTGTGGCGTCTGTATCTTCAGCCCGCCGCCGCCCATGTACAGCGAGAGATCCGGCCCCTGCGATCCCACCACTGCGTGGCAGCCGATGCAGCCGCTCGTCATGACGATGTAGCGGCCCCGCTCGGCGATGGCGCGCTCAGCCGGGTCCGCGACATCGGTCACCGTCGGCGCCGCGTCGGCCATCATTTTGCCGAAGGTCTCCGGCGGCGTCATGTAAAACGGCGGAATGAAGTACAGGAAAGCGAGGAATCCGCAGGCGGCAATCACGACGACGGCGATCGCGGCCCACTTGAGAAACTTTTTCATTACCGGCCCCCTGTCGCGCCGGCGTTGCCGGGGAAGAACACCATCGGCGGATCCTGCCCGAGGATCAGCATCTTGAACTTGCCCCAGAGATAGAACGGAAGAAATGGACGGCTCGGTCCGGGCACCTTGTTCGAGACGGGCGGCACGGTCCGGAGGTACGCGACAACGGCGCTCAGGTCGTCAGACGTCATCGTCGAATACGACGGGTAGTCCATCGGATAAGGGAGCAGCCGGGTGCCGTCGCGCAGGATGCCCTTCGTAATCGCGCGCTTGATCTCGTCGTCGCTCCAGTTTCCAAGGCCGGTCGCCTTGTCGGAGGTGAGGTTTCCCGTGGGATAGTCGCCGAACGGCACGATCCGCAGCAGCATGCCGCCGGCTAGCTTCATGCCGGGCAGCATGCGCTTTTGGTTGTCCACGGGCGAATGGCACCCCACGCAGCCGAGGGTCTCCACGAGATAGGCGCCGCGCTTGACCGGGTTGGCTTTCGCGTCCGCCGTCTGCGCTCCGTACAGGGCCCTGATCTCGTCGGCGTTCATCGACCACACCGGTTTGCGGGCCATCGACACGACGTAGTTGGACAGGTCCCACATCTCGCTGTCGCTGGCGGCGTCGGCGAAGGACGGCATCGGCGTTCCAGCCATGCCGGTCCGGAAGCGCAAGTAGACATCTCGAGACGTAGCGCCGCCGTGGAACGTCCACGGTTCGGTGAGGTCCGCGGCGCGTAGCGGCCGTTGCCATTCGTCTTCGAAGGTAGTGGCCACGGCGCCTGTCCCGCGGCCATCGCTCCCGTGGCATTTGCCGCATTGGAGCTTGTCGTAGACCTGTTGTCCGCGCGCGATGCTGTCGGGAGAGCTCGGCACGCCGGCACCGATGGTCACCGGCTTGGGCGGCGTCGTGAACTGTGGCGACAGGCCCTTGATGTACGCGACGACATCGGCGATCTCAGCGTCTGAGAGGATGCGCGCCCACGCCGGCATCGCGGTGTCGTACAAACCCTGACGCACCGATTGCATCAGATCGTCGTCGGTCGGCACACTGCCGGTTTCCGTCGATCGAATCTTGTACTTGCCGCCGGTGAAGTCGCGTGGCCGTGGAGTCAAGTACGCAGACGAGGGTCCATCCCCGCGACCTGACTCGCCGTGGCACTCGACGCAGTGGGCGTCGTAGACGGTCTTGCCCCGCGGTTGCGCGTGAAGGCGTGCCATCTGGCCACCGACGGCGGCAACGAGGACTGTCGCCGCCGCGACACACACACACCTGACGAAAACACGACTCATACGACTCGTCCTCATGGAAGCAGCACGGTTTTTCCGAGCGCGCCCGGCTCCATCACCAGCTCGTGCGCGCGCGACGCATCGGCCAACGGCAGTTCGCGACCGACGACGGGACTGAGCGTCCCGTTCTCCAGACCGGCGACGAGCGCGGCGTGGATTTCCACGAACTCGGCCTCCGTGACGTTGAACAGCGTCATGCCCAGGACGGTAGCGTCGCGGCCCATCGCCTGCCGCGCGTCGATTTCGACCCGTCCGCGATTGCCGACCACGACGACGCGTCCCCACTTGGCGAGCAGACCGAGATCGCGATCGAGGTTGATGTGCGCCGCCATCTCGATGATCAGGTTCAGGCCGCGACCGCCGGTGGCGCGCATGATCTCGTCGGTGTAGCTCGCTGTACGGTGGTTGACGACCACGTCGGCACCGTGCGCCTTGGCGGCGGCGAGCCCCTTGTCGGTGCCGCCGGACCCGATCACGGTCAGGCCGCGGCTGCGGGCGAGCTCCACTGCCGCGATGCCGACGCCGCCGGTCGCGCCGTGCACGAGCACCGTCTCGCCGGGCTTCGCCGCGGCCCTGTGAAACAGTGCGCGATACGCCGTGCAGTAGGGCACGCCGAGCGCGGCGCCCTGTGCAAACGTCGCACGCGCAGGCAGGTGGTGCACCTGCGAGGGGGCGCAGATCGCGCGTTCCGCGTAGGTGCCGGCGCCCGCGACCGTGTTGCCGATGCCGGCGATGTACACACGGTCGCCGGGCTTGAAGCCGGCGACGTCGGCGCCGACTGCCTCGATTTCGCCGGCGCCATCTTGGCCGGGCGTGTACGGCAATGGTGGTTTGCGCGCGTATGTGCCCGTATGCATATACGCGTCGACCGGATTCACGCCTGCCGCTTTCACGCGCACCAACACGTCGCCGGCGCCCGGTTTTGGATCGGGAGTCTCTTCCAGCTTCAGCGCCTGTGGACCACCGAACTCGTGAACGCGGATCGCTCTCATGTCAGCGGGATGCTACCATGGGATCTTTCATGCCTCTGGTGAAGCTCCACCGAACAGTTGGCGTGCGCGTCGGGCACGTCCAGGTCGGCGGCGGCGCGCCGGTCGTCGTGCAGTCGATGACGATGACGGATACGGCGGATGCGCGCGCGACCGCGCAGCAGTGCATCGAGCTCGCCGAAGCCGGATCCGAACTCGTGCGCGTCACGGTGAACGTTCCCGAGGCGGCGGCCGCGGTGCCCGAAATCAAGAAGCGGATGCTCGACGCGGGCTGCACGGCGCCGCTCATCGGCGACTTCCACTACAACGGCCATTTGCTCCTGACGAAGCACCCGGACTGCGCGCGCGCGCTCGACAAGTACCGCATCAATCCCGGCAACGTCGGCACGGGGAAGCGGCGCGACGAGCAGTTCTCGACGATCTGCCGCGTGGCGATGGACAACGCCAAGCCGGTCCGCATCGGTGTCAACGGTGGGTCTCTGAACCAGGAGCTCGTCGTCTCGAAGATGCAGGAGAACACCGATCGCGATCTCGGAAAGAGCTCCGAGGAGATCATCAACGAGTGCATGGTCCTGTCGGCGATCGAGTCGACCGCGCTCGCCGTCGAGAGCGGTTTGCGCAAAGATCAGATCATCATCTCGTGCAAGACGTCGCGGCCGCTCGATTTGATTGCGGTCTATCGCGCGCTTGCGCGCGAAACCGATCAGCCATTGCACCTCGGGCTGACCGAAGCCGGAATGGGCACCAAGGGGCTCGTCTGGTCGGCGTCTGCGATGGGCGTGCTGCTGAACGAAGGCATTGGCGACACCATCCGCGTCTCGCTGACACCGAGGCCGGGAGGCGACCGGCGCGAGGAGGTCTACGCGGCATGCGAGCTGCTGCAGGCGCTCGGCCTGCGAACGTTCTCGCCCAGCGTGACGGCGTGTCCGGGCTGCGGCCGCACCACGAGCACGACGTTTCAGGAGCTCGCCGAGCGTATCCAGGACTACATCCGCGACCGCATGCCCGAATGGAAGACGACGCACGTGGGTGTCGAGGAGATGACGCTCGCCGTGATGGGCTGTGTCGTCAATGGACCTGGCGAATCGAAGGCCGCCAGCATCGGCATCAGCCTGCCCGGCACGGGCGAGGAACCGAGCTGCCCGGTCTTCATCGACGGGCAGCATGTCACTACTCTGCGCGGGACCTACGACGAGCTCGCCGCGGACTTCCAGCGTCTGGTCGATGACTACGTCGAGCGCAAGTACATCCGACGCTGATCCGCCTTCGCCCAGCCGAGGAGACGCGGCCTTCGGCGTGACGAGTCGCGCAGATACCCTCCTGGCTGACGCGCTCCATCGCGTCTGGGGTTTCTCCGACTTCCGGCCTCTGCAGCGCGAAGCGATGCACGCCATTCTCACCGCGCGCGACAGCGTCGTCGTGCTGCCGACGGGTGGCGGCAAGTCGCTCTGCTTTCAGGCGCCCGCGCTGGTGAATCCGGCGGGGGTCGCCCTCGTGGTTTCGCCCCTGATCTCCCTGATGAAGGACCAGGTGGATGGTCTCCGCGTCGACGGCGTCGCCGCGTCGTACCTGAACAGCACGCTGCTACCCCACGAACGAGACGAGGTGCTGGCCAGCGTCCGCGAACATCGCTGCCGCCTGCTCTATGTGTCGCCGGAACGGATTATCGGCGAAGGAAGTCAGGGCCTGCGGCGGATGCTGCAGCAGGCGGGCGTGCGGTTCATCGCGATCGACGAGGCGCACTGCATCAGTCAGTGGGGACACGATTTCCGCCCGGAGTACCGGCAGCTCGGACGGCTTCGCGACGACTTCCCCGGCGTCTCACTCCATGCCTTCACGGCGACCGCCACCGAACGCGTCAGGCGCGACATCGTCTCGGAGCTTCGGCTGCGAGAGCCGGAGGTGCTCGTCGGATCGTTCGACCGGCCCAACCTCACGTATCGCGTGCTTCGGCGCGGCACCCTGCAGCGGCAGCTCGCGGACATCCTGGGGCGACACGAGGGCGAAGCCGGCATCGTGTACTGCCAATCGCGACGTGAAGTCGAGGCGCTGGCCGACCGCCTTCATGATGAAGGGCATCGTGCCGTGCCGTATCACGCCGGACTTTCGGACGAGGCGCGCAGCCGGAATCAGGAACTGTTTCTCGACGAGCACGTGGATATCGTCGTCGCGACGGTCGCGTTCGGCATGGGCATCGATCGGTCGAATGTCCGATTCGTCGTCCACGCAGGCGCGCCGCGCTCGCCGGAGCACTACCAGCAGGAGTCGGGGCGTGCCGGACGCGACGGGCTGCCGGCCGAGTGCGTGCTCATCTACTCGGGTGCGGACTTCGTCCGCTGGCGACAGATGCTCGAGAGCAACGGCGAATGGAATGACAGCGCGCGCACGCTGCTGCGCGATATGGAGCGGTACGCAGCCGGCACCCGGTGCCGCCACAGAACGCTGGTCGAGTACTTCGGCCAGTCGTACGAACGCCACGAGTGCGCGGCGTGCGACTGGTGCCTGAAGGAGCTCGATCCGGTCCCTGAACCGGTGACGCTCGCGCGGAAAATCCTGTCGTGCGTCGCGCGCGTGAAGCAGACCTGGGGCACGGCGCACGTCACCGACGTTCTGACGGGGCGCGCGACCGAGAAAGTGATGGCGGCGCGGCACCACGAGTTGTCCACGTTCGGGTTGCTGAAAGAAGAGACGGCGGCGTCGATTCGTGGCTATATCGAGCAGCTGGTCGGCGACGGCCTGCTCGTCCGCGAAGGCGATCCCTATCCGGTCCTGCGCGTGTCCGCCTCCGGCGCCGCGCTCCTGAGGGGTGACGGTCACTGCGTGCTCTATCGTGAGGTGAAGCCGCCATCGTCCAGGAAGCAGCGGTCAGCGGTCCGCGACAGTTTCCCCCTGACGGTCGATTCGGATCTGTTCGACGTGCTGCGCGATCTGCGCCTGCGGCTTGCCCGCGAACGAGGCGTCCCGCCCTACGTCATCTTCCACGACACGACGCTGCGTGACATGGTCGTGCGGCGTCCGAAAACAGTCGACGATCTGCACGAGGTGTACGGCGTAGGCGCGAAGAAAGCCGCGGATTTCGGAGACGTGTTTCTGAATGCGATCAGGACGTTTCGTAAGCCGGATTAGCTCTCCACCAGGATTCTTCCTCCTATCCTCCGAGTCCTCTGTGGTGGAGAGTTTCTAGTGAACGGTGTAGGGTTCGTGCAGCGCGAAGGGCGCGATCTCGACGTCGAAGTGGCGATCCGTGCCAGTGACCATCTGGTAGGTGCCGCGCATCACGCCGG
>Ga0114129_10005681_pt1 | contig 17658 bp, 20 predicted proteins | sample RhiMetdeltSRZDD1_FD_80071 | JGI IMG/M metagenome (GOLD analysis project Ga0114129, IMG submission 80071) | Populus rhizosphere microbial communities from Tennessee, USA - Rhizosphere MetaG P. deltoides SRZDD1 (version 2) (version 2) | ecosystem: Host-associated > Plants > Roots > Rhizosphere >...
AGGCATTTGTTCGCTGCTATTATGTGTCTCTTCTCGACCATGCAGTACAGACAGAGATATATTCCCCTTGTGTCAAGATGCTGTCAGCGAGGTGGGGAAGTCAGGTTATCCCGGCGGGCTCATAACCCGCAGAGCGGTTTCTACTTTTGCAAAATTGCAGGTGGCCGTAAGTTCAAATCAACCCCTCGCTATTACTTTTTTTAAACAGGAATTTTGTCTTTTCAATGCCGTACCTCTGTAATGGCTTTGTCAAATGCCTGTGTGCTTTGGGTGTTGGGATGTATAATCCAGTTTTGATTCTACGCTCCTGTGGTATCAGAATCTTTTTTGTGTTGTGGTCTTTGTGCTTGCAACTGTCGCACTGATGGCCCTTATTTTTCCCCTCCGACTTCATACGCTTGCCACACATTTTGCACAATGGGTTCAATGTTTCATAAACAGGCGTAAGCTTGAGCACGCGCAAATATTCAACATTTAAAATTTTGGGGTGTTTGGCAGTTCCCTTTCTGACCCCGACACCAATTTCAATGACATCGCCCTCTTCAAGCTTGGCTGCGACATTGGCAAGTCCAGTTGGTTCATAGACAGCTGCCGGCATTTCTGCGCCATCCTGCTTTACTGTAAAAATGACGTGACCGCCTTCAATTGCATATGGCTTGCTACTAACCTTGCACCCGATATATCCTGCTGTGTATGCCTTGACATTGGCAATCCTGATTTCATTTTGCAGGTGCATGTTCGTCCCTTGGTTTGAGCGAAAAACTGTCCAGCCCTCTAACTCTTCCTCTGGATGCAACGCAGGGAGTGCCGACTCAACGATATCTGGACTCTCGCCTCTTATACCAAAGAAAACCGGATCTGGGCTATGCGGTGCAACCAACACGCGCCCCTGGTTTCGATCGTAATTGTTGAAAGTGTGGGGATAGGTGTCTATGCTAAACTTAATGATACTCTGCTTGTCTATTACACGCGGCCTGCCCCAGTTCTTCTGCTTTCTGTATGCAATTAGCTCAAAAGTATGATCGCCCTCCAGCAGACAACCCATAGCACCAATAGAGCCAACAAGTCCCTGCCCATTGCCAAAGGTAAAATATTGAATGCCAGCGGCCTTGGCTACCTTTTCTGACATCTGTCTGCTCATTATGTCATACATTGCGAGCGCGCTAAAATCCCGAAGCTTTGCAGGCACATAGTCGTTTTCAAGGAATGCAATTGCGGGGTTAGCTCCGCTGCCAATGGCGGAACCTTCCTCCACTGCCTGCCTGATATAGTCAATGACTCTGTCTGCATCTTGCACTTTTTACCGCAGGCAAACTGCGCCATTACCCCTAGTTTTCCAAGGGATATTGGGATTAAGCCTAATCAACAATGGATAATCGACAAGCTTTGCGCCCTGTTTTTTCTTCAGATGTTCCACTACCTTGAATGCAAGATGCGTAGTGCACCTGCCCTCACGCGAGTCAGTGTCGTCAAATGCAACGTGTAGGGTGTGCATGATACCTCTGCTCTTGGTGCAGTAGTATATAGTCGTATAATTTGAGAGTTGTAACTTTTATCATAATCTGTGAGCTAGGGTCTAGCCATTCGGCCAGACAATGGCTCAAACCAATGCTTTGTGCATTGAAGCATGTCTGGGATTGCTAAAGCTCGAGCAGGAATCTGTTTGCAAACAATAACAACAGCCGCAAGTCATCGTCATCATTATTCTTTTCTGGCGCGCTAATGGTAATAGAAGGGCTCTGTTTTATCATCCTGTCTTTGAGAGAAAAAGAAGCAGAAAGAGAAAATGGTGAAGAAGATTAAGATTATCATGATGATATATAGTATCTATCACTCGAATCTTAGAATAACAACGATTTGATAACTAATGCTAGATAACCAACTACTAAATGTAAGAAGAAGTCTCAAAACAGTTTGTTAATATTATGCCAACTAACTAACTAAGAAAGCTGAAGTTCCCTACTTGATTCTCTAATTCAAGAACATTTATAGCTTCCCTCTTTGTGAAACTAATTGGGATGGCGGAAGAGGTAAAGGAAAAAGAAACAGAAGGGGTTAAACCAACAACGCCTGAAGAAGCTGCCAAAAAAGCAGCAGACGTAATAATAAAGCAACTTGAGAAAGAAATTGGTGGTAAGCCTATTCCCGACGAATTGAGGGAGAAGCATCTTGGATACAGAAACATCAAACATGTGAGGACATTTATAGAACAAAGGCGTGAGTACTATGCAAAGTTATTTCTGACACAATGTAAGCGTGATCTGAAACTTGAGATGATGGAAAAGGGCATAATACCAAGACCATCAAAACTAACATTAGGACAAATAGAGACAAAAAAAGCAGAAGTAGCAGACTACTACAATATTCATGAATCGACAATGATGCACTTATCAAAGAACTAAAAATGGTATGGCGAATATCTAAAGCAGAATTCGGGAAGGCATAGGGGATTTGTGCTAGAGAGAAGAAATCTAACCGGCGCTTCTCACCTCATACGAAAAAGCCATAACCACTTATAGTTTGCCACTGGCATGCACTGAGCTAATGCTTCCTCTTCCTTGTATGTTTGAATTATATCGCTGTTATAAAAAGGACGTAGTGTTTAAATAGTTTCAGCATGAATCGTTGGGTGAGTGAATTAGATGCCAGTCGCAATACTTCCTGATATTAGCGAACAACACTGCATCGGCTGTGCGCTCTGTGTAGAGATTTGCACTTCCCTCGGTCCAGATGTGCTCAGAGTAAAACCAGTCGAAGGATGGAAGAGAGGTAAAGCCTTCGTGTTCTATCCCGAAAGATGCATCTCTGATGGAGCATGTATTGGAGTTTGCCCCACAAAGGCAATCTTCTGGATGAGGCCGATGGACTACACGCCAGGACAACCAATCCCATTGAAGAAGTCAGGCCTTTTCACAAAGGGCTGGGAAGAAGGTTAGTCCCTTCAACAAACTCCTTTTTTTAATTTTTATTCTCTTCAATAAATTATTAATACAGTATTTGCTCGCCTATCATCCAGTTGGTCAACTGGGACGAAGAGATTAAGGGTCACCTCTTCTGGGTCTGGGGCGGAGAAGAAGGACTTTTCAAGCGCGGCAAAGAGGGTATGCTAGTCGTCACGGACAGGCGTCTTGCCTTTATCCTGAAGACAGACATGACCTATAAAATGCATGAAACCCATTCCATTAGACAGTTAAAGCGTTTTGAAGCAGGCGAAAACATCTTTCGGCCGGCTGAAGGCTACAAGTTAGAGCACCTCAAAAAAGACCTTGCCAAGAGCCCTGATAACCTCCATATTCCATTCAACCAGATTCTGGACGTCCTCTCCGAGGAAAAGGACTGGGGAACACTTCTTAAGGTGAAGATGAACCTTGGCTACAAAGCAAAGGTTTTCAAGTTCTCGATAGTGAAGGGGTGGGTAAAATATCCTGTAAAAGATCCCCTTGAGTTTCAGCGCATGGATTGGAGACCGCTTATAAACTTGGTAAAAACATCGATTTAGATTTATTGCAATATTTGTGAGAGGAACTTATATGATTTATAAAAAGAAAGACAAGAAAATTCCATTCTGGCAATATGCATGAAGATAGTGGACCTAAAAGCTTCTTTACAAGAAGATCGAGTCGCTTGAAATGTCAAAGCTGCTTTTACGACTTGTACCGCAAGTATTGTATGATACTCTTTGTCAAATAGGACACCTCTGCAAGGGCAATCTGTGAGATTGTCTCCTGGGATCTCTCATAAAGATAAAGGAATGCTTAACACCAGCATGATAGTGATTGCAAAGTAAAATAATTAGGCAACCTGCTGCCAACTGTTCGCATATTGCTAAGAAAGCTATTCGTTGTAGGTGTCGGTCCTGGCTCGCCAAAGTATCTTACTGATGCGGCTAAAGAAGCCATTGCCAAATCACATTACATCATAGGCTACAAGTATACGCTGTCGACGATCGAAGGTATTATTGACAAAAGCAGGCAGCAAGTGTTTCAAGTCACAATGCAGATACAAGAAGACGTCTACCAGGACATTTACACGAAAATGAAGGATGGCGAGTACTGCACTGTACCTTTTACAGGCGATGCCAATTTCTCCGAATCGGAGGTTGTCGACAGGCTGCTAGAAATATTTGGGAGCGACAATGTTGAGGTGATTCCCGGTATCAGCTCCATCCAAGTGGCTGCCGCCAAGGCCCACGTCCCGACTGACAAGGCTTTCCTTGTTACCTTCCATGTGACAGACGACATCGAGCAGAAAAAGCAGGAAATGCTGCTGGCAGTTAGGCAGGGTAGGAGCGTAATACTGCTACCTAGACCTTGGCCAAGAGACAGATCAAGGCACTTTATGCAATCTGAAATTGCAAAATTCCTGCGTAAAAATGGTATCGACACTACTAAGCTAAAGGTTTGGGTCTTTGAGCATCTGACAACTGAAAAGGAAACAACATTCAGAGGCACAGCTGTCGAACTTGAAGGAAAGGAGTTCAGCGACCTGTCTGCTATGGTAGTAGATCAGACAAAGAGGCAAACATACCTCAATTTTTAGCCGGAGTTTAAATATTAAATTGGGCCTATTTTTTTGTGATGTCGTCAATACAAAACAAGTCTGTTGGCATTATTCAGGGCGAAGATAAAGGCCTAATCAGATATTGTGTTGAATGTGGCGCAAAGATGCCTAAGTCACAGAAGATCTGTCCTGCATGTGGCGAAAGCCAATAACATCTCTTTATATCCTCTTTTTTTTGTTATAAGATCTTAAAACCTTGGTTTAGATATCTTAGTGAAACATCCCATGCTGCAGAGACGTTCTTCATACTTGATGGGCATGTCATTTATCGAAACAACAACTATGTGATAATAGCGATATTGACACCTGTAGTAGTGGCCAAAGCCAGTAAGGCTAGATCTCATTTCACTGGCACTCAAGAAGAAGTATCATTAGAAGGTCATCTATGCAGTAGGATAGTAGGTCAACAGGTGGAATCGTAACAACATATTCGCTCAGCCGATAAGTCTTGACGAAAAGTATGACATAATGAGAGACACAGCAAGCTGCCTAGAATAGCCCTCATGATTCCACCGGATCTATGGCAATACTCGCGTCAAGACCGCCCAGTCGCTCTATTATCTGCCACTCTATCACTGCGGCTATAAACAACACCCCTATGGCAATACCCAGCTCTATCAGAGTCGGGATGGCATATTTACGCCAAGGCATTCTCTTAAGAAGGTAGTAGATTAGCATCGCGCTCCTTGACATCGCAAGGCCATAGACGAACACTTCCATGATGCCAAAGGGCGTTATCAGGAGGACAAGCGGCGAAACCTCACCTAGCATGGGCGACGAGCTTGCAAGCGCGCTGAAAATTGAGCCAGTGGCAAAACCAGAGAACGCCCCAAATGCTGAGCCTACTGCAGGTACAAACATTATCAGGGTGATTCGGACGTTGTTCAAAAAGATGCCATTCTGATCGATCCCCTCTATTTGCTTCGAGAACTCCCGCGTCAATGTCTCGGCTTCCTCCTCGTTCATGGGTACTGCCGTTCCAGTGGAATAGGCAATCAGAAATGCAGCTGCACCAAACGCAAGATAGATGAGGCGCCGCTTGCTGACCTTAAAACGCAACAGGAATGGTTGAATGTGGTATTGTATAATTAGTTTTGTCATCCTCCAAACCCCCTTAGTTCAGCTTTGTCTTTTTATGTATGTTGAACATAACAATAGCGGTGAACCATTCCGCAGCGACAACAAGTGCAGGAAATACTGTTTTTCCGCAGTTCTTTGCAATTGGTAATGATCCTATAGACTTTGTGGTTCAGGATATTGCGGTAATCATGATAGTCGCGGCAATAATGCTTGCGATCACATTCAAGCTGAAGCAGCCTATGGTCATAGGCTATATCATTGCAGGCATGATAATTGGGCCCTATACTCCACCTTTCAACCTTATCAGGAGTCCAGAGACTCTGAATCTCTTTGCAGAACTAGGCATAATTATGCTACTCTTTGTCACTGGTACTGAATTCCCTATAGCCAAACTCCGCTCGGTGGGCAGGATATCCATAGTTGCTGCTCTTGCAGAAGTGTTAGGAACGCTCTTGATAGTGTTCTTTATAGCTCAAAGCCTTGGGTTCCACTTTTATGATTCTCTCTTTCTTGCCTTGGCATTATCAATTACTAGCACCGTAATCACGATCAGGATACTGGAGGATGTCGGCCTAATACGCGATAAGTCGTCTACGCTCATTCTTGGGATGCTGATAGTCGAGGACATAATTGCCATCAGCGCTCTTGGCATCTTGCAATCCTTTGTTGCAACTGGCGGTAACATGTCCATTGTGAATGTCGCCATCGTCCTTGGAATAGTGGGCGGCTTTATTGGTGGCGTAATCATAATAGGCAGCAAGTTCGTCCCCCGGATAATAGATCGGGCCGGAAAGACAAACGATTATGCGCTGCTCCTGATAACGATCCTCAGCATCGCCTTTGGGCTGTCCTTCCTTGCAAATGGCCTTGGCATGTCTGTAGTGGTTGGTGCCTTTCTTGCAGGCGTACTTGTCGCCGAGAGCAGGAGTGCGGCAGTGGCAAGGATAATCACAATTCCGTTACGAGATATGTTTGCAGCGCTATTCTTCATATCAATAGGGGCGCTCATGAATGTGTCGCTGATCCCTGCATTCATAATTCCTGCCATAATTCTCATACTGACCTCCTTTGCCTCAAAGCTCTTGATAGTCACTGGCATTTTGGTAAGAGCACGCTATGACAGTACAACTGCGCTTAGGGCTGGCCTTGGAATGTCGGCTACCAAGGGAGAAGTCTCATTGATTGTTGCCAAGGGCGGGCAGGATGTAAACGCCATCAGTCCTTCTATTCTGCCACTGCTTGGTGTAGTCACAATAGTGACCACGTTTATAGGACCATTCATTATAAAGGTCGGAAGTCGATTCAAGCTAACTGAGCCAACTGAAGCAGATGCAAAGAAAGAAAAAGAAGAAGAAGAAAGTTGATAATTGCAGAATTTTATCCAGCAAATCATCGCAACCGCAATTGATAGTACAAAGGTCGCAGACTAGCACGACTACAAGTCCGCCATTGCGCCAAGACCGTAGAGCCGGTGCTAGCGATCTAGGTGGATCCATCGGTACGCCCGAGTAAAGAAAAAGTCAAGGTCCATCCTGTCGCCAATTGCAATGCCGCTCTGCCATTTCCGCCCCCTGATATAGATCCCACAAAAATGACTGGCCTTAAAAAGGCTGTAGTCAGAACTACGATAACGCCAAACATGCAAGGTAGTAGGAACGGATAGTTTTAGATGAATTTACATCAAGATTTGCCTCAATATCAATGAGGAACATTACATTACATACAGGCTGGCAAACAGCACCTCGCGATTTCTGCAAAGGTAGACTGGCAACTGCGATAATTTCTTTGATATGGCCGGTGATAAGTGGCCGCCGCTGCACAAGATAATAACGAAAAGAGGAACACTTGAGTCATAACGCCGCTCTTTTGCTCCGCAAAGCCCTCAAGGGATGTGCAATCGCTTCCAACAAGCGCTCAAATGTAGCAACAGTAATACTTTGTCAGCCCTCTTGAGGCGCTTAAAAGGACATTCTGGATTGGAGGGCATGAAACGAGATACGGTTCTAAGTGAACTACATGCTGCTGACGGCCAGGCGCCACCGGCCTTGATTCATTATTTACCTTTTGCAAAGGATTAGAAAATAGTCATCAAAGTAATAGACATTAGTAATAAGTCGTACTTTGAATGAACATTTTGTGCCTCTCAACGCTTGTGTGGTACCTGAGCTCATCTTCTCCTTTCGAAGTCAACGAATAGCAATTTCTATTTGGAAGTGAGCGTACTTTTTCGATGTAGCCACTTCCGAGCAGGGTATGAAGCCACAGTTTCAGAGAATTCTTATCGAGCGGTGGCTGCTGGTGACCGAGGTTTTTTGTGTCTGCTATGCTTACGGTTCCACGGCTTCTCTTCAGCTCTGCCATGATCTGCAATGCAATCCCAAAATTTCTCGGATGCTTGACTTTGCAAATAAATCTACCTGTCATAGGCACGAAATCATGTTTCTACTATATTTCCGTACGCCTTTGATTTCATATTGATCTATGTAGAATCAGTATATAATTTATCCCACCTGCTGTCACAAGTGCTAAGTCTTGTTTGGCACCTCTTGTTTCTCGTCTTGTATGGAATAGAACGGGGCACGTTAAGCATTGACCTATATTCCATGTATAATCTAGTCTCTTTCGATTTCTGACTTTTCTCTTGTGTGTGAGGTTAAGAATTACTTCACGTGCCACTGATGGCTCTAGTAATAGTTTACTTTCTTTTGAGAAGGTCCATGGGAAACCTGCCTTCATTACCTCTGCTTTGTCTTTTATCTCAACTATGTTGATGGAACTGTTATGGTCTCTTCTCTTGGTAAGAATTCCTAAAAATGACATTATGTGCTTCATTGACTATAGAATCTATAGAACTCCTAGCTCTATATCTTATAAGGAATCTATAAAGAAAGATATTATAAATAAAGAATATGTATTCTAAATTGTGACTGCAGAGGAACAATGTGTCATAGTCCGGCCTCACACATATCTCTCGAGCACAAGGCACGAATACCGGACTTGCTTTCTTTGTAAAGTAAGGAAAAGCATGGTATGCGTCAAATGTGGTTCCTGTTTGCTTTGCCATCCTTCCACAGAGAGAATTGAAACTAGGAAGCCTGTTTTCTACACTGGCATTGCTATGTTGTTAGACATTGAAAGTCCAGCTCTTGCAGAAATAAAACGGTGAGCTCGCTATCTTTTGTGTTTAAACCGTAGTAGAGTGAAGGCAGGGTTTCAACAATGAGATCAAAAAGATATGCATGTAATCTTTATGTCTTTACTAATTGAGATATGTCTTCTATGGTCTAAATTTAGACAATTAAGATTAAGCCGATGCAAAAAGCTATGGTTACAATGGTGAACATTTGTTGTAGAGTATGTGGGGGAAGAGATAAAGGTAATGGCGGTATGCATCAAGTGTGGCAGAGAGATGCTTTATGGCTGCCCAAAGTGTGCGATATTTTCAGATACTAGGATACATGTCGATTGTCAAAGTCTGATATCCTCCATCTCACATGGTAAAGATGTATGAATGATCATTCTTTCATGTATTTGACGAATTCTCTATACAAATGATCGCGTTCGCCAGCCTCCTTGACTACCAACTGCTTAGCGAATCCTGATCTACTGTTTTGTAAATATTCTATTGTTATATCGCTATCGCGGATTGCACCAAGCATCTCCTGTATCTCTATCAGATTTTTCCCGCCTGTTGCACCAGCTACTTTCTTGCTGTATTTCTTGATATAGCTTTCCGGCAAGACCTCAAAGATGTAGCGCAATTTTTTGCAGTTTTTTCTCAAAATATGTATCTCCTCTTTCTTTGTATCATCTGACAGTATGAGTGGAAGCATTTCCCTTATCCTGACGCTCAACCTTTCAATCATCTTGCTTATTCTTGATTCTATCTTGTATGGTGGCGTGCCCTTGACAGCCAATGACGATACTTTCTCTAGTGCCTTTGCAAGTTTGACCGCCTGCCTAAGTTCTGTCTGCCTTTTCCTCTGCAATTGCAGTTCTAGCTTGGATGCATCTGGTGCTCCTTTTGCCAACGCAGCAACTTTGTTGCGGATTATGTCGAGGTCCCGTATCTTGCTATTTGCCCTAAAGAATTCTTTGTACTTTTCAATCTGCTTGCGGTTGCGCTTGCGCAACTTTTTCGGCAACAAGGAATAGAACGTATCGAGCCGCCGAAGCGAAGTTCTGACATCATGGACATTTTTTTCGTTGTTTGGGTCTGCAAGATAAATTTTAAGCCTCTTGACCACTCTCTGAAAGTTCTGGTGGAATTTCACTTCAAAAAAAGTAGACAGTGCATTATCCTTGACTACCATATCGCTTCTACTGTTTGTTAAGAAAATCCTCAATTCTTTTTTGCAGCTCAGCATTTATTTCCAGAATCGGCTTGTTGCCATCGATCAGTGTAAGATTGTAGCGCTTCTGCATGTTGTGAAACTCTTTTGCCATCCTTCTTTGGTAGATGATAAATGATTCATACATATCATCTGACAGTCCAAGGTCCGCCCCCGACTCATAGTAGTCAAGGAATGTATTTTTTTGAAATACTCTATGCACAAGCTCCTCTGCTTTGACATCAAGGTAAAAGATTAGGTCTGGCACAATGGCAAAACCGAATAGCTGATGCGACCACCGCTTGTTTAAGCCTCTTACTGTGGCCCTTGCTATTAGTGTGTAAATATACCTGTCAGCAAGGACTATGTAGCCGGAGCGCAAAGCAGGTAGTATTTTATTTTCAAGTCGATCTGCAAAGTCGGCTGCGTAAAAGAGGCTCATGGTTTTCCTCCCAAGCATATGCTCCTCTTTTGCTTCCATTATTCCCTCTCCCATTAACTCAGAGCGACGAAGCCCCGTGTTGAGGACCGCATGTCCGTCTGCCTCAAGCTTGGTAGTAAGCATTCCGATCTGGGTGCTCCTACCTGAAGCATCAGGTCCCTCTATAACAATCAATCTGCCTTTGACTTCAGTGTCTTGGACATATGGTATTCCCTTGCCATAGTACTTTATGGGATGAGAATTGTGTCTGATCTTTTGCTGCTTCTGTCTCATCCCTTCAACTTCCAGGCATAGGCACATTCTTATGCATTTGCTGCGGCAATATTTCTTTTACCTTCTGTCTCATCAGTTCTTGCTGCTCTTCGATATCTTTGGTTCCATCTATGACCGTGAGCCCCTCTGGTTCAACCATCGACTCGTATTCGTCAATTATCCTTCCTTGAAAGATCCTGTAGCTTTCATACGGATCGTTGCTCAAGTTCAAGTCCATCCCTGCCTCGTAGTATTTCAGCTTGGGTCTATTCTTCACAATCCTGTCAAATGAGACCTCAACTGGAACCTTAAAGTAAAAGGCAATGTCTGGCTTGACTGCAAGGCTATAGACATTGCGCACCCATTCTGGACTACAACCCCTCACAACATCTCTGGCAAATGCCGTGTATATGTATCGATCTGCAAGTACTACATAGTTGGCACGCAGCAGTGGAAAGATGTTCCTTTCGTACCTTGCAGCAAAGTCAGTCGCGTGCAAGAGACTGAAGGTGGTGGGCGTCAACAGATTCTTTTTCTTTCCTATTGATATTATCTCCTTGATTTGCTCTGATGAGTTCCATTCTGTAAAAAAAACGGGAATACCTATGTAGCGTAACCACTTTTCAAGCAGCCTAATCTGCGTAGATTTACCTGAACCATCGATCCCTTCTACGATGATAAGCTTGCCATCTATTGAGAAGTCTTTTTTACCTTCTGTCAATCGCTATGATGCTCTCCTTTACCGCTGCATGTTTTTCAGATACGATATAGCAGCTTACCGAAATGCCAAATGCCCGTTCGAACTTTTTTACAGCCACTGCAAGTAGAGTAGTGGGGACAAATTGTTTCGCAGATGGCATTATCTTGATATCGGCTTTTTTGCCTATTATTGAAAGCTTTACCTCTATCTTGGCCCTTTCAAGAATGGATGACAACACCAGGCAAGCAGATATCTTTTCAATAGATATTTTATTCTGTGATTCAAGTATTGACTTGTAGCGCGAAAAGAGCCAGTAGGCATCCTTTTCCTTTCTTGCATGAATTATTGAAAGCGCAAGTATAATCTGCTCACTGTGGCTCAGAAATGCGTTATCCTCATCTATTATGATATGAAAGAGATTATGCAAGTTGGTTATTAGAGGAAGTTCTGCTACTTCTCTTATTGCCTGGGCGAGAATCATCTTCTCCTTTTCACGCATGATGCCTGCATTGATAAGCGGTTTGATGAGAGTTAATGTGTACCGTGGAAGCATTTCCGGCTTGCAGGCAAATGTAACAAATTCTTTAACTTTTCCATTATTGAGTTTATTATTGTAATATGTCGTGGGATCGCGGATAAATACATATAGAACGCCTTCGCGAAGGCCTTGAGCGCTAACAACAATCTTTTCAAAGTCAAGCTTTTTCATCAGCAGATCAATTATTGCTGCTCCCGCAGTAATTGTCCCGGCTCTATCAGCCCCTATTGCCTTATTCCCTGCTAACCTGTCCGTATCCATTTTGTAAACATTTTTAGCAATTGAGGACACCGATAAATTGTCTATATCGTATTGGTGGAGCTTGTCAAGTCCGTATCCGTTTAGCTCTTGGTCGTACCTGGCCATCGCCCGAAGTGTTCCGCCAACGCCTACAAGGGTTGTATCCCAGTTCATATCAAACTCCTTTTTATCTGGCAGAACATCAAGTATGTAGTGTTCCATCTTGCTGTAGTTCCTCTTTGAAAAGGTGCCATTCTTCTCTCCAAACTTATTCGACATCCTGAGCGCACCAAGTGGATATGACTTGATCTTCTTGATGTTGTAATTTTCAGTATACACTAATTCTAGGCTGCCACCTCCAAGATCGAAGAAAAGCGTGGTAGGCATGCATGTTGCCCTGAGCGCACCCACATAAGAATACAGGCCTTCTTCTTGGCCGGAGAGCACTTTGAACTGGAAGCCTGTCTGGTTGTAAATTTGCTTCAGAAAATCGTCCTTATTGCCAGCCTCTCTGACAACGCTTGTCGCCACAGGTAAAACCTGCTCAATGGAATCAAAATCAATAATATCGCGAAACATCTTGAGTGCGTCAATTGTACGCTGCACTGGTGTTCCAGAAAGGTAGCCCGTCCGGTGATTTAGCCCCTCGCCAAGCTTGACCTTTACTCCTTCCTGCTGGTACGCCTTGAACGTTCCATTTCTTCTGACATCGTAGTTGACTAGCTTGATGGAATTAAAGCCAAGGTCTATTACGGATACTTTCACCCTTGATTTACACTTTGTTGCAAAATAAGCTAGCTAAGATAATAACATTCTCTATATTGTTCATGTATATTAGTCAATTGATCAATTGATCATATTCCTAAGAAGCTTTGGAGTCAGCAACCATCTCAGTTCCGCCTTTATATTTGGCTGAAATGACGTTACCTCTATCCTTGCAAGGCCTGCCTTTTTCAACACAATGCTGCCAGCTCCGTTCCCAAAGACGATCTCATGTATCATGGTACTTAGGTAGGGTTCGTGGCCCACAACAAGAACTGAAGATTCCTGCTTAATCTGTGACAGCCTCCGATACAGCTCAGGCCTCTTTCCCTCCGGCTTGAGTTCGCTCCACTCTTCCATTTTGCCTTTCTTTACCTTTAACGCCTTAGCCACGATCTCGGCGGTCTGATATGCACGCTTGAGCGGGCTCGTTGCAACAAAGTCAAACTTGATACCAAGCTCCTGTAGTGCTTCCGCAACCTTTTCAACTTCCTGCTTTCCAGTCACTGTAAGCGCTCTCTCTGAGTCCTTGCTTCCTGCCGGAAGCCTCTTACCTGCTTCGCCATGTCGTAATATGTATAATTCAATCAACCCAATTATCATTTTGGATGCGTCTATCTTAAATTTATTCTCAAAGGAAAAGTAATGTAGGCTTAATCTTCATCTTTAAAAACTAAGCAACTTTTAATCATTTTGAAGCTGGTGTGACTATGTTATCTATGTTAGCTTCTTCGCTAAAAGGTCATGAAACATGCCATCGATCTCCCATCGCTGACCCTCGTTGTTAGGTCCTTGTTCTGGTAAAATCTGCTATCCCCTCTATGCTCTGCTCTATTTATCGACTTTTGTTTATCCTGATTATTTCTAACATTATTAATCGTGCTGTATGCTTCTACTCTTTCTTTAACTATATAGTTCATTATGATCTATGTTTTCATCATTGATAATCATAAAATAGCTATCTTTCATCTGCAACCTTGAGCCAGTGGGAGATTTGATACAATAGTGCAATCTCGCGAAGAGCGCAAAAAATTTCTTTCGTCTTTCTTTCTTCGTGGAAAAAGAAGGGGAGACCGGATTTTCAAATGGGTCGTGATAGGCGCAGCGGGATATACTCTCTTTATGCTGGTAATCGTGGCAGCCTCAGTGGTCCAAGGTTCTGTGCCCATCTTTTCCTTTGAAGGGATAGGATTCCTTTTCGGTACAGACTGGAATCCTGTAGAAGGCAGAGAATCATATGGTGCGCTTCCATACATAGTCGGAACCCTTGTGAGTTCTGCAATTGCTATGGCAATAGGCGTCCCAATTAGCTTAGGAATCGCTGTATTCATTTCAGAGATATCTCCGCCAAGAATTGGAACCCCTATAGGCTTCATCGTAGAAATACTTGCTGCAATTCCCAGCATAGTTTACGGCTTATGGGCGCTGTTTGTTTTCAGGTTCTGGATAGTGGATTTCATTGAGAGACCTCTTTACGAAGCTTTTGGGGGAACAATACCGCTCTTTGCCCGCACCCCCTTTGGTCTAGATATCTTTACTGCAGGAATAGTTCTTGCAATAATGATCATCCCTATAATTTCCTCCATCTCTCGAGAGATACTAAAGGCTATACCTAATTCTCAGAGAGAAGCCGCGTACAGCTTGGGTGCAACCAGATGGGAAACTGTGTGGAAAGTCTTATTTCCTTACGCCAAGGCCGGCTTGCTTGGAGCTGCAATCCTTGGGCTTGGCAGGGCAGTTGGTGAAACAATGCTTGTAACTATGGTGATAGGCAATGCAATTGGCGCTAGTGCCATTCCTGATACCCTTTTTAGTCCAAGCCAGACGCTATCAAGCTTAATAGCTAATGAGTTCAACGAGGCGGTTACTGTATTTCACTCATCTGCATTGATAGCACTTGGAGCCGTATTATTCATAGTAACAATGGGAATTAATGTAGGCGCGCAGTTGCTTGTGTCAAGAATGGTCAAAGTTACTCCAGGAGCAAAGGAATAGTAAAAATGAACAACACAGAAAACTCCCCTCATAATGTAGATCACAGAAAAGTTATCCACGAAGCAATAGTAAGAAAAAATTACAAGCGAAAGATAGTTAACAGAGTTTTTACTGGCGCAACGATAGCATGTGTTATGATTGCAATGATACCTCTTGGCAGCATTTTGTTTGAAGTTGTAAAGAACGGCATATCCGCCATAAGTATTGAATTTCTCACTCAGCCCCAAGGATCGATAATACGGGGTGATGGGGGGGTAGGTCCTGCAATACAGGGTACGCTGCTTACAGTAGGATATGCTTCGCTAATTGGTGTTCCAATAGGAATCTTGGCAGGCGTCTATCTTTCTGAATACGCCGGCAACAGCAAATTTGCTTATACAGTTAGGTTCTTTAACAACGTGATGACCGGAATCCCCTCCATAGTAATAGGCATTGTAGGATATATTGTTCTAGTCATTACAATCGGCTCTTTTAATATAACTGCAGGAGCCGTTGCACTTTCTATAATAATGATTCCTATAGTAGTGGCAGTTACTGAGGAAACATTAAAGCTTGTGCCAAACTCAATTCGCGAGGCCGCACACTCGCTTGGTATTCCAAAATGGAAAGTTACACTCTTTATCACCTTGAGGAGCGCCAAGAACGGTGTTCTAACCGGCATAGTTCTTGCAGTCTCCAGAGTTGCCGGCGAAACTGCACCACTTATAATGACAATACTTGGGACCAGTCTGTTCTTCCAAGGATTCCTAAGCCCTGTGGACGCGCTGCCCCTCCGGATATGGAGGTTTGCCTCGCAGCCATACGAACATGCTCATTCTTTTGGATGGGGCGCAGCTCTGGTGCTTATAATTATGGTACTGTCGCTTAGTATATTGCTGAGGTTCTTGGTGCTTGAGAAGAGTTTCAAGTCAGGATCGCTAGTGAAGATGTAATGTGAGGATGAAGCCCACCAGGTTCTATATTCCTCTATATGATCTATTTAGACAATCATTAATTATGTGAATTATGGCATATAAGCTGGATGAGCAGCGAAGAGTATGCTAACACTAATAGTTATAAGCTTTCATCGCTAGCTGTTACTAAACGACACGGTTACAAAGTCTCTGTCAGGAACCTGAATTCCTGGTTTGGAAGTAAACAAGCTCTCAAAGATATTAATTTTGATGTTAAAGAGAACACTGTTACTGCACTAATTGGTCCTTCTGGATGTGGCAAAACGACACTCATTCGCTGTTTGAATCGCATGAATGAGATGACTTCTAGTGCGACTGTAAAGGGGAGTGTTTATCTAGACGACATCGACATTTACGCCAATAATGTGGATCCAGTGATCATCAAAAGAAGGATGGGGATGGTTTTCCAAAAGCCAAACCCCTTTCCCACCATGAGCATTTATGATAATGTGGCTGCTGGCCTAAAACTTAACGGCATTAGGGACAAGGCATTGATAAGAGAGATAGTGGAAGAGAGCCTAAAAGGCGCAGTGTTGTGGGATGAAGTAAAAGATGAACTTGGCAAGCCTGGCTTAAGCTTATCCGGCGGTCAACAACAGCGCTTATGCATTGCAAGAGCACTTGCGATGCAGCCTGAAGTGCTGCTGATGGATGAACCTACCTCGGCTCTGGATCCCATTGCATCTGCCAAAATAGAAGAGCTTATGAACGAGCTAAGGAAGGAGCTCACAGTAATTATTGTAACACACAATATGCAACAAGCTGCACGTGTATCTAACCATACTGCATTTATGTATCTGGGCGAGCTCGTAGAATATGGGCCAACCAAGCAAATATTTGAGAACCCTCAGAAAGAGCTTACTGAAAGATACATATCTGGTAAGTTCGGCTAACCAAGATAGACATTTGGTAATTTGACCCGTCTCTTAGACCTTGGAATAGACCGCATAAGGAATATCATTATGGACATGGCCAAGCTTTCAGAGAAATCTGTGACAACTGCCATCGAATCATATGAAAAAGGGGCAAGTACAAAAAAAGTCATCTTTGAATGGTCTGAGCAGCTCAGGGTGCTACAGGATGAAGTTGGTGACCTTGCAATTGAGCTGATTGCTCGCTACCAGCCAGTTGCCACTGACCTACGCTTCATCAGATCATGCATGGAAATTGCATATGGTTTTTCCCGGTTTGGCCGCTATGCCTACGATATTGTCGATGTGCTTGAAACCATGGGCTCAATAGCCAATTGCGACAAGAGTGCAGTTCTAGAAATGTCTTGCACAGTCAGGGAAATGATACGTATAAGTGTTCAGGCGCTGCAGTCAAAAGACAAAAATGCAGCAGAAAAGTTGTATCAGATGGACGATACAGTTGACGCGCTTTACAGGAAGTATTTAAGAGAAGCCATCACCCCATATGAAAAAGCTGATAAAGGATCTTTTGATCCCCGCTGTTACATCTCTGCTCTGCTGATACTTCGGTACCTTGAACGCATTTCAGATCACGCCTGTTATATAGGCGATTCTGTGCACTACATCATTACCGGCATGTCAAGTCCAAGGCGCTAAGATGTATATGTATATAGAGAATACAGGGCAGTATATAGTAACATATAGTCTATACTCGCAAAGCGTTTATTCAGATCTTCCTTAGACAGCAACAGTGAGAACAGAATTAGACCATAGGGATGTTCGTAAGGTGCAATTCACCGGCAGGTCAACATACGTGTTATCACTGCCAAAAAAATGGATTGAAGAAATGCATGTGAAGGCCGGCGATCGAGTGACACTTGTTCGAGAACTTGA
>Ga0114129_10005682_pt1 | contig 17658 bp, 15 predicted proteins | sample RhiMetdeltSRZDD1_FD_80071 | JGI IMG/M metagenome (GOLD analysis project Ga0114129, IMG submission 80071) | Populus rhizosphere microbial communities from Tennessee, USA - Rhizosphere MetaG P. deltoides SRZDD1 (version 2) (version 2) | ecosystem: Host-associated > Plants > Roots > Rhizosphere >...
ACCATTATCATCGTTGGCAACGTCGGCAAGGATCCTGAAATGCGCTACACACCTTCAGGTCAGGCCGTGACATCGTTCTCGGTTGCCACAAATCGTCAGTACACAACTGGCGGTGGCGAACAGGTAAAGGAAACCGTCTGGTTTCGTGTCACTACCTGGGGCAAGCAGGCGGAAATTTGCAACCAATATCTCAAGAAAGGTTCGAAAGTTTTGATCGAAGGGCGACTCACACCTGATAAGGCAACAGGAGGACCGCGCATCTGGAACAAGCAGGATGGTTCCACAGGTGCCTCTTTCGAAGTGACGGCTGGTACTGTTCGCTTCCTGTCTTCGCGCGGCGAAGGCACTGGAGAAGGCCCGATGATGGGTGGCATGGAAGGGGCGGAGATTCCGGCTGAAGATGACATTCCGTTTTAGTTTGATTTCCTTATGAGTCTAACAGGTCTCCACGTCCGGACCTGTTAGACTTGTATTCTCGCAAGACTCTAGGACTGTTTTTATGACCAATCCTGCACAACCAACTGGGCCCAAAATTAACGTTCCTGAGGGGATGGAGCCTTCCTACGCCAACCTGGCACGTATTTCACATTCCCCTGCGGATATCGTAATTGACTTTGCCCATATCCTGCCCGGTGAAACGAGTGCGAACATCCGCTCCCGCGTGGTGATGACTCCGCTTAGTGCAAAGCTGCTGCTTCATGCGCTCACTGAAAATATCGCGCGTTACGAAGCTGCATTTGGAGAGATCTCCATGCCTAGCAACAGTTCGCTGGCTGAGAATCTCTTCCGGCCACCTCATTCACCTGAGCCGCCGAAAGAGTAAATTTCCTCCATAGTTTTCATTATAGGTCAAAGTGAATTATGTACAAACTTGAAGATATAGCCGAGCGTATCCGTCAGAACTTCGATATCCGCACTACCAAACGAGATGAAGCACTCAAACTGGCACGTCAACTCACGCGCGCTTGTTCAGTGTCTATCCGAGCAGTGCATAGAGATGATAAGGAAGCAATGGATGCAAATTTGGCTGAGGCACACAGTCTGGCAGATAAACTACGCAACGAACTTAAGGATTTCCCGGATTTGTTTTATGCAGGCTATACCCAGGATGCCCTTAAGGAATTTGTAGAAGCAAACGTGACCTGTGCATTGATCCAAAAACAGCCGCTTCAGACTCCTCAAGAATTGGGCGTTCATGACGCGACATATCTCAATGGATTAGCCGAAGTGATCGGAGAACTGCGCCGGCGTACACTCGACATTCTGCGCTCCGGTTATTCGGAGGAAGCTGAGCGCCTGCTCGGTCACATGGATGAAATCTATTCAGCGCTGGTGACCATAGACTACCCTGATGCAATCACAAACGGTTTGCGTCGACAGACCGACTTGGTACGCGGCATCATCGAGAAAACGCGCGGTGATGTGACGATCAGCTTGCGCGGTCAACAATTAACGGAAGCGATCAAAGGTTTGAGCAGTCAATTAAACGGCGGCCAAATTCCGGCTGAGGATGGAGGCGGGTTATCCATCCCCATGAATGAGGATGACTGAGGATGGCGCGTGCGGGGCATAAATATCCATTACTTGTTTATCGGCACCTGCTAAATCGCTGGTGGCCAGCCATGATCGCAATGGGGCTTGGCATGTTCGCTTTAGCATACAGCGAATACATCGAACCATTGGGAAAATTCCTTCCGTGGCGCTGGCAACTCTTTGCGGGGATTGGCGCTCTGGCTATTCTGATCGGCGTTTTCTTTTGGATCATTCGATATTTTGCGTATGTGCAACCTCTCCCCAATTACTTAAAACTTGTCACCCCATTCATGCGGATCAATATTTCCTATAAGCGATTCACAAGGACAACAGCGACTGAGATGAAGTATCTCTTCGCATACAAAAGCATGTCCGGCTGGGTCCGCGATATTTTTTCACCACTCGCCAATAAGACCGCGCTGGTTATTGACTTGAATGGGTATCCCATCTCACCTGTTTTATTACGACTGTTCCTTTCAAGATTTTTTTTCAAAGATAAAACGTCGCACCTCGTGATCCTTGTACAGGATTGGATGCGCTTTAGCGCAGAATTGGAAAGCATGCGTTCGGGCATCGACCCAAATCCGCCTGCGCAAAAACGATCGAGCAAGTCCATCCTTTCGCGCTTGCCACAGAAATAAATAGAGGGCTGTACGAAAGCCCATTGTAGGCACAGATTTTGTTTGCAAAAAATGTCACCAATTATCCGTTACATTCCGCGATGGCTGGAAATTCATACGTGGGATATGATGCGTCTGGAGACGGAACAAAGACATCTCCAAATGCTCCTCACTGTCTCCTCCTTTGGCGAAAGCCTCCGCTGACGACCTAAACATCTCAGCGGAGGCATTTTTTAACGGTACTGTGGAATGACTCTGAGTTTTATTTTTTCGTTATTGGAAGAGTTTCAGTAGCTACCGGCAGAACAATAAAAAAGGAACTGCCTTTTCCCACCGTTGATTCCACCCAGATTCGTCCCTGATGATTTTCCACAATATTTTTGACAATTGCAAGACCAAGCCCTGAACCTTCCACATCTGAATTGATGTTCGTGCCTCGATAGAATTTATCGAAGATATGTGGCTGATCACCAGCGGGAATTCCTGGCCCTTGATCAGTTACCTGCAAAATGATCTGGTTTTCCTCGAAATGAATGGATATATGTATTTCTCCATTGACATAGGAGTATTTGATCGCATTTCCGACAACATTATCCAACACCTGTCGGAGGCGAATAGGGTTGGTGCGCAAGGCCGGTAACGCCGGAGTTACATCCATATTCACATGGATGTTTTTGGACTTGATCTGTCCCTGTAACATTTCAATGGTGTAACGCAGGATCCCTTCCAATTGGACGAACTCGCGCCGGGTATCCATGCCGGCCTCAATACTGCCGAGATCAAGCAAGTCATTGATCAGCGATGTAATATGTTGAATACTATCCTGAATACGTTTCAGAAACTCATGCTGGTCTTCATTAAGCGGACCCGCACGACCGACAAGTTCTGCATAACCGATCACAGACGTGAGAGGGGAGCGCAGGTCATGTGAAACAGTATGCACAAATTCGGTTCGGATGCGATCCACTTCCTTGAGATAAGTAATATCCTGCATGGTGAGGGCATGTCCCACTCCATGAATAGCGGCGAATTGAGCATTGCCAACCCTGCCATCTGGAAAACTGACTTCATGATATTGAAATGGATCAATCGAGTCAGCGCGTGTAATCAGATTCAACAAATCTGGATGCGTAATCACATCAAATACAGACTTGCCAATGGCTGTCTGCGCGTTGATTCCAAAAGCGCGGCACATGGCTGGGTTCACAAGTATGATGACATTTTCTGGATTGAGAATCATCACGCTGTCATGGATATTATTAAAGACCGTCTCCAGCCGCGCCCGTTCGGCTTCGGAGATCTGGGTGCGCTTTTGCAGCGAGGCAGTTGTACGATTGACTTCCTTGCGAAGCCAATCACCAACGCGATGCGCATTCCTGAGACTATTTTCAACTGCATCAACGATATCATCTGTGCTCAGTGGAGGGGATAAATATGCACCTAATCCCAGGCGAAAAAGCTCCCTGACCAATTCAGGCTTTATCTTCTCGGTATACACGATAACAGGCAAGGTGGGGAAACGGTCCTGCAATTCTTTGGCGATTTTTATGCTCTCATGCCCGCCGAATTTCTCTCCAATCAACAAGAGCCCCGGAGTTGATTCTTGCAATATTTTCCCCAATGACTGTGTATCCGTGGCAATCGCAGTTTCATATTTAACAGCCCGCAAAACGCGATCCATCAAATTCAAAATGGAAGATTCTTCCAGCGCCAGCAGGATCAGGTCAGGTTTCGGCATAGTATGCGACGAAGGAATTTTACTTCTTTTTTAATGTAATGGGGACAGGAGGTGTGGTCTTTTCAGCAGCCCGTGCCAAACGCTGAAGGGCCGCGCGGGCCGATTGCAAAGCCTGCCGCTGAATATCCGTAAGATTGCCAGCTTTTCCTGCCAATAAAAGCTCTATCGGATAAGCCGCAGACTTTAATTCCTCTGCAACGGAATTTCTGACAGATTCAAGGAGCGCATTCTGCCGCTTCTCTTTTTCCACTGAGGTTTGGGCTGAGCTATTCAACGCGCGGAATAAGCGCGCATTTACAAGGGAAACGGAGACATAATCTGAGATTGCTTCAAGTAATGTCTGCTCCATCTTTTCGAATGGATGCGCATCTTTACGGACAGCAACCAGCATCCCAATTACCTCCCTTTGAATTTTGACTGGCACCGCACACGCCGACCTTCCCAGGTTGGCAACTCTAAACTTCAATAACGGTTCGCTTGAAATGGATAGTGTCTCACCGGAAAGGGCCACCAGTCCGCTAATGCCATCATCCAGCGGCATGTTTATTCTCTTTGCCCAAACTTCAGGCAGGCCGCGCTGTGCCATGAGAAGAAATTGTTTGCTGGCATCATCGCGGATGAGCAGCCAGACGATATTTGCAGTGGAGACCTGCAAGGCGCCATCCACAATTTTCTGAAATAAGATTCGTTGATCTGGGATTGAAACGACTGCCTTCCCGATATTAATAATAGCTGTCAGTTCGCGCACCTTGCGCTGAAGTTCGTGATTCACTTCACTTAATTTCAAATCAAGCCGTTGACGGTCGTGCGCTTCATGCACGCCTCCCAACACACGTTCAACTACTGAAAGCACTTCTGCATCCCGTGCGGGCCACAGCAAATAATCCGCTGCACCGAGACGAAAAGCTTGAATGATTTCCTGTTCCTGTCCTTTATTGGCGATCACCATTAAAGGAGTATTCACACCTTGCGCAGCAAGAGCCACAAGCAGGTCTTTCGTGCTCAGGCCCGGAAGATTTAAATTTGCAATGATCAGATCAGGGGGAGTCAGAAACGCTTGTTTGATCGCGGAAGCAGCATCAACCACCACATCCACAGAATACCCCACGGGGATGAGGGTCTGACGGGCAATCAAATCACTTATTTTAGGGTCGTTTTCAACGAGTAGAACACGGTCCCCGGCAGAAGCCATAAATTAACTCTCTAGAGAATAGTTCTTTTCTCATTTTCATTGTAACACTCTTTTTTTCTCTCTCTTGAGAGGCACTTTTATATCACTAATATTGGCTATTATTGTTTCATCTAATTATGCCAAGACGTTAAGCAAGGATTAAGGAATGGGAAGAAATTTTCATCTCCGTGAGTAGAAATGGTTGCCTGGACCGTTTCCACAAGGCGCGCTATGGAAGCCGATGGACTTCTCGCTTCTTGCGCAAGTAGATTGGAAGGCAATCGTCAGCTAAGCTAGTAACATCGCCACCTTCATCAGTGGATCAGACGCGTGCTCTCTGTCCGCCCTTGCTGAAAACAAGCACACTCTCGAAGCCTTACTATGTTAAAGCTCAAAGGTTGGGCGCGATTGACCCGTGATCATGCCCCGATGATTTTTGACAGACATGACCGGTCCAAACGAAGCCAGAGCCTGTTCCTGTTTCGAAGAAAGCACTTCAAGCTGACGCAGGATCTCAAGCGTCACAGCGGGACGGACGCGTGGGATGTGAACCAGATCAAGAGATGTACGTGAAGCGTCACCATCAGAAACCTTCAACGCGATGCCGATTCCCAGCGAGTCAGGAGACAAAACACCGGGCAACAGGCCGATGATCTGATAGCCCTCCGCGCCGCGCTTACAGACAATTTTCCCTTCCCCCACTTTCATTAATTGTTCATCGAACTCTCCATAGGCACTGACCATTTCGGGATGCGTCGTCATTGCTGAGGTGATCTTTCGGCATGCAGAGGCACGCTCCTTTGAGAGTTCGCGCGGGTCGCAGAGACGCGCCATGGCAAGCGCCGCATGATAGAGCGGGACTGCAAAGTTGGGCGCGGAACAGCCGTCAGTGCCGAGTTTGACTTCTTTAACTGGAAGCAGGCACATCTCGGCGAAAGAAGCGAGGATGTCCTGTTGGATTGGGTGATTAATATCCAGATAATTTTCCAACGGGAGCACGCGCATCTTGGCATGAGCCAGCATCGCAGTATGTTTACCGGAACAGTTGTTTTGATTCGGGGTCGGTTGTTTGTTATTGATGATGAGCGACTTGAACGCCTCCACATCGCCCGGCATGTGAACACCACATTGAAGGGCGCTTTCCTCCACACCAATCTTCTTCTGAATCCCTTCGACGGTTTGCACATGCAAGTCACTGCCCTCGTGCGAAGCACAAGAGATCGAAAGCTCGCGCGGCGTAAATCCAAAATATTCCACGCCGCCGCGTTCGACAAAGGGAAGCGCCTGAAACGGTTTCGCACTCGAGCGCAAAAAGGCGACCACTTTCGGGTCGCCATAAGAAGAGATCAATTTGCCATTCGAATCCACCACTGCGATTGAACCATAATGGATGGACTCTACAATGTTCCCTCGTGTAACTTCAAAGAGAGGCTGGGCTGTCACTGCTCATCCAAAACATAACGAGAAGCTGTATGATAGTGACGCGCAAAGTAGTGATTCAATCCATAACGCAGGCGATGAGAATATTGTTTGTGACGCGCGGAAGGGACTCTGAAATCCTTCAGGATTTGATCAGCTAATTTATCAATGGCAGGCGCGGGGGATTTTTTGCTTCCAAGCTTTTCCACTCTATCGTAGATACGCTTGAGGATATCCGTTTGGTTCCGAACCACTAGTGGAGTGACAACACCGCCGCGACCACTGACAATGGTAAAGCCTTTGTATTCAGGCTCCTGTAATATTTTTAGCGTTTCGATCCATTCCGGCAGGCTAGCATAGGCAAGGAATGGAGGTTGGGACTTTGTCACCGCATCGCCTACAAAGACCACTTTTTCATCCGGCAAAATAACCCAGATCGCCCCTGAGGCGGGACCCGGATGGCTCTCGAGCAGAATGGGCGAAGCACTCCAATGCAATGTCATCTTTTCCACAAAAGATATTTCCGGGGGTGCCCAACGAACGCTTCCCAGGCCCGGGATGGCTTCCCAGTTGGCACCCGTTTCATCACCCTGCGCCTTGAATGTATTCGGACGGTTTCGAAAGGCCTGGGCAGTCTTCTCATGTGCAATGACCGTGCAATCCATGGCGCGGACTCCCAGTGTGCGGTCGGGATGCGCATCCAGGTTAATGAGGACACGTTCAGGTCCATTTCCCATTCCCATTAAGGAGGCGCGCCACGTACGTCCATCTTCCGGCGAAGGCGGCGCGTCGATCTGGATCAGTCCACGCGATTGGGTGATCACGCCCAACGTTACGCCTACGTATCTGTCTTCAATGTAAACATTCTTTGCAATTGCATCCATTAATCAGTGCTCCTGTTTGCCTTATGTTTCGAAGGAATGTCACCCTTGATTAGTCCGAACTGCCAGCCAACTGCTCCTTCGTTGCAACGGGGAATGTGAAATGGAAAACCGAACCAACGCCGGGCTCACTCTCCACCCAGATTTTCCCACCATGTCCTACCACAGCAAGGCGACAAAATGCCAGGCCGATTCCCAATCCACTTGATTTACTTCCACCGCGTAGACGCGTGAACTTATCGAAGATCCGGTCTTGTTCTACAACAGGGATTCCAGGACCGTTGTCCTTTACCCACATATGCACCCAATCCCCTTCATGGCTGGCACCTGCTTCAAGTTTTCCATCTGGCGGTGTGAACTTGACCGAGTTTTCCATTAAATTAATCAGCACACGCCGCGCCATGTCTTCATCCACCCAAATGGGAGGAAGTTCGTTCGGCAGGTTCGCAGAGATCGTTTGCCGGCGTCCCTTTGCGACTGGCTCTACATCCAGAACAGCCCGCGTAATCAATTGGATCGTGTCAACAGCTTTTTGATCTGCCACTGGCTGCCCAGTTTCAAGTCGGTTTACATCGAGCAGGGAACTGACCAGGCGTTGGATGCGGTCTGTTGAATTCTCAGCAATTTTCAGGACGGTTTGAACGGTTTCCTTATCATCTTCCGGCACCATACTGAACAGCACATCCAGACTCGAAACAATATTCGCCAGTGGGGAGCGCAAATCGTGATAGATCATTGCGGTCAGATCCTCACGCAGACTATCAAGCTCCTTGCGTTCAGTGATATCGCGCAAAATCCACTGGATCGCGTCGTTTTCATCAAGCTCCACCCGGCGAGCATGGACTTCAATTGGGGTCTGGGTTTCATCCTCGCGCCGGAGAGACGATTCGTAATAACACGTGCGATTCTCGCGCAGAGTTTCAAACGCCATCCCGGTTCGATTCCAATTCACTTCATGCAACTGATCGATCGTCAATGTATGCAACTTCTCAGCGGAATAACCACTAAGCAAAATTGCCTGGCGGTTGGCTTCAAGAATATGTCCATCCCAATCTGTGACCAACATCGGGTCGATGCTGGCTTCGAACAATTCATGATAGCGTTCATGCGCAGCCTGTAAACGCTCGAATAATTGAGCGTTCTGGATGGTTGAACCTGCCAGGCCGCCGATACCCGTCATGACCAGCAACGCATCAGGATCAAAGGATTTGGCGATGGGATTGATCGCTTCGATAATACCGATTACGCGTCCCTGGGATTGGATCGGTGCCACCACCACTGCCCGCATCACCACTCCCCCAAACTGGTCTGCCTCGCCATAATTTTTATCCTGGCTGACGTCTGGCACTACAACGCCGCGACCCTCAAGCGCTGCAACACCTGCGATGCCTTCTCCAACTGCGATCTTTCGACCAAGGATATTTCCTGCACTTTGCCCGGCTGCGGCCCGATAAATGATCTGCTCGCCATCCAACATGCCAAGCGCTACAGTCTCGACCTGTAAAGCCTGCATGGTTTGGATCAAAATGCGCTGATAGACATCCTCCATGCGCAGCGAGGCATTCATGGCGGCCGCGCCTTCCGCCAGCGCGGTCATCACGCGCGCCTGACGTTGACTCTCGGTATACAAACGGGCATTCAGCACCGCAATCCCAACCTGATCTGCGATCGCTTGCATCAAATCAAATTGTTCTTCTGAAAAGGCATTCGGGGCCGGGTGGACAAGCGTCAGGACTCCAACCAATTGCTCACGAGCCAGCAAGGGAACGCAGATGGCAGATTTAAGCCCTGACTTATCCATGGCATCATCAGGACGCATCAGCCAGCGTTCATCTTTGCTCGTATCAAGGATGAGTACACCTTTGCGATTGCGGATCACCCAGCCAGCCAGTCCGCGTTCCATGGTGTCACGTAATTGCTGTGTCGTATGTTCATGGACCTGCTTCCCATAAACGATGGTTGCGTCCACAGCTTTGCCCGCATCATCCAGCACAACAATACTGCAGCGCTCACCGCCCACATTTTGCATCGCTTCGTACAAAACGCGTTGAAGCACAGTACGAAGATCAAGCGCGGTAGCTACTTCGCGGCTGACATTATAGAGAAGTTCAAGGAGGGCTTTGGTGCGGTCTTGTTCCTGCGGTAGAGACATAATATCCAACTTATCTCAATGGTTGCAAATCATTCAAAAACAGAATAACTAGTCGGTGGACCAATGATCAGGTGCCAACAAACAAAGTATAGCACAATCAATTACGGTAAAATTGCTCTCATGACACTCGACATTGCCCGCATAAAAGCCCTGTGTTTTGATGTAGATGGCACGTTAAGCGACACGGACGACCTATACGCAAACAAGATCTCGGGTCTTTTGCCCCGTTTTTTATTCTCGGACCCCGATCACACCGCCCGCCGGCTGGTGATGTGGATCGAATCGCCTGGCAATGCTCTTTTGGGCTTCGCCGATACCGTCGGCATGGACGATGAGATGATGGCGTTCATTGACTGGATGAATCGCCATCGCAAGCATACATTAAAGAAATTTTTGCTTGTGCCCGGCGTGGATGAAATGCTCGCACACATGCAGGGACACTACCTCATGGCAATTGTCAGCGCCCGGGATGAGAAAAGTACGATGCGCTTTCTGACACAGTTCGATCTATGCAAATATTTCGATACAATCGTGACTGGTCTTTCCGCTCCCCATACGAAGCCTTATCCAGATCCTATCCTGCTCGCCGCACAAAAGATGGGAGTTAATCCCCGAGAATGTCTTATGATCGGTGATACCACTGTAGATATGCGCGCAGGGAAAGCCGCTGCCGCACAAACGCTGGGAGTTTTGTGCGGCTTCGGCGAGGAAGCAGAATTGAAGCAGTTAGGCGCAGACTTTATCTTGAAAAGCACAAGTGATTTGCCCCAATTATTCGCGGAAACAACTCCACTGATTTAAATTCAGTGTCCGAACCTTTTGTTCCGTTTCTGGGCAATGGCTTCCAGTTTTCTGCGATATTCCACAATGGCGTGAGCGCCGATAACTGGACTAAAAAATTTGAACATCGTCAGACCAAAAAGATACCAGCGCTGAAAGAAGGGAATGCCGCGCCTGAAATCTCCATCCTTGTTTCCGAGGAAACGTACATCTCCAATATGAATATATCCCATCGCCAGTAATGGAATGATCGTAACAATGTCTGTTGTATTCACCACGCGATAGATTGGGGACTTGAATTCGATATCGTAATGATTATCTCCAACGCGCGGGCTACCAAACGTATAGCAAGCCGCAATGATTTCCCTGATTCTGGGATTATGTTCCAGCCTCTGCGTGGCGACTGTAGCAAGAGCCGCACCTAAAGAATGACCTGTAATATACAAAGGGGTATCCTGTAGTTTCAAGACACTTGCTTCAATCTCCTTCGCGACACTTTCATAAGCAATTCTAAAACCACTATGCACCCTTCCGTCAAGAACAGAGATCTTCATCGCCTCGATATCTATTTTCATGTCCTCCCGCTTTGAAATCTCAGTCCCTCGAAAAGCAAGCACAGCATATCCATCGGCGCTTTCCGCGAGGAAAGCCTGTGTATCTGTCTCTTTTGAGTTAAAGGTTTTGATCAGCTCAAAGCCGCCCCCCTGAAGTTTCGCATTGAACAATTTAAGAGCATCGCCACCATCTTCAAAACGGTCATACGCCAGATGCGCCATCGACGCAAGGATCCATGCCATGCGATCTGAATACGCAGCGCGGATAATAGGCGGAGTGAGCAGATTCTCTTTCTCTTTGAAGTAATCCATGGCTTTTTGAAGTTCGGGTGACACACCGGGTGTCTTTTTGCGAGTGCCTGACTCTGTTAATCCCATAATGATTCTCCTTTCAGGAAGGATACAATTACTATACAGAAATTCCCTTCGAAAGTCAATTTACTGCGTTGAACTTAAACGAAACGCGATGACTTCATTCCATATCAAGATCGCCGATAAAAACAAGTAAAACCATAGACCTTTCAGCCAAAACGTGGGAACGACAAGTGCAAGCGTGCCCCAGGTATAGATTGACAGACTCTTCCAGTGCTCATTTCGCTGAAAGACTCGCCCAAGCAGGAGCATTCCGGACATGAGCATTACGCCAAGCACCGCAAAGAATGAGTCGTGCAGGATGCCATGCCAAGTCTTGGGTGTGGAGCGAATCGTCGGATCGGTGGTAAATATCAATCCCATCATGGCAAAACCTGCAAACATCAACAGGATTGTGGCAATTTTTTCTTGCAGTGCAAGTTTCAATCCGTATGCAAAGAACACCATCATTGTCCCACAAACAAAGAATGTGATCGTCATCAGCCAGCCATAGGGACCCAATGCAAGTCCACTGGGCCAGTCTAACACATTGCCAAATGGATCCCACCCGATGGAGCGCATGAAATCGGACTCGGCAAAGGTCAACCCCGTAACCATAAAAGCAAACACTAAGGGACCAATCACGCCGCTAAGCGCGGCAAGTTTGATCAAACGCGATTTGCTCATAAAAAGAATCTACCTGGATAGATAAAGCAACATCAAGCCAAGTAGGGCGGGCAATGCTTGTATGTAAAGAATGGATCGTCTCGCCGTAAAAGCACCAAAAATTCCGGCAATGATGACACAGATCAGGAAAAATAATTTTATAGAAAACTCACCGGAGATGAGTCCCCAGATCAAGCCTGCTGCAAGAAATCCGTTATAGAGCCCCTGGTTCGCCGCCAGTGAGGCAGAGGCTTGTGAATATTCCGGCGTCATCCCAAACCTTTTTTGACCAAATGGATGATTCCAGAAAAACATCTCCAACACAAGAAAGCCGAGATGCAGGATGGCTACAACTGCAATCACAATATTCGCTAGAACTGTCATTTTGATCTCCTTATTTTGGTATGGCCCTCGGCGCAAGGACCCATAAAATCAAAAGGATCAATCCCCCGGCCAAGAATGGGACCGGCGCGCCAAGCCATTGAAAGAGCGATCCATAAAAGAGCGGGGCAACCGCGTTTGCCGCGCTATAAAATCCCGCAGAGATTCCCAGCATGCCTCCCACTTCACGCTGATCAGCTGATTTGGTGATCAAACTATTTACAGCAGGATGTAATACGCCGCCTCCCAACGCGGCGGGAAAACTGGCGATCAATAACCAGGCAATGCCAAACCAGCCTTTGCTGGATTCATCAGGCAATGCCACTTTGATGTTCTGTGTGGAAACTCGGATCTCGTCTTGACCTGTGAGACTCCGCATCACTTTGGATTCGCTATACCACGGCACAGGGACGCGCGGGGTAAGCGCCGTTCCGATCAGACCAATTGCCAGCGTGGAAACTCCCAAGATGACCAGCCAGCGGTCACCTCTTTCTCGTGACCAGCGACCGATCAGCCCTCCCTGAACGATCACAATAAAGACGCCTGCCAGCGCGAACAAACCCGACGTGTCGGTCGCGTCCATGCCGAGGCGAGTTAACGTAAAAAGGGAGAAGAGTTGTTCGTAACCGCCAAACGCGACTTGATAAAAGAACATGATCAATAACAGAAAACCAATGGTTGGGCGGCGCAATGCATCGAACATTGCGGTAAAACGAAAGGGCGACTTCAGGGATGAAATCGTTGGTGAATCATCCTGATGGGTTTCATTGAACCAGAATGTTGTCAACAGAATCGATGTTAGCGAGAAAAAAGCGGCGGTGAGGGCCACCGTTCGATAATCCCCACCTGACGTAGCAAGCACGATGTAGGCAGTGATTGGCCCAAGGACGAATCCCACACCAAATGCCGCGCCCACGAGTCCCAATCCCTGTGTGCGAGTCTTCTCATTAGTGCTATCGGCAATCGCGGCTTGCGCGGTGGAGATATTTGCACCTGAGAGACCATCAATGATGCGCGAGAGGAAGAGCAACCAGAGTGTATTCGCAAATCCCAATAAAACGAATCCAGCCAGCGTTCCGATTTGACTCGCGATGAGGACAGGCTTGCGTCCAAAACGGTCAGAGAGGCGACCGAGGATTGGCGCGCCGATGAACTGCATCATCGGATAAGTGGCCTGCAGAATGCCAATGATAAGCGGAGTTGCGCCGAAGCGCGCCGCGAACAATGGCATGAGAGGGATGATGATGGAAAGTCCCATCAGGTCGACCAACACAATGACAAGGATGGGAAGGATTCGTTTGAAGTCGAGTTTTTCAGCGGCTTGCTCGAGAGTGGTCATAAATGTTGAGTGCACCTGGATGGGAATATTCATGCAATGGTAGCATAATTTCTGTTCTCGTGTAGAATACCCTGTGTACGTCATTGCGAGTGCAGCGACACTTGCACCGCCCTGCGTTTGGTGCAGTGCGGTGAGCAATCTCCTCATTAATCGGGGATTGCTTCGTCGCATAAGGTCTCCTCGTAATGACATGAGGAGAACTTATGCCTTATGAAATGATCCTGGCTGAAACGCGTGGACGAGTTGGGCTTGTCACGCTCAATCGTCCACAGGCCATGAACGCGCTCAACAATCAACTTATGCGCGAACTGATGGATGCGCTGGAAGCCTTCGACAAAAATGATGGCATTGGCGCGATGGTCATCACGGGAAATGAAAAAGCGTTTGCGGCGGGCGCGGATATTAAAGAGATGGCAGATAAAACCATCCGACAAATGATGGACCGCGATCACGTGGCGGTCTTTGGAAGAATCCGCACGATTCAGAAGCCAGTCATTGCCGCGGTATCAGGCTGGGTACTGGGCGGTGGATGCGAGATCGCTCTCTCCTGTGACATGATCGTTGCTTCTGAGTCGGCCAAATTCGGTCAGCCGGAAATCAATATCGGTGTCATCCCAGGCGCGGGTGGGACGCAGCGTCTTACTCACGCAATTGGCAAAGCCATCGCCATGGAAATGATCCTCAACGACCGCAGGTTGACCGCGCAGGAAGCGTATCAGTTCGGGATGGTGAATTATGTTGTTCCCGTCGAGGGCTATTTAGAGGAAGCGCTCAAGCTGGCGGAAGAGATCGCGTCACGCGCCCCGATCGCTGTACTCGCTGCCAAGAAGATGATTAACCAATCATACGAACGCTTTCTGGCTGACGGCCTCGCTGAAGAGAAGCAGGTATTCTATAATTTATTTGCCACCGAAGATCAAAAGGAAGGGATGAAAGCATTTACCAAAAAACGCAAGCCCGAATGGAAAGGCAAATAAATGCTTGGATACGAAGAACTGAAATCTGCTTTTGATGAATTGAATCTTCAGGAGGAACTGGTCATTGCCCATGCCTCCCTGAAACCATTTGGCTACATTCATGGAGGAGCTGAGGCAGTGCTGGATGCCATGCTGGCATCCTTCCATAGTGTCATCATGCCAACATTTACCTATAAAACCAAGATCATTCCTGATGTGGGTCCACCAAACAACGGCATCCTCTATGGAAGTGGAAAAGACACGAACAAAATGGCTGAGCCATTTCGTCCCGATATGCGTGCTGACCCAATGATGGGAATTTTGCCCGAAACGTTACGCAATCATCCATCCGCCACCCGGACCGCTCATCCGATTCTGTCATTTGCGGGCATCAATGCAGGTGCTACCCTTTTTACGCAAACCACTTACGAACCGCTTGATCCCATCGGCGCGCTGGGGCAGCAGGATGGATGGGTCGTGCTGATCAACGTGGATCATACATCCAACACGAGCATTCATTACGCGGAAAAACTTGCAGGCAGGAGACAGTTCACGCGCTGGGCGTTGGTGGATAACCGTGTGGTGGAATGTCCGAATTATCCGGGGGATTCCATGGGCTTTCAAGCCATTGAAGAATATCTCAAATTCGATACCCGCCGCGTAGAGGTTGGTGATGGGTTTATTCAGGCTATTACTTTAAGAAGATTATTCAACGTGGTCTACGAAATATTAAGAAAAGATCCGCTCGCTTTGCTTTGCGAGCGGAGAGATTGTGAACGCTGTAATGTAGTCAGAGGTTACTGAAACGTAATCTCTTCCACGCGCCAGTTTTCCTCCCCGATCAATTTCTTCAGGCGTTCGAGCACTTCGGTGCAGACGCGGGTGGTGTCGTTGGGGAAATCGATCAGATGTCCTTTGCCATTCTCAAAAATCTGAAAACTGAATCGGTCGCGTCCGTGAAATGAAATCAGCGTGCCGAAGATTGTCCGAATACGACGCTTGTCATGTTCCCTATCGCCTGTCGAGCGCAGTGTCACCGTGATCTGTTGCGGCGGGTGATCCTTGTCCGTTTCTTCCTGCGCAAGTGGAATATATAACGATGGCAGGAAGCCTGCGGATTCGGTTTGGATGGTTCCAATTTGCTGGACTACCAGCGCTTCACGCGCAGTCTCGATCTGGTCCCGCTCAGTGTACTTAATCTCCACCTCAACGGATTCCGTTTGCTGCAAGCGCGGGTCGCTGAAAAGTTGATGGTTAACCTTCGGTTCAGGGCGCGCGGCAATCTCCGCATTTTCAAAGGATGGCTGCCATTCATTATCCCAATCCTCGGGGAAGTTATCAGGGGGAGGAGGCATGTTATCAGGTTCAGAATCAACTACATACGTTGAAGGGCTCTTCTCTCCGACTTGCCGCATAGGTGGCGGAATGCTCGGCTTTGTAGGAATCTTATTTTGAGCAGCATTCTGCTTAGGCGGTTGAGTTGGTTGAGCCATGGGAGCAGGCACCGGCTTCCCTGTTGAGAGAGGCGGATTGTTCAGGTTAACCGGTGAAACCAATGGCTCAAGGATTTTGATTTCCGTCCTGACTTCATCCACTAGAATTTTGGGTGGTGTGCTGCCGGTATCCACTTTGCCTTCGACGATAATGATCTGACCAACGGTGAGTTGCTCGCGCGTTTTCTGCCACGTCTTGGGGAAAAGGACAAGCTCGATGTTGCCTTGAATATCTTCGAGCGTGACAAAGCCCATTGGCTTATTGGTCTTCGTCGTGTAAGGCCTCACCGCCGTGACGAGACCTGCCACGCGCACCTTTTCTTCATGTTGTGCTGCAGACAGTTGACCTGAGAAATAACTGACGATCTGTACGAAGGTCTGTTGATACGGAGTGAGCGGATGATCGGAGACATAAAGCCCAATCAGTTCGCGCTCCCAATTGAGCATCTCACGCCTATCTACATTGCTGACATCGGGAAGCTGGATGTCTTCGATCACACCAGTGATCTCGCCGAAGAGGGACATCTGGCCTGCCTCCGCGGCGCGGAAATGATTGCTACTAATAGATACAACCCGGTCAAGCGAAGCAAGCAGTGCGGCCCGATTCCCAAACATATCCATCGCGCCAACCTTGATGAGACATTCGAGGGCGCGCTTCCCCACGGCACGCAGGTCCACGCGGCGGGCAAAGTCGTTCAAATTTTTGAATTTGCCATTAAGCTTACGCTCTTCGATGATCAGTTCCACTGCCGCTTGACCGACATTTTTGATCGCGCCCAAGCCAAAGCGGATGTGGGGTTTACCGTCCGCCTCGGCGTCTTCAATCCCAAAATCCCACTCTGAAGCGTTGATTTCCGGCGCAAGCACAGGCACTCCCATGCTGCGCGCTTCGGCCACATACAAGGCGACCTGCTCAGTCTTACCCGCATTTGCCGATAATAACGCTGCCATATATTCAGCCGAATAATGCGCCTTGAGGTACGCCGTTTGAACTGAAATCACACCGTAATCAGCAGCATGACTCTTGTTGAAACCGTAGCGTGCAAATTCCTCCCAGTCGCTGTAGATAGCTTCGGCGATTTCCTTCGCTATTCCATTCTTCACTGCACCTGCAACAAACTTATTACGATGCTTTTCAATCTCTTCTTTTTTCTTCTTCGAAATGGCTTTGCGCAGTTCATCTGACTCGGAAGGCGTGTATCCTGCAAGTTCCACAGCGGCGCGCATCAGTTGTTCCTGATAAACAGGGATTCCATACGTGTCCTGGAAGATCGGCTCAAGAGCAGGGTGACGATATTCCACTTCTGCTTCGCCATGCATGCGCGCGATGTAATCAGGGATGAATGCCATCGGTCCCGGACGATATAACGCGACCATGGCGATGATGTTATCCAATGTCTTGGGCTTCATCTGCACGAGGTAGCGAGTCATGCCTGTACCTTCCACCTGGAAGATCCCTGCGGTGTGCCCGCTTCCCATCAACTCGAATGATTTTGGGTCATCCAAGGGGATATTATCCAAATCAAATTTGATCCCGTGACGCTTCTCGATCATATCGCAGGCTTTCGCCATTACGCTCAACGTGATGAGTCCGAGGAAATCGACTTTGAGCATTCCAAGCGAA
>Ga0114129_10005683_pt1 | contig 17657 bp, 12 predicted proteins | sample RhiMetdeltSRZDD1_FD_80071 | JGI IMG/M metagenome (GOLD analysis project Ga0114129, IMG submission 80071) | Populus rhizosphere microbial communities from Tennessee, USA - Rhizosphere MetaG P. deltoides SRZDD1 (version 2) (version 2) | ecosystem: Host-associated > Plants > Roots > Rhizosphere >...
AACTTACGGATTGCCAACCTAGTTGACCGCCTGTGCGAGCGCCATGGTGGCCCAGCCCGTGGCCCACGCGCTGATCCACTGATCCCCGGCGTACGGGAAGCCGCTGTTGAAGTACGCCTGGAACTTCGGCGAGCGGCTCGTGACGCGCCAGGAGCCGTTCGCGCTCTGCGTCGACAGGAGATAGTTCACGCCGCGCGCGTACGCCGCGTCGGTCGGCGGCACGCCGCCGGCCCTGGCGAGCGCGTAGAGCGACTGGCCGGTCGCGTACGCGTCGCTCGCCAACGTGTCGATCTGGCGCCATCCGCCGTCGCCCTGCTGCCTCGCGAGGATCTCGGCGGCGAGCGGCTTCAGCGTCGCCGGATCGGCGCCTGCCCAGTACAGCCCGAGCAGGCGCATGTTGCGCTCCTCCGACGTGACCGGCTTCGCCGCGAGCAGCCACTGCCGCGCCTTTGTGATGCGGGCGTTCATCTCCGTCCCGCGCGCCGGCGGTCCGTAGACCTTCAGCGAACGGACGCACAGCGCGGTCCGCGTGATCGCACCTTCCTCCGCGGGCGGCCGCGCGCCGACTCCGTTGAGGGCGTGCCACGAGCCGTCGGCCGCCTGCGTCGCGGCGATGTGCGCGGCAAGGGTGTCGGTGACGCGATCGGATGGCACGTTCACCGCCGCGAGCGCCGTGAGGGTCGACGACACGATCTCCGGCACGCCGATGTCCATCCGCTCGAGGAGCAGCGGCGCCGGCGGTCCGGCCGCGAGCATCTTCATCCGTCCGAGCGCCGCGTCGGCGTCGACGCGGATCCCTTTGGCGCGCGCCTCGCCGGCGGCGAGGTCGGCGACGTTCTGGTGGTGGCACGAGACACAGCCGCTGCCCTCGAAGAATCTCTGGCTCGACGACTCGAGCAGCGCCATGCTCCGCTCGGCCGCGGTCTTCGCGTCGACCGTCGCCGCGGGCGGCGCGGCGGGCGCCGCGTCGCGCGTCCGCGTCACCTTCAGGATGTCGAGCGCGGCCGGCACGCCGAGCTTGCGCGCCCAGTCCACCGCCGTCTCGCCGGCGCTGCTCTGGACGGTCGCGTCCGCGCCGCGGTCGACGAGCATGCGGATCACCGCGGCATTCTGCCGGTTCGTGGCCACCGCGATCATCAGCGGCGTCATGTTGCGGCCGTCTTTCGCGTTGACGTCGGCGCCGGCGTCCAGCAGCGCCTTGACGAGCTGCGGCTGTTCGGACGAAGCGGCGGCGAGCAGCGGCGTGACGTTGCCCAGCGCGATCGGGCCGCTCTTCGGAAACTCGAGCGGGAAGAGCACCGGCGCGAGGGCGACGACGTTCGGCTTCGCGCCCTTCGACAGCAGCAGTTTGACCGCCGCCGTGTTGCCGTGGTACGCCGACTCGACGAGCGGCGTCACGTTCATCTTGCCGGCTTCGTTGACGTCGACGCCGGCATCGAGCACGAACCTGATGGTGTCCAGATCGTTGCCAACCGCCGCGGCCACGAGCGTCGTGTTCCCGAACGCGTCGCGAACCTTCACGTCCGCCCCTTTCGAGGCGAGCAGCCGCACGATGGGTGCCGACGGCTCGCTCATCGCGGCGACGAACAGTGCCGTCCGTCCGGTCTTCGTCGCGGCGTTCACGTTGGCGCCGGCATCGAGGAGCGCGCGGACCTTGGCCATCTCGGTCGCCGAATAGATCAGCGCGGTCGACCCGAAGGCGGTCTGTGCGTCGACGTCGGCGCCCTGCGCGATCAGGAATTTCATCGCGTCGACCGAGCCGGCGAACGCCGAGTACATCAGCGGCGTCTGTCCGATCTCATCCTTCACATTTGCGTCGGCTTTCGTCGTCACGAGCGCCTTGAGCCGCGTCAGGTCGTTCGCGCGGATCGCCTTGTAGATGTCCTCGGCCGGGTTGGCGCCCGAAACGATCGTGCCGCTTTCCGACAAACATACACACACCACCGCCAGCGCCACGGCGCGGAACTTCGACATGGATGCTCCTCTGGGGGAAGACGATCTTACCGTGTCCAACTGTGAATTACACCGTTCAACGTTGAAAGTTGGAACGGCAGACAGTTGAAAAGTTGAAAGTTCAGTAGATCAGAAACCGGTTTCGAACGGCCCCGAATGCGGCGAGGGCCGGTTCCCATGACTGCGCGATGTCGCGCGCCGGTACCCCGGCGTCAATCTGCTCGCGGAGCTCGGACGACCCGGCCAGGCAGTCGATCGGCAGCTTCTCGAACTCGTACTCGTACGGAGGGTTCTTCCAGCCGAACGCATCCGGGCCGCTCGCCCGGAACGCCTCGATTAGCGCGACGCCCGTTTCAACCGCGCGGAACGTGCGCCGGTCGAGGACGTGCACCTGGCAGCCGGCGCACCCCTTGCCGGCATGCTTGTGGAACGTCGGCTCGAAGAGCACCGGTCGAAAATACACGCCGGGAAGGCCGCGGCGGTTCATCGCCTCGGCGAACCGTTCGGCCACGACCCACGGCGCGCCGAGGAGCTCGAACGGCCGCGTCGTGCCGCGGCCCTCCGAGATGTTCGTTCCCTCGAAGAGGACGCCCCCTGGATATACCGTCGTCGTGTCGAACGTCGGGATGTTCGGCGACGAGATGATCCACGTCAGGCCGGTCTCGTCGAAGTACATGTCGCGCCGCCACCCCGTCATCGGCACGACCTCGAGATCGGCGCCCACGCCGAAATGCTCGTTGAAGAGCCGCGCGACCTCGCCGATCGTCATGCCGTGGCGCATCGGGATTGGGTACATGCCGACGAACGACTCGAACCCGGGTACGAGCACCATCCCTTCGACCTGAGCCCCGCCGATCGGATTCGGCCGGTCGCAGACGATCACCTTCAGGCCCTGACGCCGCGCGGCCTTGAGGCAGTTCGCCATCGTGTAGATGTAGGTGTAGATGCGGACGCCGACGTCCTGCAGATCGATGACGAGGACGTCGAGGTCCCGCAGCATGTCGGCCGTCGGCTCGCGCGTCTCGCTGTAGAGCGAGTAGATCGGCACGCGGCGGACCTCGTCGCGCCCGTGCCGCGTCTCGATCATGTTGTCCTGCACGTCCGACCGGAAGCCGTGCTGCGGCCCGAAGATTGCCGCGAGCGTCGCGCGCGGATGCCCGGCGAGGCGGTCGGCGATGTGGTGGAGCGCGCCGTCGACCGAGGCCGGATTGCAGACGATGCCGACGCGCTTGCCATCGAGCTGCGGGGACGCCAGCAACCGCTCGGATCCCAATGTGACGCGCATAGCCGGCGATTATAGAGGGCGGGGCTTGCCACCGCTGGCGCCCGTGAGTATGCTACCCGCCGTCTGGTGGTCAGCCCCGCCTGCTTCGCCCGCGCCGAGAGCCGATCGAGCCTCAAGTCCGACTCGCTCCCTCCCAGTGATCGCAAGCCGACGTGCACCACCGCAAGTGGGGGGAGAAGGTATGGGTCGCAGGCTTTACGTCGGAAATCTGCCGTACACGACCGGCGAAGCTGAGCTGCAGGAGCTGTTCAGCAAGGCCGGCACCGTCGAGTCGGTGCGCGTGATGCGCGACTCGGCCACCGGGCGCGCACGGGGGTTCGCCTTCGTCGAGATGGCCACCGACGACGAAGCGCAGCGGGCGGCGTCGGAGTTCAATCAGTATCAACTGGGCGGGCGCGCGCTGACGGTCAACGAAGCGCGGCCCAAACCCGAGGGCGGCTTCGGCGGAGGCGGCGGCTACGGCGGCAATCGCGGCGGTGGCGGCGGCGGACGTCGCGAGCCACGCTGGTAAGCGCGCGCTTCGGCTTCCGCGAGCAGAGATGATGAAGAACTGGTCGAAAGGGGATCGCGTTACCCAGCCCAATTACGGCGCCGGCACGCTCGTCGAGGTGAACGAGCACCACACGGTGATCGACTTCGACGAGCATGGCCGCCGCACGTTCGCCACGCGCCTGGTCGTGCTCCAGTCGACCAACGAGCCCGCGCCGCACAAGGCGGCGACGAAGAAGCGGGCGGCCAAAAAGAAAAAAGAAGATTAGCGTGACCGGCCGCCGCTCATCACCAGCGACAGCGTCGGCACGAAGACGAGCGTGATGATCGTCGAGACCGACAGTCCGCCGATCACCGCGATCGCCAGCGGCTTCTGAAGCTCCGCGCCGGCGCCGAGCCCGAGCGCCAGCGGCAGCAATCCAAACAGCGTACACAGCGTCGTCATCAGAATCGGCCGCAGCCGGATCGCGCCCGCGCGCGTCAGCGCGTCGCGGCGATCGTGCCCCTGTGCCTCGAGGCGGTCGGCGTAGTCGATCAGGATGATGCCGTTCTTGACGATCAGGCCGATCAGCAGAATCAGCCCCATGAACGACGACACGTTGAGCGGCGTCCCGGTGAGCAGCAGCAGGCCGAACGCCCCGACGAGCGACAGCGGCGCCGCCGACATGATGACGATCGCGGCGGTCACGCGCCGGAACTGCGCGATGAGCAGGCCGAACACGAGCAGCAGCGCGACCGTCAGCACCACGAGCAGCGATCGAAACGATTCCTGCTGGCTTTCGTACTGGCCGCCGATCTGCGCGGTGTAGCCGACCGGCAGCCGCTCCTCGGCGAGCAGGCGCCTGACGTCGGCGACGACGCTGCCCATGTCGCGGCCCTGGAGGCGGCCGGTGATCGGCACCATCTGCTTCAGGTCCTCGCGATACAGCTGGGCGGCCCCTTCGACCTGTTCGACCTCGGCCGTCGCGGACAGCGGGACGACCGCGCCGGCCTGTGTCACGAGCGGGAACTCGCGAATCCAGTCGACGTTGAAGCGGTAGGTGTCCGGGTACCTCACGCGCAGGTCGATGAGCCGATCGGCGCGGCGGACTTCGGTCGCGACGTTGCCGAGCAGGCCGCTCGAGAGCTGCGTCGCTACTTCCTCGACCGTGAAACCGGCCTTCGCGGCGCGCGTCGGGTCGATGTGAAGCGCCAGCTCGGGGTTGCCTTTTCGCGGTCCGATCAGGTCGACGAGCCCGTCGATCTTCGCCATCTTCTCTTCGAGCCGCTCGGCGATCGTGCTGAGCGTGTCGATGTTGTCCCCGTACACCTTCACTTCGATCGGCTGCGGCACGCCTTCCAGGTCGCCGAGCATGTCCTGCAGCAGCTTGACGAATTCGATCTCGACGCCCGGCAGCTCGCGCGCGAAGGTCTCGCGCTGCTCGGAGATCACTTCGTCCACGTCCCGATCGCGCTCCGACCGCGGCTTCAGCCGGATCAGGATGTCGCCCGTGTTCTGCTCGGTCGCGAACATGCCCATTTCGGTGCCGGTCCGGCGCGTGAACGCCGCGACCTCCGGCGTTCGTGACAGGACGCCCTCCAGGCGGCGCAGCATCTTGTCGGTTTCGGGCAGCGACGTGCCGGGCGGCGTCACGTAGTCGATGACGTATCCGCCTTCGTCCATTTCCGGCAGGAACCCGGTCTCCAGGCGGAAGTACAGCAGCGCGCCGACAACGGCGACGAGGAGCGTGCCCGCGATGACGAGGAGCGGCATGGCGAGCGCGCGCTTCAGGAACGCTTCGTACCGGCGAGCGAGCCAGCCGGCGTGATGCTCCTCGCGCGCCCGGGGCTTCAGCAGCGACGCGGCCGGCACCGGAATGAACAGCAGCGCGTAGACGAGCGACAGCAGGACCGCGGCCGCCAGTGTCAGGGAGAGGGCCGCGAAGAACTGGCCGACCATCCCCTGCAGCAGGCCGAGCGGCACGAAGACGACGACGGTGGTCAGCGTCGAGCCGATGACCGCGCCGACGAGCTCGTTCGTGCCGTGCTCCGCCGCCAGCTCCGGCGTCTCGCCGGCCGAGAGATGCCGATGGATGTTCTCGACGATGACAATCGCATCGTCGATGACGAGGCCGATGGCGATCGCGAGCCCGCCCATCGACATCAGGTTGATCGTGCCGCCGGCGGCGTGCAGGATGGCGAACGTGCCGACGATCGCGAGCGGCAGCGTGGTCGCGGCGACGAACGTCGCGCGCCAGTCGCGGAGGAACGCAAGCAGGACGAACACGGCGAGGATCGCGCCGATCGCAATCGCCTCGCCGACGCTCCGTACCGCTTCCTTCACGAAGGCGGCCAGGTCGTAGACCTTCGAGATCCGGATCGCGGGCGGCAGCGACGCGGCGTTGTCGCGGAGCGTCCGCGAGACGTTGTCGGCAATGTCGACGATGTTGCCGCCGATCTGCCGCGCGATGCTGAGCACGGCCGCCGGTTGTCCGCTGCCGGTGATCAGCGTCGTTCGATCGACGACGCCCTCGCGGACGTCGGCGATGTCGCCGACATAAATCGGCGTCTGCTGCCTGAACGCGACAACGACATGTCGGATGTCGTTGAGGCTCGCGAGCTCGCCGGTCGCGAGGACCAGGAACTGCTGGTAGTCCTTCGGCAGGCGGCCGACCGACGCAATCTGGTTCGTCGATTTCAGCGCCTGGACGACCTGGTCGATGGTCAGCTTCGCCGCGTTCAGGCGGTTCGGGTCGACGACGACGGAGACTTCGCGCTCGTCGCTGGCGAACACGTCGACGCGCGCCACGCCCGCGATGCGGCTGAGGAGCGGGCGGAGCTGGAACATCGCGATGTCGCGGAGGTCCGTCGCCGGCAGGCTGCCGGTGACGTTGAACTCCATCATCGGGAAGAACGACGGCGTCATGCGCTCCACGCGGGTCTGCGTGTCGTTCGGGAGCGTCGTCTTGACCTCGTCGACCTTGCTCTGCATCAACTGCAGCGCGTACGGCATGTTCGCGCTGGGGTTGAAGTGCACCGAGAGCTCCGTGGCTCCTCGAATCGTGCGCGAGCGCACGCGACGGACGCCGAGGACTTCACGCGCGGCTTCCTCGAGCCGCCGCGTGACCGTGATCATCATCAGCCGCGGCGAGAGATTGCCCGAGTGCGCCACCGCCACGACGCGTGGAAATTCGACCTCCGGGTAGATCCCGCTCGGCAGCGTCGTCATCGAGTACACGCCGGCGAGCGTGATGAAGATGACGGCGAAGACGATGACGCGGCCGTGGCGCGCGGCGAACCGGGCGACGTTCATTTTTCGGGCTTCTCCGGCTTCCCGGCCTTCTCCGTCTTCTCCGCTTCGCCGGGCTTCGCGAGCTTCGCCTTCTCGCCGAGCCCGTAGACCGATGACGTGAGAACGATCTGGCCTTCCGTGACGCCCGAGAGGATTTCCACCGCGTCCGGCTTTTCGAGACCGATCTTCACGTCGGTCCGCTGCGCGGTGTCGCCGGTGACGACGTACACCGACGCGCCGTTCTCACGCTTGACGACCGCCGCCGGCGGCACGACGAGCGCGTTCGCGTGCTCGGCGAGCTCGATGTGCGCCTCGACGAACATGCCGACCTTGAGCGAGCGCTGCGCGTTCGCGATGCGGACGCGTACCAGCCCCGCGTTGGTCGTCGCGTCGACCGCCGGCGCAATGGCCAGCACGCTGCCGCTGAACGTTCGATCGGGGAGCGCGTCGCTCGTCACCGTCGCCGGCTGGCCGACCTTGATCCGCGGGAGATACCCGGCGACGGCGTTCGCGGCGACCTCCACGCGATCGAGGTTCGCGATCTCCGCGATCGGCTGCGCCGCGGTGCCGTCCACCTGTTCGCCGACGCTGACCATGCGCTTGACGACCTGTCCCGAGATCGGAGACCGGATCGCCGCGCGCTCGATGTTGCGCGAGGCCGTATTCAGCGTCGCGGTCGCCTGCTCGAGCGCGGCCTGCGCGGACGCCATCTGCGCGCGGGCGTCTTCCACTTCCTTGCCGGCGGCGATGCCGCGCTCGAACAGCTGCTGGTTGCGCTGCAGGTTGAGCCGCGCGTTCTCCACCTGCGCCCTCGCCTGCTCGACCGACGCAGCCGCCTGCCGACGCTGATCCTCGAGCGGCTGGCGATCGAGCTCCGCGATGACCTGGCCCTGCCTGACGGAATCGCCCTCCCCGACGGTCACCGCGTTCACGCGCCCGGCCACGAGCGCGCTGACCTTGACGTCCTCGTTCCGGACGGCCGCGACGCTGCCACGGACCGTCACCTCCTCGACGAGCGTTTTGCGCGCGACCGGCGCCGTATCGGCGGTGATCGTCGGAACGTCGGGCGCCTTGACTTCTTCTTCGGCCTGCTTGCCGCCGCAACCGAAGCACGAAACCACGAGGCACGAAATCACGAAACCGCAAAGAACCCGATCCACGAAAACACGAAAAAGAGTGGTTTCGTGGTTTCGTGGTTTCGTGGTTTCGTGACCAGCTTTTGGCGCGTTACGGGATCTCGGTACCAAGAATTTCCTCCAGATCCGCGAGCGACAACTGCATGTCGAGCGCGGCCTGCAGCGCCTCGCGCCTCAGATCGCGGAGGCTGCGCTGCGCGTCGAGCACCCCCAGCACCGACGTGCGTCCGGCGCGGTAGCTCTCCTGCGCGAGCGCTTCGAGCTCGGTCGCTGTCGGAACGAGGCGCTGCTCGTACGCGTCGAGCTGCCGGCGCTGCGCCTCGATCCGGGCGACGACGCCGAAAACGTTGTTCTCCACCGAGCGCAGCGTCGCCTCGCGCCGCGTGCGCAGCTGCGATGTCGTCTCGATCGACTGCGCGATCGCCCCCTGGTTGCGGCTGAAGATCGGCAGCGACAACGAGACGCCGACGCCGACGGCCGACGTGAAGTCGGGCGGCGCGTTGAACAGACCCGACACCGAGAACGCCGGCGTCGGGATGCGCTCCGCACGCAGCAGATCGACCCGGCGCTGCTCGACGGCAATCTGGCGGTCGAGCGCGACGAGATCGACGTTCGACTGTACGGCGATCGTCAGCATGGCCTCGTAGCTGACGACGGCACCGCGGGTCGACAGGCTGCCGGACAGGGCGAGCGCCTGCTGCGGCGGCAGATTCATGACGGCGTTGAGCTGTGCCTGCGACGCGACGCGCGTGCTGCGCGCCAGCTCGAGGTCCGTTTCCGCGCGCGTGATGCCCAGCTCCGATTGCAGCACCTCGAGACGCGGCGCCGCGCCCGTCTCGAAGCGGGCCTGCGCGACGTCGCGGAAGCGCCGCGCCAGATCGAGGAGGCTCTCGGCGAGCTGCACGCGGTCGTCGGCGGCCACGAGCGAGTAGAACGCCTGCCGCACCCCGCGGCGCAGGGTGCGCAGCTCGGTCTGGACGTCGATTTCCGCAAGCGACAGCTCTTCTTTTGCCAGGTCGATCCGCCGTCTGCGCTTGCCGCCCAGCTCGACCGGAACCGCGAGGCTCACGACCTGGTGGGGCACGTCCTGCGTGAATTCCACACTCAAGTCCGGATTCGGCAGCTCGCCCGCCGTTCGGATCGCGGCCTGCCGGATCGCGCGCGCCCGCGTGGCCGCGGCCACGCCGAGGTTGCGCGACGAGGCGATCTCCAGCGCGCGCTGGTAGGTCAGCGGTGTGGGAACGGGCGGCTGAGCGTAGGCGGAAACGGTCGCGGCGACGGCGAAGAAGAAAGCGACAACGGCGACTCGCATCGATCGGACAGCATGCGAGTGTAGTGCATCGCCGCGGGAGGGTCGATTATTTCGGCGCGCGTCAGATGCGCGACGACGGCGGACACGGAGGAATTCTGAGGACACGGGGTTCAGCCTTTGTCTCTGTGATCTCCGTTTCCTGCCGTATCCACCGTGGCGGCGGCGGTTTTATGAATACTTTATTCGTATCGCAGCGCGTGCAGCGGATCGACGCGCGTCGCTCGGGCGGCGGGGAGATAGCAGGCGACGAGCGCGACGGCCGCCAGCACCGCAACGGCGACGACCGAAGCGACGTCGGCCGCCGTCACGCCGAACAGCAGCGACGCGACGACGCGCTGCAGTGCGAATGCCGCCGCGAGCCCGATCGCGATCCCGATGGCAATCAGGCGCGCGCCGCTCGCGACGACGAGCCGCAGGATGTCGCTGCCGGCCGCGCCCAGCGCCACGCGGATGCCGATCTCGCGGGTGCGCTGCGTCACCAGATACGACATGACGCCGTAGATGCCGATCACGGACAGCGCCATCGCGATCAGCGCAAACACGCCCATCAGCCACATCGTGAACCGCGACTGCGCCGTCTGACTGCCGATCATCTCTTCCATCGTCGCGACCTGGTAGATCGGAATCGATGGATCCGCGTTCCGGATGACGGCGCGAATCGGCGCGATGAGCGACGAAGGTGGCACGCTGGTCCTGACGGCGAACGCGTATTGTGAGTTGCGCTCGGCGAACGGGAGATAGATGTCGGGATCGGCGGTCGGGTTTTCCGGCAGCCCGCGGTACTTCACGTCGCCGACGACGCCGACGATCGAGTACCACGGGCTCGAGGACGTGAGCGAGCCGAACTTGATTCGCTTGCCGACCGGATCCTGCGCCGGCCAGAACCGCTTGATCACGCCCTCGCTCACGATCACGGACGTCGACGTGGGCGTCAGCTCCGACTCGGTGAAGGTCCGGCCGGCGACGAGCGGAATGCGCAGCGCGGCGAAGAATTCCGGCGAGATGCGGTGTGTGTACGCGCGAGGGACGTTTTGTGCGGTCACCGGCGGCATCCCTTCGGCCGCGAACAGCGTCGCGCTCGCGTTGCCGTCGAGCGGCAGATCGGTGCCGACTCCGACGGCCGCGACGCCCGGCACCGCGTGAAGGCGCTCGATCAGCGTCCGCGCGTACACGGGCGGCGGCGTCGGCACCGGCGCCGTCGTGCCGCTGGCGGCCGGCAGCGTTCCGCGCGGAATGCTGACGCGGAGCGTGAGGAGGGCGCGCGGATCGAATCCCGGATCGAGCGCGGCAAGATTACGAACCGATCGAATCATCAGCCCGGCGCCGACGAGCAGCACGACCGCCATCGCGAGCTCGGCCACCACGAGCGCGTCGCGCACGCGCTGCGAGCGGCGGCCTTCGCTTCCGCGCGCCGTTTCCTTCAGCGCGCTGCTCACGTCGACGGCGCGCGCCTGCAGCCCGGGCACGAGGCCGACGAGGATGCCGCACACCAGAGACACGACCACCGTAAAGGCGGCGACGCGGACGTCGAGCCCCGGCGCCACGAAGGTCGGGAAGGTCACCGGGCTCTGTGCCATCAGCGTCAGGACGCTGGCGCGCGCGACGGCCAGGCCCATGACGGCCCCGGTCAGCGTCAGCACGCAGCTTTCCGTGATCAGCTGCCTGACGACGCGGCCGCGGCTGGCGCCGAGCGCGGTGCGCACGGCCATTTCGCGCCGTCGCGCCTCGGACCTCGCAAGCGAGAGGTTCGCCACGTTCGCGCAGGCGATCAGCAGCACGAATGCCACGGCCGCCATCAGCGTCAGCAGCGCCGGGCGCAGCGCGCCGAAGAGCTCCGTCCCCAGCGGGCTGACTTGGACGGCCCGCTTCTCGTTGGTGTCGGGATACGCGGATTCGAGCTGCCGCGATACGGCGTCGAGGTCGCTCTGCGCGGCGGCGACGGTCACGCCCGGCTTGAGCCGCGCGAGCGCCGCGAAGCCGCGCGTGCCGCGATTCGCCATGACCTGAGGAGGAGCGTAGACCGCAAACGGTACCCACAGGTCCGCGTTGTCGGTGAGCCCCTTGAACCCGGGCGGCATCACGCCGATGACGGCGTACGCGCGGTTGTTCAGCGGCACCGGCTTGCCGACCACGTCCGGGTCCGCGCCGAATCGCCGCTTCCACAGCCCGTCGCTCAGGACCGCGACGTACGCCGGCGTGGCGACGGCATCCTCGTCGGCGGTGAACGTCCGGCCGTGCGCGGACTGGACGCCGAGCAGGGAGAAATACGGCGCCGACACGAATTCGACCGGAATCCGCTCGGCTTCCACCGCGCCGGCCAGCGTCAGCGTCTGGCCGTCGAACGCCGCGACGTCCTCGAAGCTCTTTGCCTGCGCACGCCAGTCGAGATAGTCGGGATACGAGGCGCCGCGCCGCTCGATCCTGGCCCGCTGGACGGTCCCCCAGAGCTGCACGAGGCGTTCGGGATCCTTGTAGGGCAATGCGCGCGCCCGTGCCGCGTCGACCAGGCTGAAGATGGCGGTGTTCCCGCCAATGCCGATCGCGAGCGCCGCGACGGCGACCACCGCGAAGCCTGGGGACTTCCTGAATGTTCGCAGCGCGAAACGCACATCCTGCCAGAGCGCTTCCAGGGTTCGGGAGGTTCTCATGGTTGTCGGGGTGCTTTGCCGCGCTACGGCAGCGATCCGAGCAGCGTTTCTGTCGCTTCGTGGACCAGGCGGAGCAACGGCGCGTACGCGGCCAGGGCCGTCCCGCAAAGAGCCAGGGCCCACCATCCCCGGTGCGGCGAGCTGGACGCGGCCGGCTCGCGATCGGCGAGGAGTGTGCGGACGCGCGACGCGATATCGCCGCCGCCGATCAGCGTGCTGACGGGCTGCGTCTCGAATCGGGCTGGCGGCGTCAGGCGCGCCACCTTCACGAGCGCGGACGCGAGCGCGCAGCGCGCGTCGCGTCCGTGCCGGCCCGCACGGCTGTCGGCGCCGTGCTCAGCGGCCGATGCCCATCGGCGCTCTATCGTCCGCGCAATATCCGATCTCCAGAGGAGGTCCGGCGCCGCGCAGATCGCGAGGCGCTTGAGGTTGTCCCACGCGTGCTGGTGCCCGACTTCGTGAGCGATGGTCGCTGCGAGCTCGGACGGCGTGAGCGCCTTCAGCAGACCCGTGGTCACGAGCAGCCGCGGACGGATCAGTCCAACGAGCGCGATAGCCGGTTGCTCGACCTCGATGGCGTATGCCGGCACCGGCAGACCGATCGCGTCGAGACTCAGACGGCGGGCCCGGCGCATCCATTCGCGCGACAGGCGGACGACGGACCGCCACGCGGACGCGCCGCGCACGATCGCGGCGGCAATCAGTGCGAGGCCTGCGAGCGCAAGCAGCGCCAGCACCGGGGGCACGCCTTCGACGAGGTCGCGCGGCTCGTACGTCCAGTACGACGGCACGAACAACAGCGTCACGAACGCCGCCGCTCCGAGCGCGGGTGCCAGCCGGAGCGACAGCCAGAACGTGCTCGAACCCTTCAGGGCTGTTCTTCGTCCGACGGCGACAACGAGCGCCGAGACGATCGCGCTGATCGCGACGAACCACGCCAGCGCGAGCGTGACGCCGAACGCGACGTAGCGGGCGCTCATCGACCCTTCGCCTTCGCGGCGCGCCGCTTCTCGCGAACGAGGCGTTCCAGCTCGTCGAGCAGCGCGCGATCGTGCTCGGACACCGCGTCGACGAGCGACGACAGCACCGGCAGCGCTTCGGCGCCTGTGTGATGGAGGAGATTCTGGACGAGCTCCGACGCGATGGCGCCTTCCAGCTCGTCCCGCGTCGCGGTCGCGCGATACAGGAACGCGCGACCTTCCTTCCGCCGCGCGAGCAACCCTTTCTTGAACAGCCGGTCCATCGTGGTCATCACCGTCGTGTACGCGACCGACGATCCCAGCCGTTCGCAAGCGCTGCGCACGCTGACTTCATTTCCAGCCCACACAATTTCCATCACGGCCCGCTCGAGATCGCCGAGACCGCTTTCGAGAAATTGCTGCGACGATTTGAAGCCCCAGAACAGAAAGCGGCGCACGGTCAGAGCCTAGCATGGAGTCCGGCTTGCATCGATGGCCGGTTCGGGGCCGCGTCGCGTTCGAGGAGCAGCCAATGGACAATCCGAATCAGAAACCGAACCAGGAAGGCCAGCAACAGGGCGGCGGGCAACAGCAGCCAGGGAAGGGTCAGCAGGGCGGGCAGCGTCCGGAGCAGTGTCCGTCTGGTGCGGAGCGCGACCTTTGTCAGCCGCAGCGGCTCACGACATCGATCGGCGTCCTCAACCGCGGTCGCTGCCGCGGCCGCGTCCGCGCGCCTGCGGATTCTTCAGCAGCTTGTACTGATTGATCCCGGCGTTCACCTTGAACTCGACGCCCATTCGGCCGATGTCGGCGCTCGCCTTGGTCGGATCGCCGGACACGCCGGAGTCCTGAGGGCCGCCCCACGGCTTGATCTGATCTTTGCGAATGCCGGCCGGCTTGATGAACATCATCTGCGACGTGTCCGTGATGCCCGCGTGGCTGCCGGACGTCTCATCGTCGTAGCCGAACGCCGCCTGCAGCCAGGCGCGATAGTGCAGCCGGCTCTGCGTGTAGTAGTCGGTGAGCGCGAACACCCGCGTGCCGCTGCCTTTCCATTCCTCGTTCAGCTTGTTCGCGACGTTCGTCAGGCCGGTCTGATTGCCGCCGCTGTCGCCGATGAACAGAATCTCCTTGAAGCCGTGCACCTTCAGGCTGCGCGCGGCGGCGTCGAGCAGCATGTCGTACGCCGGCGACGGCAGCGAAATCCCGCCGGGCACCGACGTGTCGGGATCCCCCTCGGGCACGTACTGGATGGTCGGCGCGACGAGCGCGTTCTTCAGCCGGCGCGCCATCAGGTTCGCCGCGTAAGTCACGACGTAATTGTGCTTGCCGAGGACCATGTGATAGCCGTTCTTCTCGGTCCCGCCGGTCGGTACGATCACGGTCGTCTTGCCGGCCTTCATCGCGTCGCGCGTTTCCTCCCACGTCAGCTCGTCGATGAACAGCGTGTCGGGAGCCGCCGTCGGCGTCTTGCCGGCCGGCGCGGTGTCCATCGTCGGCTCGACGTTCGGCCGCTGCGCGGCGGCGGCGGCGCCGCGGCCGCCCCGTCCACCGCGACCGCCGCGTCCGCCTTCCGACTCGCCGGGGGCGACCGATGCCTGTCGCGTCGACGCGCCGGACGTCAACGCCTTGATCTGCGCGATCGCGTTGTCGATCTTGATCTGCAGGAGCGCCTTCCCGATTTCCGGCGTCGACCTCGACTGGTTGTTGCCGCTGACGCCGTTGTTCTCGTAGTCGTTGCCCGTCAGGCGGTTCTTGCGGACGTGCTTCGGATTGACGAACAGCAGCTCCGACGTGTCGAGGATGTTCGCGTGCCCGCCGATCTGATCGCCCGGGATGCCGATGTGCTCGGTGATCCACTTGTTCTGATCCGCGTGTCCCTTCGTGTAGTAGTCGTCGATCCACCACGCCTTCGCGTCGGTTCCCTTCCAGAGCTCGTTCAGCTTCTCGGCAGCCATCCGCATGCCGTTTCGATTGCCGCCCGATTCGCCGATCAGCAGAATCGTCCGGAAGCCGCCGGCCTTCAGGCTGCGGCCGGCGTTGACGAGCAGCTCGACGAACCGATCGTCCGGCAGCGTGATCGTTCCGGGCTTCGTCATGTGGCCACCGGGATTTTCCCAGCTGCCTTCCGGCACGTACGTGACCACCGGCGCGACGAGCGTCCTGCCGATCGCGCGCGCGATCTTGTCGGCCGAGTATTCCATGACGAACTTGTGCTCGCCGTCGACCATGTGCGGGCCTTTCTGTTCCGTTCCCGCCGTGCCGATGATCGCCGTCGTCGTGCCCGCCTTGATCAGGTCGCGCGTCTCGGCCCACGTCAGCTCTTCGAGGAACACGGTGTCGGGCGGTTTGCCGGCAGGAGCCGTTGGCGGCGCGTTCGCGGGCCGCTGCGCGGAGAGCGCGGCAGCAAGACAGAGCGTCAATGACACGCACACGAGAAAAACACGCTTCTTCATATGAGTCCTCGAGCGGGAAGCCGACTTCAGCGCCTGTATATCACGAAGTCACGAAGGCGACGATGAACAGCCGCCCGGAAGGATATATCTACCAGCGGTTCCGAACGACTGCAGGCGGCGCGGCGACTGAAGCGGCCATTGCGGCGGCGGGAGCGGACGAGGGAGCCGCCGCTTGCGCGGCCGCGGCCTGTGCGGCGGGCGCCGGCGGAGCGGCGGCAGCGGTATCGTCCGCGATGCGAATCGGCTGCCGGAACGCGACGCCGACGTGGTAGCGGAGCCGTCCGCCTTTGCCCATCGCCGACACGACACAGCGTGCGACGCGCCCTTCGGTCGATTTCGGATCGAAAGTGCCGGCAAACGCGACCGTCACGACGCTGCCGGGCTTGATCTGTTGATCGCATTCGGCGAGCAGGCCGCTCGCCGAGATGTTGACGAGCGTCGCCTCGACGCCGTGCGGCGAGAACCGCAGGCCGGTGATCTCGGGAAACGCCGAGGCGGGCCGGCGTGCGGCGGTGCGGTTTTCCCCGGGGTCTGAATTCGCGGACTTGTCCGATGCGACCGACAGCATCAGAGCGCCTCCGCGCCGGTGCTGGGTTTGGCGGCGGTCTCCGGCAGGCGGGGCAATGGCCTGCCCGCGGGCCGCGGCGGCGCCGGCTCCGTGCTCCACTTCGTGAGCTGCCGCGCGAGCGAGGCGGTTCGCATCACGTCGGCGCGAAGCAACTCGACGTCAGGCCGGTACCGCGCATCGAGCAGCGAGACGTTCAGCAGCATGTGGGCGCGCTCGTCCAGCTTGGAGACGAGCTCGAGGAGCTCGCGCGAGACCTGAATCGCCAGGCGTCCGGCGGCCGCGAGCGGCTCGAGCGCGCACGCCGTCTCGCCCCACTGCGCGATCTCCACCAGCTGATCGGCGACGAGCTTCAGCGCGTGATCGCGCTCCACGGTCAGCGCGGCGTGAGCGCCCGCCATCCGCTGATGGCTCGCTTCGATCCGGCTGAGCAGCGTCTGCAGCCGCTTGCGATCCTTGACGGCAACGGCGAGCTCCGCCTGGAGGTTCGCAACGACCTCGGATCGCTCGCGCTCGCGCACCGACTCGGCTTCCTCGTACTGGTTCGTGAGCCGCGTGATTTCGGCGCGCAGCGACGCCTCGGTCTCGACCAGCCGCCGCAGCTCGGCGTCCTGCGTCGTCGCATCTGCGAGTTCGCGATCCTTCCGCGCGAGGGCGGCCTCGTGCTCCGCGGCGACCCGCCGGAGCTCGGTCGTGAGCTCCTCGATGCGCAGGGTCATCAGCTGCTGCTCGGCGAGCGCTTTCGCGTGGCGTCCCTCGAGATCCGCGAGCGTCTCGCGGTCTCGATCGCGCTGCCCGGCGGCCTCCTGCTGCTGTCGCGCGAGCGCCGCGGCCGCGCGCGTCTCGACGGCGTCGCGCTCGGCCTTCAGGCGGTCGCGTTCGGCGGCATGCTCGGCGTCGGCGCTGTGCTGCAGACGCTCGAGCTTTTCGACGCGGCTCGCCAGCCGGCCTTCCTCGGCGAGCGCGCGGGCGAGATCCGCCTCGAGGCTGGCGATCGTCTGCCGGCGCTCGTCGGCGGCGCGCGCGACCTCGTCTCCGGTCGCGCGCTGCTCGTCGAGCAGCCGTGCGGCCTCGCGCGTCTCCGCCAGCGCCGCCTGCAGCTGCGCTTCGAGCGCGGCGATGCGATCGCGTGATTCGCGGTCGCGCTCGGCGGCCGTGAGCTGCTGCCGGTCGATCTGTTCCTGCCAGAGAATCTGGTCGGCGCGCCGCTCGGCGGCGACGCTCTCGCGCTCGACGTCGCGCTGGGCCACGGCGATGGCCAGACGCTGCTGTTCGGCGCGGCTGGCCTCGAGCTCGCCCGTCAGGCGCTGCTGCTCGGCGACGGCGGCGTCGACGCGCGCGATCGCTTCGCTCAGCTGGCGCGAGGCGTCGCGCTGACCGTCGACCGACGCTTCGAGGCGTTGGCGCTCCTCTGCGAGGCGCTGCAGCTCCGCGTCGCGCTCCTGCAGGGCGGTTTCGAGACGGCGGCGGTCGTCGGCCCAGCGCTGCACGTCCGCGTCCCGATCCCTGAGGACTGTTTCGAGACGGCGGAGCTCCTCGACCGCGCGCTCGCGCTCCGCGTCGCGCTCGCGCAGCGACGCCTT
>Ga0114129_10005684_pt1 | contig 17656 bp, 16 predicted proteins | sample RhiMetdeltSRZDD1_FD_80071 | JGI IMG/M metagenome (GOLD analysis project Ga0114129, IMG submission 80071) | Populus rhizosphere microbial communities from Tennessee, USA - Rhizosphere MetaG P. deltoides SRZDD1 (version 2) (version 2) | ecosystem: Host-associated > Plants > Roots > Rhizosphere >...
ATGCTACTGCATTACGGTGATGCGACCATCCAGAACCGGGGAGATCGTGCGGCGCGTTTTAATGTAATCGACGAGTACATCGCGCAAGAAGATGCCGGTATCGGTAATGTCGCTACCCTCTGCGATTTCCGCGAAACCATCTCCACCTGCAAGAACGAAATCATTGGTTGCAATGGAGTACAGTTTCGAATCATCCACCGGCGTGCCATCCGGCAATTGGAGTGCGACGACTTGTTGACCGTAGGGCTTATTTCGGTCGTATTGGACTCGAACGCCGCTTGTCGCCGCAATTCCGATGCTGGGTACAAGGCCTCGCTCCAGGGTTTTCTTCAGCTGGGCACCTGTCAGCTTCAGCGTCACCATGGTGTTCTGAAACGGGAGTACTTCGAAGACATTGCCCCATGTAATCCTGCCTTTTGCGATTTTGGCCCGAATTCCACCGACATTCTGAAGCGCGATCTGCGTCTTTGCTTTTTCGCGAAAAGCGTCGGCGACGATATCGGCTAGGGGTGATTCCATCGTGCGAGAATAGCCCACGTCATCCAGCGCTTCACCCACTGGCTCAGCCATCTTCATTTTGACTTTTTCATTAAAGGGCTCCAGGATCTTCACGACGTCGGGATCGGGACGTACTTTAGTGACCGGAATCAGCTTTGCGTCGACCTTCGCTAGCTTTTTGCCCTCAAACTGAAGGTCGATGCGGCCGACGTTACGGCCGGATACTCCGGTTTTCGTAACGAGCGTCTGATCCAGCCAAAACGGTCCGAGAACCTCGTGATTGTGTCCTCCGATGATGAGACGAATTTCAGGAAATGCGCTGGCGATCCGCTTCTCTTCCTCGTCCTCGAGGTGAACCATGGCCACGATGAAGTCCGAGCGGCGACGCACCTCCGGTAACAGCTGCTCCAGCGTTTTTACGGTATCCAGGACTGTGACGTCTCCGACGTTCTTGGGGTGACTTTTCGATTTCAACTCCTCGGTCGTCAGACCTATAAAACCAAACCGCACGCCTTTAACATTCACAATGATGTACTTCTTGATTTCGGTAACCGGCGATTGCAGGTTGGCCGACAGAAACGGAAATCTGGACTCTCGCAACCGCATTCGCAGCGCATCTTGTCCATAGTCGAACTCGTGATTACCAATGGTGCCGACCATGTAACCGATTTTGTTCATTGCTTGAATCGTGGGGGCGCCTTTGAACTCGTCGCTGAGAAATGTGCCGGTGAAGACGTCGCCGGCATCGACGATCAGGTCCGGCTTGGCGCTCCGGATTATCGTCGAGATCTCCGCGATTCCTCCCATTCCTTCCCGCGGCAGCAACTGTCCATGGAGGTCATTCGTGTGCATGATGACAACGTGGACCGGCGTTTCCTCCGCAAACCAGAGACCGGACGGGAATCCAATGAAAACGAGGACAAAGAGACAAATTCGCCGCACGGCTAGGATTCTAGCGAATTTGAGTGCCACAAACGTCCTCAGATTTGGTCATCACAGATGATGTGTTTTGCAAGTCCACAGCAACAGCTCTTTAGGCCGCGATACTCTAACCGCCTGCGTTACAATTTAACAACATGAGAAATTTATTAGCCTTGATTTCCCTACTGTGTGCTACGGCTGCCGCGACCGCACAACAAAAGGATACGAAGCTCTTTCCGTACAACTACAGCATTGACGACCTCGACAATGGGCTGCGTCTGGTCACGGTCCCCACGGACTTCCCGAACATGGTTGCGCTCTATATTGTCGTTCAGGCGGGATCTCGCAATGAAGTTGAACCGGGCAAGAGCGGCTATGCCCATCTCTTTGAACACATCATGTTCCGTGGCAGCGAGAATTACACGCCTGCACAACGAGACCTGATAATGAAAAAGGCAGGCGCCGAATCGAACGCATCAACTAACGCAGACCGTACGACCTATTACGCGACGTTTTCCAAAGAAGACCTCGATCCGGTTCTAAAGCTGGAAGCAGATCGCTTTCAGAAATTGAAATATCCCGAACCCGCTTACAAGACCGAATCCCTGGCTGTGTTGGGCGAATACAACAAAAACAGTGCCGATCCCACTGAAAAGCTGGACGAAGTCCTACACGAGACGGCATTCAAGAAACACACCTATACGCACACCACAATGGGTTTCCTGAAAGACATTCAGGACATGCCGAACCAATATAACTATAGCCTCGAGTTCTACAACCGCTTCTATCGGCCGGAATACACGACCATCGTCGTTGTGGGTGACGTGAACCGCGATCAAACGCTGAGTCTGACAAGGAAGTATTTTGGAGAATGGAAGCGTGGCACGTACATGCCGAACATTCCTGAAGAGCCCGCTCAGACGGAAGCTCGCACAGCTTCCGTCAATTGGAACTCTCCAACACTACCGTGGATCGCAATCGCGTTCAAAGGACCTGCGTATTCAGACGAGGAAAAAGATAAAGCAGCGCTGGATCTGCTCTCCCCTATAGCATTTGGATCGAACTCCGATCTTTATCAAAAACTGGTGCTGAAAGAGCAGAAGGTTGACGAACTCGAGCCCGATTTCGGTAATCATCCCGATCCCGAACTGTTTTCGATTTATGCCAGAGTCAAAGACCCTAAAGATCTGGACTACGTCCGAGATCAAATTCTGTCGACATTCAAACGTTTTTCGGATGAGCCTATCGATCAGGCAAAGCTCGATGCGACACGCTCGCGAATCCGTTACAGTTTCGCGTTGCGAATGAACAGCTCGCCGGCAGTTGCCGCCGCATTGGCGCCATACATCGGGCTCCGCCGCACACCAGAAACAATCAACAAACTGTTCGCGCTGTATCAGCAAATCACACCGGAAGACATCCGGACGACTGCCAATCGGTACTTCACAGTAAACAATCGGACAATCGTTACTCTCGCTAGCAATAAGGGAGCGAAAAACCAATGAGGAGAACGCTCACCGCACTCGCTCTGCTTCTGACGACGACCCTGGCGGGAGCTCAAACGAAGATTTCGAGCGTACTCCTGCCGGGAAGCTCACCTCTTGTAACCTTCCGAATCCTTTTCACCACCGGCTCCGCTTATGACCCCCAAGGAAAAGAGGGTCTTGCGGCATTGACCGCCTCGATGTTGGCTGAAGGTGGCACACGATCGATGAGCTACGATCAAATCGTGCAGGCGCTGTACCCAATGGCATCGTCGATCAACTCGGAAACCGACAAAGAGATGACGGTCTTCAGCGGAACAACGCACGTCGAGAATCTCGACAAGTACTATGGGCTGTTGAAAGACATGCTGCTCGATCCCGGTTTCCGAACCGAGGATTTCAATCGTCTGCGGGATGACGCTACGAATTTTTTAAAAGTTTCGCTGCGGGAAAGCAACGATGAGGAGCTTGGCAAAGAGCATTTGTACAACACCATCTACTCCGGGCACCCCTACGGACATCATAACGTCGGCAAACTCAGTTCCCTCGAGAAGCTAACCATAGACGATGTACGGGCCTTCTACCGAGCCCACTATACAACCGCAAATCTCGTAATCGGAGTTGCAGGTGGCTATCCCAAGGAGTTTTCGTCAAAAGTCGAAGCCGATTTCGGAAAGCTTCCTGAAGGGCAGCCTGACAAAAAGCGGTTCGATTCGCCCAAGCTCCCGGCGGGAACCCAGGTCCAAATCATCGCCCGCGATACGCGTTCAACCGCAATTTCTTTGGGATTCCCAATCGAAGTCAATCGCTCGCATAAAGACTGGGCGGCGTTGGCACTCGTGGCTTCTTACTTTGGGCAGCACCGCTCATCTAACAGTTATCTGTATCAGCGGTTGCGCGAGGCGCGAGGCCTCAACTACGGCGACTACGCGTATATCGAATACTTCCCACGTGGCATGTTTCTGATGACGCCGGAACCGAACCTGGGGCGGCAACAGCAGATCTTCCAGATGTGGATCCGACCAGTGGAAGCTGACAACGGCGTTTTTGCGCTTCGGGCAGCGCTATACGAATTCGACAAACTTGTCCGCGACGGCATATCGCAGGAGGCGTTTGATACGACGCGCGAATTCCTGGGCAAGTACGCAAATGTTCTAACCCAGACGCAATCGGCTCGTTTGGGATACGCTCTGGATAACCGCTACTACAACATTCCGGAGTACACGTCATTTATCAAGACGCAACTATCGAGGTTGACGGTGGGCGATGTCAACGCGGCTATCCGACGGCATTTCAAATCCGATCGGATGCGTATCGTGGTCGTCACAAAGAACGGAGAGGCTTTTCGAGACGCTATTGTGAAAAACATACCTTCACCGATCTCGTACAACTCTCCGAAACCGAAGGAAATCATGGACGAAGACAAGACGATTCAGGCCTATTCAGTAAACCTGAAGCCTGAGAACGTTGCTGTTGTCCCGGTGGAACAAGTGTTTCAATGATTGCTTTGTGAGAGAATTTTGATCCGATGCTGAAAGCCTTAGTCGTCGCAGCCGCGCTGCTCGTCGCCCAGAAACCGGAGAGCACCTCTCTTATTACCGGCACGGTTGTCTTGCCACCGCTGCAAAAACCTTCACGGCCCGTGCAAGTGATTCTGCTGTCGTCACAATACATGAATCTTTGGAACAGCGACGTTCAGAAAAGGTTGGACGTGTATTGGGAAACCTACAAGCCGGCCTTCGCATCCCAAAAAGATTTCTTCTTCGAGATTTCAAAACAGGCCCACCGCGAAGCAACGAATTACGTTCTCACCCGCATGCGCCGAGACGCGTCCAGCAACTTGGCGGATTACCTGAAGGAGACATCGCCCGACGGTACCTTCGAATTCAAGAATGTTCCCTTCGGTGAATACAAGGTGCTTGCGATCGGGCGAATCGGTGATCAGGATGTGATGTGGCAGGAATTCGTGGACGTTCGCAGTTCCGTTCCTCAATTCGTTGAAATGAAAAAACGCGTCCCGTGAACCCGCGACGATTCCTGATCGTTGCGGGCGAAGCTTCCGGCGATATGTATGGAGCGGAAGTCGCGCGCTCTCTCTTTCGCAGGTTTCCGAACTGTACGATTCACGGACTAGGCGGTCAGCGAATGCGCGACGCGGGAGTCGAACTTGCAGGTGATATCAGCAAGACTGCTGTGGTCGGCCCTTTCGAAATGATCGGGTCGTTGACTGCTCTGTACAGCGTATTTCGACGCCTCTCCGACCGAATTGAAACAGAACCTCCGAGCGCAGCGATCTTGATCGATTTTCCTGACTTCAATCTCCGGCTTGCCAAGCGAGTCAGAGACTCCGGTGCGCCGGTTATCTACTACATCAGCCCGCAAGTCTGGGCCTGGCGAGAAGGGCGGGTGAACCAGATCCGTAAACTCGTACAGAAGATGCTCGTCATTTTTCCTTTCGAGGAGGATCTGTATCAGAAAGCCGGTGTGGATGTGGAATTCGTCGGGCATCCTTTGATCGATATGGTGCATCCAACCAAATCCAAAGATCAGTTCTGTTCAGAATACAAACTCGATCCGCGAAAGCCGATTGTCGCGGTCCTTCCTGGCAGCCGGCGCAAAGAAATCCGTTTCATCCTGCCCACACTCTGTGAAGCTGTCGTGTTAATCAGCAGTGCAAAGCCCGACACTCAATTCGTCCTGCCCCTGGCTTCAGGACTCGATCGCGACCTGGTTACGAGCATCATTCAAAATCGGCCGATCACCGTCGTGACCAATGATACTTACAACGCCATTCGATACGCGCGCGCAGCCATTGTGGCAAGCGGCACGGCTACGTTAGAAACCGCGCTTCTGGGAACACCGGAAGTCATCGTGTACAGGATTTCACGGGCAACATGGTTCTTGGGGAAGTTTCTTCTTAAGGTGCGGCTGTTTGGAATAGTGAACATTATTCTTGATGAGGAAGTCGTACCAGAACTCTTTCAGGACGACATGACTGCGGAAAAAATCACTCAAACAACGCTGCGGCTAATGGATGACGTGTGGTTGCAGTCACGCATCCGAGGCAATTATGAAAAGCTAAGGCGGATGCTCGGCACAGGCAACGTTGCGGAGCGCGTGGTAGAGGCCGTATCGAGAGTTGTGGGATAACCAAGGCAAGCAATTGCTTAGTTTCGGACCGCCACAAACGACAGGATCACTTTCGATTCGACCGGCTTGCCGAAAGCAGTGGCAGGTGTGAATTTCATCAGAGACACGACCTGCCTAATCCAACTGGTGACCTCAGGGTTTTCCGGACCAGAAAGCACTTGATAATCGATGACCCGGCCTTCGTCGCCGATTTGAGTCTCGATAGTGAGCGGCTCATCCCAATGATGCTTCTCGTTAGCGAAGTGTATCCAGTTAGGATCGGTCGTATGAACCGGTTTGTAGAGCGCAAAGACGGGTTCTTCCGTGAGACGATCTTGAGCCAGAACGGTTGAACTCGAGGCCAGTGATCCCAAGAGCACTCCAAACAAGAGCATTGTGAGGGAGACGCCCAAAAGCACCGGCATAATCATCGGCCTGAGGATGTAATTGAGACGGTTCTCCAAACGGACAAGGAAATTGTTGTTTCTGGCGTGCGACAGCCGGACGCGAGTTTCCAGCACCATATCTTCCGGCAACGGCGGCCTGTCGATACGCGCAATCAGTCCTCGCATCGAAATATAAGACTGAAGCTGCCGTTGGCATGGCTCGCAAATCGAAACGTGATGTTCGACGCGTTCGGCTTCTTGACTCGTGGCCATTGAGTCGATAAAAGGACTCATCAATCTTTGAATGGAAGAGCATTCCACTGTACTCATGACGACCTCAAACCTTTTGGACCGACAAAAAACGCATCAACGTTTTTTTCAAATCGGCTCTCGCTCGCGCGAGGCGTGATTTGACGGTTCCAATCGAAATCCCCAGAACATCGGCAATTTCGTTATAAGAGAATCCTTCGATATCCCGGAGCACGATGATCGACCGATGCTCACTAGAGAGTCTCCGGAGAGCCTGCTGGATGGCAGCCTCTTCTTCTTTTGATTGCAAAAGTTGTTCTGGCGTCGGACTAGCGCTAGCGACATTATCCGCGTGCGCCATACCATTGCCGTTCATCTGATCGTCAAGCGACACCGTCGCAAAACGATAACGGCGCTTCCACCAACGCAACCGATTCAAGATTTCCGAGAAAGCGATTCTGAAGATCCAAGTTTTCAAAGCTGCTTCGCCTTTGAATCCTCCGATGTTTCGGAACACCTTCAAAAAAATTTCCTGGACGAGGTCGGAAGCCTCAGCCGTCTCTCCGAGCATGCGGTATGCGACATGAAAAATTGAAGCACTATAGCTTCTGACAAGCTCGTCATAGGCGGCGTCTTCATTGGCCTGAAGACGCGCAACAAACAGCGCTTCTTCAGCGCTAAGGGCGCTGCCCGCTGTCCGATCCAGCCAGTTGTAGGCGATCTCTCTCGGCATGTTACCTTTGCTCGGTGGTCCGCCTTACGATTCTAGGAGACACCGGCAGACGTGAATTGTTCCACAAATTTTAGTCCCGCTCCCATGATTTCCGCCACGGCCGATTTGGCCGGCGCCTCGCAATAAACCCTAAGCAGCGGCTCGGTTCCAGACTGCCGGAATAAGATCCAACTGTCATTCTCCATATAGACTTTCGAGCCATCCAGATCTCCCACTTTTTGGACGCGCCGTCCCGCAAAAGAGGCTGGAGGATCCGCTTTCAAGTGCGCAATAACAGCTTTACCGGCTTCGATCGGGACATGCAGATCGCGACGGTCGTAATGAAATTCGCCGAACTCCTTCCACATGTCGCGTATAAGCTCGGTACAGCTTTTACCTGACACTGCCAGGAGATCGAGAAATAAAAGATTGATAAATATTCCGTCGCGCTCCGGTAAGTGCCGCGATAAGCCAATACCGCCGCTCTCTTCGCCCCCGATCAGGATTTCGTTTTCCAACATTAACTCACCGATGTTCTTGAATCCAATAGGGCATTCGTATAGGTGCAGTCCAAACTTTTGCGCGATTCGAGGAATTAACAGGCTTTGTGAGTATGTGCGGGCTACGGCGCCACGCCAACCCTTATTGCGATACGCATGCAGCAGCAACAGCGACAATGTTTGCAGCGTATTGACGTATTCTCCCGTTTCGTCGACGATGCCGAGCCGATCCGCGTCGCCATCTGTAGCAAGGCCGACATTGCTTCCCGTCGTACGCACGGTTTCGCCGAGGGGTTCAAGCTGCGGCATCATCGGTTCCGGGTGGATGCCGCCAAACATCGGATCGGGATTTCCGCGGATCGTCCGGACACTGCAGGCTGTATCGCGTAAGAGTTCTTCCAGAATGTAACCCCCACAGCCATGCATGGAGTCAACGACAATCTTAAGGCCGGACTTGGTTATTCGTTCCCAATCGACGAGGGATTTGAGGTGAGCGAAATAGTATGGTTCGGGTGCAATCGTCTCGATTTGCTCGGCGGGAGAGGCTTCGCCGCGTGCCTGCGCCTTTCCAATTGAAGCAGTCTGGTTGAGGTTTGCTTCGATCTGCGCTGTGATCGCCGGGGTTGCGCTGCCCCCGAAATGCGCTTTGACCTTGAAGCCATTAAACATCGGCGGGTTGTGACTGGCTGTGATCATCACTCCGCCGGCGAACTTGCGTCGTCGAACCTCGAAGGAAACGTAAGGAGTGGGATACGGCCGATCCAGCATGATCACTCGAAAACCATTTGCCGCAATCACTTCGGCGGCAGCTCGCGCGAAAGCCTCCGACTGGAATCGGACATCGAACCCCACAAAAACAGCCCGATCACAATTCTCAACGGTTTTGAAATATTCGGCAGTCGCTTGCGCGGCTCGACGGACATTCTCGAATGTGAAGGTATCCGCGATGATCGCTCGCCATCCGTCGGTCCCGAACTTGATCGGGGAGCTCATAACGTTGAAAAGTCCGTGATCACGGTCTTGTCCCCAATAACGACGCCCGGACGGAGATTAGCGGACCGGCCGACGTAACACCCTTTTCCAATCAGGCTGCCGGCGATACGCGCCTCTGCGTCAATCGTATTGCCGGCCCAAATTACTGAATCCACAATGTGAACGCCCTGATCGATTTTGCAATTTTTGCCGATTACGGAGTTCTCAATCCGTACACCGTCACGAAGGACCACATCTTGATCGATGATCGATTTTTCATCGACAACGATTCCACTCGCCAATGCCGAGCGATCGATTGCAGTCTTTCCAATACGCGGGGATACGAATTTTTGCGAGAGGATGTCCTGATGAACCTCGAGGTATTTCTGCGGGGTACCGATATCAATCCAGTACTTGTCGAATACGTAAGCGGTAACCGGTTCTTTATGTTCAAGCAGCGTGGGAAACAGTCCGCGCTCGAATGAATAAGGTTCCCCCTTCGGCATATATCTCAGAACCGAAGGCTCGAGAACATAGATGCCGGCATTGATAGTGTTGCACGTGATCTCATCCGGCCCCGGCTTTTCAATGAATCTCTGAATCCAACCGTCGGGACCCGTTTCAACCAAACCGTAGGCGGACGGATTCTCGACCGGCGTAAGAACGATTGTCGCGATCGCGCCTTTTTCCTTGTGGTGCGCAACAACGGAAGCAAGATCGATGTCGGTCAGCACATCTCCATTGAAAACAACTGCCGTCGAGTCAATGTGCTCCTCGGCATTTTTGAACGCGCCACCCGTGCCAAGCGGAGTTCCTTCCACCGCATATCGGATCCAGACACCATAATCGGCGCCGTCCTTCAGCAGATCTTCAATCTTTCTGGGCTGATACGACAAACTCAAAATGATCTCGGTGATGCCGGCGCTTCGGAGCAAGTCGATCTGATAAAGAAGAAATGGTGAATTTGCGACGGGCACAACGGGCTTCGGGGTATTGATCGTGAGAGGCCGAAGCCGCGTGCCTTTTCCTCCGGCTAGAATGAGTCCCTTCATACGTGGTTTCTATACTAGAATAGGGCCCATGAATCTGCCTAACGGTCTGACGCTGATGCGGATATTTTTGGTTCCGCTGCTCGTCGCCGTGCTACTCACACAATACAACGTTCTGATCGCCGTCACGATTTTTCTGGCTGCCTCGGTGACGGACCTGCTCGACGGATATTTTGCGCGAAAAAGAGGACAAATCACCACTTTGGGCACGTTGCTGGATCCGGTAGCTGACAAGCTTCTCATATCATCGGCTTTTATTTCATTAGTCCAATTAAGGCTCGTTCCCGCGTGGATGGTCGTGATCATCATCGGACGCGAATTTGCAGTGAGCGGGCTGCGCAGCATCGCATCAGCGCAAGGGTTCACGATCGATGCGTCTCAGTTCGGCAAGATCAAGATGGCCACGCAAGTTGCCGCGATAACTTTTCTGATTCTGGGAATGCCGGGTGGCAGTCCGAATCCCACCTTCCATTCGCTTGGCGTGATCATGTTGTACTTCGTAGTGCTCTTCGCCATAGTTTCCGCTATCGGATACTTCCGAACGTTTTGGACGAAGATTGACGATCGGTTCAAGGCGCGTGAACGCCGTCGCCTGAGTCTTTTGGAAAAGAGGCAGCGCCGCCATGTCCCCACTCGTGATGTTCCAACTCACTGAAGCGGATCAGCAACTTCTTCTTCAGATCGCACGCGACGCAGTTCGAAACTATCTCTCACGCCAATCGCCCCGTTTGCCGGACGCGACCCCTGCCGTTCTGAACGAACCCCACGGCGTCTTCGTTTCGATCCATCAGGGTGACCGGTTGCGGGGGTGTATGGGTAACGTTCATCCTGCCAGTCCACTCTATCGAAGCACCGCCGAGTGCGCTATCGCTGCGGCGGTAGGCGATCCGCGCTTTATGCCATTGACAGGCGCCGAGCTGGAACTTGTGGAATTCGAAATTTCCGTCCTTTCGCCGATGCAGCGTGTACTCGATATCGGAGAGATTGAAATCGGCAAGCACGGACTTCTGGTTGAAAAAAGGGGTGTGCGCGGGTTGTTGCTTCCCCAGGTTGCAGCCGAGTATGGTTGGGATCGCGAGCGCTTCCTTCAAGAGACGTGCCGGAAAGCCGGTCTTCGGCTGGATGACTGGAAGCAAGACGCGACGATCATGTATTTCAGCGCTCTGGTTTTCGGTGATAAGCAATTCCACTTCACAGCCGCTACATGATACTCACGATTCTCACGATTCCTTATCCCAACATCGATCCGGTGTTTTTGCGTATCGGTCCAGTCCAGCTGCGCTGGTACGGACTGATGTATATGCTCTCTTTCATCATCGGTTTCTTCGTAATGCGTCGGTATGCGAAGTACCGCAAGCTGAACTTGTCGACCGACGATCTGTACGACCTTTTGTTCTACCTGATCCTGGGCGTAATGGTGGGAGGCCGTCTCGGCTACGTCCTGTTCTACGATTTGAGTACATACATCCGTGATCCGCTTTCGATTTTCGCCATATGGCAAGGCGGGATGTCGTTCCACGGCGGATTTGTCGGCATGGTCCTCGCGACGATCTGGATTACGCGCAAGAAGCGCTGGGATTTCTGGCAAATCGCTGATCTCGTCAGTGCCGTGGCTCCGATCGGACTCGGACTCGGCCGCATAGGCAATTTTATTAACGGTGAGCTGTACGGACGGCCAACCAACGTTGCATGGGCTATGGTCTTTCCTGAGGGCGGAAATGTCCCTCGTCATCCATCTCAAATTTACGAGGTGCTGCTGGAAGGCCTGCTGCTGTTCTTCATTCTGAGATGGATTTACCGAAAAAATTTTTATCGGGGAACAGTGTTTTGGGCGCTACTGGCCTTTTACGGACTCTTTCGATTTTTAGTGGAGTTCGTGAGAGAGCCCGACGTCCAGATCGGCTTGGACCTCGGACCCTTCACGCGCGGACAAGAACTGACTTTTCCGATGCTGGTGATCGGAACAGCAATGATGATTATCTACGCTCGACGGCGTCCCCAAGAGCCAATGCATCCGAAGCGTAAGTTACGAGCGCAGTAGAACCGCGTTCACCAACCTTTAACAGGATCAACTCCCCTATCGCAGCACGAGTCCCCTTCAACTTCGCAGCTTCGATCGGATAGCTGTAAAGCCTTTTATCAAGATCCAGGTTGCGATACACGATGAACACATCGCCGGGCTTCGCCTTATCCTGGCCAACATCGACGTACACAATTCCACCTGTACTGGCGATCCCGCGCTCCATCGAAGCCAATTGGCCGCCTGGAACGCCAGGAATCATTCCCGACGCTTTGAAAGCGGACCCGAAGCTCAGTAACACACTCTTTGAGCTGACGACAGCACCTTTGACTCCGCTAGTCGTCACCATCGTCGGACTGAATGGACGCGAACGCTCTCTCGGTGGAAGCACGATCGGCTTGAACGGGATCAGGATGTCACCGACGTCAACAGCATCACCACAACTGTGAAGAACGCGAGCGAGTGAAAACTGAGGCTGCGCAAGTACCACGCGAAGTTGGCCGACTTCCAAATAGTGCATTCCGAGCTCGCGATCGACCTTCGTCCTGCCCTTTGGATTCGTCAGTACTTTAGTTGGACGGATCGCCTCGTACACAGACCCTGCCATGATTCCATCGGTGGAACCCTGACTGAGGTACACATATTCGGGTTCCGTGGCAAGCACTCCGCCCGACGCATCGAACTTCGAAAGTACCTTCAAATTTCTGGGGACGGGCGAGGTACTCAGAAAACCCGAGCAGTACAAATCGTCGAACTTCACTTCACTGACGGGGGTTCTATCCTCGAAAACGAACGACCTTTCCGCACTCTGGGGGGAAGGCGCAGCGGGTGCGGGGGCAGGAACCGGCGCTTGCACTGGTCTCCGCGGAGGAGTTGGCGGGGCCGGTGCAGGCTCCGGCTCTGGCTCCGGCGGTTTGGCTTCGGCAAGAACAGTAACCGGCCGGATCAAAATTTTATCGTCTGGATAAATCCAATGAGGATTGATGATGTGGTCGTTTTGCTCCCAAAGTTGTGGCCACAATCGGGGGTTCTTAAGGACGTCTCCTGAAATTCCGGAGAGAGTGTCACCCTTCTTCACTACATAGACATCGAACTTCTCAGGATTGACGGGATCCTGGTTCGCAGTGACGTGCCCATCCGGCCGAACCGACAGATTTTTCGGCGGCGGGCCCTGCTGCGGAGCAGCCTTCGGCGGTGCTTGAGGGCTTTGAGCCAGAACCGTAGACGCCAGGAGAAGTGCGGGTAAGTAAATCCTCATAAGAGGAGATTAGTAACAAGGGGACACGCATGGAAAAAGCTTTTTCAGTTTCTTAATCCGATGGTATGGCCAAAAGAACATTTCCACGCCGGTCATCGAACAACACGGGCAGCGTGTGAAGCCACGTATTCAGACGACTGAGATGATCGTCGTCGAGTCGAAAATATCCAAATCGGTCGGCAAGTCGTTGCCATTCAGAGCTGCAAATCAAGAGATGCGTTACTCGGAGCTGGTGAAGACGCGAAATCCACCGCTCTGGTTCGCTGCTTGGCTGGAACACCTCCATCAACTGCGGACCGTTAAATGCCGAAGGAGCAAGAAATGGAATGTTCAACCAAAGGCCGCGCGTCTCGCCGATCATCAAAATTTTATGACGTGCCGGGTCCAGTTTGTCGTTTGCGTAATTAAAGATTTGCCAAGATGGGATATTCGCTTTGGTGTATTCCTCCCGAGCAGTGGAACTCGTAAGGAGTCGCCACGCGGGGATGATGTCATGCAAGCTGACGATGGCGATCAAAAAGGACGCGACAGCCAAGATCCCCGCAACGTAGGCTCCTTTCAACTGTATCAATCGCTCGCTGCCGAGAATCGCTCCAGTGCAGGCCAGCATCAACACTAGACTCGCTGCGTTATATCGGAAAATGTGCAAGGTGGAAACCGGTTGAATCAGGCCCCAGAGCACCAGGCCTCCGATGCCGAGGACGGCATACATTCGAATCGAGCGATCCCCCGCCCATAAGCACAGTAACGATCCCAACAGCAAAGCAGCTCCGAATAGACCGTTGTTAGGACTGATCAGAAGGGCACCAATGGGGGCAACTATCAGTTGTCGCGCGGAAATCTCGCCCAGTGAAGCACCCGTAGTGAATGCCTGAAGACGCGATGCCTGATCGGCAGACCACTCCGGGCTCCCAAATTCGGCTTGCATAAAAGGGAATACTGGATTGCCATAGTTCGAATAATTCCGAATCAGCCATGGACACACCATGGCCGTCACCAGGATCGCAACGACAATGCACTTGACCATGCTTCCCCGGCTAATTCTGCGATTCCGAAAAGAATCCGCGATGAAAATTGCGGAAAGGATCCAAGCTGCGAGAACGAGGCCTTGATACCGCGAGCCCACCGAGAAGCCGACCGCTGTACCCGCTAGGATCGTCAGATTCCATTGCCTAAGGCGGAGTGCCTCCATCCACCAGATGGCTCCGAATAACAAAAATGCCGCTGCCGCGAGATCCACAGAGCCGAAAGTTTGGTTGATCCAGAACTCCGGATAAGCGGCCGCAAACAGCGCGGCAACAATGGCGGCTCGAGCTCCCAATACGCTTCCCATCCGTGCGGCAGCCAAAACTGCCAAACAACCCAGGATGGTCATTAAGAGTTTGAAAGTATTTCCTGTGGGATCGGCAACCCACGACATCCCGGCAACGAGCTGGAGTGCCATCGGTCCATTCGTCAAAACGTTCCACGGAATGTGAACAAGCGTGCCCGCCTGCAGGAATTGAACGGGCGCCAACAAGTGGTAGACCTGAGAGTCGTAGAAGGTGAGAGGAGTGAATCCACAAACCAGCTGAAGCAGCACGAAGCAACACAGCATTGCGAAAAGGACCTGCTGGTCAGTGTCCCACTCGGGGACCCGGCCTAGCGCTGCACGCAGTTTAGCGAAGGCAGGTCGCACCTGAAAGAGCGCCGCTGCAACACCAAAGAGCAACACAGTGAGCACCGCGGTTGGATGAAGGACGGAGCCGAGGCATAGGAGAATGAAGAATGCATACAGAGCGGAACACCCCACCACGACCCGCACCAGGAGGAAATCTGCAAACGAGCTCAACGAAATCCTAAGATGATGGGCGATAACGTGCCCCCATCCGAAAATCGACAGGCAATAAAAAAAAGCTATCGCGCCGATTCGAACGAGCTCAAGCGGCAGGAAAGTTTGGCCGGAAAACACTGCGCGATCATAGGGACGGGTCAAAATGCAGTCAATCTGCAGGCAGAGAGAGGAGAAGAGATACAATACCGGCATTCTTAACTGAACGGAGGTTCAGCGTGAACAAGCTTCTTCGTTTAGTATTTGCGATTTTCATCACGATACTCATCGCAGCGTTCACCCAACGCAACTCCGCGAGTGATGGTGCCGCCTTATTGTCGGGCTCGATTGATATCCATGTGCACAGTGATCCCGACAATCGGCCACGATCCATCGATGCAATCGACGTCGCAAAACTTGCACATTCGCGCGGAATGCGAGCCATCGTCTTGAAGAACCATTACGATCCGACTGCCGCGCTCGCATACATCGTTCGGAAGGAAGTGCCTGGCATTGAAGTCTTCGGTGGAATCGACCTGAACCTGACGGTCGGAGGGATGAATCCCATCGCGGTCGAGCACATGACCGAGGTATCCGGAGGGTGGGGGCGTTTCGTATGGATGTCAACGTTCGATGCCGAGAACCAGGTGAGATATTCCAAAGAAAACCGTCCTTTTGTCAGCGTCGCTCGAAACGGCCAACTGCTGCCGGAAGTGAAACAGGTGCTTAGCGTCATTGCTAAACACAACCTTGTACTGGCAACTGGCCACGTTTCTCCTGACGAGGCTCTCTTGCTGTTGCGGGAAGGACGTCAACAGGGAGTTCGACACATGATCGTCACGCACGCGATGAACGAACCTGTCTTAATGAACATCCCGCAAATGCAGGAAGCCGCTCGCCTCGGAGCCTTCCTGGAATTTGTAGGCGGGTCTCTCGCCGGACCTGAAGCTGCAGCCAGAATGGATCGCTTCGCAGACGCCATCCGGAAAATCGGACCGGATTTCTGTGTTCTGTCATCGGACCTCGGCCAGAAGGGAAACGCACTTCCGCCCGACGGTTTCGGTCAGTTCCTCGCCGCCTTGCAATCCAAAGGATTCACACGGGAGGAAATCGAGCGCATGTCAAAGCGCAACCCTGCCCAATTACTCAACCTGCCATAACGTTTCGAGTGCTTGGCGAGCGCCGCACCGTTTCTTCGCCGATTGACACTGCGTGTCCACCCTAAGTATAGTGACCGAAAATCCAAACTTTGAGGGCACGCCTATGGCTACTTACTCTCTGCGAGTCAACGGGCAGTCTTCTGACGTAACGATTGACGACCCATCGACTCCCCTGCTGTACGTCTTGGAGGAAAATTTTCAACTCAACGGCCCCAAATTCGGCTGCGGACTCGCCCAGTGCGGATCATGCACCGTGCTGCTGGACGGAAGGCCCATCCGCTCCTGCGTGACACCTGTCTCCAACGCTGACGGTCACAGCGTAACTTCCCTTGAAGGTCTCAGGGCCCTCGAGGGACTTCCGCACCCGGACGCTCTGCATCCCATCCAGGAGGCGTTCGTCAAGGAGCAGGCTCTTCAGTGCGGCTATTGTCTGAGCGGGATCATCCTCGTCGGCTATGCGTTCGTTCGCGCTACCCCGAACCCCACTCGCGCTGAAATCGAAAACGCTCTCAACGGTGTTTTGTGCCGGTGCTGTACGCACACACGCATGCTTGACGCGATTCAGCGCTACGCCAGGGAGAATTTCTAATGAAAACGAAAAATCTTTTCAGTCTCGACGGAGCTGGGCCGCTCTCCGAAAAAGCAATCGAGGCGCTGGACCACTTCGAAGCTTCCCGGCGCGACTTCCTCAAAACCGCCGGGGTCATGATGATCGGCTTTGGCTTCGGCACCGCCACCGCCGTCGCGCAGGGCACCACCCCGGGAACTCCCGACAACACTCAGGTGGACAGCTGGGTCGCCGTCGGCGCAGACGAGAGCATTACGGTTTTCGCGGGTAAAGCGGAGCTCGGCACGGGTATGCGCACGGTGCAGCTTCAGCTCGCCGCCGAAGAACTGTCCGTGCCCATAGATCGCATTACGCTCGTCCTGTGCAAGAGCGGCGTCACTCCGAATCAGGGCCTCACGGTTGGCAGCTTGTCTACGATGACGCAGTTCGGCACCGCCGGCCTGCGCGTCGCTGTGGATACCGCGCGCGACGCGTTGTACCAGTTGGCATCCCAGTATCTCGCTGTTCCCGTTACCGAGCTTATCCTCAAGGATGGCGTCTTCTCGGTCAACGGCGGAGATCCGACCCGCACGGTGAGCTACGGACAGTTGATCCAGGGAAAACGGTTTAGTCTTCCGGTGAATTCCAGGGCCGTGCCGAACAATCCGGCCACGTGGAAGGTGCTTGGAACATCCGTCCCGCGCGTCGACATTCCGGCCAAAGCCAAGGGCATCTTCGAGTACGTGCAGAACGTTCGTGTCCCCGGCATGCTTCACGGAAGAGTCGTTCGCCCGCCCACTCTCGGAGCTCACGTTCAGAGTATCGACAATAGCGTTGTCAACGGCCTGCCCGGCAGCCCGCAGGTGGTGCGGGTCAACGACTTTGTCGGTGTCGTAGCCGACACGCAATGGCATGCCATCAAGGGCGCTACCGCGCTGGCTTCCGGGATCACCTGGTCGTC
>Ga0114129_10005687_pt1 | contig 17653 bp, 15 predicted proteins | sample RhiMetdeltSRZDD1_FD_80071 | JGI IMG/M metagenome (GOLD analysis project Ga0114129, IMG submission 80071) | Populus rhizosphere microbial communities from Tennessee, USA - Rhizosphere MetaG P. deltoides SRZDD1 (version 2) (version 2) | ecosystem: Host-associated > Plants > Roots > Rhizosphere >...
CAGGGCGACGTACGCTAGTTCCTCTGCCGGCGCCTGCATGGCGTCTCGAGGAGAAGCGTAGAAAGTCGGGTCGGGGGTCCAGCGGGCCATAGAAAGCTCCAGAGTCCAGGGGGTGGACGAGCTCAGGCGGCTAACATGGGAACTGCGACGGCGGGAAGGCAAGGGGCCCTTTCGCCGCGTTTCTCGGCCTAAACGTGCTGGGGCTCTCGCCCGTATATCGACAAGATCTTTCCAGGAATCGGCTTGGTGTCGTTCGGCCTCCGGCCGCTGCTGCTGGCAGCTATCGTGGCATTGGCTGCAGCGCCGAAAGCTCTTGCGCAGGTCGGTGGCACCACCGACATCATCACCGGAAAAGTCACGGGGCCCTCCGGGGAGCCGATCGCCGATGCGACTGTCGAAGTCGTGTCGGTCGAGACGCAGGTAACCCGCGACCGGGCCACTGATGCCCACGGCCGATTCACCATCCTGTTCCCCGAGGGTGGTGGTCAGTATCTGCTGCTGGTGCGGTACATCGGCGTGACACCGTTGCGACTGTCCGTCGCTCGCCAGGCCGATGAAGATCGTCTCGTGGTGAACGCTCAGACGCGCCAAGGGCTCGCCAGTGCTCGCGAACCGCTCACACCGGAGCAGTGGGCCAAGCTTCCGGAGCCCGTAGGCGCGCCGGACACTCGACGGCGGCGAGCGAACTAGCAAACGCCATTGCGCGGTTTCCGCGGCTGAGTAAAATCGGGACCGCACACGCGTGATTCCGCCATTTCCCCGGAGCTTTTCTCATGCGACGGTATTTGACCGAGTTCATCGGCACGTTTTTTCTCGTGTTTACAATTGGGCTCACCGTCACCGCAGGTGCACCGATGGCGCCGCTCGCGATCGGATCCTCGTTGATGATTATGGTCTACATGGGTGGCCATGTATCCGGTGGTCATTACAACCCTGCTGTGTCTCTGGCGCTGCTGCTGCGGGGTAAAATGGAATCGGTAGTCGAGTTCGTGGCCTATGTGCTGAGTCAGCTCGCCGGGGCAATCGTCGCTGCCCTCGCGACCTACGTCATCGTGGGGCAGACGCTCAAAGTTGCTCCGGGCCCCTCCGCGTCGACTCTCGGGGCGCTGTTGGTCGAGATCCTTTTCACCTTCGCGCTCGCATTGGTAGTCCTCAACGTGGCGGCATCGGCCAAGACGCAGGGGAATTCATTCTACGGCCTGGCGATAGGGTTTACGATCGTGGTGGGTGCCTTCGCCGGCGGTCCCATTTCGGGGGGCGCGTTCAATCCGGCCGTGGGAACCGGCCCGATTCTGGTCGATGCGATGGTGACCGGGGGATCTTTGACACACCTATGGTTGTACCTCGTAGGGCCATTCCTCGGCGGCGCACTGGCGGCGGGGGTATTCGGAGTACAGGAAGTGAGTGCGTAGTCCGCAAACACTCACCCGTGAACGGGATCGCGAGGCGGCATTGCCATTCCGTTCACGTTCCCAGGTGCGACTCTTTCGCCCACTGGGGCATCCATTTGTCGACGGAAGATGCCTCGGCCCCTTGGAGGGCCGTTACAGTTTCTTAGGAGCTCCTGAATGTCGCCTGTCAATCGACATCGCCTCAACCTTACCGGTCTCATCGCCGGCGCGTTCGTCGCCGGCCTCCTCCTCGCCGGGGTTCTCAATGTGCCGAGACTGGGCAGCGCTCAGCAGGTCGCCCAACAAGCCGCTCGGCCCTCCGCCAGCGCAGCAAAGCCCGCCGACGCCGCTGCACGCACACTTTTCGATTTGAGCGAAGCGTTCGCATCGGTCGCCGAGCACGTAAAGCCCAGCGTGGTGTACGTCAGGTCGGAGCGAAAGCCGGATGCCGATGACAACGGGAACGGGCCGCGCATGCAGCTTCCTCCGGGGTTCGAGCGTTTCTTCCAGTTCGGCCCGGACCAGCGGAATCAGCGGCAGCCACTCGAACAGGCCTCCGGGTCCGGGTTCATCGTATCGCGTGACGGCTACATCATCACCAATGCGCACGTGGTCGACGGGGCCAAGCAGGTCAGCGTGCGCCTGCTGGACCGGCGCGAGTTCAAGGCGAGGGTCGTGGGTACCGACCCGACAACCGACGTCGCCGTTCTCAAGATCGCGGCGGACAATCTGACGCCCGCACCCCTGGGGAACAGCGATGCAACCAGAGTAGGCGAGTGGGTCCTCGCGGTAGGCAATCCGCTGGGTGACAATCTGACGTTCACCGTGACGCAGGGAATTGTCAGCGCCAAAGGACGCGCGCTCAATCTTCCGAATCGCACTGATCGCAGCATTCAGGATTTCATTCAGACCGACGCGGCCATCAACCCGGGTAATTCCGGTGGCCCGCTCGTCAGCGTTCAAGGTGAGGTCATTGGGGTGAATTCGGCGATCGCCAGTGAGACCGGTTTCTACTCGGGCTACGGCTTCGCCATTCCGATCAACCTGGCGCGTCGGGTGATGGATCAGCTGATCAAGAACGGCCACGTCGACCGGGCTGCGCTCGGCATCCTGGTTCGGGATGCCACGGCGAATGACGCTCAGTACGTTGGACTGCCCGAGATCCGCGGGGTACTGGTCCAGGACTTCTCTCCATCGGGCAACGCCGCCGAACGCGCCGGGCTCGAACCGGGCGACATCATCATCTCGATTGACGGGCAGCCCGTGCAGTACGTCGCCCAGCTCCAGCAGGCCATCGCGTTCCGCAAGGCGGGTGAATCGGTCAAGGTCGAGGTGGCTCGGAAGGGCGGGGTTCGAAAGACCTACACAGTCCCCCTCCAGCGGATCAACCAGCAGTCCGAGCTGGCGTCGGCGAATAAGTCCGACGACTCGACCGATGAGGCCGGAGCCTCGGCAATGCCGGCCCTGGGCCTCTCCGTCGCCCCGCTGGACCGCAACACGGTTGAACAGCTCGGACTGCCCACGGCCGTGAAGGGCGTGGTCGTCACCAACGTACAGCCTGATGGCCCCGCTGCCGAATCGATCGCCGACCCGGACAACGGTGGGCCCGACGTCATCGTTTCACTCGAAGGGAAACCGGTGAGAACGCCGCATGAGCTTCGTGCTGCGATGAACGGGCTCAAGCCTGGGGACATCGTGACACTGCGGCTGTACAATGCCGCGGCAAAGAACTATCGGATCGAACGGCTCAAGCTGGGGGAGATGGCCGCGAAGTAGCGCCGCTTGACCACAGCAAAAAGGGGTGGGTCGCGCTTGCGACCCACCCTTTTCCTGTCAAACCCGGCTGCGCGACTGGCCGGTGGCGAGCGCGCCCGCCACCATGTGAGCGACCCGGAGCGGCTCGGGCAGACGTGATTTTCGCAGCGTACGCCGGACCAGCGCTACCGCTTCTGCGGGACTCAATCCGGACCCAGCAACGAAAAGGCCCGGGGCCGCCTCGATCGCGGCTGGCGATCGATCCAGCAATGCCAGGCGCTCGGTCAGTCCCGCGGCTCGCAGCGCGCGCCTCAGCTCCGAATCGGCGGGGTTGCGCCGGGTGACGGCGACGACCGGCCGCGAGACCACTTCAGCCAACTTGTCCAGATCGACCACGCCGAGCCCCGCGATGGTGATCCCTCCGAGCAAAATCGCCTGGATGCTGCGATAGGCGCGAAGCCCTCTAACCCAGGCGCTCAGAAATCCGGCAGCGTCGTCGCCGTCCACGGCAAAGGTCGCCACCGCGACTGCCTCGATGAGATCGGGCCCTTCCATGACGACCCCGACAATAGGCACCGATTGATCTCTGCCCTTGCGAAACGGGGCGTCATCGATGCCCAGCACGTGGGGTCGCGAAATGAGTTGTCGGCCGTGGTTAGCCACTCTGGCCCGATGTTACTCCGTCCGTGCGCCGGCTGCCGCGAGCAGACTCGCGGGATTTGTGCCGAGGAGCCGCTCCGCTTGTGAAGCGTAGCCGGCGGCTACCAGCGCATCGTATGCCTCTCTGGGTGATCCGCGCGATCGGCGCGATCCGTGATGGTCCGTTGCGATGAGGTCGATCAGACCGGCCTCGAGCAGCTGCCAGGCGAGCGTCTGAGCCTCGGGATTCGAGGTCTCGTAGTAACCCGTAAAGCTTCCGGTATTCACCTGGAGGAGAGCACCTGCCTCACGCCAGTCGGCAGCCGTTTCCAACGGGTCGAGTCCGTCCGGGAAACGATATCGCTCGGCGTGAGCGATGACGATCTTGCGGCCTCGCTCGAGGACCTCTTCAACCACGTCGTTGTGAGTTCCCTGGAGATCGAATCCAAACTCGATGAGCAGATAAGGAGTGCCTGCCAGACCCAGCCCTTCACAGCCGAGCACCGGCGCAATCATCTCGGCGGAAGAGGCCCAGATCTCCTGGCCGAGCCCGAGCTCGGGCAGTCCCGGCTGTTGCTCGACGGCGGTCTCGAGTGTCTCGAAAGCACGACGATGCCTGGCCAATTCCTTCTCCACCGCCTCGCGCGTGGGCAACTGGGGAAGCAGCAGATGGGGCGTCGCCACGACCGTACCTACGCCATCGAGCGCCAATGCCCTGAGGCAGTCGATTGCCTCGGCGAGCGTTCTCGCGCCGTCGTCGATTGCCGGAATCAGGTGATTGTGGAGATCTACCAGGGGCTGCTTGGAGGGATCGACCTGTATGCTGGTCATTTTGGTCATAACGGCGCGAAGTTTAGCAACCTTTATGCCCCTTCCTCCAGCCGATTCAGCAACCCCGCCTGTTCTCGCAAGATTTGCGTTGCCTCCTCCAACCCGATCACTCGGAAGCGAACGGGATCGCCAGGTCGACGTTGAGCCAGGCGGCCGACATCAGCCGTCGCCACCACGCCGATTCTGGCGTAGCCTCCTACGGTAGGTCCGTCCGCAAGCAACACGATCGGCTCACCACCGGCCGGCAGCTGAATGGTGCCGACACATACGGGCGCGGAGGGGCGATCCTGGGTGACTCGAACACGGGAACCACCTGCCTCCAGCCGATAGCCCATGCGGCTGGCGGCGCGCGAGATGTGATACTCAGCTTCCACGAATCGCTCCCAATCACCGGGCTCGAGCATGTCGATGTCCGGCCCCGGCAAGATTCTGATTGGTTGCTCGTCCGACTCGAGGAGAACCGAGGGCGCATTCGTCGAGGTGTGTGTGAGCGGTGCAGCTCCGATCGGTAGTCTATCACCCGAGCGCAAAGTCCGACCTTCGAAGCCGCCAAAACGAGCCGGGAGATAAGTGGACCGGCTTCCCAGCACCAGTGGAATATCGATTCCCCCGGCCACGGCGAGATAGAGCCAGGCACTTCGCTCGAGACGGTGAACCTCGAGGACTTCCCCTCCCGCAGCTTGGACGAGGACACCTCGCTCGACCGCACGGTCGCCCAGAGTGGCCTCACCATGCGCGCCCAGGAGCAGGAACGCCGTCGCTTGCTCGAAGCGAAGTTTTCCGCCGCCGAGGCCCCATTCCAATCCGGCGGCGTCCCGCGGGTTGCCCAGCAGGAGATTGCCGGCCGCAAGGGCAAAACGATCGAGTGCACCGGACGGCGGCACGGCGGCATCGAGATGATTCGGTCTGCCGAGGTCCTGCACGGTCGCGAAAGGCGGAGCGCGAAGGACGCTGATCACGGTATCGGTTCGAATCGGACGCGGTCGCCCGCGGCGAGCAGGTTAGGCACGCTCCGGCTCGGATCGAACAGGACCGTGTCCGTGCGCCCGATCAGGTGCCAGCCACCCGGGGTTTCGATCGGATAGATCGCGGTCTGCTCGGCGGCAATAGCAACGGTCCCCGGGGGAATCCGTTGGCGCGGTTCCGGCCTTCTCGGCAAAGAAAGCGTGGGATCGAGGGGGCCGAGATAACCGAAACCCGGAACGAATCCGAGGAACAGCACCTGGTAGGTGCGCTCTGCGTGCCGTCGGATGACCTCCGCGGGCGGCAACTGCAGCCGCTGCGCGACCGTGTCGAGATCCGGGCCGTCATAGCGGACGGGAATGACGTGACATTTGCCGGTCTTGCCAAGATCAGGGGCCGGTTGCTGCAGCTCGGCCGCGGCCAGCCTGCGCAGCAAGTCCGCCAGGGCACTTGCATCGGCGATCGCAGGATCGAAATGAACTGCCAGCGCCGCGTAGGCCGGTACGACGGCGATTCGCCCGGCAACTTCGCGCCCGCGCAGCTCGTTCGCGAGCCTTGCGATGCGAGCGCTCAGCTCGAGGTCGACACCGGTGCCGAGGCTGACGAGATATGCCGAATCGCCTAGGGGGACGATCCGCGTCGAGTAGGTCACCGGAGAAACGGTGCGACCGCGATTCCCGCCGACGCGAGGCTCTTCCGTACCGCGCGCAACACTATGACAGCACGCGCGTCGTCACCGTGAACGCACAATGACTCGGCGGCAACCTCGATGATCGAGCCATCCGTGGTTTCGACTTCGCGTTCAGTGACCAGGCGGACCGCTCGCGCTGCTGCAATCGCTGCGTCGTCGATGAGCGCGCCCGGTTGGTCGCGGGGAACCAGAGAGCCGTCTTTGCGATAGCCGCGGTCGAGAAAAGCCTCCGCGATCGGGCGCAGACCGGTTTCGGCAGCAGCATCGAGCAGCGCGCTGCCGGCCAGTCCCAGGAGGGCGAGACCCGAGTCGGCTGCTCGAACGCCGTCGGCAATGGCTTTGGCGATGGCGGGGTCCCGGACGGCGCGATTATAGAGAGCGCCATGTGGCTTCACATACCGTACGCGGGTCCCCGCCGCCAAGGCGCAGGCCATCATCGCACCGACCTGATAGGTGACGTAGTCGCGAATCTCAGCCGCCGACGCGCCTAGCTCGCGGCGGCCGAAGCCGGGAAGATCAGGGTATCCTGGGTGCGCTCCCACGACGACGCCACGTCGGGAAGCGAGCATGGCGGTCTCGCGCATGAGTGTGGGATCGCCCGCATGAAATCCGCAGGCGATGCTAGCGGAGGAGATCAGTGGGAACAGGTCGGCATCGGCCAGCGGCGGCCACACCCCGAAGCCCTCGCCGACGTCAGCGTTGAGATCGATGGAGTGGACCGGGACGGGCACGGGTCAAATCAAGCAGCGCGGGTAGGGAAGTGAAACAATCAGCCGACAAGCCTCGTTTCTACTTGCAACGGCCCCGACGGGGCTGCTCAGTCTGTTCCATAGCGAGGTGACCCATGCAACGGTACTGGCTTCGGATCGCTCTCGGTGCAGCGGCGATTTTCGTCTTGGGTATGGGCGTTATCACCTTGACACGCAATAGCATAGGCGAAATCCGGGCTCTGGCGGCGTCGACCCGTCCGATCAGCATCCCCTTGGTCATCATGCCGTTCCGGTTGGATAGCACCCAGATCGGGACCGTTCGCCGGCTCGACATCCTGAGGCGCTCACCCCGCGAGGTTTCCGGGATCCGCCTGACGGTGCGCCTGGACGACTCGGTACCAGCCGCGCGGCTGCCCAACTGCCGGGTGACGCTCTTCGAGCCGGAAGGATTCGCTGACGGCAGCGGATTCCGCTGCGTGGGCGCGGCTGATTCGGCGGCTCAGAACCTCAAGTTGATCGGTGAGGTTGCTTTCGAGCCCGGCGGTGTGGTTCGAGCTCTGTTCGCGCCCGCCGATCACGCGGATCAATGGCGGAGTCATGACAGCGCCGAGGTTCGCGCCGAGTTTGCGAAGCTGCAAGCGGGACATCTGTCTGATTCGGCAGTGCGTGCCGTAATCCGCGCGGATTCCCTCGGAACCCTGCTCGACATCGGCAGCAAATCGGGGAAGGGGCTGGTTCACATCCAGACAGACTCACACGGAGCATCGCTCCAGATCCGTGATCGCTCCGGTCGAAAAATCGTTCAGATGCAGGCCGACCCGGCCGGCGCACGACTCTCCGTTCTCGCGGATTCCACCCCGCCCGCTCGCTAGACGACCCTCGGCTCCGGCCGGGCGAGATCGACGCCTAACCCGCGCCATCTCGATGAAGGCGTCGGGCCTGTTTGTAAGGGAAGAAGTCGAAGATCTCTCCCGCCTCGAGCCGGCGCTGAACACCGGTCCAGAAGTCGGGCGTGAGCAGATCGCTGTGGGCGCCGAGAAATGTGCCTCGAAGCCGATCGCCGGGAATAAGAAAGGCCGCGAATTCCTCAGGAAATACGTCGTGCTCGCCAACGTGGAACCAGGGCTCGGCTGCCATCTCGTCTTCCGGCGTGCGAGCCGGCGGCAAGCGTCGTATGGTGCAGTCGGTGAGCAGGCATAGCTCGTCGTAATCGTAGCAGATCACCCGTCCGTTTCGAGTAACGCCAAAGTTCTTGAGCAGCATGTCGCCGGTGAAGATGTTGGCGCCGGCCAGGTCCTTGATGGCGTTGCCGTAGTCCAGAATGGTTTCCCGAGCGGTACCCGCGTCGGCCTGGAGCAGGAACAGATTCAGGGGCGTCACTCGGCGCTCGGTGTAGACGTGACGTAGCAGAACGCTCTCGTCCTTCACCTCGACGCTCCGGCCGGCGTGGCTTTTCAAATAGGCCAGCAAATCCTCCGGAAAACAGCGCCGCCGAAGCTCCAGGTTTTCGAACTCCTGGGCATCTGCCAGGCGCCCCACCCGATCCCGCTGAAACACGAAGTGATAGCGATCCATGACGGCGCGCCGCGTCGTGTTCTTTGGCGCGCCGAAGCGATCGCGGATGATCTTGAACACCAGGTTGAAGCTGGGGAGCGCGAAGACGCACATCACCATTCCTTCGTCACCTTCGGCGAGGGCGAAACGGGCCTCGGGGCGTTCCATGTGGCGCATGAGCGAGCGGTACAGCTCGGTCTTGCCGTGCTTGCTGTAGCCAATCGACGTATACAACTCGTCGATCCGCTTATGCGGCATGATGGATTGGAGGAACGTGATGAGACCGCGAGGGTGAGGGGCCTCGACGAAGAAGTAGGACCAGCTGAACCCGAACACTACGCTGGCTTCGTCCTGAGTGAGCAGGACGGCATCAACCAGAATGCCTTCTTTGCCGTGGACCAGAGCAACGACCAGCGGGAGCAGCTCGTTGGCTCCGTGGACCCGCCCGATGAGGTAAGCCCCCTTGTTGCGGTAAAAAGGCGATCGGAGCACGTCGATGGCCAACGGGCCGCGCTCCCAGCGCAGCTCGCACAGCCTGTTGTCGATGACGCTCGCGACCAGTTCTACGTCGTGCGACGCATTTGCGTAGGGAACGTCCCAACCGCACGCCGCCAGCAATCGGCTTACCAGATCCCGGCTGGTGCCCTCGCCGCGATAGGTGTCGAACAGCATGGGACCGGTTCGTGCCAGCGGCCCGCTGGCGGGGAACTCGATGAACTCGGCGTCAGAGGTCGCACCGATGGTGCCAAGCACGCGTCGGCTCACCGAGTTGAAGAAGGTCTCGGCCAGCTCGGCATCATCGCGGCCTTCAGTGAGGCCAGCGTACAAGGATCGGAGGCGGGTCCAGGTCTTCCGGTCCTGGATGTCGCCGTCCAGGACCTGATGCAGATAGGCCGTCGCGGTCTCCACGTGCAGACGATAGAGAGCAAGCCGCTCGGCGGCATCTGCCTGGGTACCGTGCCAATCGCGACTCTGGAATCGTTGGCGGGCGCGACGAGTGACCTCGGCGAATTCAGTGTACCAAAGCTGGTACTCGCCGAAGATTCCCGCTGCCGCCGGTTCCGGTCGAACGTTGCCGTTCATAGTAGGGTGGCTAACTTAGACCCTTCACGAAACCACCACCTTCGCTGGCATTCGGTATGTCCATCCTTTCGGCACCCGCATACAAGGAGCTCCGGACCCCAACGGACGGCGAGTCGATCGCCATGCGCGACGGCAAGCTGGAGGTCCCGAGCCATCCGATCATTCCATTCATCGAGGGCGACGGCACCGGCCCTGACATCTGGCGCGCAGCGCAGCAGGTCTTCGATGGAGCTGTGACGAAGGCCTACGGCTCAGACCGACGCATCGTCTGGTTCGAGGTGTACGCTGGTGAGAAAGCCAAGAACCGTTTGAACAACTGGCTGCCGGACGACACGCTCACCGCAATCTCGCATCACCTGGTGGCGATCAAAGGTCCGCTTACTACGCCGGTGGGCGGCGGATTCCGGTCGCTCAATGTCGCTCTCCGGCAGAAGCTCGACCTCTACGCCTGCGTCCGTCCCGTTCGGTATTTCGAGGGCGTACCATCGCCTGTCAAGGCGCCGCAGGACGTCAACATGGTGATCTTCCGAGAGAACACGGAAGACATCTATGCGGGCATAGAGTACAAGGCACGGTCGGAGGACGCACGCAAGCTCATCCGGTTTCTCCAGGAAGAAATGGGAGCCCAAACCATCCGGTTCCCGGATTCGAGCGCCATCGGGATCAAGCCGATCTCTGAAGAGGGGAGCAAACGGCTCATCCGCGCGGCCATTGATTACGCGAGCCGTGAGGGCGTTGCGAGTGTGACGCTCGTCCACAAGGGCAACATCATGAAGTTCACCGAGGGCGGCTTCCGCGACTGGGGCTATCAGTTGGCAAAGGAAGAGTTCGGCGCGACCGAGGTAGATGGCGGCCCGTGGTGCAAGTTGCCGAACGGTGTGGTGATCAAGGACGTGATCGCAGACGCGTTTCTGCAGCAGATTCTCACGCGGCCGCGCGATTATGGCGTGATCGCGACCATGAATCTGAACGGTGATTACATCTCGGACGCATTAGCTGCCCAGGTCGGCGGGATCGGGATCGCTCCGGGCGCCAACATCAATTACGTCACGGGGCACGCGGTGTTCGAGGCAACCCACGGCACGGCACCGAGGTATGCGGGCCAGGACAAGGTGAATCCGGGGTCGCTCATTCTATCCGGCGAGATGATGCTGCGACACCTGGGCTGGTCGGAGGCGGCCGATCTCATCGTCTCGTCGCTGGAGCGGACGATCGGGCAGAAGAAGGTGACCTACGACTTCGAGCGGCTGATGTCCGGCGCGACGTTGGTGTCGACGAGCGGGTTCGCCAGGGCGATGCTCGAGAACATGTAGCTCGACAGGCTGTTTCTAATCCCGTCGCCTGAACTTTTCCAACGCCCGACGATCCCGCTTGGTGGGCCGCCCCTTTTCCTCATAGGTCCACGCGGCTGCACCGAGCCGCAGCTGGCCCGCCACCCGCTCCCGTTCCGCACGGCTCTCGGGCCGCTCCTCGTAAAGGGTCGCGGCCACCTTTGCTGAGCCGCGGCGCTCCGCCAGGCCTCGTACCACTAGCACGTACTCGTATGGTCCGGCCCGGAGGCGCACCTCATCTCCCGGGCGAACCAGCTTGGCTGGTTTGGCACGCTCCCCATTCACCTCGACCTTCCCTCCGGCCACCGCCTCGCTGGCCAGCGACCGCGTCTTGAAAAACCGCGCGGCCCAGAGCCACTTGTCGATGCGAACCCGCTCTTCCTCGGTCATTCCCAATGATACGGTCGAGTTACGATGGTCGCAGGCGACTCACGGCCCTTTCGAAGGCACCGCCGCCTCGGCGACATTTGTTGCGTGACCCGCACACTCATCATAGCCGCGCTTCTCGTTGCGCGGCCCCTCGCAGCACAATCCACGTTGCTGGGTGACTCGGAGCATCCGGTTGCTGGTTCCGGTCCCGACTCCGTACTCATTGCGGCGCAATTGGCGCTCGATCGGGGGCTGCCCTGGCGGGCGAGTCAAATGCTCGAGCCGATTGTGCGCGACTCGGTGCGGCGAGCACCCGATGCAATTCTGCTGGCTGCAAATGCGGCGGCGCGCTGGGGTGGCTGGTCTCAAGTGCAGCGGCTTCTGGCGAGCGTGGTCTGGAAAGGAACCCCGGCCGCCGGATCCGCCGACCTGCTGGCCTCCCGTGCCGCCGTAGAGCTGGGATCGGATTCTCTCGCAGCGGCGCAAGCCCGCGCGGCCGCAAATGAATCGGCCGATCCGCTTCGTCGAGCCGAGGCGATGATCGTGCTGGGCCGGGCACTCGATCGATTGGGACAGAGCGACAGCGCTGCCGTCGTGTACGACAGTGCGGCCTCGCTGGCCCCACAGGCGGGGGATTGGCTTCGACTCCGCAGTGCCTCTCTAACGGCGGACAGTGCCCAGCGAGGCCACCGCTTGGCGCCCATCCGTCTGCCCGCGGCGCTGGACCGGTTTGCCGCCACCGAGGCCGTTGCGCGAGAGAAGGCAGGGGACCTGCTGGGCGCTGCTGCTCTCTATCGGAGCATGGGGAATCCGGTGGCTGCGCTTCGATTGCAGCTGGCCGCGCAATCGGATGTGGAGACTCGCGATTCAGTCCGGCAGGCGCTCCTGCTGTTGCTGGGACAGCAGTCCCCTGGAATCGTCCGGGGAGCGGGGGCTTTGCTCGACAGCGCACTCGCACCGCTCACGTCCGAACAGGAGCTCGCCGTCGCCAGGGCCATCGGTCCGGCCGGTGTTCCGTCCCGCGCCGTTGCGGGATTCGAGCGAGCGTTCAAGGCTGAGCTCGGCAATGCGCAGGATCGATTCGACTATGCCGGCGCGTTGGTCAAGCTGGGCAAGTACGCGGATGCGGCAAAAGCGTACGCACGTGTTCCCACGCACGATAGGAAGCTGGGTGGCGCGGCGGCGTATCAGCGCGCGCGATCGCTGTTGCGTGATGGCCAACTCGAGCCGGCACGAAAGGCGTTCAAGGCGGTAGCACACAAGTTTTCTCGGGACACCGCCGCGGCTCCTCCCGCGCTCTGGCTGCTGGCTGATCTGGCGGCGGATGATGACCAAGATGCGGATGCACGCAAGCTGTATCGCGAGCTGAGCAAGCGCTTCCCGGAGTCTCGCTTTGCTCCCGGCGCGCGGTTTCAGGCTGCGCTGATCACCCTGCTCCAGGGCGATGCGTCCGGCGCGGGCCTCGCATTCGACTCGCTGGCCGACAGTCCCCGCGCAGGTGATGAAGGGCGCGCCGCTCGTTACTGGGCTGGTCGTGCCTGGGATCGGGCGAACGATTCGTTGCGGGCCCGTTCCCGCTGGAGCTCCCTGGTCGAGCGGGACCCAACGTCGTACTACGCCGGGCTGAGCGAGCGCCGGCTCGGCCTGGCGACCTGGACTCCTCCCGCTGCCCCGGACTCCTTTGTCTCGGTGCCGTCGGTCGACAGCGCGATGGATCGAGCCAAGCTGCTCGTGCGGCTCGGCATGCCGGACGAGGCGGGCTGGGAATATGACCGGATCGTGCGCGATGCAGGTCGCTCGGTCGAAGGACTCCTCGCCACGGCCGATGCGTTACGAAGCGCCGGCTACGCCTATCAGGGAATGCGGCTCGCACGCCGGGCTCTCGCGGCCGGAGTGCCCGCCGACGCCCGGCTTTATCGCCTGCTGTACCCGGTAGTGCAGCGCGATGCTCTCGTCGCCGAGTGCGCCGCGCAAGGCCTCGATCCGGCTCTGGTGGCGGCCTTGATCCGGCAGGAGTCGTCGTTCAATCCTGCGGCGACCTCTTCCGTGGGAGCGCGGGGACTCATGCAGGTCATGCCGGATGTCGGAAGGACGGTCGCCGGCGGGCTCGGCTTTTCCGAGTGGGATCCGGTACTCCTCTGGCAACCCGACGTGAGTATCTCGATTGGCACCGTCCATCTTAGGGACCTGGTGGCCCGCTACACCGACCAGACCCGCATCCTGGCCGCATACAACGCCGGTATCTCGCGGGTGGATCGTTGGGACGACAAGCTGGGTGTGGAAGACCCGGAGGTGTTCGCCGAGAGAATTCCTTTCGTCGAGACCCGGGACTACGTCCGGATCATTCAACGCAGCCGGGATCTGTACCGAGTCCTGTACGACTGGAAAGCCGGGAAGAAGGGCGGATAGGAGGGAGAAAGGGAGAAGGGGAGAAGCGGAACCCTTCCCCCTTCCCCTTTTCCCCTCTTCTCCCGCCCCGCTATCTTCGTGGGTTCCCCCTGACAAACCCGGCGCCGAGGCACGATGGAGTCTTCTGCCGCGGGGCAGGTCGAGACGATCCCCCGCACTCACTCGCAGCGGATCGGTCGGCCTTCCCTTCCTCCCCAACGCACGCTGCTCACATGGCTGTTCGTCGGCCGTCTGGTCCTGGCGCTCGCGACGCTGGTGGGAGCGTCGCTGGTGTGGACCCAGCGTCCCGACGTTTCGTTCATCAGCACCATTACCGTGGTCTTCGCGCTCACCTTTACCGGCTATGGCGCCTGGGCCGTATTCGTGCGGGGCGTCATCCCGTCCAGAGCGTTCCTTCAGATCCAGGCCCTGGTCGACCTCGGCCTGGTCACCGCGCTGGTTCACCTGGCAGGCGAACCCAAGTCGGCCTTCCCGGCGCTCTACGTGCTCGTGGTCGCGGCGTACACGATGCTGCTGCCGCTGGGCGCAGGGGTCTTCACTGCGGTGGCAGCCTCCGCGATGTATCTGGGCGACATCCTGCTCGGCCAGACCGCGCGCCCAGACACCGCCCTCTGGATCCAGTTCGGGGTGTTCAACGTCGTCTTCCTGCTCGTCGCAGTGCTGAGTCAGCGTCTGCGCGAAGCGGGCGTCGAGCAGGAGTCACTCGAGACCGAGCTCGCGCGGGTGAGGTTGGAAGCGGACGACATTCTGCGCAATATCCGATCGGGCGTGCTCACGGTTGACGGCCGCGGCCGACTGGCATTCATCAATCCGACCGCCGAACGAATGCTGCGGCTGCAGGCTAGCTCACTGATCGGCCAGCCCGTGCTGGAGCACCTCAAGGCCCGCTCCAGCGAGTTATGGGCCGCCATCAACAGCGGAATCCGCGCCGGGCGAAAGATCAGTCGAGGCGAGGGCCTGGTTGTAAGCGCACAGGGGCGTCAATTCCCCATCGGCCTGAGCACCACCGTCTTCCAGCAGGAAAGCCAGGAAACACCCTCGGTAACGGCGATTTTCACCGATATTTCCGACCTCAAGCAGCTTCAGGAGCTGCACCTCCGGGCCGAGCGGTTGGAGGCGGTGGCTGCGCTGAGTGCCTCGCTGGCTCATGAAATTCGAAATCCGCTCGCCTCGATCCGAAGCTCGGTCGAGCAACTCTCGCGCGCGAAGTACGCGACCAGCGACGAGCGATTCCTTGCCGATCTCATCGTCCGCGAGAGCGACCGGCTGAGCCGGTTGCTGAACGAATTCCTGGACTTCTCCCGCGTGCGTGCCACCGAGTTCGTCCCGGTGGATCTGCGCGACGTGGCGCTGGCGGTGACTCGCCTGGTGAAAGAGCATCCCGACTGCCCGGCGGAGGCCGTTCTGGAGGTGCATGGCGCCCGCACTGTCCTCGACGGCGACGCCGACCTGCTTCACCGGGTGATCGCAAACCTGGTACTCAACGCCGTGCAGGCAGCCAAGGGAAGCAAAGTGTGCGTGACCGTATCGGTGGGCGAAGCAGACGGTGGCGCCGACCTTCCGCACGGGCATTTGGATCGTGCCGTTCGGCTGGAAATCCGGGATGACGGTCCGGGAATTCCGGACGAGATTAGGGAGCGTGTGTTCGAGCCGTTCGTATCGGGCCGGCCCGGCGGTAGCGGTCTTGGGCTGTCCATTGTACAACGGGCGGTAGAGGCGCATCGAGGGCTGGTGTTGGTAGACTCCAAACCGGGAGCCGGTACCGCTTTCACGGTGCTACTGCCGGTCGAGTGGACGCCTGAGGAGGGAGCATGAGTCAGAAGCCTTCGGTGCTCGTTGTTGACGACGAGTCCGGAATCCTCGATACGCTCCGCATCCTGCTGCGGAACGAGGGATTCGAGGTCACCACGGCACAAGGCGGCAAGGCCGGGCTGGAGCAGATTCGGAGCGGCAGTCACGACATCATCCTGTCGGACGTTCGGATGCCCCAGGTCTCGGGGCTCGACATTCTGCAGGCGGCGCGGGAGCAGGATCCGATGACGCCGGTCATCCTGATGACGGCGCAGGCATCGCTTCAGAGCGCTATCGCCGCCGTCAACTCGGGCGCGTTCCACTACATCCAGAAACCGTTCTCGAACGACGAGCTGGTCGCAATCCTGCGCCGGGCCTGCGAGTTCCGCGCGGTGCGGGTGGAAAACAAGCAGCTCAAGCAGGAGATTAGGCGGCGCGAGCGCGCAGGCACCACCGTCACTCGTCCGATCGGGAAGTCGAAGCGATTCGTCGAAGTCCTGAAGCTGGCGGAACACGTCGCACCCACCGACTCGACGGTTCTCATCCAAGGAGAGAGCGGGACCGGCAAGGAGGTGGTGGCGCGCTACATCCACAACCTCTCCAGCCGGAGCGACGGGCCGTTCCTCTCGATCAACTGTGGCGCCCTGCCCGAAAACCTGCTCGAGAGCGAATTGTTCGGTCACGTGAAGGGCTCGTTCACCGGCGCAGTGCGGGACAAGCAGGGTCTGTTCGCGGCTGCGCGCGGCGGGAGCTTCTTTCTTGACGAAGTGGGCGAGATGCCACCGTCGCTCCAGGTAAAGCTGCTCCGCGTGATCCAGGAGCGGGAAGTCATCCCGGTGGGCGCAACCGAAGCAATCCCGGTAGACGTTCGGATCATCGCCGCCACGAACCGCGATCTCGAAGAAGAGGTCCGACGGGGGAATTTCAGGTCAGACTTGTTCTATCGCCTCAACGTGATCGCCGTAAACCTGCCGGCACTACGTGAGCGGCGCGACGACTTGATCTCGCTGATCGAGCTGTTCCTCGAGAATCTGGGGCAGGAGACCGGCGGCGAAGCGAAGGCGCTCTCGCAGGACGCCCTGGATGCGGTTACGGTGTACGAATGGCCGGGGAATGTGCGTGAGCTGGAGAATGCGCTGGAGCATGCGGTAGTGCTCAGCAAGGGCAGTCTCATCGAGGCCGGTGCGCTGCCCGAGCGCATCACCAAGCGGAAGAAGGAACCGCTGGTAGCGGAGCGCTCTTACAAGAATCCCACACTCGAGGTCATCGAGCGCGCCTACATCATGTACGTCCTTCAAGCCGAAGGCGGCAACAAAACCCGCGCGGCCGAAGTGCTGGGCATCGATCCATCCACGCTCTACCGGAAACTGTCGCGGTACGAGGGCGAGGCCGTCTGACGGCTAAGTCTCCGCGCGACTGGCTGGGAATCGCCTTCGTTGCTATCACGGCCTGCGCAGTCTATGCGCAGACCGCGCGATATGACTTTGCCTACGACGACCTGCAGGTCATCCGCGAACGGCCGCTCTTCCACTCATTGGCCAACTGGCGCGAGATCCTGACGGCGAGCTGGTGGCCCAATCACAACCTCTACCGCCCTCTCACCGCGCTCACCCTGGCGATGAACTGGGCGGCGAGCGGCGGAAACCCCACCGCGTTTCATGTCACCAACATCGCCCTGCACGCGGCCGCTGCGGTGCTGGCCTATTTGCTGGCCACTCGTCTGCTGGGCGTCGGTGGTGGAGCTCTGACCGCCGGATTGCTGTTCGCGGTGCATCCGGTGCATGTGGAAGCGATCGCCAATCTGGTGGGTCGAGCCGAGGTGCTCGCCACCATCTTCGTCATCGTCGCTGTATTGCTTTACGGTCTCGATGGACGGCTGGCTGAATCTGGCGACGATCGGTCCTGGAAACGATATGCGACCGCCGCGGGCACGCTGGTAGCGACCGCGTTCGCACTGGCCTCCAAGGAATCCGCCTTCGCCCTTCCGGGCTTGTTGTTGCTGCTGGACTGGCTGGACGCGTCGTTGCGCGGGAGGCGGGGGCTGGGCGTGGAGCGGCACTGGGTCCTATGGCTCGGCGCGGTGGCCGTCGCGTTTGCCTGGCTGCTCTGGCGCGCCAATGTGGTCGGCGACCTCAC
>Ga0114129_10005688_pt1 | contig 17652 bp, 16 predicted proteins | sample RhiMetdeltSRZDD1_FD_80071 | JGI IMG/M metagenome (GOLD analysis project Ga0114129, IMG submission 80071) | Populus rhizosphere microbial communities from Tennessee, USA - Rhizosphere MetaG P. deltoides SRZDD1 (version 2) (version 2) | ecosystem: Host-associated > Plants > Roots > Rhizosphere >...
CGGCCAGGCGGCGCCTCAGCTCGTCGCGACGGTCGCCCGCGAAGATGGCATGAGTGTGTGCGTCAACGAATCCCGGCACGAGGGAGAGATTCCGGCCGTCGATGACCTTGACATCCGCCGCTCGCGCGATTTCGCTCGGCAGATCTGCGTCACGGCCGGCAAAGACGATCCGGTCGGCGTCAGAGGCGACGGCGGCGTCAGTCAGGATTGGGATGTCGCGCTGGCCGGAGCCGCGGCGGGGCGCCGGCCCGGCACAGGTGATCAACTGGCGGAGGTGGCGGATCAGGAGCATCGAAACGGTGACTGTCCCCTTTTAAAACCGTGACACTCACGTTTTAAAACCGTGACACTCACGTTTTTAAAACGTGAGTGTCACAATTTCAGCCGCCGGGTGACCTCTGCGACGGTGGTGCCGGCGACGGTGATCCGCTTGGCGCGCGATTTGTCCCCCGATGCGATGTGGATGTGCCGGCGCGGGCAGTCGAGCAGACGCGACAAATACTCGACGAGCGCCTCGTTCGCCGCGCCGTCCACCGGGGCCGCCGCCAGCTTGATGACGAGAGCGCCGCCGCGGACCCCGGCGATGCGAGTCTGCCGGGCGCGTGGGATGACGCGGACAGCCATGACCACCTCGCCGGCCGCGTTCATCGAGACGGGAAGTTCGTCAGAGACCGGCTTTTCGCTCATCCTCGAAGGCGTCCAGCGGGCGCGCTGGCGCCCCGGCGTCAGCCTGCCGCGGCCGATGCAGGAGCACTTTCTCTTCGGGACGGTTCTGGTCCTGGTCGCGGATGAATTCGAGCGCGCGATACAGCGCCTGGATCGAGGACTCGAGCGATCCCTCGACGTCGCGTCGCCGAAGCCTCAGCTCGTTGATGTCGCGATCGATTTCGTCGAGTCGGACCTGCGCTTTCTGGATCAGCAGATCGGCGCGCCCCTGTGCCTCGCGCACGATCAGCTTCGCCTCGTTCTGCGCGGCTTCCTTGATCTCGTCCGCGAGCCGCTGCGCGGTCAGCATCGTGTTGCGCAGGTTGGCTTCGCGATCGCGGTGCTCGCCGAGCAGCGCCTCCATCCGAGCCAGGTCGCTGCGCATGCGATCGATCTCGCGAAGCGCGTGCTCGTAGTCGTCCGCCGCCTCCGTGAGGAACGCGACGACCTCCGTGCGATCGTAGCCTCGCATCGCCGTACGGAAGCGCTGCTGCCGCAGGTCGAGCGGGCTGATCCGCATCACGCGCTCGGGAGGCTGTGGCGCGACGGGGTCGTCCGTGGGGCGGGGGGGAACGGTGCGTTCGAACATCAGGTCCTCACTGTTCGTTTACCGAATATGGCGGTGCCGACTCGCACGAGCGTCGCCCCTTCCTGGATCGCGACTTCGTAATCATGGCTCATCCCCATGGACAGCTCACGAAGACGCGAACGCTCGATGCCTTCAGCGACCAGCCTGTCTCGCAGGGTGCGTAGCCGTTGAAAGTACGGACGCGTCTGCTCAGCCTCGTCCGACCATGGCGGCAGGAGCATCAGTCCCGTGAGGCGGACGGCCCGGCAGGCCTGCGCCGCCCGCGCGATCGACGCCACTTCCGCTTCGGGCGCGCCGTGCTTGGTCGCTTCGCGCGCCAGATCGACCTGAATCAACACGTCCGGCGCGGCCTGCGCCTCCGCGGCTGCGGCGTCGACGCGCCGCAGCAGGTCGACCGAATCAATCGAGTGAATGGCAGCGAACGACTCGGCCGCCTTGCGCGCCTTGTTCGACTGCAGGTGCCCGATGAGATGCCACGCGATCTGCATATCGGCCGTGTCGCCGATCTTCTGCAGGGCCTCCTGCACCTTGTTCTCGCCGAACTCGCGCTGTCCCGCGGCGTACGCAGCCCGCACGTGATCGGGGCCGAACGTCTTCGACACCGCGACCAGCCGCACGTCTTCGGGGCGACGGCCGGCCGCCTTCGCTGCTGCCGCCATCCGCTCGCGCACCTGCGCGAGATTCCTGGCGATACTCTCGTTCAGATCCAAGCCGGATCAGTTGAAATTCGGTTGGACCGCTCGGTTACTTGATGGTCGCGAGGATGCTCTTGGCGGTCTCCGCGTCCTTTCCGGACGGCGCCAGCTTTAAATACGTCTCGAAATGCGGCTTGGCTTCCGCCGCGTTGCCAGCGTTGAGGAGCGCCATCCCCAGCCAGTAGTGCGCCTCCGCCATGTTCGGATCGAGCTTCACCGCCTCCTCGAACTGTGCCTTGGCCTCGGGGATTTTCCCTGCGTTCCACAGAATGACGCCCTGGTTGAACGTCGCCGATGCGCTCCCGCCTCCGGCCCCGGCGCTGGCCCCCATCAGCTTCGTGGCCTGCGCGCTCGCTTCAGCGGCCTGATCGAACTTCTTCTGAGCGTTGTACACGCTCGCGAGGCCGTTGTAGGCGTCCGCGAAATCCGGCTTCACTTCGATCGCCTTCTTGAACGCGGCCTCTGACTTCTCCCAGTCCTTCATCCGCGCGTAGATGGTGCCGATGTTCGCGTAACACTCGGCGCAGGTCGGCGCAGCGGCCGCTACTTCGTTGAACTTGGCGATGGCTTCTTCGTTCTTGTTCTCGCTGCTGAGCGCCACGCCTTCGTCGAACGATTTTCGAATGGCGGCCACCTTCGCCTGCTGCTTCGCAGCATCTTCCTTGGACATTGGCGCCGCCTGCCCCGGAGCGAGCGTGAGGTTGACCTCGGCCATGTCCAGCGAGATGCGAACGTCCTTGCTGTCGGAGAGATTGTCCTTGGAGGCGCTGATCGTGTATCTGCCAGGCTGCAAGCCGATCTGGATGTACTCACCTTTCTTGTTGGTCTTGGTCTCGAGCTTCCGGCCGCTCGTCTCGACGTTGACGATGGTGATCTTCGCGCCTTCGACCGGCTGGCCTTTGGCGTCGACGACCTTTCCTCTGACCTGGCCGCTCTGGGCAGACGCCGGCGCCGCGACAAATGCGAGGCCGACGGCCAGTACGCACGTCACGAGGATCCGGCGGATGATGGCGCCCGTCATAACTCCTCCGTTCAGATGAGAATTGCTGGCTGGTAGTTTACAACGACTGACATCGACCTGGGCCGCGCCGCGGCACCGCGGCTCCGACCTCAGCGTCAGGAGAGCGACTGCCGATCGCTGGCGCGGGGAACGTTCGTGATGAGGTACTCGGAAATCGGGCCCCGCCGCGTCGCCCGGGAATTAATCGCGCGCCGGGCCGGCACACGGCTCGCCTGCAGCCCGGCGTCGAGCGCGCGTGGGTTACGTGTATACAGGCGCTCGATGTCCGGCGCCGCCGAATTGCTCAACAGGACGAACGCCTTCCTGGACGCCAGCTCGAGCACCGCCTGTTGAAGGCGCTCCTGTTCGACCGGACCGAATCCACCCGCGCTGTAGGCGGTGAACCGCGCCGTCGCGCTCAGCGGAACGTACGGCGGATCGAGATAGATGAAATCCCCGGCCTGAACCGCGCCCATCGCGTCAGCGAAGGGAAGGACCTCCAGCGTAAGTCCCGGCCGGCGGAGCGCACCGCTCACCAGCCTGAGGCTCTCTTCGTCACAAATCCGTGGACGGACGTAACGCCCGGCGGGCACGTTGAACGCTCCGCGAGCGTTCACGCGAAAGAGACCGTTGTATCCCGTGCGGTTCAGATAGATCAGCATGGCCGCCAGATCTGGCGTATAGGCAGCCGGCTGCTTCGCGGATCGCAAGCGCTCGCGAGTGGGATTGAACTGACGATCGCGGACCTTGGAGAAATGGTTTGCGCCGCCTGCGGCGTGGGCGACTTCGAGCGCGCGCAGCGATCGGATGACCTCGTCCACGTCATCGCGCACCGCGCGGTAGCAGCCGATGACGTCCGCGTTGATGTCCGATAGGTGAACCGGCCGGCCTGCCAGCGCACCTCGATTGTGCAGATCCAGAAAAACCGCGCCGCTGCCAACAAATGGCTCGAAGTAGCTCCCGAACGCCGCGGGATAGAAAGGACGGAGCTTCGAGAGAAGCTGCCGTTTTCCGCCCGCCCACTTCAGGATCGGTTTGACGCCGGCGTGCAGCCGATCCGCGCTCGACTCAGGCATTGGCAAAGAACCGATCGATCGCGCCCAGATCGCTCGTCACCGGCGCCGCCGGCAGCGACGCCAGGAACCGTCGTCCGTATCCCATGGTGCGCAGCCGCGGATCGAGAATCGCGAGAACCCCGCGATCCTGACGGTGCCGGATGAGGCGTCCCAGACCCTGCTGGAGCGCGAGTATCGCGAGCGGAATCTGATACTCGCCGAAGGCCGACCCGCCGCGCGCGTTGATTGCCTCGATCCGCGCCGACGTGATCGGATCGCCGGGCGACGCGAACGGGAGCTTGTCGATGATGACGCAACTGAGCGCTTCGCCGACGACATCGACGCCTTGCCAGAAGCTGGACGTCGCGAAGAGAACCGCATGCGGCGTCAGCTTGAATTCCCGCAGCAGCGCCGTCCGCGGCGCGGTGCCCTGGACGAGAATCGGGAACTCGAGTTCGCTCGCGGCGAGCTGATGCACCTGACGCAGGTTGGCGTAGCTCGTGAACAGCACGAACGCGCGCCCACGCGTTCTCTTCAGGATCTCGATCACTTCACGACCGGCCGCCGCCACGAATTGAGGCGATCGCGGGTCCGGTATGCGCTTGGGCAGATAGAGGATCGCCTGGCTCGCGTAGTCGAACTCCGACGACAGCCGGCGCTCTTCGGCGCGCCGGATGCCAAGCCGGCTTCGAATGTACTCGAACGAGCCGTCGACGCTGAGCGTGGCAGACGTCAACACGGTCGCCTCCATCCGATCGAGCAGCAGCTCGCGGACGATGTCCGCGACATCGATTGGCGAGGCCCGCAGAAAGGTGCCTCGACCGCGCCTCTCCAGGTAGAAGACGAATCCTTCGTCGTCCGCTCGGCTCAGGAAACCAACGTCATTGCGAAGCTCTCCCGCGCGGCGTCCGATCGCCAGCACATCCTCGGGGATGTCCTTCGCGAGCGCGATCGTCGCTTCGACGCTTTCGAGCGCGCGAATGAGTCCACCGGCATCGACGTTGGCGCGCGCCAGCACAGACGCCGTGATCCTGATGCGCGCTTCGACTCCGACGCCTCCTTCGAACCGCATCACCTGCAGCGACGCGAAGAACATGCGCGCCTGCTCGCGAACACGGTCGACGTCGCCTTGCAGATCGTCGGCCCGATCCGGGTCGGGAATCAGTTTTGCCGCGATAACCCGCTCCGCATCGCGCACGAAGTCATCGAACCGGTAGTTGCTGACGGCGATCCCGAAATACTGCGTGGCCACGTCCTCGAGCTGATGCGCTTCGTCCACGATCGCGTAGCGGCACGACGGGATCACCTCACCAAACGCGCTCTTTCGCACCGCGGCGTCCGCACACAGCAGGTGATGGTTGACGATGACGAGGTCGGATTCGGCGGCGCGCTGACGCATGCGCGTCACGAAGCAGTCGTCGTAGCGCGGGCACTCCGTGCCGAGGCAATTCTCGCTCGTCGCGGCGATCTCGGGCCAGAACGGAAGATCCTCCGGCAGGTCCTCCATCTCGGCGCGATCGCCCGTCTCGGTTCGACGCGACCATTCGTCGATGGCCTCGATCGCGCTCGCTTCATTCCACGACCGAATCGCCGGGCTGTCGCGCAGCGCGTCGAATCGGTGCAGGCACAGGTAGTTGCCGCGCCCTTTCATGTAGGTCGCGGTGAACGGCACGCCGAGCGTCCCGCGCAACGCCGGAAGATCTTTGAAGAAGATCTGTTCCTGCAGATTTTTCGTGCCGGTTGAAATCAGGACGCGCTCCCGGCTGAGAATCGCGGGAACGAGGTACGCGAGGGTCTTGCCGGTTCCAGTACCGGCCTCCGCCAGCAAGACGCCGCCGTCTGCGAACACCTCGGCGACGGCCGAGGCCATCTCGAGCTGGGCGGGCCGCGCCTCGAAGCCCTCGAGCGTGCACGCAAGGGGGCCCCCGGGAGTGAAGATTCCCTCGACCGCGGCGGTCAGACCTCGGGGTACAGCGGGAACGTCCGGCACAGGGCCTCGACCTCGGTCTTCACCCGGGCGTGCGCCGCTTCGTCGTCAGGCGACGAGAGCACGCGACCGATGAACTCGGCGATCCGATCCATTTCAGGCTCGCGCATGCCCCGGCTCGTCACCGCGGGCGTGCCGATGCGGATCCCGCTCGCCACCATTGGCGGATTCTGATCGAACGGGATGGCGTTCTTGTTGACCGTGATGCCGGCCCTGCCGAGCGCGGCCTCCGCGACTTTTCCGGTGATCCCGCGCGAGAAGACGTCGACGAGCATCAGGTGATTATCGGTTCCGCCGGAGACGAGCCGGAACCCCATGGCGGACAGTCCGGCCGCGAGGCGCTTCGCGTTCGCGACGATCTGCTGCTGATACTCCACGAAGCCGGGCTCCATTGCTTCCTTCAGGCACACGGCTTTCGCGGCGATGATGTGCATCAGCGGCCCACCCTGCACTCCGGGGAACAAGGCACGGTCGAGATCCTTTGCGTACTGCGCGCGGCTGAGGACCATGCCGCCGCGAGGGCCCCGCAAAGTCTTGTGCGTCGTCGTTGTCACGAAGTCCGAGTGCGGCACGGGGCTGGGGTGCACCTTTGCCGCCACGAGGCCGGCTATGTGCGCCATATCGGTCACGACGGGCACGCCAACCGCGGCGCCGATGGCGGCGATACGCTGAAAGTCGATCACGCGCGGATATGCGCTCGCGCCGACCATGATCATTTTCGGCTTGTGCTCCTGCGCGAGCCGTTCCATCTCGTCGTAATCGATCCGCTCGTCGTCTTTCCGCACGCCGTAGGGAACGATCGTGTAGAGCTTTCCGGAAAAGTTCAGCGGATGCCCGTGAGTGAGATGGCCGCCGTGCGCGAGGTTCATGCCGAGCACGGTGTCTCCGGGCTTGAGCAGCGCGAAGTAGACGGCCATGTTCGCCTGCGCACCCGAGTGCGGCTGGACGTTCGCGTGGTCCGCGCCGAACAGCTCCTTGGCGCGCGTGATTGCGAGCGACTCCGCCTCGTCGACGAACTCGCAGCCGCCGTAGTAGCGCCTTCCCGGATAGCCCTCGGCGTACTTGTTCGTGAGAACCGACCCGGCTGCCTCGAGCACGGCCTGGCTCACGAAATTCTCGGACGCAATCAGCTCGAGTCCGCTGTTCTGGCGGTGCAGCTCGCTGGCGATCGCACGGGCGACGTCGGGGTCGACGGCCGCGAGCGAGCGCCATCGTGATGGTGTGTCGGTCGAAGTCGGCATGGTGTCCCTACTGTTGCTGTTCGAGCGCGGCAATCTGCTGGACGCGCCGCTGATGCCTGCCCCCCTCGAACTCGGTCTTGAGCCAGAGGCTGACGATCTCCTCCGCGAGCGCGAACGCGACAACCCGCCCGCCGAGCGCGAGCACGTTCGCGTCGTTGTGCTCGCGCGACATGCGCGCGGAATACAGGTCGTTGCAGAGCGCCGCGCGGATGCCGTGAATCTTGTTGGCGGCGATCTGCTCTCCCTGTCCGCTTCCGCCGATGACAATGCCGCAGTCCGCGTTTCCCGTCGCGACGAGTCGGCCGACGTCGGCACAGATCGCTGGATAGTCGACCGGCGCTTCGCTGTGCGTCCCGCGATCGTTCACCTGGTGGCCCAGCTGGCAGAGCGTTCCAATCAGGTGCTGCTTCAACGCGAACCCTGCATGGTCCGCGCCGATCGCAATCCGCATGGTATGGGATTATACAAGCTGCGAGCGACAGCTGAGAGTTGTGATGCCTGCAGTCACGATCACGCGCCGGGGCGAGGAGCGCGTACGCGCCGGCCACCCTTGGGTTTACCGCAGCGATATCGCGTCGGCCGACGCGGCGGGCGGTGACATCGTGCACGTGGCCGGCAGTCGCGGACGTCCGCTCGGCTACGCATTCTTCAGCGATCGATCCGAGATCGCGATCCGGATGGTGTCCCTGGATGCGGAGCCCCCTGGCGACGATTTGTGGAAACGGCGGTTGACGGAGGCGATTCGGTACCGTGAGTCGCTTGCGATCGATGCGACAGCCTATCGGCTCGTTCACGGAGAGGCCGATCGTCTGCCGTCGCTGGTGGTCGATCGTTACGGCGATTACCTCGTGGTGCAGGCGCTCTCTCAGGCCGTCAATCGACTTCTCCCCGCCATCGTCGATGCGCTTGTCGAGGTCGCGCGTCCCGCCGGCATTCTTGCGCGAAACGATCCGCGCGTCCGGCTGCTGGAAGGTCTCGACCAGCGCGTCGAGATGCTCCACGGCAGCGTTCCGGAGACGATCGAGGTCCGCGAGGGAACGGTCCGATATCAAGTCGATCCCTGGCGCGGTCAGAAGACCGGCCTCTTCCTCGACCAGCGTGAAAACCGAGAAGCGGCCCTGCGTTACGCGCGCGGCCGGCTGCTCGATGCGTTCAGCTACAACGGCGGATTCGCGCTTGCGCTGGCGCCTCGCTGTGAAACCGTGCTGGCCGTCGATATTTCGGAAGAGGCGGTGCAGCGCATCCGCGACAACGCTGCGAGGAACGGGCTGTCGAACGTCCAGGCCCGCGCGATGAACGTGTTCGACGAGCTGCGGGAGCTAGAGCGGCTGGTCGAGCGGTTCGACACGATCGTGCTCGACCCGCCCGCCTTCGCCAAGAACAGGGCGTCCGTGCCCAAGGCGCTGTCGGGCTACAAGGAAATCAATCTCCGTGCGCTGAAGTTGCTTCGGCCCGGCGGATTCCTGATCACGTGCAGCTGCTCGTACAACGTCGGCGAGACCGCCTTCATGGACGTCGTTGCCGATGCCGCGGCGGACGCGCGCGCTGACGTTGCGCTCGTGGAGAAGCGCACGCAGGGACGCGACCATCCCATCCTCATTAATGTGCCCGAGACGTATTACCTGAAGTGTCTGATCCTGCGGAAGCTCGCGTGATCCCGGTGATTTCACGCCGTGTAAAAGTCTTTCAGACGACGTAACGTCAGCTGTTGCGCGCAGGGCCGTCCTTCATGGCGCCGCACGCTGGCATTGGTGTTGCGCGCAAAACTCTCGTGAGAACTCTGCTCGTCACGCTGCTGTTCACCTTGGCCGCGTTTCGTCCCGTGGCGTCGGACGGCACGGTCGGCATCGACATGCGCAACGTGCGCCTCCACGTGTCCGACGAGGCCGTTCTGGAGGTCGCGTGGCTCCACGGCCGGCTTCGAAGCACGCGAGCGGGTCAGATCCCGGTGTTCGACGATCAGAAATCCTTTTCCATGGAAGTCGAGGATGCGGAGCTGGCGATCGATGCGGCCAGCCTCACGGCGCTCGTCAATCACGCGTTCGACTACAAGGGCTCTACCTTGTCCAATCTGCGCGTGAGCTTCGAGAACGGCCAGCTCGTCCAGCAGGGAACGCTGAAGAAGGGCCTCAGCGTTCCGTTCACCGTGCGGGCGTCAGTCAGCGTCACGCCAGACGGGTTGATGAAGATTCATCCCGAGAAGGTCAAAGCCGCCGGAATTCCAACGACCAAGCTGCTGTCGCTCTTTGGCGTCGAGCTGGACGACATCATCAAGAGCCGTCCCGAGCGCGGGGTCGTCCTTCGCGACAACGATATGTTCCTCACGCCGTCCAGAATGCTGCCGCCGCCGGAAACGAACGGACGGCTGACCAAAGTGTTCGTTCGAGGTGACCGACTCGTCCAGGTGTTCGGCAAGGGAACAGCGTCGAGGCCTGCTGGCGTGCGCGACAACTACATCTGGTTTCGCGGCGGAACGATTCGGTTCGGAAAATTGACGATGTCGGATGCCGACTTGAAGCTCATCGACATGGATCCCAAAGATCCGTTCGACTTCTTCTCAGCGCGGTATGTCAAGCAACTCGTTGCCGGTTACTCGAAGAACACGCCCGACGGCGGGCTTCGCACCTACATGCCGGACTACGCGCGTGTGAAATGACACTTACTCGTGCATCAACGCGCGCGCGGGTTCGATGGTGACCGCGCGTCGCGCGGGTATATACGCCGACAGCACCGCCAGCATCAGCAGACCAAGCGCCACGAGCGCGTAGGTGCGGGGGTCCACGGCGCTGATTCCATACAAGAAGGTAGAGAGAGCCCGGCCGGCGATCGCGGCCCCCACGATTCCGGCGGCGATTCCCGCGACCGAGATCCACAGACCGTGGCGAACGACCAGCGCCAGCACGTGCCGCGGCTCCGCTCCGAGCGCGATGCGAAGGCCAATCTCTCGCGTGCGCCGGGTGACCAGATACGAAATGGCACCGTACAATCCGACAATCGCCAGGACGAGCGCGAAGAGACCACAAACGGAGGCGAGCGATGCCGCGAGCCGTTCTGCGGTCAGCGCTTCTTCGATGTGAGCCCGCAGCGTGACGGTCCGGAAGATCGGAACGTCGCGACTCACGCTGCGCAGCTCACGCTTCACATCTTCCGCGAGGCGAGCGGGCATTGTCCCCGCGCGCACAATCAGAGAGAGACGCGTCGAGCGCGCCTGTGTGCTCGGGTAGTAGACCAGCGGTACGGGCGGTTCCGCGACGGAGATGTTCTTGCCCGACCGCACCACACCGACGATTTCGAGCGGCGTATCGCTGCTGTCCCTGAGCTGCCGTCCGACGGCCGAACCCTGAAAGAAGCGGCGCGCGAGGACGTCGTTCACGACGACGACTCGACGGCTGGTTGTCGTGTCCGTTCGATCGAACGTACGTCCCTCCAGAAGGGCAATTCCCAGCGTTTCGAAATACCCAGGCGAGACGAGGTTGTAGAAAAGCTCGAGATCTTCGCCGGCCCGCCGAACGTAGCCCTGCGGACGAAAGCCGCGCCGCGCCGGGCGCGCCAGCGGCAGCGTCCGCGCCCAGGCTGCGGCGTCGACGCCCGGCAGCGCAACGACACGCGCTGCCGCCTGATCGTAGAACTCGCGGCCTCTCTCAACGCCCCACGTGGGCGGCAGCTCGACGGACGTCAGCACTGCGTCGCGCGTCGAGAACCCGAGGTCGGCGTTCAGCGCTCGGGCGACGCTCTGCGAGAGCAGCGCGGCGCCGACGAGCAGCACGCACGCGATGGCGACCTGGGCGGTGACCAGCATGCTCCTGACCCGCGACGAGTGGCGATCGGTGATGTCGCCTGCCGTCCCCCGCAGTGAATCGGCGAGCCTCATCCCGGCGGTGCGAGCCGCAGGCAGGATGCCGACGAGGAGCGCCGCCACCGCGGCAACGACCAGCGCGAACGCGACGACACGCCCGCCCGGCGCTGCGTCGAGCAGCATGACCTGTTCCGGCGGAAAGAACGACGGCAGCACGTTGGCCGTCCACGCCGCGAAGAGGATGCCCAGGCTCGCGGCCGCAAGACCGAGGACCGCCGTCTCCGTGAGCAGCTGGCGAACCAATCGCCCTGTCGTCGCGCCGAGTGCGCGCCTCATCGCAAACTCGCGGGCGCGCGTCGTCGCGCGCGCGAGGAACAGACTCGCGACGTTCGCGCAGGCGAGCAGCAACACGAGCCCGACGCCGCCCATCAGCACGGCCGATAACGCGATGACCTGGCCACGAAAGCTGGGATGGATGCGGCTGAACGCGGTGACGAACATCGGTCGCGGATCGTGCGGGCGTTCGAGCGTGCCCAGATTCGTCTTCGGATATTCGGCGGCCAGTCGTCCCGACAGCGTCGTCAGCTGCGCTTGAGCCTCGCGCAACGAGACGCCGCGGCGCAGCCGTGCGACGAGTTCAAGGCCGCGGTTACCCCGCTCCTCTGGAGCAGCCGACGACGGCGTCAGTGGAAGCCACACGTCGATCGCGCGACCGAGGTCCAGGCCTCTGAAACCCGGAAACGCAACGCCGACAATCATGACGGTCCGATCGTTGAGCGTGACGTTCGTGCCGACGATTCCAGGGTTCGCAGCGAAGGCTCGCTGCCAGAGCGCATCGCTGATCATCGCGACGGGCGGGGCCGATGGCGCCGTATCGACGTCCGCAATCGTCCGGCCCAGCGCTGTGCTACTGCCAATCACGTTGAAGTAGCGCCCTGAGATTCGCGACACGCGCACGCGCTCGACCTCCTCGCCAACCCGAAGGGGTGCGATCCCCGAGTCGTCCTCCGCCGAGATTTCTTCGAATGCCGTCGTTCCCGACTGCATGGACACGAAGTCCGGATACGAGGAGCCGCCCCAGGGTCCACTGCTGAAGTCGCTCGTGTAGATGCCGACGAGCGGCCCGCGGACCCCGGGCGCCGGGCGAAAGAGCAGCACGTCGACGAAGCCGAACACCGCCGTATTCGCGCCCACGCCCAGTGCCAGCGTGAGGACGGCCATGGTCGTCCAGGCCGGCGTCCGCAGCAGTGTCCGAACGGCGTATCGCAGATCCTGAAGCAGTATCTCCATGCGTGGTGCGCTGGCGAGAGCCGTGCCAGCTCGATCGGTCAAGCGAGTAACGGTAATCGGCGACGGAGGTCTTTCGTCGTGTCCGCTTTCGGGAAACGCAATCCGGAATCGGTCAGCTAGTGGCCACTAGGACCCCGTGTCGAGGTCCGACGCCAGGTCGTTGTGACCGTGGGCGCGCGCGACGTCCGCGGCGGTCTTGCCGTCGTCGGCTCTCAGCGACTTGTCGGCCCCCGCCTCGAGGAGCAGGTCGACGAGACCCCGTTTTCCGGAGGAGGCCGCGCCCATGAGAGGCGTGTAGCCAACCTGCTGCCGCGCGTTCGGGTCGGCGCCGCGCTCCAGCAGCAGCGCGACCGCTTCGGCATTTCGCGCCGCGATGGCGGCATGGAGCGGCTGGACTTTCATGTAGTTGCGAGCCGCGACGGTGACGTCCGCACCGCGGCTCAGGAACAACCGGACCGTGCTGGCTGGCGCGAAGAACGCGGCCAGACCGAGCGGTGTGTTGCCGTCCGCGCTGCAGGCGTTGATGAGGGTGGGATCGCGATCCAGCAGGTCGCGGACGCGGTCGTCCCGCCCCAGCGCCGCCGCCTCGAAGATGGACAACTCGGGGTCTGGCGCCAGCAGCGCCGCGAGATCGTCCTCGTTTCGCATGTAGAGCGCCGTGAGAATCGCCGATTGCGGATCGAGAACCTCGGCCATCGTCTTTCCTCCTGCGGAGCCCGCCAAAAATATTTAGGTAGGCTAACTAAGTTATACTGCGGGCATGCCACGCCGTGCAAGCCCTCCCAATTCTCTCGCCGACCGCCTGCATTCTGTCGCGATTCACCTGCTGCGTCGGGTGCGCAAGGACGACCAGTCGCTCGGATTGAGCGCCGCCCGGCTGTCCGCCCTCTCTGTCATCGTGTTTGCCGGTCCGATCCGCATGTCCGCCCTCGCCCAGGCGGAACAGGTGCGGGTGCCGACCATGACGCTGCTCGTCGGCGCGCTCGAAGCCGAAGGCCTCGTCACGCGTACGGCGGATCCGTCCGATGCTCGCGCCGTGCTGCTGGAGGCCACCGCGAAAGGCGCGAAGCTGATGGCCGAAGGGCGGCGACGGCGCGTCGCGCGCCTGGCCTCGGAGCTGGGCCGGCTGTCCGCCGCGGATCGCAACCGGGTCCTGCGCGCCGTGCAAGTACTGGAACGTCTCTTCGGGTAACGTCCGGCGCAAAGTAGTACACTCGGCAATCATGGGCAACCGTCAGACACTCGCCCCGCTTTCTGCCGCCGATTTCTCCGATGCCTTTCCCAGCTCGCGCAAGGTCTTCGTCGACGGACCGCACGGCATTCGCGTGCCGATGCGCGAGATTATGCTTTCTGGTGGCGAGCCGCCGCTGCGGGTGTACGACACGAGCGGTCCTCAGGGCGTCGACGTCCGCGAAGGTCTCCCCGAGCTGCGCCGTCAATGGATCCTCGACCGAGGGAACGTCGTCGAGGAGCCGCGCTCGCTTGCAACACCACAACGACCCACGCGCCTGCGTGGCCTCGGGCCGGTCACGCAGCTTCACTACGCGCGGCGGGGGATCGTCACGCCGGAAATGGAATTCATTGCCATTCGCGAGGGCTTCGACCCGGAGTTCGTACGGGCGGAGGTCGCCCGCGGGCGGGCCATCGTTCCGGCGAACATCAATCACACCGAGCTCGAGCCGATGATCATCGGCCGCCACTTCGCGGTCAAAATCAATGCGAACATCGGCAACTCGGCGGTCAGCTCCTCGATCGACGAAGAAGTCGAGAAGCTTCGCTGGGCCACGCTTTGGGGCGCCGACACGGTCATGGATCTCTCGACGGGCCGCGACATTCACGAAACCCGCGAGTGGATTCTCCGCAACGCCGCTGTGCCGATCGGAACCGTGCCGATTTATCAGGCGCTCGAAAAGGTCGGCGGACGCCCCGAGGAGCTGACGTGGGAGATCTATCGCGACACCCTGATCGAGCAGGCCGAGCAGGGTGTGGATTACTTCACCGTGCACGCCGGCGTCCTCCTGCGCTACGTGCCGCTGACCGCGCGACGCGTCACTGGTATCGTCTCGCGCGGCGGGTCGATCATCGCGATGTGGTGTCTCGCCCATCACAAGGAGAGCTTTCTCTATACGCGCTTCCGCGAGATCTGCGAGATCATGCAGGCGTACGACGTCTCGTTCTCCCTCGGTGACGGCCTTCGTCCGGGCTCGATTGCGGATGCGAACGACGAAGCACAGTTCGCCGAGCTGAAGACGCAGGGCGAGCTGACGCGCATCGCGTGGGAATACGACGTCCAGGTCATGAACGAAGGGCCGGGCCACATCCCGATGCACCTGATCCGCGAGAACATGGAAAAGCAGCTGGAATGGTGCAGCGAAGCGCCGTTTTATACGCTCGGTCCGCTGACGACGGATATCGCGCCTGGCTACGACCACATCACGTCAGCGATCGGCGCAGCGATGATTGGGTGGTACGGCACGGCCATGTTGTGCTACGTCACTCCCAAGGAGCATCTCGGCCTTCCGAATCGCGACGATGTGAAGGCGGGCGTGATCGCGTACAAGATTGCGGCGCACGCCGCGGACGTCGCAAAAGGCCATCCGCGCGCGCAGGCCTGGGACGACGCGTTGTCGAGAGCCCGCTTCGAGTTCCGCTGGGAGGATCAGTTCAACCTGTCGCTCGATCCGGTGACGGCGCGGGCGTATCACGATCAGACCCTGCCGGCGCAGGGCGCCAAGGTCGCGCACTTCTGCTCGATGTGCGGACCGAAATTCTGCAGCATGGAACTGACGCAGCAGCTGCGGCAGGACGTGCAGGCGGCGATGGACGAGAAGTCGGCTGAGTTCCGTGAGAAGGGCGGAACGATCTATTTGAAGCAATCAATCGTTGATCCCTAATCGCTCCTCGCGAATCGCTCGTCCAGATCCCGAATTCCTCAACATGAATCCAATCCTGCCGGCCGTCGGCCTGCTGCTCGCTATGCTGTGCCAGGCTGCGCCCTCTCCCCCCGGTCCGGCGTTACGCCGGGCACCGTTGCGCTGCTGGTCGCTCGCAATGATCCGGAAGCCAAATCCCAGCTCCGTCAGGCGCTTCTGCATGCGGATCCCGGAGTAAGGACTCTGGCGGCTCGCGTCATCGCCATGGCGCATCCGGACCTCAGGAATGAATTGTTCGGTGCGCTCGCGCGCGAGCGTGAAGAGATAGTTGCCGCCGAGCAGCTCAGAGACTTGCTGGACGTTGCGGGTCCGGGCGCGCTGGCGGCCGTCGAGACGCAGGTGCGCCGGATCGGCCGGCCCGCGGCGCTCGCGTACGCTGAATGGCTCGGAAGGTCGTGTTTATCCCTCGCTCGATGTTGCGGCGGTTCGGGCCGTCACGGGGTGGGCCTTCGAGCGAACGCTCGTTGACGGGAAGCCCGTGAAGGTGATTATGACCGTAACCGTCAACTTCTCTTTGAAGTGATCCGCTGGACCAGAGAAACAGAGACGCCTCTAGCCGAGAAACAGCTCGTACGCCGCGTTGGCAGCCTCCTGCTGATATCGATAGCCCAGCTCGTTCAGAAACGCCGCGAACGCCGACGCGTCACCCTCGGGAACCTCGAATCCTGCCAGCACGCGGCCGAAGTCCGCGCCGTGGTTGCGATAGTGGAACAGGCTGATGTTCCAGCGGCCGCCGAGCGTGTCGAGGAACTCCATCAGCGCCCCGGGACGTTCGGGGAACTCGAACCGGCACACCTGCTCGTGGCGGACGTCGGGGCTTCTGCCGCCGACCATGTGCCGGACGTGCAGCTTCGCCACCTCGTTGTCCGTGAGATCCACCGTCCGATAACCGGCGCGCTCGAGCGTTGCGACCAGGCCTGCGGCGTCGGTGCGTGACTGCGTCGCGATCCCGACGAAGATGTGCGCTTCGTCGCGGCCGCTCAGTCGATAGTTGAACTCGGTCACGACGCGCCGACCGATCGTCTGGCAGAACTGACGGAAGGCGCCCGGGCGCTCGGGAATCGTGACACCGAAGATCGCCTCGCGCGCTTCTCCAAGCTCCGCGCGCTCTGCAACGAAACGAAGACGGTCGAAGTTCATGTTCGCGCCGCTGAGAATCGCCGCGAGCCTCGAGCCACTCGTTCCGGTTCGCTCCACCCACTGGCGGAGTCCCGCAACCGCCAGGGCGCCGGCCGGCTCCATGATCGTGCGCGTATCGTCGAAGATTTCCTTGATCGCTGCGCAGATCGCGTCGTTCGAAACCCGCACGATTTCATCTACGGTTTCACGCACGATCGGGAACGTCACCTGTCCGACCTGACGCACCGCCACGCCGTCGGCGAAGATCCCGACCCGATCGAGCGTGACGGCATACCCCGCTTCGAGCGATCGATACATCGCGTCGGCCTCGAACGGCTCCACGCCAATCACGCGCACCGCGGGCCTGAGCGCCTTCACGTAGCTGGCGATTCCCGCGATCAGGCCGCCGCCGCCGACGGGCACGAATATGGCCGACACGTCGCCGAGGCGATGACGGAGGATCTCGTCGCCAATGGTGCCCTGTCCCGCGATGACGAGCGGATCGTCGAACGGGTGAACGAACGTGCAGCCCGTCGATCGCACGAGATCGTCGCAGTGGGCCTGAGCGTCCGCGTAGCTGTCGCCGGCGAGCACCACCTCGGCTCCCATTTCACGGACGGCGTCCACCTTGATCTCCGGCGTCGTCTGCGGCATGACGATGATCGCGCGGAGCTTCAGATGACGCGCGGCGAAGGCGACCCCCTGCCCGTGATTGCCGGCGCTGGCGGCAATCACGCCGCGCGCGCGTTCCACCTCCGTCATGTGCGCGATGCGGTTGTAGGCGCCCCGCAGCTTGAAGCTGAAGACCGGCTGCAGGTCCTCGCGCTTGAGCAGCACGGTGTTGCCGAGACGCTGCGAAAGTCGCGCGGCCGGCTCGAGAGGCGTTTCCTGGGCCACGTCGTAGACGCGGCTCGTCAGGATCAGGCGCAGCATGGTGTCGGGAGTCACAGAGCTCACGTGAACAGCATAGAATGGTCCGCCGACCGTGGTCACTGGAATCCGCACGCGATCGGCAACATCCGCGGACGCCGCCCCGATTGCCGCCATCTACAATGAGGGGATCGAAGATCGCATCGCGACCTTCGAAACCAGACCCCGCACCCCCGGCGACATCCTGGGGTGGTTCGGCGGGCGCTATCCGGTCGTCGTCGTCGAGCAGGACGGACGGGTGGTCGCGTTCGCCTCGGCGAGCCTCTATCGTCCGCGCGAGTGCTACGACGGGGTCGCCGAGTTCTCGGTCTA